>Ga0187879_10001720_pt1 | contig 14876 bp, 12 predicted proteins | sample June2016WEW_19_1_FD_132423 | JGI IMG/M metagenome (GOLD analysis project Ga0187879, IMG submission 132423) | Peatland microbial communities from SPRUCE experiment site at the Marcell Experimental Forest, Minnesota, USA - June2016WEW_19_10 | ecosystem: Environmental > Terrestrial > Soil >... | reverse complement strand
GACCACCCGCGGGGCCGCGTGTACGCGGGGCTGCCGACCAACTGGGGCCAGGACTTCCTCGTCGGGGCCGTGCCCGTGTTCAAGTACCTGGAGAGCAAGGACGTCGACGAGGTCGGCTACACGCTGCGCACCGCGTCGCTCATGACCGACCCCGAGTACTACTTCGACGAGACCAACCCCGGGGACTACCCGCTCTTCGGCATCGGGTACGTGATCACCCCCTCCGCCATGGAGCCCCCGGTGGAGGCGGACCGGGTCCTGTGCTCGGGCACATACTGCCTGTGGGCACTCCCCGACCCGGGCTACATCCACGTGTACGACACGACCGGGGTGCTCAAGGCCACCCGGGCCGACGTCGGCTCGCAGAGCGTCACCCTGCTGGACTCGCCGCTCCTGCGGGAGGAGCGCGACCTGACCGTTGCGTTCAACGGTCACCCCGGCGCCGACCCCACGGCGCCGGACGCCTCCGCGCTGCAGGGCCCGCCGGGGCGGGTGGTCACCGAGCACGCGGACCTGGAGAACGGCGCCGCCCACGCGGTGGTGACGACGAACCGGAAGGCGACGGTCGTCCTGAGCGCCTCGTACGACCCCGGGTGGAGCGCGACTGTCGACGGGCACCCGGCCCCGACGGTCATGGTGGCGCCCGCGCTGGTCGGCGTCGTGGTCGGCCCTGGGGTGCACACGGTTACGTTCAGCTACAGCGGCTACGGCTCCTACGACGCGCTGCTCTTGCTGGCGCTCGCCGTCCTCGCCGTCCTGGCCATCGCCCCGTTCGTGTGGCGTCGGGTCAGGCGCGCCCAGACCCCCGGGGATGGCTCCCAAAACTCTCCACAGGCCGGTTTATAGTTTTGGGAAAGCCCCGGATCGGAGCGTCGGCGCGGCGTTACTGCAGGTAGCCCTCGACCGTGCTCGCCGACCGCTGCTGGGCGGCGTCGGGGTCCTGCCCCGCGTTGCGCTTGGCGCGACGTTGGCGCAGGAGGTCCCACATTTCGTCGAGGGTGACCTCGAGATCGCGCTTGCGCACCTGCTCCTCGTCGCTGAGGCCCTCGCCGACGTGCGCCTCCTCGAGGCGCTGCTCCTCGGCGGCGAGCTCGCTGATCCGCTCCACGATCTGCTTGTCGTCCATGTGCGCTCCGATCGCCGGTCCCTGCATCACTGTGCCCAGGGCCAGTCTGCCCGGACTCAGGCCGCGGCGCCCAGCTCGGTCCCGTCGCCGGCCGCACCGGCCTCCGCGCCCGCCCCGGACAATGCGGGGGCGAGCACGTCGGCGATGGTGGCGGCCAGGTGGAACGTCATGACGTCACGGACCTCCTCGGGGACGTCCTCGAGGTCGTTGCCGTTGCGCTCGGGCAGGACCACCTCGGTCAGCCCGGCCCGGTGGGCGGCCAGCACCTTCTGCTTGACCCCGCCGATGGGCAGCACTCGGCCCTGCAGCGTGACCTCACCGGTCATCGCCACCGTGGAACGCACCGGAATGCCCCGGAGAAGGCTGACCAGCGCCGTCGTCATGGTGACCCCGGCCGACGGCCCGTCCTTGGGGACGGCCCCGGCTGGGACGTGGACGTGGAAGCGCTTGCCGGCGAAGGACGCCGGGTCGATCTCGAGCTCCTCTGCGTGCGAGCGCACGTAGGACAGCGCGATCTCCGCCGACTCCTTCATCACGTCGCCGAGCTGGCCCGTGAGGGTGAGCCCCTCGGAGCCGTCCGACACGCTGGCCTCGACGAAGAGGACGTCGCCGCCCGCGCCCGTGACGGCGAGGCCCGTGACCACGCCGGGCACACTGGTGCGATCGGCCGCCTCGAAGAAGAAGTGCGGCCGGCCGAGCCAGCCCCGGACGTCGTCGACCCCGACCCCGACGGGCGCCTGACGGTCCCCCGACGCGAGCTTCGTCGCCACCTTGCGCAGCAGCTTGCCGAGCTCGCGCTCCAGGTTCCGGACGCCGGCCTCCCGGGTGTAGTCGGCCACGATGGCGCGCAGCGCCTCGTCGCTGATCTCCACCTCGTCGGGACGCAGCGCGGCCCGGGCGAGCTGGCGGTCCACCAGGTGATGCTTGGCGATGGAGACCTTCTCGGACTCGGTGTACCCGTCAATCCGGATGACCTCCATGCGGTCGAGCAGCGCTCCGGGGATGGTTTCGCTCACGTTGGCCGTGGCGATGAACAGCACCCGCGACAGGTCGAGGTCGACCTCGAGGTAGTGGTCACGGAACGTGTGGTTCTGCGCCGGGTCGAGCACCTCGAGCAGAGCCGAGGAAGGGTCTCCCCGGTAGTCGGCGCCGATCTTGTCGACCTCGTCGAGGACGATGACCGGGTTCATGGTCCCCGCCTCGCGCAGGGCGCGCACCAACCGGCCCGGCTGGGCCCCGACGTAGGTACGGCGGTGGCCGCGGATCTCGGCCTCGTCACGCACGCCGCCGAGCGAGATACGGACGAACTTGCGCCCGAGGGCGTTCGCCACCGACTCGCCGAGCGACGTCTTGCCGACGCCCGGAGGGCCGACAAGGGTCAGGATGGCTCCCGACCCGCGGCCGTCCACGGACGTGAGGCCACGCTCGGCCTGCAGCTTGCGCACGGCGAGGTGCTCGAGGATGCGCTCCTTGACGTCCTCGAGCCCGTCGTGGTCGGCCTCGAGAATGCGCGAGGCCTCTGGGATGTCGAGACGGTCCTCGGACTCGACGCCCCAGGGAAGCTCGAGCACGGTGTCGAGCCAGGTGCGGATCCAGCCCGTCTCGGGGCTCTGGTCACTGGTGCGCTCCAACTTGTCGACCTCGCGCTCGACGGCCTTGCGCACGTGCTCGGGCAGCTCACGCGCCTCGAGCTTCGCCCGGTAGTCGTCGGGGTCGGCGTCGTCGGCGTCACCGCTGATCTGGCCCAGCTCCTTGCGGATGGCGTCGAGCTGGCGGCGCAGCAGGAACTCGCGCTGCGTCTTCTCCATGCCCTCCTCGACGTCGGTCTTGATCTTCTCCCGCAGGGTGAGGTCGGCCAGCGTGTCGCGCGACCAGCCGAGCACGAGGCGCAGGCGCGCCTCGACGTCGAGCGTCTCGAGGACCTCGACCTTCTGGCTGAGCGTGAGGTCAGGCGAGTACCCCGACACGTCCGCCAGACGGCTCGGCTCGGTGATCTCGCGCAGCTGGGCGGCGATGCGCCCGGCGCCCCGCGAGTGCAGGATGTTCTCGAGCACGGCGCGGTACTCCCGGGCCAGCTCGTTGACGGCCGGGGTGGGCTCGGACTCGGTGAGGGGCTCGGCCTCGACCCAGAGCGCGTCCCCGGTGCCGGGGACACCCGTGCCGATGACCGCCCTGCGGTCGCCACGGACGGCCACGGCGGGGAGCCCGCCCGGCAGGTCGCCCTCCTCCATCACCTCGGCGATCACGCCGACGCTGGCAAAGCGGCCCTCGATGTGGGGCACGAGCAGCAGGCGCCCGCCGGCGGAGCGGGCGGACTCGACGGCCGCCCTGGCCTCACCCGACTCGAGGGCCATGGAAAAGACCATCCCGGGCAGCACGACCCCTGACCTCAGGGGGAGCAATGGGAGTGTCACGTTTTCGTTCGTCATGGGATCTCTTTCTGGGTGGAAATACCTCTGACTGGTCAACAATATGGGTGCGTCACTGATTCCCGAGCGGTCCGACCCCCCGTCCAGGGTCGGAGCAGGCCGACGAGGCGGCCGGGCCCCCGGGCTGCCTACGCTGTGGCCGTGGACCGGAGCACCGAAACCCCTGGCCCCGAGCAGGCCGGCGGGACGACGCTGGCGCCGGCGCGGCCGGCGCCCGACCTCGACGAGGGGGACCACGACCGGATGGCCCACATCGTCCTCGAGGGGTACACCCCCAAGGGGGGCGACTTCGTCTCCATGGGGCCGAGCGTGGTCGAGGGCATGGTGAACCGGACCGCCGTGCGGGCCCTGTGCGGCAAGGAATGGGTCCCGGGGCGGGACCCGGGGCGCTACGGCCTGTGCCCCACCTGCAAGGAGATCGCCGAGTCGATGGGGTGGAAGATCCCGGCCTCCTGAGCCCCCGCCGCGGCCGCCGCGGCAGAAGCTCTGTACCCGTGCCCCCGCACCCGGGTACCGTGCGGCCAACCGATCGACCGTGGCCGGTGGCGGCCGCCCGGAAGGAGCACGTTGGCACAGGTCAGCTTCGACGGCGTCACCAAGCGCTTCGGTGACACCATTGCGGTCGACGACCTGACACTGTCGATCCCCGACGGCGAGCTCCTCGTCCTGCTCGGCTCCTCGGGCTGCGGAAAGACCACGGCACTGCGCCTCGTCGCCGGGCTGGAGGAGATCAGCGGCGGCACGGTCTCCATCGGCGACCGCGTCGTGAACGACGTCGACCCCAAGGACCGCGACGTGGCCATGGTCTTCCAGAGCTACGCGCTCTACCCGCACCTGACGGTGGGGAAGAACATCGAGTTCCCGCTCCGCCAGCGCGGCGTGGACAAGGAGGAGCGCGCCACAAAGGTCAAGCGGGCGGCGGAGACCCTCGGCCTGGGCGATCTCCTCGGCCGCAAGCCGGCCCAGCTCTCGGGCGGCCAGCGCCAGCGCGTCGCCCTGGCCCGGGCCATCGTGCGCGAGCCGCTCGTGTTCCTGATGGACGAGCCGCTCTCCAACCTCGACGCTGCGCTGCGGGTGCAGACCCGGGCCGACATCGTCGAGCTGCAGAGCCGGCTGAAGACCACCACCCTCTACGTCACCCACGACCAGGTCGAGGCGATGACGATGGGCCATCGCATCGCGGTCATGAGCGAGGGCAGGCTGCAGCAGGTGGCGGCGCCCGAAGACCTGTACGCGCACCCGACCAACGTGTTCGTGGCGCACTTCCTGGGCAGCCCGGGCATGAACCTGGTCGAGGGGATGCTGGTCGAGAACGGGTCGCCCGACGCGTCGGGCGGCGGCGGACGCGGCACGCTGTGCGTCGCCTTCGCCGGGGCCTCGGTGCCGCTGCCGGCCGAGGTGGCGGACCCGGTCCGCGGCAGCGGGCCCGACGTCGTGCTCGGCCTGCGTCCCGAGGCACTGCGCCTCAGCCCCGACGGCGTGATCGCGGCCAACGTCATCATCGTCGAGCTGCTCGGTGCCGAGACGCATGTGATCTGCCACACCGAGAGCGGCGCCCGCATCATCGTGCGCCAGGGCGCGGGGGCGACCAAGCCGGCGCTCGGCGAGGCGGTGCGCATCGCCGTCGACGCGGACCCCGAGGCGTACCACCTCTTCGACGCGTCCACCGGCGAGCGGCTGGGGGGACCGTGACCGCGGTGGCCGAGGCGGCTGCGGCGGCGGCGGCACCGAAGGCCCCCGCGCGGAGCCACGGCCTGCGGTCCCGCATGCGCAAGGAGGCGGCCCTGGCCTACGTCTTGCTGCTCCCGGTGATGGTGCTCTTCGGCGTCTTCTCCTTCTATCCCTTCCTGCGCAACTTCAAGCTGATGCTCTACGAGACGCCGCCGGTGCCCGGCCTCCCGTCGCGCTACGTCGGGCTGCACCAGATCATCCCCACCATCACCTCGACGCAGTTCACCCAGAGCCTGCTCACCACGTTCGTCTTCGTGATCCTGGTGGTCCCGCTCAGCCTGATCCTCGGGCTCGCGCTGGCCGTGGCCGCCCACCGCAGGCTCAAGGGCATGGGCATCTACCGGATGATCTTCTCCTCGACCGTGGTCAGCTCGGTGGCCGTCGCCGCGGTCATCTTCGGCACGCTGCTCAACCCGGTGGTAGGCCTGTTGCCCTGGCTCGGGATCAACCCGAACCCGCCGGCGCTCGAGAGCACCACCTGGGCGCTGCCGTCGGTCGCCGTGATCACGATCTGGCAGTTCCTCGGCCTCTCGTTCATCATCATGTCGGCCGGGCTGCAGTCGGTGCCCGACGAGCTGCTCGAGGCGGCGCGCATCGACGGCGCCACCGCCTGGACGAGGTTCTGGCGCATGACCGTGCCGTTGCTGTCCCCCACCATCTTCTTCGCCGTGATCGTCAGCACGATTTACGCCTTCCAGGCCTTCGGCGCGGTGGACATCCTCATCGGGAACAGCAACGCCGTCCGCCTGCACACCAACGTGCTGATCTACAACATCGTCAACACGCTGCAGATAGAGAACAACCCCGGGGCCGCCGCCATCATGGCGACGGTGCTGTTCCTCATCATGCTGGGACTGACCATCCTGCAGATGCGGCTCCTGGAGCGGCGGGTGAGCTATGCCCGCTGACACCCGGGATCCCAAGCGGTCCCGCCGGCGTCTGCGGACCATCGGGAGCTACGCGCTGCTGACCGTCTTCGCGATCCTGGTCCTGTTCCCCATTTACGTGACGGTCGTCAACTCGCTGCTCGTCCCGGACCAGCTGGTGCAGCAGCCACCCCCGCTCTTCCCGACCGACCCCCAGTGGCACAACTACCTCACCGCCTGGACCTCGGGGCAGATGTCCAAGTACATGACGACGTCGGCCATCATGACCGTCGTCATCGTCGTGGGCCAGCTCGTCACGTCCATCCTCGCTGCCTACGCCTTCGCGTTCCTGCGCTTCCCGCTCAAGCGGACGCTGTTCGTGATCTGCCTGGCCACGCTCATGATCCCGCTCGAGGTGACCTTCATCACCAACCTCGACACCATCACGTCGCTGCACTGGTTCAACACCTACGAGGGCCTGTCCATCCCGTTCCTCGCCACCGGGTTCGGCATCTTCCTGTTGCGTCAGGCCTTCCTGCAGATCCCCCGCGACCTCCAGGAGGCGGCCCAGCTCGACGGCTACGGGCACCTGCGCTTCATGACCAGGGTGGCCGTGCCCCTGGCCCGCCCGTCCCTGGCCGCCCTGGGGGTGTTCTCCTTCCTCGCCGCCTGGAACCAGTACCTGTGGCCGCTCGTCTCCACCGGGGGCCAGACCCCCCTCAACACAGTCCAGATCGGGCTGAAGCAGCTGATCGGCACCCAGGTGTCACAGATCCCCGTGTCACTCGCCGGCGCGGTCATCGCGTTCGTGCCGCTGGTGATCCTGCTGCTCATCTTCCAGAAGCAGCTCGTGCGCAGCCTCACGGCGGGTGCCGTCAAGTAGAGGCGGGCACCGCCTCGGCGGCTCCGGTGCTAGGCAATAGGCATGCGGACCCCTCGCCTCTCCCTCCTGGCCGCCGCCGCGCTCTGCGCGACGTCGGCCACCACGGCCACCGTGACCGCCATCGGCGCCGCCGGCGCCCCGGCGGCGGGTGCCGCGAGCAAGCTCCCGAGCTGCAACCTCAAGGCCCTCTCCAAGCACAAGGGCGTCGTCGACATCACCTTCTGGAACTCCATGACCCAGGCCAACGGGACGACGCTGACCGCCATTACGAACGCGTTCAACTCGTCGCAGTCCCAGGTCCACGTCACGCTGGTGAACCAGGCCAGCTACGACGACACGTGGCAGAAGTACGAGGCCGGCCTCACCAACGGGCAGTTGCCCGACGCCGTGCAGCTGGAGGACCAGCGCACCCAGGCCGCCATCGACACACAGTCGTTCCTCCCCGTGCAATCGTGCATGAACGCCGCCAAGTACTCCACGAGCGACTACCTGGCCCGGCCGCTGAACTACTGGAAGGTCAACGGGACGCAGTGGGCGCTCCCCTTCGCCGTTTCGGCGCCGATCCTCTACTACAACCAGAGCGCCTTCACGAAGGCCGGGCTGAACCCGTCCGACCCGCCGACCACGCTCTCGCAGATGACGGCGGACGCCAAGGCGCTCAAGGCCTCCGGCAGCGGCATGGGCCTGGTCCTCGACCCCTGGCACCTCGAGACGTGGCTCGCCTCGGCCAACCAGCTCTTCGTGAACAACAGCAACGGCCGCAGCGCCCGGGCGACCGCCGGCGTGTTCGACACGAAGACCTCGGTGTCGATCTTCAACCAGCTGGACCAGCTGGTGCGCTCCGGTGACGCGACCACCAACCCGTCGTCGGGCCCCGACGAGTACGACAACCTGCTCGGCATCGGGAGCGGCAAGTACGGGATGACGATTGAGACCTCGGCCGCCCTCGGCACGGTGACCCAGCTCCTGTCGGGCGGCCAGTACTCCAACGTGAAGCTGGGCATCGGCCCCTTCCCGGTCTACAGCTCGTCGGTGCAGGGCGGGATCGAGCCGGGCGGCTCGGGCGTCTACATTTCGAACAAGGTGCCCGCCATCGACCAGGCCGCGTCGTGGGACTTCCTCTCCTACATCTGCAACACGCAGAGCCAGGCCACCTGGGCCGCCGGCACCGGCTACATCCCGGTGCGCAAGTCCTCGGCGCAGACGGCCACGGTCCAGCACCTGTGGGCCACGGACCCGGGGTACAAGGTCGCCTACAACGAGATCAACAACGGGGTGAACGACGCGGCCACCTCCGGCTCGGTGATCGGTCCCTACGAGGACGTGCGCACCGACATCCTCAACGCCGAGATCTCCATGTACACCGCCGGCGTGTCCCCCTCGAGCGCGGTGAAGTCCGCCGAGTCGAACGTCAACAGCACCATCTCGAGCTACAACAGCCGGCTCGGCGCTTCCTAGGCGCCTCCGTCGGGCGGGCTCTTACCCGCCAGGCTCGGGCGGCGCCACCTTGCGTGCCGATTTTGTTGATGTCGATCGTCCACGGCGTCGACGTGCTGTCCAGGTCGAGCAGTTGCAGCGTGGCCCCGCCGCCCGATGACAGCGTGAGGTCCTCCAGGATCAGCTCGCTGAAGTAGCCGCGTCTCGTTCTCCCAGACACCCCCATTCGGGCGTGACGCTAAATGGCCCTTGCCACCCGGGATGGGATGGGCCGTCGGAGAGAAAAGCTGGTCGCACGCCCGGCGAGGCTATGGGAAGGGCCGCCGGGCGGTGCGTCCAACCGCCCTGCTCACCCTCAGTCCGTGGTTGGAGGCGCGGGCACCGAGGGGAGGAGCTCTCGATAGGCGTCACGCGTGATGCGCCGGCGCACAGCTTCCGGCACATCGTCGAAGAGCTCGTGCAGGGTCTTCTGCGTGTGCCCCCACGTACCCTCCATGTGCGGGTAGTCGGAGCCCCAGCAGATCTTGTCGTAGCCGAACTGGATCATCGTCCCCGTGGCCGACTCGTCGTGCTGGAACGACGTGTAGACCTGACCGTAGAGGATCTCCTTCGGCGACCGGGTCAGCGTCGGCTTCACCATCATGGCGTGCTGGCGGTAGGCCTCGTTCATGCGGTCGCCCAGTGAGGGGATCCACGACGACCCACCTTCGGCGATGAGCACCTTCAGGTCGGGGTGCCGGTCCAGCGCCCCGCACGCCACCAACTTGGTGGCGACCCGCTGACCGCTGTAGGTGGTCTCGGTGTAGTTGAGGATGGCGCCGCCGGGGCCGCGGAACTGGATCCCGATCTCGTCGTTCGTGAAGTCGAACGGGTCGGTGCCGATGTGGAATGCGAGCACCAGGCCGAGCTCCTCGGCCGTCGCCCAGAACGGCTCCCAGACGTCGTTGTAGTTGTAGTCGCACTGCTGGGGATGCGGTTTCGTCGTCATGAAGACGGCCTTGAACCCCATCTCGGCGGCGCGGCGCATCTCGGCCACCCCGTCGTCGACGTCGAGCAATGAGACCTGTGCGGTGCACTGGAGCCGGGCCGACTTGCCCTGGATCTCGGTCATCGCGTAGTCGTTGGACACCTTCATGGCCGCACGCAGCAGCGCCGGATCGCGGAACGACGAGTTCCACATGCCGAGCGAGGGGAAGACCAACTCGGCCCAGACGCCCTCCTCGTCGTTGTCGACGAGGCGCTGCGCCACGTCGTACGCCCCCTTGGGACGGTTCGACGCCTCCATGAAGGCCATCCGCTTGGGATTGGGCAGCTTGCGGCGGATCTCCAGCCCATCGATGAAGACGGTCTCGTACTCGCCCTCGGGATCCTTGACCGCACGCGGCATCCGCTCGGCCAGCGCCGGCGGGAGCTTGCTCCGCCACAGATCCTCGGGCTCGAGCCAGTGCGAGTCGGCCGAGTTGGCCCAGATCTTGGTCGTCACTGCTGCCACGCCCCTACCTCCTCGGTGGATATGCAAATATTGTTTGCATATCGTCGCACGGAGTCCTAGGGCCGAAGGTCCCATGAGGACGGAGCGGATGGGCGGCCGGCAGCCGGCGCAACCGGGCAATGGCTCGAGGAGCTCGCCGCGCGCACGATTTCGCGACGCGCGCCCAGAGAATCACCGGTTCGCGCGCGGGCACACGTCGATGGCCGCTCAAAAATGAACGACGCACAGACGCGGGCCCGCCACTCTTATCGGCACAACGAGGTCCGTCCTCAATAGAGCCGAAAGTCACATAGAGATCGCAAACACCACCCTTGCGACCGCAGCCTGGGTACCATCGCCCAACGGAAGCAGCTCTCCGCGGTGCATGTCGGGCATGTGTTGGAGGAACGCGATGGTGATTCAGGACGCCTTGGCGGCCGAGATGATCGGGGTCACCGCCTACCGCGTCATGTTCGAGCACAGCTCCGAGGGCGTCCTCTTCTCCACCCCGGGCGGCCGGATCACCGCCGCCAATCCGGCCGCCGGAGCCATGCTCGGCCGGACACTCGAGGAGCTCTGCCGGCTGGGCCATACGGGCCTGTTCGACCAGGAGGACCCCCGTTGGAAGATCGGGGTGGCCGAGCGGGACCGGACCGGGTCGACCGTGAGTGTGGCGAGGCTGCGCGGGGGCGATGGCCGCATGATCGACGTCGAGGTGACCTCGCTGCTGTTCCGCGGCACCGACGGCTCGGACCAGATCTGCAGCATCCTCCACGACATCTCGGGCCGCACCGCCATTGAGCGTGAGATAGAGGAACTCAGCGCGCGCCTGCTCCAACTCTCCCGCGGTGACGAACTGACCGGATTACAGAACCGCCGTGGCCTCCTCGTCGCCGGCAACCGCCTGCTGCAGTTCGCCGACGCGCAGGCTTCCGACGTCCAGGTCCTCTTCGCGGACGTGGACAACGTGCAGGAGCTGAACGACCGCCTCGGTCATCACGCCGGCGATGCCGCACTCCAGGCCGTGGCGCGCGCACTCTCGGTCGCCTTCGGGAAGAACGACGTCCTTGCCCGCATCGGGGGCACCCAGTTCCTGGTGCTTGCCCTCAACCTGCGCGAGCCCGACTGGACCGCGATCGCGCTCCGTATTCGGCACCACCTCGCCGCGCCCGGCACGACACAGTTCATCGGCGCCGAGGTCGGGGTCTCGTTCGGATGGACGACACGGCGGGCCGGCGATGGAACGTCGCTGGAGGATCTGGTGGCCCGGTCCGACTGGGCCATGCTCGAGGCGAGGGAGGCCAGGGTCGCGACCCACGGCTCGCACGCCCCCGCCGACCCGGTCTCCCGCCTGTTCGAACCACCCGCCTGACCTACGGCACCACTGGTGAGAGACCTCCAGACGGGTGACCTGGGACTTTAAAAGATGACTAGTCCGCTTTTCTTTAGCGACACCAGTGGATTACCCTACTCCCATGCAAACGACCACCCCCCACCTCAGCGCGCCCGGTGACGCCCCGTCACGGACCCGACTGCCGTCCCGCCGGATCGCCGCCGTCGGTGCCCTTGCACTGTCCGCACTGGCCCTGACGGCGCTCCCCGCCGGCGCGCAGACCGGCGGCACCGTGAACCTGGTCGCCTACTCGACACCGAAGCCGGCCTACAGCGTCCTCGCCACCGACTTCGCCAAGACGAAGACGGGGGCCGGCGTCACCGTCTCGCCCTCCTTCGGGCCCTCGGGCACCCAGGCCACGTCCGTGGTCAACGGGCTGCCGGCCGACCTCGTCAACTTCTCTCTCGAGCCCGACATGGCCAAGGTCGTCAAGGCCGGCCTGGTGTCGAGCTCGTGGGACAAGGGAAGCACCAAGGGCATGGTGACCGACTCCATCGTCTCCTTCGTAGTGCGGCCCGGCAATCCCAAGCACATCACGACCTGGGCCGACCTGGTGAAGTCGGGCGTGCAGGTCATCACCCCCAACGTGTTCAGCTCGGGCAGCGCGAAGTGGAACATCATGGCGGCCTACGGCGCCGAGATAGAGCAGGGCAAGACCCCCGCACAGGCGCAGCTGTACCTCTCGAAGCTACTGCACAATGCCGTCGCCCAGCCCTCGAGCGCGAGCGCGGCACTGCAGACCTTCCTCTCGGGCCAGGGCGACGTGCTGCTCGACTACGAGGACGACGCCCTCTACGCCAAGAGCAAGGGCGAGCCGGTCGACATCATCACGCCGCCACAGACGATCCTGATCCAGAACCCGATCGCCGTGACCAAGACCGCCAGCCCGGCCGCCAAGGCGTTCCTCGCCTACCTCCTCTCCCCCGCCGGACAGACGGTGTGGGGCCAGCAGGGCTACCGCCCGGTGCTGCCGTCGGTGGCGGCCAAGTTCAAGTTCCCCCGACCCAAGACGCTCTTCACCATCGACCACCTGGGCGGCTGGACGTCGGTCAACACGAAGTTCTTCGACCCGCAGACCGGCATCGTGGCCAAGGTCGAGCAGTCGCTCGGCGTCTCCACCGCGAGCGGATAACTGGGCGGCGGGTAGCGAGGAGCGGCCCGTGACCGACGTGGGCGTAACCGTCGGCGACCTGGGCCTCCCAGGCGGGCAGCCCGCGCCCGCCGGAAGTGGGCCGGAGCGGAGGCGATGGCACCGTCACCCCCCCACGGCGCCTCGACCCGCCCTGGCCGCGGCGGGCCGGATGGCCGCCCGCATCGGTGGCCCCGCGCTCGCCGTCACCTACCTGTCGCTGCTCGTCCTGCTGCCACTCGCCGCGCTGGTCACCAACGCGTTCAGCGGCGGCTGGGCCGCGTTCTGGCGCGCCATCACCCAGCCCGAGGCCGTCGCCGCGCTGGAGCTGACACTCGGGATCTCCGCCGCCGTCGCCGCGGTCAATTCCGTCGCCGGCCTCGCCATCGCCTGGGTGCTGGTCCGCGACGACTTCCGGGGCAAGACCCTCGTCAGCGCGGTCATCGACCTGCCCTTCGCGCTGCCGACCATCGTGGCCGGGCTCACCCTCCTCGCGCTCTACGGTCCCAACAGCCCGTTCCATGTCGACCTGGCCGGCACCCGCCTCGGCATCGCGTGCGCGCTGGCCTTCGTGACCCTGCCCTTCTGCGTCCGCAGCGTCCAACCGGTGCTGGCCGAGCTCGATGCGGAGACCGAGGAGGCCGCCGCCTCCCTCGGCGCCAGCCGGCGCCAGGTGATGGGCCGCGTCATCCTCCCGAGCCTCCTCCCGGCGGTCCTCGCCGGCGCCGGCCTCGCGTTCGCCCGGGCCGTCGGCGAGTACGGGTCGATCGTGCTCATCTCGGGCAACATCCCGTTCAAGACCGAGGTCGCCTCCTCGTGGATCTTCAGCCTGTCGCAGAGCGACGCGCTGCCGGCGGCCAGCGCGGTGTCCGTCGTGCTGGTCGCCATCGCGCTGCTCGTGCTGATCGTCATCGGCTGGGCCCGCCGCCGCTTCAACGTCCCGGAGACGGTGTGAGGCGCTCCCGCTGGCGCCTGCCGCTGCGCTTCGCCGTGCTCGGGTACCTGGCGCTGCTCGTCATCTTGCCCGTGTCCACGGTGTTCTACCGGGCCTTCCAGCACGGACTCGGCACGGCGTGGGACGCCATCACCTCCACCGACGCCCTCCACGCGCTGTGGCTCACGTTCCTCGTGGCCGCCATCGCGGTCCCCCTGAACACCGTCTTCGGGGTCGGCGTCTCGCTGATCCTGGCCCGCCACCGCTTCCCGGGCGCCTGGCTGCTCGATGCGCTGGTCGACATCCCACTCGCCATCTCCCCCGTCGTCATCGGCCTGGCGCTCATCCTCGTCTACGGCCGCACGGGCTGGTTCGGGCCCTGGCTCAACACCCACCACATCACCGTGATTTATGCCGTGCCCGGCATCGTGATGGCCTCGGCCGCGGTGTCCCTGCCCTACGTCGTGCGCGAGGTGCTGCCCGTGCTCCAGGAGATCGGCACCGAGCAGGAGCAGGCCGCCCGCACCCTCGGGGCGGGGCCCTTCGCGGTCTTCCGCCGCATCACGCTCCCGAACATCCGGCGGGGCCTGGCCTACGGCGTGACGCTCACCACGGCCCGCGTCCTCGGCGAGTTCGGCGCCGTGGCGATCGTGTCCGGCGCCGTCGCCGGTAAGACTGAGACCTTGACCCTGTTCATCTCCGACAGCATCGACAGCCTGGACACCCAGAGCGCCTACGTGGGCGCGGTGGCCCTGTGCCTGGCCGCCCTCATCGTCCTCACCCTCCTCACGGTCACCGATCGCAAGCGGGACGACTGGCACAAGGAGGCGGTGGCATGAGCATCCGCGTGACGTCGATCTCCAAGCGCTTCGGCGACGCCGTGGCGCTCGACGACGTGTCCCTCGAGGTCGAGTCCGGGTCCCTCACCGCGCTCCTGGGTCCGAGCGGCGGCGGCAAGTCGACGCTGCTGCGGATCATCGCCGGGCTGGACACGCCGGACTCCGGCACCGTTCGGATTGAGGGAGAGGACCTGACCGACGCACCGGCCCGCCAGCGCGGCGTCGGCTTCTGCTTCCAGCACTACGCGGCGTTCCGCCACCTGACCGTGCGGCGCAACATCGCCTTCGGCCTCGAGATCCGGCACCGCCCCAAGGCGGAAGTGAAGGCACGGGTCGACGAGCTGCTCGAGCTGGTCGGCCTGGCCCACCTCGCCGAGCGCTACCCGTCGCAGCTCTCGGGCGGCCAGCGCCAGCGCATGGCGCTCGCCCGGGCGCTGGCCATTGAGCCCAAGGTCCTGTTGCTGGACGAGCCCTTCGGGGCCCTCGACGCCCAGGTCCGCACGCAGCTGCGCCGTTGGCTGCGCGACCTGCACGACACGCTGCACGTGACCACGGTGCTCGTCACCCACGACCAGGAGGAGGCCATGGAGGTGGCGGACCGCCTGGCCATCATCAACCACGGCCGCCTGGAGCAGGTG
>Ga0187879_10001718_pt1 | contig 14890 bp, 14 predicted proteins | sample June2016WEW_19_1_FD_132423 | JGI IMG/M metagenome (GOLD analysis project Ga0187879, IMG submission 132423) | Peatland microbial communities from SPRUCE experiment site at the Marcell Experimental Forest, Minnesota, USA - June2016WEW_19_10 | ecosystem: Environmental > Terrestrial > Soil >... | reverse complement strand
GTGAATATTAACGCCACGTTCCGTCCCACGGCTCACGCCGTGGGCTACTTTCTGGCGCCGCTCCGCGGCTTTCGAAGTCCCGGCGCCTTAAGTAAACGCTTATGGGGCAAGCCCTACCCCTACTCCTCTTCAATGCGGCAGAACCGCGCTTTACGGTCGAACCGGATTCAGAAACTCCAGAGGGTGGCCACAAGTGCCGCCCCTGCAAAACGCGGTTAGTCAGGGTACCACACCCCACCCCCGCGTGGTTAGGCCTCTTGCGATTTCAGCAGTCCCTGGGCGGCCAGCACTTTTTCGAGCTTGGCGCGGTTTTCGTCTTTCATGGGGACCATGGGCAGGCGGTAAACTTCCTCGATCATGCCCATCATGGCGAGCGCGGCTTTGACGGGGATGGGATTGGTTTCGATAAAGTTCACCTGCATGAGCGGCAAGAGGCTGAAGTGGAGTTGGCGGGCTGCCTCGAGTTTCCCTTCCAGCAGCAGGTGCGCCAGCCTGGTCATCTCGGCCGGAATTTCGTTCGAGACTACCGAGATGATGCCGACCCCGCCCAGCGCCATGAGCGGAAACGTAAACGCGTCGTCACCGGAAAGCACGCCGAAGGCCGGGGGGATGGCGGCAAGGACTTCCATCTGCTGCACGATGCTGCCGGAGGCTTCTTTGATGCCGATGATGTTCTTGATCTTCGAAAGACGCGCCACCGTGGCAGGCTCGATGTTCGACGAGGTACGCCCTGGGACATTGTAGAGAATCACCGGCAGGTCAGTGGATTCTGCGATGGCCCGAAAGTGCTGGAAAAGGCCTTCCTGGGTCGGCTTGTTGTAATACGGAGCTACCGAAAGAATTCCCTGCACGCCCAGCCCACTCACCTCGGCGGCAAGATCGATTAATTTGCGAGTGTTATTGCCACCCACCCCCGCAATTACGGGAACCTTTCCCCCTGCCTCCTGAACGACCGTTCGGATAACGGCCACGTATTCGGCGTGCTCGAGCGTGGGAGTTTCCCCCGTGGTGCCGCAGGGGACCAGGAAGTCGATGCCGGCACGAAGCTGGAACTGCACCAAACGCCGCAGGCCGTCAAGGTCCAGCGTGCCGTCTTTTCTGAAGGGCGTTACCAGCGCCGTGCCGCAACCACGAATGTCCAGGCTCATGCAACCCTCTCAACCCCGAAGGGGTTCTAATTGAGTAGCCGTGGGCAAGGGCACGGTCTCTGTGCCCGCCGCCCACGGACCGCGTCCATCAATTCTTACCGACCCCGAAGGGGTCGAACTGTTCGGCCCCTTCAGGGCCGGGAGGCCTTAAGATCCACGACTACTAAGCCCGCCGCAGCGCGTCCTGAAATTGCTCCGGTGTTAGTTCGATTTCCCGTAGAATCTCACGCAGCAAAGGACGCGCCAGGTCCCGTCCGGCGTGATTGGGGACGGTCGTGGTGCGTCCATCGCTATGCCGATAGAACACGTGACTCCCTCTCTGCCGAACCGGCTGGAAACCCAGACTCAAGAGTACCTTATCCATCTCGCGGAAGGTGACGACCGGAAATCTGCTCACACAGCCACCTCAATCTGCTGCAACCCGACAAAGTGTGGCAAGTCGTCTATCGAACCTTTAAGCTCCTCCAGGCACAATTCGAGAACCTCTTTGAGGTTGATGCGCAATTCATCCAGGCTTGGCGCTTGAGTATGAGCACCCGGAATGCCGGGGATAACTCCAACGTAGAGCTTCGACTCGGGATCCCATTCCACATATGCCGAAAAGGTTTTCATGCCCAAATCCTTTCTGAGAGTATCGGCCCCTTGCCTCGCCCTCACCGGGGTGATTCCAGAACCGCTGCGAAGCTGAACAACCCCTTCTTGCCGATTACCCAACGTGCCGCATGCAGGGCGCCTTCCGCGAAGCCCTGGCGGCCGCGCGCCGTATGCCGAAGGACAATCGTATCTGCTTCGGAGTCGAAGCCCAACTCATGCGTGCCGGGAATGTAACCCGCGCGCACGCTCGTGACGGGCACCTCGCGACTTCCGAACGCAGGTTGAATTTGCCGTTTGAGCTCAAGCGCCGTGCCGGAAGGAGCGTCCTTCTTGAATTTGTGATGAGCTTCGGTGACGTAAGGGTCGTACATCTCGAAGGGCGCAAAGATTTCCGCCGCGGCGCGGGCCAGGCGGTAAAACAGGTTGGTGCCGATCGAAAAATTCGCGGCATAAACCATGCCCACGCCAGCGCTTTCGATGATCTTCCGCACTTCTTCCAAACGGTTATGCCACGCCGTCGTGCCCACAACCAGATTGACGCCCAGTGCCGCGACCCGGCGAATGTTCTCGACAACCGCGTCGGGAGTGGTGAAGTCGATGCAGACATCGACCCCTGAGAAGTTCTCAGGCGTGATGCCCTGGCCTTGCGCGTTGACATCAATATCCATCACCAGGCGCACTTCGAACCCGCGCTGCGGCGCGAGCGCGGCAATCGTCTTGCCCATTTTGCCGTAGCCAAGGAGGGCGAGTTTGACGGTGTGATTCACGTTTCCTCTGCATGGGTGGGAATCGATTCAGGTCTGCGACCCCCTCACCCGGCCCGCCCCGGCTGATGACAACGCCGGCTGCGGGCCACCCTCTCCCCCAAGGGGGCGAGGGCCTTCATTTGGAATTTCAATCGCAAATCATCAATCACAAATCACAAATAAGCTGGCCCCCGGCACCTAGTCAAGGTAGCCTTCCGACTTCATCAATTCCGCGTTGAGCAGAGCCGCGCCGGCCGCGCCGCGTATGGTGTTGTGACTGAGCGCGACGTACTTGAACTGAAGCACCGGGCAGTGGCGCACGCGACCCACAACCGTGGCCATGCCGTGCTCGGCCACAAGATCGAATTTAGGCTGCGGTCGATCGCGCTCTTCTCGGACGATGATCGGATGCTTGGGGGCAAACGGCAAATCGCGCTCCTGCGGTAGCGAGCGAAACTTCCGCCACGCCTCGACCAGGTCCTCGATGGAAGCCTTGGCCTTCAACGAAACCGAGATTGCCTCGGTGTGCCCGTCCTCCACCGGCACGCGGTTGCAGTGGGCGCTCACCACGAAGTCACCGGGCTTGACAGACTCATCGAGGAATTTCCCCAGCAGCTTTTGGGTCTCGCGTTCCACCTTCTCCTCTTCGCCCGAAATGAAAGGGACGACGTTGCCGAGGATATCCAATGTAGGAACGCCTGGGTAACCCGCCCCGGAAACCGCCTGCATGCTGGTCATCATCACCTTCTCGACCCCGAATTGCTTCTCGAGCGGCGCGAGCGACATGGCCAGGCCGATGGTGGTGCAGTTGGGATTGGTAACGATCATCCCCTGCCATCCGCGACGCTTGCGCTGGATTGGTATCAGGGCCAGATGGTCCGGGTTGACCTCCGGAATCAACAACGGTACGTCCGGCTACATACGGTGGTTGCCGGAATTCGAGACCACCACGTGCCCGGCCTGCGCAAATTCCCGCTCGACCTCGCCGGCAACCTTGGAATCGAGCGACGAGAAAAGCAGTTGCGGCGCGTGGTTCGGTTTGCACTCGTACACGGGAAGTTCGCTGGCAGCCTTAGGCATCGGGTCGCGCACCCGCCAGTTGCAGGCCTCTCCATAAGTTTTTCCGGCCGACCGGTCCGAGGCTGCAAGCCAGCGGACTTCAAACCAGGGATGGTGCTCGAGCAGGCTTACGAAACGCTGCCCCACCATGCCCGTCGCACCCAGTATGCCAACTTCAATTTTGTTCATAGTTGTATTACCAAATACCTTTCTGCCCCCAAAAAGTCGAGAGTCAAGAGTCGAAAGTCAAAAGCGAGCCGCCGTTAACCTGCCGCTTCGCGTAGCGCTGACCTTTAGGTCAGCACACCGGATGCCCACCTGAAGGTGGGCGCTACGCGTGGCTTTCCCAGCGAGGGCCGACCCTGCAGCGTGGGCTTGCTCTCGACTTTCGACTCTCAACTCTCGACTGTCTTCTTCAATTCCCTCACCAGCCTGCAGTACAACTCCACCGCCTTCACCAGGTCGGCTTTCGCCACGCACTCGCGTTCGGTATGGGCCACACTGATCGACCCCGGCCCGAGCAGCACGGGCCGGCCCCAGCGGTCGAGCGATGGCAGGTCGGTGGTGAAGGCCACCACGTCGGTCTCATAGCCGTCCAGTTTCTCCATGTGCAGGGGCGGCGTGTCTCGAATGAACTCGCACTCGCAACGTCCGCCGACTGCCTCCGTGATATTGCGCCGTATCTCTTCTGAGCTGGCCACGGTGCGAATCACGATCTGGGCTGCGGCGTGGTCCGGGACAACATTAGGCGCACGGCCACCGGAGATTACCCCAACGTTCAGCGTGGCCGGGCCCAACACAGGATCGTGTGGCATCGGAACCTTGCGCAAGTCAACAAGCGCATCCACCAGCTTATCGATTGCGGATTCACCCAAGTGCGGGTAAGCCGAGTGCGACATCTTGCCATGGGCTCGAATCTCCAGTCGCAGGTTGCCTTTCGAACCCAACACCAGTTTATTCTCGGTCGGCTCGCCGTTAATCATGTAGCGGCAGCCGGGGGGGTGCAGGTTCGCCTCGCGCGCGCCATCGCTGGTGGTTTCCTCACCGACCAGAAACAGCACGCCGAGGTCCGTTATCCTTTCGCTCAACAGGCGCTCCGCCGCCGCAATCTGTGAGGCGATGATGCCCTTGGCGTCGCACGCTCCGCGCCCGTAAATCAGCTCCGCATCCTCGCGGGCGGGAATGAAGGGAGGTACGGTGTCGATGTGAGTACTCAAGACCACATCGGGCTTTCCCATTCTTGCGAATACGTTGGAGCGGTCGCGCGAGACCGGCTGGAGCACCACCTCGAACTTTCGCTCGGTAAGGTACCCCGCCAGATACTCCGCGCAGGCGCGCTCGTGGCCGGTCACAGATTCGATATTGATCAACGCCTTGGTGAGTTCGAAGAGTTCCATTTGCTTAGACGTTAGCTTACAAAGGAAAAGAGCGTCAAGGGCTCTTCCATCCGTCGATAACGGACAGCCACGCGACGGGACATGGGAGTGCGGCGGCGCTTGCCGGCGGATCAAGTCCCGCCAGCCCCGGCAGGGGCGACAGATAGTAGCCCAGGGCACAAGCCCTGGGAAGAACGGATCCCACCTCCTATTATTTTCCCCCTCCCCCGCCGGGCGGGGGAGGGGGAAGGGGCAGAGGGGTTCACCTAGCCCCACGGCTCAGAACCTGTGAAAAAATCGATGCCTGTCATCCTGAGCGCAGCGAAGGATCCCGGCAGTTTCTTGTGGTTCAGCGATTTGCGAACAACTGCAGAGATCCTTCGCTGCGCTCAGGATGACACTTCCGAATTTCTTTACACCTTCTCACGCCGTGGGCTAAATTCTGCCGCCCGCCTTGGCGGGCTGACTTATGCCACGGACTTGCGTTCCATGACCTTAGGTCAGCAGCGGTGTAAGTCCCAAAAATCTGCCTAGCCGACTACTTGTCACCGTCACAGCCTCGCCCCAGGACTCGCAAGCCCTGACTTCTTTTCGCGAACACGTGCTGATTTTTGCTCCTTTTGGGTCATATTGCTGTTAATCTGCACGCAAAAAGCACGATATTTGCAGCATCAAGAACAGCGACTTCCTTTGTTTTCAAGTACTTCTTAGCTTCGTTCCCACTATTTTCTATTTCTTGTATTGTCCCGCTTTCCTCCGCTTCCCCGAACCAACCCGAACCTTCTGCATCTCGGCTGCCGGCGGCGTCTGCCTACGACAAAGTGTCCATAACAAGACCATCATGATAGGCTATCGTAGGCGCCCTGGCTTGTCAAGCGGAAAATGCGAAAAAGGTGGGCGAACTTTCCCGACTCTTTCCACCGGGCATTCGCTAATCGTGCACGAAAGGGAAACTCGGCGGCACTGAGCCGCACGTCTCACTTTCGCGCCAGGAGGCGGACGCGGGCTGTCAGGCCGTTCGTTTCCGCCCCGCCGCGAACGCGACACTTGCCCTGTCGAATTGTCCAACGCCACTGGACTCGAATTCCGAAGTTGCGAGGCTCCGTGGGAAGAAACCCCTCACCCGGCTCGCTACTCTCGCCACCCTCTCCCCAAGGGAGAGGGCTGAAATCAGTCATCGTTGACCGCCCTCTCCCTTGGGGAGAGGGTGGCCCGCAGCCGGCGTAGTCATCAGCCGGTCCGGGACGGGTGAGGGGTTACTTCCGAAGAATCCAGACTCCCGTTCCGTTCTCGAAGTTACCGAGGCAGGCAACTCAGTTTCACCGAGTTGGCCTGGGAGCGCCAAATTGAACTTCGGAATTCGGGCTGAATCGCCCTTGAAGTCAGGGGCCTCGTATGTTATCGTCCGCGCATGTCAAATCCCACCCTTGGCGACGAGACTCCTCAATTCAGCACCGCGGAATATGCCGGCACGCCCGGCGCTGACCGATGCAAATCCTGCAACCAGACGATAGGGGGAAGCTATTATCGCGTGAACGGCGCGACGGCCTGCCCTACTTGCGTTGAACGGGTCAAGCAGGAGATGCCTGAGGACAGCCATGCGGCATTCACGCGGGCGCTGCTGTTTGGGATAGGCGGAGCTATACTAGGTTTGATTCTCTACGCCGCGTTTACCATTATCACCGGGTTGATCATCGGCTACGTTTCCCTGGCCGTGGGGTACATTGTCGGCAAGGCCATCAAGATGGGATCGGGCGGAATAGGCGGACGGCGATATCAGATTGCTGCCGCGGTGCTGACGTACGCCGCCGTCGCGATGGCCGCGGTGCCGATCGGGGTTTCCCAAGCCGTGAAGGCTCGGAAGGCTGCCCCCAGAGCTCAGGTCCAATCCGTGCAACCGCCCTCGGGGGAGCCTTCGACGATCACCTCGCCCCCCGAGCGGCAGAGGCCGACTCCGCCAAAGCGCCCCGCGAACCTGGGGGCTGCGTTGATCGTGTTAGCGTTCATAGGGTTGGCCTCGCCATTCCTTGAACTCGCAAATCCCATGCACGGTTTGATTGGGTTGGTGATACTGTTCGTGGGAATACGTATTGCCTGGCAGATCGCGCGGGGGACGTCGGTCCAGATCCTTGGGCCGTTCAATCGCGCCGCGCCGGCCTCGAGCTAAGCGGGTAATGGTCAATTAGCTCTGACAACATCGTGTCTTCCATACTCATTCCACCCATGCGCGCCTGCAAGAGCTGCTCGGCCGAGCTCGAGGAAGCGGCTCTTGCCTGCCCGCGGTGTCATACTCTGGTACATGCTGAGGCGTTGCAGGGTTGGGCGGCGCAAGCCAAGGCCTTCGAGCAGCAGGGCCAACTCGCAAAGGCGCGTGACTGTTGGGAACATGCCTTTTCGCTTCTGCCGCGTGAGTCGACCCAGGCAGAGTGGGTTCTCGGCCAATTGAATCGTCTGGCGCCGGCTGCAAAAACCGCAGCACAATCGGAGGCCAGGAACAGATGGGCCGCTAAATTGGGGCCGCTGGCGCCCGTGGCGCTTGCCCTGGCGAAGGCCAAGGTTCTCCTCGCCATCTTCAAGCTGAATTTCCTGGTCAGCTTGGCGGCGTTCATGGGCGTCTATTGGTCGCTCTACGGCAAGAAATTCGGGCTCGGATTTGCCGCGCTCATTCTTATTCACGAGCTGGGCCACTTCATCGATGTCAAGCGCCGCGGGTTGCCGGCGGAGATGCCGGTGTTTCTCCCGGGACTGGGCGCCTATGTGCGCTGGCAGGCCATGGGGGTCTCAGGAGTGACGCGGGCGGCCGTGAGCCTGGCGGGGCCGCTGGCGGGGTGCCTTGCGGCGGCGGGGTGTTCGTTGCTCTGGTGGGTGACCGGCAACGGTTTGTGGGCAGCGTTGGCGCGCGCCGGAGCATGGCTGAACGTGCTCAACCTGATTCCCGTTTGGGCGCTGGATGGCGGTCAGGCCACCGCGGCGATGGATAAGACGGAGCGCCTCGCGCTCCTTACAGGCTGCCTGGCCCTCTGGCTGGTGCTAGGGCAGAACGTATTCTGCCTCGTCGCCATAGGGGCTGGATATCGCTTGTTCACAAAGGACATGCCCTCTCAGCCCAGTCACGCGATTACCGCCTACTTTATGTGCGTGCTGGCCTGCCTGGGCCTGGTGATGTGGATGATGCCGGGGAAGGGATTCGGCTTGGGTTAGCGCCCTTGGTGGAGTGCGCGCTCCTTGCCTACTTTCGGCCCAGCAGGCGGACCCTGGCGGTGAAGGCGCGGCCCTGGATGCCGCCGTAGGTGAGGAACTCCGTAGAATCCACGTTATTGTTCACCCCGGACGGATTGGGGCGATTCGTGATGTCGTTACATCCGGCGCGCAGCGCCCACATGAATCCGAACAGATGAATGCGCCGCTCAAATTGCAGGTCCAGGGAAAAATACCTTGGGAATCGTGTGGAGCCAGGAGCGCCCACGAGTTCCTGGTTTTCGTTCACCAGGCTGAAGGGGAATCCGTCGCGATAGTCGAGCGAATAGGCGAGAGTGAACTTACCGGGCAAGGGCATGTAGCCTGAGGAGAGAAATCGGTTGGGCGTGTCCCAGGGGAGCGGGCCGCCGGCCTGCGGGCTGAAAAGCACGTTGTCGATGCTGAAATCCAGGACGGCGTTCGAGTCGGCCTTGGAGCGGGTGTAGGAAGCGAAAAGCATATGGCCTCCCCGAAAAGTGTGGCGTGCTGAAATCTCCACCGAATCGTAATGGTCCCGCTCCACACTCTCCAACTGGTAGTTGCCGCCCAACGCAGCGCCCTGGTTAAGAAAAGTCCAGCCGTCGCGCCCTCGTTTGTCGAGGAACTGAAGTTGAAGGTAGATGGCGCGCGGCATTTTTCGTTCAACGCCCATGCTCCAGTTGGTGAAGCGCGGAAGCCTGAGCATCCGCTGATCCACCAGAAACGAAGCCACCACAGGCGGCTGGACAAGCGTCTGGCCTGTTGATCCGTAGAAAAGATCCGTGCGCTGCCCGTCCAGGGAGCGGGTGAGCAGATCGAGATTTGTCCCGTCGCCGTAAACGCCCACTCCGCCGGAAAGTTTCGTGTCGCCACTCCGGCTCAGGAGATACGTCGCGGCGAGGCGCGGGGAAATCAGGAAGTCCCTAACCACATCGTCCCAATCAAATCGTATTCCCGGCTCGACCAGCAAACGGAGGGCGGGTGACCAGCGGTCCTGGGCATAGCCGCTGGATTCGAAGTTCTCCTGAGTGAACGGCACGCCGCCCTGGAAGGTGACATCCTGGGCGAGTGTGCCATTGGGGCGTTGGATCTCAATCGGTCGCCGCCGGTAGGACTGACGGTCCGCGATGCCGTCTGCGTCCAACCCAACTTTGAATTCGTGCCGGCCATGCCAGACTCGGGGTGGAAGGAATAGGTTGGTGATGCCTTGCATGCGACTGGCGCGGGCGTTGGTGGCTTCAAAGTAGTTCCCGCTGTATTGGCCGGCGCGATCCACGTAGGGACTCGATCCCAGAGGCAGGAGTGAGTCGTGATATGCGCCGACAGCACCACCCACCTCGAGAAGAGTCCCGCCCGGGAAAAGCTGCTGATCCTTGAGCATCAAAAGCCGGGCGGCGTCCCTCTGGTCGAGCGTCGTAGGCAATGGCGTAAACACGGACAATCCCAGATGGTCCGAGCGGTAGTCGTTCACCAGGAGGCTCGCGGTGAGGATATTGGAAGAGGTCAAATTCACCTGGGCCTTCGAGAGGTTGCTGACCCGCCACGCCGAACCTTGGTTCGCCCCGGGGGGAAGGTCCCGGATGAGATTCAAATCGTACTCACCGTCAGCGGCATTCATAAACCACGCCTTGTTTTTCCGGATCGGGCCGGAGAAGGTGAAGCGAGGCGTCCAGGTCTTGAAGTGCAATCCTCCGAATTGCTGAATTGCGGGAATGAAATCCGTCGCCAGGAAGCGAAAGTGATCGTCTCCCATGAGAGTTCGCAGGCTCACTACTCCTCCGGAGCCCTTGCCGTACTCGGCAGAGTAGCGCCCGCTCTCGACCTCCGCCGACTGAAGGCTATCGACGCTGGTGCGGACATTGAACAATCCCGTGGCCGGATCGGAGACATTGAACCCGTCGAGCTGATCGGCGACCTGGTAGGTGTTTGCCCCAGCCACATGAAGCTGCCCATCTGCGTCCTGCAAAACCCCAGGCAGCAAGGGCAAGGCATAGCGGATGTCGCGGCCAACATTAAAGGGCAGATCTATAATGTCCTCCCGCGATAAGGTGGCGGTGACCGCCGTTTTTTGGGGATCAATGGCGGGAGGGGAGTAGACCACGTTGACGGATTCCGCGTATTCCTGGGTGTGATTTAGCGTGACCTCCAAATTGCTGCCTTCGCCCACCCGAACATCGTTCGAGTTGAAAACAAAGAATCCGTCTTTTTCTACCCGCAGGGAATACACGCCCGTGGCAAGAGCCGAGAATCGATAGCGCCCGGCGTAATCAGTTTCAGCTTTTTGGACGAAGGAGTTCGAACGATCGGTGAGCGTCAGGAGTGCCGAAGGCACCGCCACGCCGTTTTCGTCTACAACTGTGATCTGAAAATCCTGCGCGTCAGGTTGCTGGTCATTCCGCCACCCTGCCATGGCAGAAGCGGACGACAGGGCGGCGAGAAGCAGCCAGCAAACGGCCGCAGTCCTGCGAAGACGCGAAAGCGCGTCGCCACTCCGGGGACGAACTCGCACACCCAGCATCGGAGAGCCCTCCTCCTCTCCGGGATGATTGTATTGTATCTCCATTTTTGCGCGGAAGCGCGTCAAGCGCTTTCTAATTGACGGGGCTACCCAACTAAATATCACGGCTCTCTCTAAATCGATGAACAGCCCTCTCCCCTAGGGAGAGGGTGTCCGGCGATGGCGTTCTCTTCAGCCATCGCCGGACGGGTGAGGGGTCTGTTCCGCTCTTCGCCGTGCGAAGGAAAGGGCGCAAACCGCAAAAGGCAAAGTTCAAATGGTTCGCAATCTGCCATTCGTTCAAATTGAGAAACCATTTGCCATTTGACTTTTGCCATTTGCCATTTGAATTGTGTTGGGTCTTGCCTCTTGCGAGATGACCCCTCACCCGGCCCGCCCCGGCTGATGAAAGCGCCGGCAGCGGGTCACCCTCTCCCCAAGGGAGAGGGCTATAACTTTCGGCGGGGGGGGGGTCGTTCATTGATTTGGGCTTCTTTCAGGCCGTGGCGGCGTTTCGTCTGCCTCCTTTGATTCTACGGCTTCCGGTTCGGCTTCCTCCCCTTCTCGAACCTCGTGTTCCGGCGCGCGGCCGTTGACCAGGGTCCACTTCAGGGGATAGACCTCCGGGTCGAAAATCACGGCGTAGAAGTGCCAGACGACGATGGCGAGCGTGGCCAGAATCGCTTCGTAGTAATGAACGGCGGTGGCGACCTGCAACCACGAACTGGGAAGATAGCGCAGCACGAAGTTATGGCCCCAGAGCAGGACTCCGGTGATGCCCATCACTATGGTTCCCCACACGAGAGCCCAGTATTCGACCTTCTCCGCATAGTTAAACTTGCTATACGGCGGCAACTCGCGCCGGTAGCCAAGATTGTAGCCCACCGTCTCGACCGCCTCGCGGGCGTCCCGCACTCTGGGCAGCATGGCTCGCAGTCCCTTGCGCCCCTCCGCGGTGAAGAACAGGTAGATCAGGTGGTAGAATCCCGCGGCAATCAAAACCACTCCCGCAATCCGGTGTATGAATCCGCGCAGGGGAAAGGTCTTTTCCCACTGCACGATCGGCTCCGCCCAGAAACTCACCGGAAACTTCAGGGCGAATCCTGTAATCACCAGAAGCAGGAAGCTCACGAGAAGAACCAAGTGTTGAACCCGCTGGTTGAGAGTAAGGCGCAGCGGCGTCGTACGGGATCCGTATTGAGCGACATGCCTGCGCAGCTTGCGTAACCAGTCCAGGAGATTGTGGAATATCATGAAACCGAGAGCGACGGGAATCGTGAACAGGTAGAACAGCCGGACGTAACGGAGCCAGGGATTCGCAACCGCGGTGCTGGGAAGCACGTGCACAGGCCCCAGCGCGAACGTCTTCCCCGCGTCGGGATGGCATTTGCCACAGGTCGTGGCGAGATTCGCTTTGGCTATCGAGGAACGCGGATCGCTCGAGGGAAGAATATCGTGAACGCCGTGGCAGCTTGCGCAGTTGGCCACCGTCTGTGAGCCCGCCTTCGAAGCCAGCCCGTGGTAACTGTTCTCGTAACTCGAGACGCGGTCGAGAGGAAGATTGAAACGCCTCTCGAGGCGTGTGTCACCGTGGCAGCGCGAACAGGTCGCGGTAGAAATATTACTCACGTAAACCGGGGAGAGGGGATTGCCGGCCGCCAGAACATTGTGCTCCCCGTGGCAGTCCGTGCAGGTGGGAGCCTCCGCGATCCCCGCGGCCACGGCACGGCTGTGAATACTGTCCTTGTAGCCCGCCAAAGCCTGTTCGTGGCAGCGGCCACAGGTCGCGCCCACGTTGTGCTTGGCAATCGGCGAGTGAGGATCGGTCGGGGGCAGGATGGCATGCGTTCCATGGCAATCGTTGCAGACGGCTGCCTTTTTTCCGTCGGCCTTAGCGCGAGCATGAACGCTGGCTTCATACGCCTCTACCGGCCTGGCGGCGGGAAACAGGTACTTCTGCGCCAGCTTCGGATCCGAGTGGCAGCGCCCGCAAGTGGAGGGCAGGTTCTCGCCGTTGACCGGCGAATCGGCCGCGGAGGCTTCGACCGCTTTGTGGGTCGCCCCGTGGCAATCGGCACAACTTGCGGCGTTCGTGTCGCCCTGCTTGCGGGCGAGTCCGTGCACGCTCGTGGCGAATTCCTTCACCTCGTCGGCATGGCAACTGGCGCAGAGATTGGCCCCGCGCGCGGCGGGAGGCGCCACCTCGTGCGCGTTGCCGTGGCAACTCATGCAGGTTTCGGAACTGTCCGGCTTACCCAACGCGGAATGAGCGTGGTTGGCCAACTCTCCCGCGACTTCGCCATGACACGTAAGACAGGAGGCTGATGCCACCTTGGCCGTGTGTGGTTGTTTGGCCGCCCCCGCATGGCAGTCCACGCAATGCAGGTCCTTGTGAACGCTGTGCGCGAGCGATTCCGGCTTCACCGTAATGGGTTTGCCTTGCGCGTTCGTCAAACCCGTGGAGGTCCCATGACAGGCAAGACAGTCGTCTGGAGCCCTGGCTGCGACTGGGCGTGCAAGGAGGACAATGACTGAACTGAGAATGACTAGCCTGGTCGGACTCATTGCTAAGATTCCCACCTTTTAGTAAGTGACCGATATCAACCCGCTCCAAGTTGTGCCCGCATAGGATACAGCATTTTGCAGCGCGTTTTTGTCACTATCCAACTGGAGGTCAAATTGCGAATTTCCACCCATAACGTCGAGCTACGAGGCACAATTTGAAGCCGGGTGCGATACGCCTGGCCTATTAGGGACATAGTGTTGCAGTTAGAATGCCGTTCGCGCTGCTATTTTCAACAGTCAAAAAATGACTCAATGTCGCCTTGGCTGGCCCCGAGGCCGGTAGTCCTCACTCCAAACATACTGCTCTGAAGATATCCGGGAGCGCGGGCATCCTGCCCGCCTTTCGCGCCGCAATTGCACGCACGCTGCGGGCAGGATGCCCGCGCTCCCGGGTACTTCATGGTTTCTGGGCGCCCGTCAGCCGACGGGCATGAGGCACTCCCACGAAAACGACTCCCCTCCTCAGCGGGAGGAGGGGCAGGGGTGGTGGGTCGCACCGTCAGCGAACGGCAACCGCCCCTAACCCCTCCTTACCAAGGAGGGGAATCATCTTCATGCCGAGTGATGAGGAGGACGATCATGCCGTTTTTGCTGAGCTATTGCGAAACTTGGAAGTTGAATTCTGCGTCAGGACCGATCTTGCTGCCGGCGGGTGGCGATTGCGTCACGATGACGCCGCGCGGACCGCTTCCCGCGGGGACAGAAGTGACACCCCCCACTTTGAAGCCTGCCTTTTCGAGACTGTGACGAGCTTCCGCGATGGGTTGGCCGACAAACCTTGGGCACAGGTACGCGGCGGGCTCCTCGCCCAGAGAAACCAGGATATTTACGGCGGGGCTTCTGAGCTCCGCGCTTTCAGGTAGAGGATCCTGCGCCACCACTTGGTCAGGTTGGGCGCTGGGCCAGTGTATACCCACCACATCGCCCAGTTCGAGGCTGCGCTGAATGGCCGTAATCCGCACCGCACGGATGCTTTCCCCCACAAAAGTCGGGATGACAACTTGAGGCGGCCCCAGGCTTACCAGGACGTGCACGTGCTGGCCGATCTTAATGCGGGTTCCCGGAGGAGGCATCTGCGAGGCTATCGATTGGGCGGGATATTGGGTATTGTAGAGTTTATCTTCGACTTTCATCTCTAGACCCAGCCCGCTGGTCATGCGTTGAGCGTAGTCTGAAGTTAATCCGACCAGGTTGGGCATCGTCTCCTGATGGCCACGAATGGTAAGCCGGATGGTGGTGATAGCGCTGACCAGCGCCACAGTTACCAGCACCGTGGTTAACAGAAAGAGGCGGAAAAGAGTCCTAATGCGTTCCCGAACGCTCATCTTGACGCCCTATTCTATCATGAATGGGGCAGCGTACTGGTTTGGGCGTAGCGCCGACCTTTAGGTCGGCATGTGCTGACCTGAAGGTCAGCGCTACTGGAAAGCGCGAATTCCGCACACGACGGTAACTGAAATCTTGCCGTAGTTCAACCACCCCTAGCCCCTCCTTATCCAAGGAGGGGAATTAGAAACTCCCCTCCCCATTTGAGGAGGGGTTGGGGGGGGCCGTACGCTAGCGCATCGGGTGCACGTCAGAAAAGTGATGGAATCCATCAGGCACTCCTTGGTGTGGCTCGGCGCTCCCAGAAATCCTGAAATCGTCCACTTAATTTGCAGCAGCGAAGGGCGATAATGGCGTTGGATC
>Ga0187879_10001717_pt1 | contig 14891 bp, 10 predicted proteins | sample June2016WEW_19_1_FD_132423 | JGI IMG/M metagenome (GOLD analysis project Ga0187879, IMG submission 132423) | Peatland microbial communities from SPRUCE experiment site at the Marcell Experimental Forest, Minnesota, USA - June2016WEW_19_10 | ecosystem: Environmental > Terrestrial > Soil >... | reverse complement strand
GCGGATGCCGCCGCTCAGCCTTCTCGATCGGCCGAAGTGGTCGCGGGGACGGCTGACCGCCATGTACCTGCTGCGCGCCTACCTCGTCGTGGCGGTCCTCTTGCTTCTCGTGAAGGCCGTCGAACTGGGCGTGCACAAGTAACAGCTGGAAGGACACCATCCTCACCGGCTGACGCGCCGGACAGCCTGCGCGAGCCACTCCGGCCTGATCTCGACCCCCCACCCCGGTCCGTCAGGAATCGCCACGGCACCGTCGCGCACTGACAGTCGAGGTTCGAACAGCCCCGCCTGGAAGGGGTAGTACTCGTCGGGCTCGATGGAGAATTCGACATACGGCCCGGCGTTCGGAATGGCCCCCATGAGATGGAGGGCGAACACGGTCACGAGGGACAGGTTGGCCGAGTGGGGCACGCAGCGGAGTCCCGCCTCCTCTGCCATGGCGGCCACTTCGACAGCTCGCGTGAGTCCTCCCACGTAACAGACGTCCGGCTGCACGACGTCCACCGCTCGCAGGGCGATGATCCTGCGCCACTGGCTGAGGGAACAGTCCTGCTCCCCGCCGGCGACGTCGAGCGACAGGGCGCGCGCCACCTGAGCTGTCCACTCGAGCTCCCAGTACGGACATGGCTCCTCGAAGTGGCAGACGCCGTAGTCCTCCAGCAGATGCCCCACCTCGATCGCACGAGCCGGCGTATAGGCGCTGTTGGCGTCGACGAGCAGCCCGGCGTCGTCACCGAGGGCGCTGCGCAAGGCAGGCACGATCGCCTCCGTCCTCCCGGGCCACTCGTCGGCATCGTGACCGCACTCGCGCCCGATGCGGAACTTGAAGGCTGAGAAGCCGGCCACCTCCCTCAGTCGCGCCAATCGGGCCGCCTCGTCGCCCGGAGTGATGTCGCGTCGCATGCTCGAGGCGTAGACGGGAAAGGGCCGCGGAGAACCTCCGAGCAGCTCGCACACGCTTTGGCCGGCTCGACGACCACGCAGGTCCCACAGGGCGGTGTCGAGTCCTGCTAGCGCTCTGCAGAGGTAGGAGCCGGGAAACTTGTGCTCGCGTTGTGGGATGACCGCCACGAGACCGGCGATGTCGTCGGCGTCGGCTCCGACAGCGTGCGGCGCCACTTGGCGGTGCAGCACGGCGGAGGTGATGTCGGCGTTGAACGGCGCCACCTGCCCGAACCCTTCCCACCCGTCGTCGGCGACCACCCGGACGATCGCGACCTCCTCGGTCGCGTACGTCTCGATCGCCGAGATGCTCGCCATGGCAGATCGCTCCTTAAAACTGACGGCGTCCGCGGGTCATCTTGGCTCAAACGACGGCGCCCGGGAACACGATCACCGGACGCAGCTGCTCCCCCCTCTTGGCCGACGACACGGCTTCGTTGATCTCCGCCAACGCGAAGCGACTGGAGATCAGCTCGTCGAGCATCAACTCCCCGGTCAGATACGACTGCGCCGCCCGGGGTATGTCGAGGCGCGGCTGCGAAGCTCCCATCTTGCTCCCGAGGATGCGGAGGCTCCCGTCGGCGATGGCGACCGGGTCGAGAGACAGTACGGTGCCGCTCGGGGGTATCCCCACGATGACGAGCGTCCCCCCCCGGCGGAGCAGGCCGAAGCCGAGCGCGCTCGCCACGCTCGAACCCGTCGCCACGAGCACGTAATCGGCCCCGTGGCCGTCCGTCAGCTCCTCCACTTGCTCTCTGGCATCGGTCAGGGAGGGGTTGAGCACGTCCGTGGCGCCGAAGAGCTTGGCAGCGGCCAGCTTGTCGTCCGAGAGGTCGAGCGCGACGATGACGGCCGCACCGGCCAGGCGGGCGCCCTGCACGCAATTGAGGCCGACCCCGCCCGTACCGACGACAACGACGGACGACCCGGGACGCACCTGAGCGGTGTTGACGACGGCCCCGAGGCCCGTGAGGACACCGCAGGCGAGCAGGCAGGCGCGATCGAGCGGGAGCTCGCTCGGTACGACGATCGCCTGCGACGCATCCACCGTGACGAGCTCGGCGAAGGCGGCGGTGTGCATCGCCTGCAGGAGCGGACCGCCCTGGCGGGTCCGAAGCGGTGGAGACGTATCGGAGATGAAGCCGCCTTCGCACAGGGTCGGCTGCTCCCATCGACACGGCCCGCATCGTCCGCACGAGCGGACGAGCGTAACGACGACGTGGTCACCCTGCTTGAGCACATCCACGCCGGCGCCGACGACTTCGACCACTCCGGCGCATTCGTGGCCGTAGACAGCTGGCAGGTCCCCGCCCCAGGCTCCCGACATGTAGGCGATGTCGCTGTGACACACGGCACAGGCGCTGACTCGAACTGACACCTCGGCGGCTTCCGGCGGTCGCAGCTCGACCTCTTCGAGCTCAAGGGGACCGCCGAACTCGTGGCAGACAGCTGCGATCACTTTCCGACCCCCGGACCGTCTGCGCCATTGCGTCCGCCACCGAGAGCGCTCAGCAACGCCGGCGACCGGCGGAGGAGATCGAGGAGATAGCTCCCACGATCGGGCGTGTACCCGTTCGGGATCGACAAGGTCGCAAGTGAGCTCAACGAGTCGGCGCCGAGGCCGGCTGCCGAAAACGAGGTTGCTGTCGAGAAAAAGAGCACCGTGCCATCGTCCTTCGTGAGCAGGATCGCCGTGCCTTCGCAGCCGGTCACGTTCGTGCATACGAGCGTGAGGTCGCCCCGCCAGAGGCCGCGGGCGCCGAGCATGCCGGCGACACCGAAGGCGTCCGTGGCGTCGGCCACAACGGTCGTGGCAGCAGGGTCAACGGCGGCTGCCCACCCGAGCGCATCGGTCGAGGGATCGATCACCGTGACGCCACCTGTTGACCCGACGGCTTCACGGGCGGCGGCGGCGGCGGCGAGGCCGGCATGGCCGGATCCGATGATGATGACATGATCGCCTGGACGGGCGAGCGAACGTACATGCGACGCCGCCGGATACACGTCGAGGGCCGTGAGGACAACGGAGAGCGGCAGGTCGTCCGGGACAGCCGCACAGGACATCCGGCCCGTGACGATCGCCCTGCCGCGGGCGGGCACCTGCGGGCTCGTCAGATCGACAGGGCCGACGTCGTCGAGGCGAAGTGGCGTCGCCACGAGGGAGGCGAGGGGCACCACCCGCTGGCCGAGGAGGAGGCCAGCCTGCCAAAAACTGGCGCCGAGCACGCTGAGGTGACCGAGGAGAACACCACCGGATCCGGTGACCGGGTTGTGCAGCTTGCCTCGCTCGGCGACGATCGCTCGGATCCGCGCCGCCATGGCGTCGGCATCGTTGTCACAAGCAAGGCGGATCTGGCGGTAGCTCGTAGCGTCAAGGTTCAACATCTCGACTTCGACCTCGGCTTCGAACTCGTTGGCGGGAGCCGTGGCGTCAAGGCGATCCGCCATGTGAGGCAAGGAGCCCTTTGGCGACAGCGACCGCTGGCTACCGAGTGCCGCCGGGTTGACGAAGTACAGGTCGCTCGTCAAGATGCCGAATCTAGTCTCGCCTCCCCCTCGGCTCAGCGGGCCGACGGCGACGAGTGCCGCGCCTCTTTCGCCTTGTCGGTCTTCACGGGGGCGTCTGTCAGCCGGGCCTGCGCTCCCTAGCGAGGGCGGCGCCATCGGCCGGCAGAGCGATCGCCCGAGCAGGGTTCTCGACGAGGAGCCGCAGCCGGAGCGTCTCGTCGATTCCGAAGCGGTCCATGACCGGGACCACGTCGCGCAGGATGTGTGCGTAGCCCTCGCCCCCGTATCGCACCCAGTAGGCCTTGGAGTAGACGTCTTGGGACACGACGATGCGCTGGTCGAAGCCGAGGTCAGCCACTGCCCGGATGAGTTTGAGTCGCATGGCGTCGTTAGGCATCGCAAAGTCCGAGTACGGGTAGAAGCTCGACTCGTGCCCGAACAGGTCGAACGACACGAAGGCGCCCGCCCTGGCGAGTTCGGCGACGGCTGCCGGGTCGTCAAGGGTGCGGTCGAGGTGGCTCATGACGACACGGGCGGGGTCGGCACCGGCGCTGCTCGCCACCTCGAGCGCCTCCCTCGGAGCGGCCGGATGGCGGCCGGGGTGGATGATGAGCGCCCTTCCGGTACGTGCCTGTGCCCGTGAGGCGGCCACGAGCGCCTTGCGCTCGCATTCGACCATGGGCCAGCTCAGGCCGATCTCGCCGATCACTCCGGCCTTGACGGCGACTCCCTGCCGATCTGACGGCACGCCGTCGACACAGTCGGAGACGATGAGCTCGGTCAGCTGCTCGACGGGCCACTCGTGCACGCGGGCATCGTGGTACTCGTGGTCGTAGAAACCCCCGCCCATGACGACGTTCACACCGCTTGCCCGCGACACCTCCGCCAGGCGCGCTGGCTGGCGCCCCAAGCAGATGGGCGTCACCTCGACGAGCGTGCGACCGCCGGCACCTGCGAAATGGCGCAGCTCGTCGGCCGCCTCGCCCACGGAGTCGAGAACGAGGCAATGCGGATTGTCATCGTTTCGGCGAGCGAGGTAGTAGTTGTGGAGCGCCAGCGGATCTCGGTGTCGACTCTCCTCCCTCTGGGCTGGCGTGCGGGCGTCGACGAACAGGTGCTCGTGTATGAGCGTCGGCCCGAGCTCGGCGGCCGTGACAGGGCCGAGCACCGTGTCGACGACACCGTTCATGCTCGCTCGCCCTCGCCTTCCCCGGTCTCGGCCGTCGCAGGACTCGCTCGGGTGAGCTCTGCCACCGTGGAGCGCAGCACCCGCTCGCGAAGGTACGGGAGCGGCCGAGACGGGTCGGGAGAGTCGATCTCGCGCCCGAGGCGATGGCCGTCGAAGACGGCGTCGGCGAGCATGCGGGGGGCGACGCAGTCGCCGACGCGGTACAGCCCCCGGATCTCGGCGGCGGCGAGCGCCTCCGGTGACTCCGCCAGCTGACGGTAGAGGGCATCTTCGGAGCAGCGCTGGGTGACGAGGACGACGGAGTCGCAAGCAAGGCCGGTGGCAGCGCCGAATTCGTCGAGGACGGCGAGGCGCCCACCGTCGATTGCCGCCACGGTCGTCGAGCGGCGGAAGCGAACCCCGACCTCGTGGAGACGTTGTCGCAGCATCGTGCCCTCGAGAGTCGAGTCGCAGAAGGGCGCCACCTGCGAAAGGGGGGTGACGAGCTCCACCGAGAAGCCCTCCAGTGCCAGCAGCTCGGCCAGGCCCGGGCCTATGAAGTAGCCGTCACAGTCGTAGACGACGACCTCGGGGCCCTGCGGGCGGGCGCCGCCGACCATGACCAGCTCGGGCGTGAGCACGTGTGCTCCCCCCGCAACGGCCCCGGGGATCGGCTCGTGCGTAACGCCGTTCAGCCCGTCGGCCGACCAGCTCGACCCGGTCGCCACGACGACGAGATCGGCGCCATAGTCGAGGACCCCGGAGGCGTCGAGCCGCAGACCGGTCAACACCTCGACGTTGCGGAGCTTGTCGAGCTGCACGCGCCGGTAATTGACGAGTCGCCCCCACTCCCCGAGCCCCGGTAGGCGAGGAATCCAGCGCATCGTCCCGCCGAGATCTGCCTCTGCCTCGACGAGGTGGACGCTTCGCATGCCGCGGCGGCCGAGCACCAGGGCGCACTCCATGCCGGCCGCACCGGCTCCCACGACTAGAACGTCGTTCTCGGCGTTGGCAGCTCGGTCGTAGCGCTCCGGGTGCCAGCCGCGGCGGAACTCCTCGCCGGCCGTGGCGTTCTGCACACAGCCGAGGTGGCCGGTGCGAAAACGGCTCACACAGACGTTGATCCCCATGCACTCGCGGACGTCGTCGAGACGGCCCTCCTCGATCTTGCGAGGGAGGAACGGGTCGGCGATGGAGGGTCGGGCGGCTCCGATCACGTCCCAGACGCCCGAGTGGACGATCTCGGCCATGCGATCCGGGTTGGTGAGCCGCCCGACGCCCACGATCGGCTTCTCCGTGGCCGTACGCGCCCGTGCCGTCCACTCGAGCTGGTAGCCCTCCGAGGCGAAGCGGGACGCGTAGGAATCCCTCTGCCACTCCACGAGCGAACCGGCATTGACGTCCCAAAGGTCGACGAGGTCGTCGGCGGCGCGGATGAAGGCGAGGGATTCCTCGGGCGGGACGCCGGCCGGTCCGAGGGCCTCGATGGCGATGCGGACCGCCAGGGCGCACCGCCCCGCTACCACCGTGCGGACTCGCTCCAGCGTCTCGAGCCACAGGCGCGCCCGGTTCTCGAACGACCCCCCGTAGCCATCGCGGCGCTTGTTGTAGAAGGGGGAGAGGAATTGGCCTAGCAGGTAGCTGTGGCCTCCGTACACGTAAACGATGTCGAAGCCGACGTCGGCGGCGCGTCGGGCCGCCTGCGCCCAGTCGGCTTTCACGCGCTCGATGTCCGAATCGTCCATCTCCTTCGGCGACTCGGGCGTGACGAGGGTGAGCACGTCGCTGACGATTTGCGAGGGGGCGATGGCGGGCCAGCGCGTGTCTCGCCGGTAGGCGTGCGCCCCAGCGTGGCCGAGCTCGACGCCGGCGAGGGCCCCGTGGGCGTGGATCTCCTCGCACATGAGCGACGCCGTCTCGGCATCGTCGGCGTCCCAGAAGCTCTGCAGGGCGTACGGGGACTCGTCGCTGTCGGGCGAGACCGGCGCCATCTCGGTGCAGATGGCGGCCCACCCGCCCTCGGCCTTCACGCCGCGGTGGCGCGCCTGCGAAGCGGGCTTCTGCGACCCGAGGCCGGTGCAATGGGGAACTTGGTAGAAGCGGTTCCGCAGCACCTTCGGGCCGATCTCGATCGGCTCGAAGAGGATGTCGTGCCTGGGGTTTCGCGCCATTGTGCTCCTCTCGTGGGCGCGCCGGAGTGCGGCCGGCCCTCGCTGCGTGATCGACACGAGATCGCTCGTCAGTCTTTACCAGGTGTCGTGGACCGGAACGGGGTAGATGCGCCGACGCGGCCATACGGCGGCGTCGCCGAGGGCGTCGTGGATGTTCTCTAGGTCCGGAGCGACAGGACGGGGCGCGTACGGGTTCAGCCAGACCCTGAGCAGGTGGCGGCGGCGCGAGAGGTCGGGATCGTCCTCGTAGGCGGTCCGCGAGTGCCAGATGACCGAGTCGTTCAGGTACTGAATGTCCCCAGGCTGAAAACGCATGTCGAAGGCCAAGCCGTCGCGGTTGGCGACGGCGTCGGTGAACTCGAGGGCCTCGCGGAGCTGAGCGGACATCCTCGGTATCTCGGGCATGTCGTCATGGAACTGCATCACCTCTCGCGGCAGCCAGCGCGTCGTCAGTCGCCCCTCGAAGTAGCTGAAGCACCGGAACCAGTAGTAATTCAGCTGCCCGACCGGGCCGTCGCCCTGCCAGCTGTAGTAGCACGGCTCGTCGTAGAGCGCTCGCAGCAGGTCAATGCGTTCGATCATGACGATGTTGTGGACGGCCGTGGCGCTCACGATCTTGCTGACACCACCGGAGCGAGCTGGCCGCACGCAGAGGAGCCCGACGATGCCGACGCAGTCGTTGTGGTAGGCGAGCGCCTCGCCGAGCTTGTAACCACGGGTGTTCTCGTCCAGCACGGCCGCTTCGTTGCGCACGTCGCCGAGGATGTCATTCTTGCCGCTCTGGCCGAGCGGGATCCCGAGGTAGGTCGACATGCCGAAGAAAGCCAGGCGCAGCTCCTCGAGGGAGAGATCGACGGCTGGGAGGCCACGGATCAGGCTGAAACCGCGGCCGAACTCGACCTCACGGCCGATTCTCTTCAGCTTGGGCCCAAGCAGGGGGAGCTCGAAGTTGGCGGGGGCGATCTCACTTACCGCCAGACTGCGCCGCCTGGCGGCGGCGACCGCGGCGGAGAGCTCCGTCAGCTCCGGCTGAGAGAGCTCGAGGAGCCAGTCCGTCATCCCCGACGTTGCGATCTTCTCGCCGGTCCACGTTGCAGGCGACGCAAGGGGCGATTGCGGCATGAACGACACGGCGCTCCTCTCAGTGACTTCGTCCCATTGTCCTCGCGATCGGCGTGGCCTGCCCAGAGGACGGCGAATCCTCCTTCTCGGTGTCAGGGAGCCTGCCCGCTTCATGGCGGTGCCACGCCATGAAGACGTTCCGCACGGCGGATCGCTGGCGGGTGCCGGCCCTCCAGCATGCGGCGCCCGCCGCGACCATTACGGTCGATTGACGCTCTGTTACGATCCGCTTGCCAGACGGAAACGGTCAGGACCGCGCCGGAACTACTCGCATCGGGGCAGCGGCTGCTCGCCTGACGTCATCGTCGAGCATCAAGGCCATCTCCGGCCCCGCCGGGGAGAGGGGGACAGCAATGGAGCCCAGGGACGAATCCGCGCCCGACCGTCGCAGCTACTCGCGTCGGGACTTCCTGCGGGGGACGATCGGCGGTGCGGCCGCCGTCGGCGTAGGAGGCCTGCTCGGCGCTTGCGGCTCCAACTCCTCCACGCCGACAACCTCGCCGAGCCCGAGTGCGGCTGGCAAGCCGGTCCGGGGGGGCACCCTCCGCCTCGGATGCACCGGCGGCGGTTCCTCGGACACCCTCGACGTCCAGGCCGGCGTGAACACCGTTGACTTCGCCCGCTCCCCGCAGATCAGTAACTGCCTGTACGAGTGGAACTACGACGCTGTCGCCGTCCCGGCGCTCGCCACCTTGGTGGAGCCGAACAGTGACGCCTCTGTCTGGACGATCCATCTCCGCCAAGGCGTCCTCTTCCACAACGGCAAGGAGATGACCTCCGAGGACGTCATCTACAGCCTGCGACGGATCGCCGACCCCAAGTTGGGCCTCGCCGGCGCCTCGGGTATCGCCTCCCTCGACATGAGCACGATCAAGGCTGACGGGAAGTACACCGTCATCGCCCCCTGCAAGCCGGGCCTCAAGTTCTCGGTCCTGCCGGACAACCTCACCGGCTGGGGCGAGATGAGCATCATCCCTGCAGAGGGTTACAACCCGCAGAAGCCGATCGGCACAGGGGCCTTCAAGTACGAATCCTTCTCGCCCGGAGTGGAGAGCGTCTTCTCCCGTTTCGACAACTACTGGCAGGACGGTGCCGACGGCAAGCCCCTGCCGTACCTCGACAGTGTCCGGATTTACGACGTGGCGGACGAGACGGCCCAAGTGGACGGTCTCACGGGAGGAAGTTTCGACTGCATCGACCTGCTCTCGTACGGGAGCATCGCCACCATCCGATCGAGCGGCCAGCTCGTCAACGTCTCCGACGGCGGTGGGTGGGTTCCGTTCACGATGCGGATAGACGTTCCCCCGTTCAACGACAACAACGTCCGCCAGGCGATGCGCTGGCTCGTCGACCGCCCGGAGATGCGCCTTCAAGTCTTCGGCGGCTATGGGCTGATCGGGAACGACGTCTTCGGAATCGTCGACCCCGACTATCCGGTCTTCCCCCAGCGCGAGCAGGACATCCCCCGAGCCAAGAGCCTGCTCGCCAAGGCAGGAGTTTCGAAGTTGAACGTGACGCTCGTCACCTCCGACATCCACGAGGGGGCCATCCCGTCGGCCACCGTCCTCAAGACGCAGGCAGCCCAGGCCGGCGTGACGGTCAACCTCAATACCGTGACGCCGACGGCGTTCTTCGGGAAGCAGTATCTGAGTTGGACCTTCGCGCAGGACTGGTGGAGCGCCAACCACTACCTTCGCCAGGTCTCCTACTCCGAGCTGCCGACCTCGCCCTGGAACGAGACCCACTGGGCGAGCCCCGCCGCCAACCCTCAGCCAGCGGGGACCGGCCAGCGCTACCTCAACCTGTACAACCAAGCCCTCTCCACGGTAAACGACGGCGTGCGCAAAGAGATCATTCATGAGATGGGCCAGCTGGACTACGAGTATGGCGGCTACATCATCCCGTACTTCAGCCCGGTGATCAGCGGGTATGGCAAGAACCTCGTCGGTGTGGTGTCCACGAACACGGGCGACTCCCTGTCGGAGTACCTGTTCAAGAATTTCTGGTTCAAGAAGTAAGGCGATCGGGGCATCTGCAGGCGTCGCCGGCCCGGGAACCTGCAGCAGATCCGATCTACAATGCGCCCTTCAACGGCACGACCGGTCAGAGCTCTCACGACCCGTCGCCGCCACGGGAGGTGACCGACGGCGTGAGGGGGACCGGGCGAGCTTGGGTTTCTCCCAGCGGGGCGCTCGGGCGTTGCCGCATGGCGATCCGGCCGGCAGCCACCGAGGGGATGCCGTCGTGGCCGTAGCCGCTGCCAAGACGGCGCCGTCCCGGACGGCGCCGTGCCGGCGCCACGGCGAGCATCCGATCCGCACCCTCGTGCTCCGGCGCAGCGCCATCGGGATCGTGACACTGTTCGTCGTCTCTATCGTCGTGTTCCTGGCCACCCAGGTGCTCCCTGGCAATGCGGCCTATGCCGTTCTCGGCCATAGCGCCACCCGGGCGCGCATCCTGCTGCTCGAACAGCAGATGCACCTCAATCGTGGATTGTTCGAGCAGTACTGGAGCTGGATCTCGGGAATCTTGACGGGCCGGGCCGGCACCTCGTTCGCGAACGGCGAGTCGGTCTGGGCCCTCGTCGGGCCCCGCCTCGCCAATTCCGCCGCCCTCGTCGTGTTCGCGGGCCTCATCGGGAGCGTCCTCGGAGTCCTTCTCGGAGCCGTCGCCGCCCTGCGCAAAGACGGCGTCTTCGACCACATCACCTCGGCGATCTCGCTGGCGATCACCTCGCTCCCCGAGTTCATCGTCGCTCTCATCCTCATCTTGCTGTTCTCGACCTTCGTCTTCCACCTCTTCCCCGGGGTGTCGCTGCTACAGCCCGGCCAGTCCGCCTTCACCCAGCCCCGGCTGCTGGCACTCCCGGTCGCCACCCTCGTTCTCGTGATCATTCCCTACATCCTGCGGATGATGCGGGCTGCCATGATCGAGGCACTCGAGTCGGACTACGTGGAGATGGCTCGCCTGAAGGGTTTACGGGCCATCCGCATCGCCCTGGTGCACGCCTTGCCCAATGCCATCGCCCCCACGATCCAGGTGATCGGCCTCAACTTCCTCTACCTCGCCGGCGGCATCGTGCTCGTCGAGTACATCTTCAACTACCCCGGCATCGGCCAAGGGCTCGTGAACGCCGTCGACAATCGCGACATCCCCACGATCCAGTTCATCGTCCTGGTGCTGGCGGCGTTTTACGTGTTCATGAACATCCTCACCGACATGATCGCGCTGCTCGCCACCCCGCGGCGCCGGATCGCGAGATAGCCATGGCGGCCGTCGCCCCAGCCGTGCCGGCCCGGACGAAGCGCCTCCGTCGTAGGCGGCAGTGGCTCTCGACGCTCGGGACGGCCGCCCGCACCGGTCGTGGCAAACTCGGGATCGGGCTCGCGTCTGTTGTCGTGCTGATCGCCGCTATCGGGCCATTTGTGACCCCCTACCCCACCTCCCAGTTCGTGGCGCTCGACTACTCCGCACCGTCGTCCCACTTCCTACTCGGGACGGACTATCTCGGCTACGACGTGCTCTCCCGAGTGCTGGACGGCGGGTGGATCATGCTCGTCATGGCGTTGTGCGCGACGGCCTTCGGTCTCATCGTCGGTGGCGTCGCGGGAATCTCGGCGGCGTACCTGCGCGGCAAGGCAGACGCCCTCATCATGCGGGCGGTCGATGTCATCCTCGCCTTCCCACAGCTCGTGTTCGCGCTGCTGCTCGTGAGCATCATCGGCCCGAAGCTCTGGCTGATCGTGCTCGCCGTGGGCTTCTCGCACGCTCCCGCGGTAGCACGCGTGCTGCGCTCGGCCACCCTCGACATCTCCGAACGCGACTTCGTGAAGTCGGTCGAGCTGCAGGGCGTCAAGCCGGCGCGGGTGATGTGGTCCGAGATCCTGCCCAACCTCATGAGCCCGCTCATGGTGGAGGCCGGCCTGCGACTCACCTACTCGATCGTCGTCATGGCTGGGCTCAACTTCCTCGGCTTCGGCCCGCCGCCGCCGGCGCCCAACTGGGGGATCATGATCTGGGAGAACCTCGACGGCCGCACAACCAACCCGTGGGCGGTCGTGGTTCCCGCCGCCCTCATCGCCTTGCTCACGATCGGGACGAATACCTTCACCGACGCCGTCGCCCGCGTGGCGATCGGAGTCGACCGCCGTCCTGAGGTGGCCGCCCTCCTCGAGGACATCGGTCTTCGACCGTCTACGGAGCCGGCGTGACTTCGACGGCACCGGCGCACGCGGCCAACCGTCAGGCTGCGCACGAGCCTGCGTCCGGTGTTGTTCGCCTGGCGGTAAGGGATCTCGACATCCGCGTGACGGACTCGGAGGCGGACGTCGTAAGCGAGGTCTCCTTCGAGGTCCACTCCGGGGACGTGCTCGGCCTCGTGGGTGAGTCCGGCTCGGGCAAGACGACCGTGGCGCTCGCCCTCCTCGGTTACGCCCGCCGCGGGCTCAGGATCGCCTCCGGCGAGGTCCTGCTCGACGGCACTGACCTCCTCGCTGCGAACAGGAGCGAGCTGAGAACCCTCCGCGGCGCTCGGGTCGCCTACGTTCCCCAGGACCCGGCGGCGGCGCTCAACCCGACCCTGCGGGTGGGCACCCAATTGAAGGAGGCGCTCTCGGCCCACGAGGGCGTTGTGGAGGATCCCGGCGCGCGTGTCGCCGAGGTGCTGGCGGAGGCCCGCCTTGACGCCACCGACGACCTCATGCGCCGCTACCCGCACCAGCTGTCAGGCGGCCAGCAGCAGCGGGTGGCGCTGGCGATGGCCTTCTCCTGCCGGCCGTCGCTCATCGTCCTCGATGAGCCGACGACCGGCCTTGACGTCTCCACGCAGCGCCACGTGCTCGACACCGTTCGTAGCCTGTGCAGCTCCTACGGAGTGGCGGCGGTCTACGTGAGCCACGACCTCGCCGTCGTCGGCGGCCTTGTCGCCGACGTGGCCGTCATGTATGCCGGCCGGATCATCGAGCTGGGAGGCACCAAACCGGTCTTCTCCTTTCCGGTTCATCCCTACACCCGCGGACTGCTCACCGCGGTCCCGTCCGCCGACCGGGCCGAGATGCTCTCGGGCATCGAGGGGCAGCCGCCGCGTCCGGGCCGGCGGCCGCCCGGCTGCTCGTTCGCCCCCCGCTGCTCCTTGGTCCTCGACGCCTGCAGCCATGATCCTGCGCCCCCGCCGGTCAGCGTGGGAGGTCGGCTCGTACGTTGCCTGCGAGCACTCGAGCTTCAGCACGAGACGCATCGCCAGCCTGCCGTCGTGCCCGTCACACCGCCCGTTGGCGCCGCTCCTGTCCTCTCGGTCCACGAGGTCTCCGCCTCCTACGGCTCGGCGCCCGTCCTTTTCGACGTCAACCTCGACGTCGCCCCCGAGTCCTGCACGGCGCTCGTGGGAGAGTCCGGCTCTGGCAAGACGACGCTCGCCCGCTGCATCGTCGGTCTGCACTCGAATTGGACCGGCGAGATGACCTTCGAGGACGGCCAGCTGGCGCCCGGGGCGCGCAAACGGCCGAAAGACGTCCTGAAGCGCATCCAGTACATCTTCCAGAACCCCTACACCTCGCTCAACCCGCGAAAGACGATCGCTCAGATCGTGGCTCAGCCGCTCGAGCATTTCCTGCAACTGTCCTACGCCGAGCGGTCGGCGCGGGTGTCCCGCGTGCTCGAGGACGTCTCGCTCGGTACCGACTTCCTCTCTCGCTTTCCCGACCAGCTTTCCGGTGGCGAGCGACAGCGGGTGGCGATCGCCCGTGCACTTGCCGTAGAACCGGATCTTCTCGTGTGCGACGAGGTGACCTCGGCGCTCGACGTATCGGTGCAGGCGGTCATCATCGAGCTGCTCCGACGGCTGCAGCACGAGCGCCGGCTCAGCATGATCTTCATCACCCACAACCTCGCCCTCGTGCGCAGCATCGCCCAGTCGGCCGTGGTGCTGTGCGAGGGCCGGGTCGTCGAGACCGGCACGGTCGCGCAGGTGCTCGAGCACCCACAGGACCCCTACACGGTCCGTCTCATGGAGGATGTGCCGAAGCTCGCCGACTCCGGGGCGCTCGCTGCGCCCGTCACCTCGTAGGCGTCAGCTCGTCTCGCAACTCAGCCATGGCTGATGCGACATCGGCCATGAGCTCCTCGGGGCCGATCGTGATCCGCAGGTGGCCGGGGAGGCCGAATTCGGACCCGGGGCGGACGAGGAACCGCCGCCGCAGGAGGCCCTCGTACCAGGCGACGTCGTCATCCCCGGGGGCGGCGAGGACGAAGTTGGCCTGCGACGGCCACGAGGCGACGCCAAGCCGGGAGATAGCGGCTGCGAAGCCCTGGCGGGCGCCGACCACCTGGCGACGCCGCGCCTCGACGGCGTCGAGATCCGAAAGGCAGGCCCGGCCGGCGGCAAGGGCGAGACGGTTCACGTTGAACGGCTCGTGCACGGCGTCGAAGCAGGGCAGAAGATCCTGGTGGATCACGGCGAAGCCGAGACGAAGGCCGGCGATCCCGAACAGCTTCGAGAACGTGCGCAACACCACGACGGGGCGGCCGGCGGCGACGTCGTCCACCCGCCGGACACGGTCGGTCGGCGCCATGTAGTCGGCGTAGGCCTCGTCGACGACCGCGAGGCAGCCCTGCGGGAGCTCCTCGAGAAACGCCGACCACTCGCCTGCTGTCAGGGCGTCGCCCGTCGGGTTGTTGGGGTCGCAGACGAACACGAGCTTGGCGCCCTCGACCGCCGTCGCCATGGCCTCGAGGTCGAGCCGGTAGCCGTTTGTCGGGACGCGCACTACGACTGCTCCGGCCGCTTCGCAGGCCTGGCGGTAGAGGCCGTAGGTCGGTTGGGGCAGCACGACCCGGTCGCCGGGGTTGACGAACACGGCCACGGTCGACAGGACGAGCGCCTGGATTCCATGGGCCGGCAGCACCATGGCGGGCTCCGCCCCGATGAAGGCGGCGACCATCTCTCGGAAGTCGCTGTAGGCCTGCTCCGGGTAGAGCGAGGC
>Ga0187879_10001716_pt1 | contig 14891 bp, 13 predicted proteins | sample June2016WEW_19_1_FD_132423 | JGI IMG/M metagenome (GOLD analysis project Ga0187879, IMG submission 132423) | Peatland microbial communities from SPRUCE experiment site at the Marcell Experimental Forest, Minnesota, USA - June2016WEW_19_10 | ecosystem: Environmental > Terrestrial > Soil >... | reverse complement strand
TATTTCAATCCCGACAACTCCGCGCCCACTGTGCTGGCTGCGTACGCTCTCTACCCCAAAGGCCAAGGGCCAGCACGGTTGCGGGCCGGCGCTTATCCACGAACCCTCGCTGCGAGCCCTGCCCGTGAGCCGCAGGAGCTTCCGGCGCCGGCGAATCCAATTGTTCAGCCGATTGCGTTCAGTCATCGCCGGCATGTTCAGGCTGGATTCCAATGCGACACGTGCCACCAGGCTGTGGGAACCAGCGGCAAGATGCAGGTTCCCGCCGCAGCCGAGTGCATGACCTGCCATGCGACAATCAAACACGATAGCCCGTCAATCCAGAAACTGATTGAGCTCCGGGCCGACGATCGCCTGCTCGCCTGGAAGCCAGTTTACAGGCTTCCAGATTTTGTCTACTTCAGCCACCAGAAACACCTCGACGCGCACGTCGAATGCGCGGTGTGCCACGGCGACGTCAAGGATCGCGATCAACTCTGGCAGGAGAAAGAAGTCTCGATGGTGGCTTGCGTGAATTGCCACAAGCTGCGCAACGCGCCAGTGAATTGCGATTTGTGCCACAATATCGGACACTGATGTCGGGCCCGAGCTCTGGGAGACGGCAGTAGAAAAGCCAGAAGGCGGGAAGCAGTAGGCAGAATGCTTCTCTGCTTTGAGAGTTCGTTGTCATTCCGAGCGAAGCGAGGAATCTCGCCTTGTTGGTTGTTCCTCGACTCTTCATCAAGCAGGGCGGGATTCCTCGCTTCGCTCGGAATGACAGGCTTGTTTGATGATTACGCATTGCATGGAGCGCGGCAGCAATGCTGCCGCCTTGGGATCCAACCCAAACGGCGGTAGCTGACGCTACCGCACTCCATGGCGCCTTCGGCACAATGAATATGCTGAACCGCCGGACATTCATAAAGACTCTGGGCGCGAGCGGGGCGTTGGCGCTCGCCAAGGCCGATGCGCCGGATAATCGCGGCCTGGGCGGTGGCATGCGAATCTGGGACCAACACTCTCACCTCGGCTCGGTTCCGGGCGATACTCCCGAGGAACGGATGGGGTTCCTGGTGAAGTGCATGGACCGTGTAGGGGTAGAGCGCCTTATTCTCTCGCAAGGTTATTCGGATGATCGGCACCCAAACCCGTCCGAGCAATTTCGCCTCGAGAACGACCGCGTGATGCGGGCCGTAAGGGCGTTTCCCGACCGGGCTTACGGTTCGGCGTATGTCTCGCCGGCGCTGCCTGAATTCAGCATTCAGGAACTCGATCGCTGCATCCGAGACGGCCCCATGGTGATGATTGGCGAGATCGAAGCCGATGCGCGCTGCAACGTTCCGGCGATGGACCCGCTTGCCGAATGGGCCGTCGCCAACGACGTTGTCATTCTTCAGCACGAATGGCTGAACGCACTCGGAAACCACCCAACCGAATCCACTCCGTTTGATGTTGTCGAACTTGCACGACGCCACCCCAAGCTGCGAATCGTATGCGCGCATACCGGCGGAAACTGGGAGCTGGGAATTCGCGCCATTCGTTCCACGAAAAATGTCTACTGCGGGTTGGCCGGCTCAGACCCCACCAACGGATATGTCGAAATGGCCGTGCGCGAGTTGGGCGCGGAGCGGGTGATCTACGGCAGCGATGTCGGCGGACGAAGCTTTGCTTCGCAGATTGCCAAGGTGGAAGGCGCCGCGATCTCTGATGCCGACAAGAAGCTGATCATGGGCGGCAATCTTCGTCGATTATTGGAGCCCGTGCTCCGCAAAAAAGGTTACAAGATTTGATCATCGATACCAACGTATATCTTTCCCGGTGGCCGTTCCGCCGTCTCAATGGCGATGAGCCGGCGTGGCTCGTCGCGAAGCTAACTGACGCAAAAGTTGAGCAAGCCTGGGCCGGTAGCTTCGAAGGTCTTCTCGAGCGTGATATTGCCGGAGTCAATACTCGTCTGGCTGAGACGTGCCGCCGGTTCGGCGAGGGCATGCTGATTCCATTTGGAACCGTGAATCCAATGCTGCCCGATTGGCAGGAAGACGTGCAGCGCTGCCACGAAGAGCATACGATGCTGGGAATCCGTCTTCACCCCAATTATCATGGGTACAAGCTGGACGATCCGGTTTTCGCGAACCTTTTGAAGCTGGCGGCGGAGCGCCGGCTGATTGTGCAACTGGCGCTCTCGATGGAAGATCCGCGCACCCAGCCTCCGCTCATGCGCGTTCCTGCCGTCGATCTCGCTCCGCTGGCGAATGTGGTGAAAAACACAGCCGGACTGCGGTTGGAGCTTCTGAATTGCACCTCGCAAATCGGACGCGAGGATTATGCGGCGGCGCTTGCCTCCGGCGATGTCTCGATGGATATCAGCATGGTGGAAGGAGTGGCCGGACTAGCGCGGCTGGTGCGTCAGGTTCCACTGTCCCGCGTGCTCTTCGGCTCGTACTACCCGTTCTTTTATTTTGAATCGGCCATCCTGAAAATGCAGGAATCCGAGCTCGACGACGCTTCTCAAAAGGCCATATGCGTCGAGAATGCGCGCCGGCTGATGGCATTTGCGTAGCGCGGGCGTCCCGCCCGCCGTCGCGGGAGCGTCACGCTCCCGCGCGCAGGCAGAGCCCGTCCTGAGCGGAGCGAAGGAATGCCTGCGCGACCGCCGGCGAGACGCCCGCACGTGGAAGGGCGGCATCGCGCCCGTGGTAATCGAATCATGAGACCAACTAAAATAGCAGTCTTCTTAGTATTTCTCCTCACCCCCTGCCTGCTCTTCGCGCAAGAAGCCATTCACGACCCTCTGCTGCGCTGGATGAATCACATTGCACAGCAGCAACTTCAGCAGCGGCAGCGGGAGATCGACAAGATCCACGCCGTGGCCGAAGCGGAGCAGCGAAAAAAGACAGTGCACGAAAAGCTGCTGAAGCTCCTGGGTGGCCTGCCGGATTACAGCGGTCCTCTGAACGCTAAAATCACGGGCGAGATCAAGGCAGATGGGTACACAATTGAGAAAGTCCTCTTCCAGAGTTTGCCCAATTTCTATGTAACGGGCGACCTCTACCGGCCCAACCAGCCCGGTCGTTATCCTGCGATTCTCTACCAATCCGGCCACACGCAGGAAGGAAAGCCGGAGCCGCAGCGCGCAGCCGCGAACCTCGCCTTGAAGGGCTTCGTGGTGTTCGCCACCGATCCCATCGGCCAAGGCGAGCGGGAGCAAACCTACGATCCGCACCTTTCGGGCGCGCTGGCGGGCTGGTCGGTCCCCGAGCATATTCAGTCCGGCGCGCAGTGCATCCTGATCGGCGAAAGCTCCGCGCGCTTTTTCATCTGGGACGCGAAGCGCGCCATCGATTACTTGGTGAGCCGCCCGGATGTGGACGCTGCGCGACTGGGCGCGGCAGGCTGCTCCGGAGGCGGTGCGCTGACCACCATGATCGGAGCGCTCGACCCAAGGCTCAAGGCGGTGGTTCCTGCCTGTTATCCAAATTCATACCAAGTGCTCTTCGCGGGCCCCGATCCCGATACGGAGATGTCGTTTCCCGAGTTTCTGGTGAACGGTCTGGACGTGGCGGATTTTGTGGAGGTGACCGCGCCGACGCCCTGGCTGATTCAGGAGACGCAGGACGACTATTTCACGCCTGCGGGCGCTCGCATGGTCTACGAGGAAGCGCGGCATTGGTACAGCATTTACGGGGCTGAGGATAAGATCGGCTTCTTCGTGGGGCCGGGCCCGCACGGAACTCCCCTGGTGAGCCGGGAGGCGGTTTATCAGTGGATGATCCGCTGGCTCAAAGACGGCAAGGGAGATTACCATGAACAACCCGTCAGGATGTTTAACAACTTCGAACTGCTGGTCACTCCGACGGGACATGTGGATGACATACCGGGGAGCCGCAAGGTCTACCAGCTGATCCTCGACGATTTTCACTCGAAGCTGCGGCCACAAGGCATTCCCGAACTTGAAGCGAAATTGCGGCGGCTCGGAATTCCTACGACCGGCGCTTCCCCGCAGTCGACCGTACTCGATGAATCGAATGTTGGGGAAATCCGGCGGCAGCACATCCGGTTTGAAACCGAGCCTGGAATCAAGATCGAAGCCCACCTCTATGTTCCTTCTTCGCCGGCGGGCCGAAAGCCTGCGGTGCTGATACTCGAGGATGGCGGCCCGTATTTCCAGGCCGCCTCGATTGACTCCTGGGCGAATCGGATGGCGGCCAAGGGACGCGTGATCTTGACGCTTGAGCCGCGCGACTCCCCCGGAGAAGACAGACACGAGCCCTTCATTGGAAACTTCATCACCAATTCGCGCGCCAACCAGATTGGCCTGAACTTACCCGCAATGCGTGCGCACGATATCCTGGCCGGAGTTGATCTTCTGGCGGCGCGCAGCGACGTGGACCCGGGCTCGATTCGCGGTGTCGGGCGCGGCGTTAAGGGAATCTGGCTGCTGCTGGCCGCGGCGGCGGACCCCAGAATCAGCAAGGTCTGGCTCGATCGCACCCCCATCAGTCTTCGCGCTGCTCTCGAAAACACTCTGAACATGGACTTGTTTGACGTGGTTATTCCCGGCTTTGCGCTCCATTGGGACATTGACGATCTGGTGAAGGCGATGGGAGATCGTCCGGTAATGTGGACCGACCCCGCGAATTGGATGAACCGGATTGCCGACCTCCGGGGACCCTACCTGTACCGGTACATTCTCGGCGATACCACGGAACTTGCCGACGCTCAAGACGACGCCTACATCGAGCAGTTTCTAAAATGAGCGTCGAGAACAACAGAATGGCTGCTCGCATGCTCAGAATTTCCCGGATTACTTTGAGGTGGTGGGGAAGACGCAGGAGTGACCATGGCAGAAGAGACGCGCAGGCAGTTTGTGAAGAGATTCGGCGTGGCGTCGGCGCTGGCAGCGGGCGGGTTGTTGAACTGGAACCCGCGAGCCCTCGGCGCCAACGACAAGGTGATACTCGCTCTCATTGGAGGCCGAAACCAGGGGCGGGGCGACGCCCTGCGGGCCATTGAGCAAGGGGCAGAGCTCAAGACGTTTTGCGACATCGACCAGGCAATCCTCGATAAAGTCAACCCGGACTTCGAGAAAGCGCAGGGCAAGGCCCCAGGCATGACCAAGGAATTCCAACGAGTGTTGGAAGACAAAGACATCGATGGAGTCATTATCGCCGTCCCCGACCATTGGCACGCGCGGATCGGCATTCTGGCATGCCAGGCGGGAAAAGACATTTACATCGAGAAACCGCTGACCCAAACGATCCACGATGGTCACGAGGTTCGCAACGCGGTGCGAAAGTACAAGCGCGTTGGCCAAGTGGGCACCCAGAATCGAAGTGCGCCACACTTTCAAAGCGCCATCGAATATCTCAAGACGGGCAAACTCGGCAAACTCTGCGAGATCAATACGTGGGAGTGCCAATTACGGCCCAGCATCGGAAACCCGCCTGATAGCGATCCACCTTCGACAGTAGACTACGACGTCTGGCTAGGCCCGGCGCCGAAGCGACCGTTCAATATTAATCGCTTCCATTACAACTGGCGGTTCTTCTGGGACTACGGAAACAGCGAACTGGGCAATCAGGGCGTTCACATGCTCGATGTGGCGCTTTGGGGAATTCAGGCGTTGCGCGGTGGTATTGCAAATTCGCTGCCCACCCGGGTGAGCGGTAATTCCGGAATCTACTGGCTTAAAGATGCGAAAGAAGTTCCGGACACCCAGATGCTGACCTACGAATACGGCGACTTCATGCTGACCTGGGAACTTCGCAGTTTTGCCAAGCAGCATCCCGTTTATGGACATCGCGAAGGCATAGCGTTTATCGGCAGCGACGCAACGCTGGTACTGACCCACGATGGTTGGGAGGTCTTTTTCGCGGATGGCAGCCCGGGACCCAGCGAAAAGGCCAACGATGAACGGGAGAGCGGCTTGCACGAGAAGGACTTTCTGGATTGTGTACGCAGCCGCCAAACCCCGAACGCCGATATTGAGATCGGGCGCATCTCCACCACCGTCTGCCATCTGGGAAACATCGTGACGCACCTCAAGCGAGACGTGACCTTCGATCCCAAGACGGAAACTTTTGGACACGATAAAGAGGCCAACGCGTATTTGACCCGCGAGCACCGCAAACCGTACGAAACGCCGAAGGTTTGATTCTGTACTCTGACATTGTCTTGTCATTCCGAGCGAAGCGAGGAACCTCGCCCTGATCCTTCGTTCTCTGTGGGGCTCGAAGCAGAGCGAGATTCCTCGCTTCGCTCGGAATGACAGGGCTGTTTGCGTGTCTTCCCAGTGCAGCGGCCGCAGGATAGACCGCCGTGCCGTGTTGAAAGGACTTGAGTCATGAGGAAATTCTGCCGCCGCGAGTTGCTGAAGAATTCTCTTGGAGCGTCCGCTGCTCTGGTAGGGGGAATCAGTTATGAGCATCGCGCCCTCATGGCGCATATGGGCGACCCCACGCAGGAAACGACGGCCAAGGAGCCGGTGAAGGGACTGCAGCGCGGGAAGTTCGGCCAATACGAAGTTTCACGGCTGATCATTGGCGGGGACCCGGTTTCGGGCATCGCCCACGCGGGCGAGCTTGTCTATCAAGCTGACTTCATGAAGCAGTATTTCAACACCCAGAAAATCCTGGAAACACTGACGCTCGCCGAACAGAACGGTATTAACACTTTGCTGATGCGTGCCGATGATCGTATTATCAGCCACTACAATATGTACAAAAAGGAGCGGGGCGGCACGCTGCAGTGGATAGCCACCTCCGCCCCGGAGCAGGGCGATCCGGTGGAAAACGCCAAGCGCGCTCGCGACAATGGCGCAATCGCGGTTTACCTGCACGGCGGAGCCGCGGACGATCTGATGAAACACGGCAAGGCTGAGGAAGTCGGCGAGATCGTGGCAGGCTTCAAGAAGCTTGGAATCATGGCAGGCGTCGGCGCGCACCAGCTCGATACCGCGCGCGCCTTCGTTCAGAACAAAGTCGATCCGGACTTCTATATGGTCACCATCAACCGCGTGAATTACTATTCGAGCGAAGCTGCTGAGGTTGGGATCTTCATGCGGTCGATCAAGAAGCCCTGGATTGCCTTCAAGGTGTTGGGCGCGGGGCGAGTGAAACCTCAAGAGGGCTTTCGCATGGCGTTCGAGCATGGCGGGGATTTTCTCGCCGTCGGAATGTTCGATTGGCAGATTCGCGAAGACGTCGCGCATGTTCAGGAGATGTTAGCCAAAGGCGTCGCACGCGACCGAGATTGGGCTTAAACGCAGTCTTTCCGCAGGTCGCAGAGGCAACCCTTGTGGTTGTCCAGGGCGGCCACAAGGGCCGCCCCTACGACTCTATTCTCACTTCCACACCTACAAATACCTTGAATCATCGAGACGCCTGACGTAAGATGCCCATCTTCGCGAGACACAAACACTAGCTGTAAGAGCGGCGCAGAGCGACAGGGGAGGAGTGCGTCATGGCGAAATGGGTGGGCAGGGTCTTGCAGGCGGCTTTCCAGGGGAAGTTAGTGCTGGTGGCATTCGCGCTCGGCATGGCGCTCAGCGCCTGGGCGGAAGAACCACGGTACTTCGCCATTCGTCATGCGCGCATCGTGCCGGTTTCCGGGTCTGAGATTAAGAATGGAACGGTAGTGATTGCCAAGGGCCTGATTGTGGCGGTGGGCGAGAACGTGAGCATTCCGCCGGAAGCCTGGGTGATTGAAGGCAAGGGACTGACGGTTTATCCCGGTTTCATCAACGCGCTCAGCGACCTGGGACTCGGCCCGCCCGCCCCGGCGGGACTGGGAGGCGGCGGAGGCGCCGGCAGGGGTCAACCACAGCAGGCACAGCAAGTCTCTCGCGGGCCTGAGGACCGTCCGGCGACCACGCCCTGGATCAACGCCGCGGACGAACTCAAGCCGGACGACAAGCGGATCGAAACCTGGCGCAACGGCGGCTTCACTTCCACTCTGGCCGCGCCGATGACTGGCATATTTCCAGGCCAAGGTGCGGTCGTCAACCTTGCCGGAGAGCGGTCGAGCGAAATGGTGGTGTCCGCTCCGAGCGCTCTTCTAATTACCCTCCAGCCGGCGCGAGGCTTCGCAAATTTCCCCGACTCATTGATGGGCGTGATCGCCTACGTCCGCCAAGTTATTCTGGATGCCAACTGGTACAACCAATCGGAGCCCATTTATCGAGCCCATCCGCAAGGTCTGGAGCGGCCCGCTTATGACCGGACGGAAATGGCCGTGAACGACACGCTGGTCTCCGGCCGTCCGATCCTTTTGCCGGGAAACACCGCGCAGGAAATGCACCGGGCGCTCGCTATGGCGCATGACGTTGGCGGGCGGACGGTGATTTACGGTGGCCAACAAGGCTACGACGATGCTGATGAACTCGCGGCCGCAAAGGTCCCGGTGCTGGTGAACCTGAAGTGGCCACAGAGGGAGAAAGACGCCGACCCGGAGGCGGAGGAGCCATTGCGCGTGCTCCGCCTCCGGGACCGTGCGCCTTCGTCTCCAGCGGCACTCCAAAGGGCCGGCGTCAAGTTCGCCTTCTATCTCGAAGGAACAGGGGTTCCGAAGGACGCGCTCAAGAACGCGAAGAAGGCGATCGACGCGGGTCTGCCAGCCGATGCCGCCCTCCGTACTTTCACTCTGAACGCAGCGGAGATTCTCGGAGTGGGCGACCGGTTGGGTTCCATCGAGCCCGGGAAGATTGCCAACCTTGTGGTGACGGATGGAGATCCGTTCAATGAAAAGACCAAAGTGAAAATGACCTTTGTGGACGGCCGCCGCTACGAAGTGCACGAGCCCGGCCGGCCCACGGCGCCGCCGACCGTAAAACTCACCGGGACGTGGAAAATCAGCCTGACCAGCCCGCACGGGCCGGAGGAAGCTACGGCGGACCTCAGCATGGCGACTGATGGCACGCTCTCGGGATCGCTCACCGGCGTGTCCGGTCCGATGCTTGGGTCCATGGGGACAGTCTCGATCAGCGAGGGATGGGTGAGCGGCAACCAGTTCAGCTTCACGCTCAACCTCACCTTGGGAGGTAACCCGATCGAAGCCACATTCAGCGGGACACTCGAGGGCGAGCAGATGAACGGAACAGCTAGTGGGGGCGGGGTGTCGGTGGACTTTACAGGCACGCATGCCGCCGCGACGGCTCCAACTGCAAATCCCGGCCAGGAGGTCGAGTAAATGAAACGCGCATCTGTTTTGATCGGCGTGCTGAGCTTCCTGGCGGTTTGCGCCCTTAGCGCCCGCGCTGCGGAGGTCACCTTAATTAAGTTCGGCACCATCCTGACCGTCACGCAGGGGACAATCGAGAACGGCGACGTGCTGATCCGCGACGGCAAGATCGCAGAAGTGGGAAAGGGCTTGACAGCGCCGGAGGGCGCCAAGGTAATCGATGCCACTGGGTTATTTGTGATTCCGGGGATCATCGACTGCCATTCGCATATTGCCGTGGCGGGCAGCGTCAACGAAGGCAGTATCAGCGTCTCCTCGATGGTGAATATCGCCGATGTCTTGAACCCCGAAGACATCGATATCTATCGGGACCTCGCGGGCGGCGTCACCACGGCCAACATTCTGCACGGCAGCGCCAATCCGATCGGCGGGCAAACCCTGGTGATCAAGCTGCGCTGGGGGAAGCCCGCAAAGGACCTTCCGTTCGAAGGCGCGCTGCCGGGCATTAAATGGGCCCTGGGAGAGAACCCCAAGCGCTCCTTTCTTTCGAATCCCGGAACGTCGCAGCGCTACCCTGCTTCGCGCATGGGCGTGGTGGACGTTTTCCGCGAAGCATTCTCAGAGGCTGTGGATTACAAGAAGGCATGGGACGACTACAACCGCCGGAAGGCTGCCGGCGAAGCGAACCTGATTCCGCCTCGGCGCGACCTGAAACTCGAGCCGCTGGTGGAAGTGCTGGAGGGCAAGCGATTGGTGCACATGCACTGCTACCGCGAGGATGAGATACTGCAATTGATCCGCGTGGCGGAGGAGTTTCACTTCAAAATCGCAACTTTCCAGCACGTGCTCGAAGGATACAGAGTGGCGGATGAAATCGCCAAGAGCGGCGCGGGCGCATCCACTTTTTCCGACTGGTGGGCTTACAAAGTGGAGGCCTACGACGCGATCCCGTATAACGCCGCACTCATGACCGAGCGCGGCATCGTTGTCTCGATAAATTCCGATAGCGGCGAGGAGGCCCGGCACTTGAATCAGGAAGCGGCCAAGAGCATGAAATGGGGCGGCCTCTCGCACGACGAGGCATTGAAGCTGGTGACCATAAACCCCGCCATCCAATTGCACATCGCGGACCGCGTGGGCTCGATCGAACCCGGCAAGGATGCAGACCTGGCCATTTATAACAAAGACCCGCTCAGCGTGTATGCAGTTCCGCAGAAGGTCTTGATCGACGGCCAGGTTTACTTCGACCGCCAGCAGGACCTCGCCCGCCGTGCGGCGCTGGACAAAGAAAAGAAAGCACTGCTCGAAAAGGAGTCGAAAGCGGCCGAGGCCGGGAAAGGGCGGCGGCGACCGGGTGCACCGCCCAACGCGGCGGCGCCCAGCACAAAGCCGCTTGCCACGCCTCCGAAACCATCGGCAAAGCCCAGCGCACTGTGAGGTAGCGCTGACCTTTAGGTCAGCACCCAGATTAGCCGGAAAGTGCCGACCTAAAGGTAGGCGCTACAAGTATTCGAAGGAGAGCGACGCAGATGAGTCATCGACGGATACTGGTCGTGTTCACGGCCGCCCTGGTGACCGTGCCCCTTGTCACATCGTGGCTTTGCACTAACGCCATGCCTGAGCCCGCTGCGGTCCCGCACATCTATGCCGTACGTGGCGCAAAGGTGTACACGCTGGCCGGACAGCCGCTCGAGAACGCCACGGTGGTGATTCGCGACGGCAAGATCGCTGCCGTGGGCCGCAGCGTGGACGTTCCCGGCGATGCGGAGGTGATTGACGCCAAGGGGTTGGAAGTCTACCCGGGAATCTTCGACTCCGCCACCACGCTTGGCCTGCGGGAGATCGAAGCCGTAGCTGCCTCGGTGGACTCGACCGACGTGGGGACCTACAACCCGCAGTTAGTGGCCATGACGGCGGTTCATCCGGCCAGCGAACTGATCCCGGTGGCGCGCGCTAACGGCATCACCCACGCTCTGGCCGCGCCCCTGGGCGGAGGCGGATTCCGCGGCGGCGGAGGATCGGTAATCACCGGCCAGGCTTCCGCCATTCATCTTGCGGGCTGGACAGTCGAGGAGATGCTCATTCGCCGCTCCGTCGCCATGGTGGTGGATTGGCCAACCCATCAGACCCGGTCGTTTGATTTCAGCACCTTCAGCATCCGGGACCGCCCTTTCACTGAGGTGAAGCAGGAATATGACAAGCGAATCTTCGAACTGGCCGAGTTATTGGAGCGAGCACGCCATTACGCACAAGCCATGGAAAAAGGCTCGAGCCAGAACTTCGATCGCGACCTGAAGCTCGAAGCCCTCGTGCCCGTCGTGCAGCGGAAGCTGCCAGTGCTCGTGGTGGCCGAACAGAAACGCGCCATTCGAGATGCTGTAGAGTTCTGCGACAAACATAAAGCTGAAGATGATTTTGGGCGGCGGGTCAGAATCCTACAAGGTCAAGGATCTGCTCGCCTCGAAGCACGTGCCGGTGATTCTGGGGCCCACCCAGGCACTGCCCGAAGACGAAGACGCGCCGTACGACCAGTCCTACGCCACGGCTGGCCAGCTGCACGCTGCCGGCATCAAAATCGCCTTTGCCACTTTCGATGACTCGTCCTTTTCGCGGCGCCTCCCTTACCAGGCAGCCAATGCCGTTGCCTATGGACTTCCTTACGAGGAAGGTTTGAAAGCCGTGACGCTTTACCCTGCTCAAATCCTCGGCCTCGCGGACGAGTTGGGCACCATCGAGGCCGGCAAAATAGCGGACCTCATCGTTACCGACGGCGACCCGCTCGCGATCCCGACGCAGGTTCGCTATCTCTTCATCAACGGCCAGTTGACCTCAACGGATAACAAACATTTGAGGCTGTACGAACAATATCGCAAACGGCCCAAGCCTTGATCTCCGCGGTGATACGGAGCCGGCTGTTTTCCAAACGTGTTCCTGTTGAGTTATCTGCGTTGATTTGCGTTAATCTGCGGCAGAAGGATTGGCTCCTCGGCCAGGACTCCAACCTCGAGCCCTTCGGTTAGAAGTTTAAGCATACTGGCGTAAGTAAGTGACTTTGTGGGCACTGTAAGCCAACATTTCCCCGCGCACGTCAGTCGATCCTGTACTTATCCATCACCTGCGGTAGTCCCATGGGAATCTCATCTCAGGTAGTTAAATGCTTCGACGAGAGGTTTCGCTTTGACTTCGCAACCAACCGACAATGGATACCTGGCCGCTTGAACATGCGGCACTCCACGCCGGCTCCGGGCAAGCGGCTTCAGTGACAACAATCCCGGACGGCCATCCCCGGACTACCAATATTTGTGGCCCGCGGTGCTACCAGGAGCCATCCGAGAGACGTGGGGACAACCACCGCTATTTCGCCGGATCCTTTTGGCGCGTTGCTTTGACACCCGTCAGAATCCCTAGGCCCAATAGTACGATCGCACCCACGGCAATCCAGTGTGCAGGGACGTGCATCAAATGGGCGCCGTAAATCAGCCCGCCAATCACGAGCACGAATCCAATAGAGTAAATTCCAAATGACATGTCATCTCCTTCTCGAGCTAACAGAGTGCAAGGTCATGCGGCCCAGAGCGCGCTCCCGTCTCTTACGGCGTGGTGGTGGCCTTTTGACCTTTGACCTGAAGCTCGTTCACCACCTGCTGCACGTTGGGAACGGTTGACGCCACTTGCGCAACCTGTGCGCGCTTGGATTCAGAATTAACCTCGCCGGTCAACGTCACGACCCCACTCTTGACGTCGTATTTGACGCCCTTGTGGAGCTTGTTCTGGATGAGGGCAGCATCCAAATTCTTCTCGATACCCGCGTCGAGATCCGAGTTTACGGCCTTTGCCTGGCTTTCGGCGCCGGGAGGAACAACAGCAATCTGGTTCGATACAACCTGCCCAGTTGCGATTGACGTTGCGATGGATTCAGCTTGTGCCTTGTCAGCGTCTGCCGCGACGTTTCCGCTAAGGGTCACGACACCCTTGTCGCGGTCCTGTGTTACGGAGACAGCTTTGAGGCCGGCTTGATCGAGCGATTTGCGGATGCTGTCAGAAACATCGGGTGACTTCGTGGACGTTGAGCATCCTACGAGGGTCCCGACTACGAGCAGCGCGAGCAAGCTTAAGCTCAGTTTGCGCGTTTTCATATTTCTCCTTTGATAAGACGTGGGATTGGACCTCCAGTCCCTGGTCTCGGTCATTTATTGTAGAAGGAGGATTTGATGTTCTGCATCGTATGCGTCCTTCAAATCGTTCACAAAGAATCAGGAGGTCGAAATCCGTGCACCGCTCGAGACGATTACTACAAGAATGGCACGCGAGGAGGAGACGCAGGAGATTGCGGCTATTCCCTACGTTTTCCGTCTCGATCCAACGACGATCAGGGCAACGCCTCCGACCAGGACGAGTCCACCCAGAATAGGAGGCAAGGGAATCCGCTCCTTCACCGTCTCAGTTGCGTGAATCGGACCCAGGTCCACGACCTTCTTTTGGTGCGTGTACGTGATGCCTTGGTAAGCCAGGGAAATAACCCCCAGCACAATCAGCAAGATCCCAATCCACATTGGAGCTTTCATGTAAAAGCCACCCCGCTTTCGCTCGGGCGCTCTTTTGTAGCAGATAGACCGCCGAACGGTTGGCCGCCCGTAGGAGAGCACTTCTCCAGCGTGCGGTCCAGCTCGCCAGCCGTCCCAGGAGCGCCCACCGCACCATCGATCAGAATCTCTTTGGCGGTCACCTTGCCACCTAAAGTGTTTCGTTATCACCCGCACCTTGCTTCACCACGGATCCGTCGAGCAACACCCCGGCAAACAAGCCCCGCGGGCGCGAGTAGCTGAGATTCTCGGCGTGGAGCTGAGCGTCCGTCGAGCCTTCCCCTGAACGACCCACCGGTCCAGCCGCTACGGAAGCTTCCGGGCCCGACTTGACGCTGTCCTGCACCAGCTTTCTCGCTCCATCGGCGCTCATCACGACGAAAACCACGTCGGCAGCCTTGCCGCCAATCTGAAACCCAAAGCTCCCGCCGCCCACGGTGACCATGGAAGGTGCGTCCCAGGCACCGTCCCCGCCTTTGCGGAAAGAACTCAAATCACTGAGGGGCTACTCTGCACTCGCCGGTGACGCCAATACGCTCCAGCCCATGATCCAGGCTAGCCCGGGTCAGCCCTCGGTAAGTCTCCCGCCCTCCGCGATGGAAACTGGTCCGCTAATCCCCGAGAACCTTTTCAACCTGGCCGATCTTCTTCTGGACTTTGCCTGCCGTCTTCTCGGTGGTGCCTTCGTTTTCCAGATTTGGATTCTTGGTAGCCTTTCCCAGCTTCTCCTTGATCTTGCCCTTCACTTCGTGAAACTTGCCTTGCGCTTGGTCTTTGGTACTTGGATTCATGGCATCTTCCTCCTTAAGTATTGAACCACTTTGTCCTGTGCCGCGAGCACTCTGGGCATCCGGGAATTAGCTTGCCGCTCTCGTGGCTTTTGCTCTGACCACCTTGCTACGGGCAACAACCATGATCCCCTACCCCGACTCTCATTTTCACACGCTCGGGGGGTAGCCGATCATCGCCGACTGGAAGTCCCTGGAGACTCTGACGGCTCGACTCTGCACGCCAGCGATTTGTTTGCAGCATGTGTGCTTCCGGAATGAATTGTGTGTTCACATCCGACCAAACGGTCAGATTTTTGTTTGGACCGTTAGCGAAGCACCACCGGACGCTATGCTCGCCAGCGAGAATAGCCCCAGCCTCCAC
>Ga0187879_10001711_pt1 | contig 14924 bp, 13 predicted proteins | sample June2016WEW_19_1_FD_132423 | JGI IMG/M metagenome (GOLD analysis project Ga0187879, IMG submission 132423) | Peatland microbial communities from SPRUCE experiment site at the Marcell Experimental Forest, Minnesota, USA - June2016WEW_19_10 | ecosystem: Environmental > Terrestrial > Soil >... | reverse complement strand
TTCGTCATCTGGCACTGCTGGCAAGACCACACCGCCTACGACCCCGCCCGCCACAAAGCCCTCCAGCGCATCCTCAACCAAGATCAACTCATCGCGGCTTGACACAGGGCTACTCACGCCACCGCCCGTTCGGTTGCTGCTCAAGCCCCGCCTCGGCGTCGATCAAGGCAGCGACGGCCGGATCGCGGCGTAGCTTCTCCAGGCAGCGGCGGCGGCTCGGCCCGATGCTCCCGACCGGGATGCCCAGCTCGGCGCTGATCTTGGCGTACGGCATCGGAGGGTCTTGGATCAGCATGGCGATCAGCCGCTGGCAGCCTGGGGGCATGCGCATTAACGCCTCGCGCAGCGCTGCATTGCGCTCCGCCAAAAGCAGCTCATGGTCCGTCGTCCCAGCCCGTTCATCCGGGACCGTCTCGGCATCTACCGCGAACCTGGCACTGTCCGGTCCCCGCGCGGCGCCCAGCATCCGACCGCATTCCCGCCGGGTGGTGGTGGCCAGCCAGCCAGGAAGCGCGGCCGGATCGCGGATTTTGTGAATCTGCTCCAGCAGCCGCAGCCAGACGCTCTGGCCGACGTCGTCGGCGTCGGTGCCGCCCAGCCCGTACCGGCGGCAGATGGACCAGAGCAGCGGGGCGTACCGCCCGATCAGTGCGTCCCACGCCTGCTTGTCGCCATCCCTCGCGCGGGCCACAAGGTCAACGACGACAGGGTCATCACGCTTCGGGTGGGCGTCCTTTCGCGCACGATACATGGGGCCGCGGCTGGTGGGGCCGGCGCGCTGTTGCTGCCTCGGGGAATGTGCCGTCGCAGCAGGTGGCGTGCACTGGCTGGCCGCAGCATCAGGCTCCGCACAGGTCAGGCGGGGGGCGCCGCGCGCGACAGCCTCGCGGGCCGGGGCGTTGCGCGCGCTGTCCTCAGGTAGGACGGCAAGGTTGAGCATCGAGCACCTCCACAGCGGGCCAGGAAATACCCACTGTGGCGGCGCTAGCCCGGCAGGTATTAGTGGGCAGGGCACAAGCCGCGTAGTGGCCAGGTCATGAAATTCGCCGCGCCGCCGTCCCCGATGATCGCGCCGCCGCCTAAGGCTGCGGTGCCGGGCCGGCGGCAAGCAGCCGCACCGCGATCAGCAGCTCCATAACGTCGGCGAGCCGCCGCAGGTCACAGCCGGTCCGCTCGGCAATTCGCTCCAGCCGGTAGTAGGCCGTGTTGACGTGCAGATGCAGCCGGGCCGCCGCGGTCCTGGCGTTGAGGTCACAGGCCGCATACTCCACCAGCGTGGCGATCAGGGTGCCTCCTGCGGCGGCGTCGTCGGCGACGAATTGCCGCACCTCCGGCCGGATCAGGCGGCGCGCGGTCTCGTCCTCGCGCAGCACCAGGTACTCGAAGCTGGTCAGCATTGGCAGCGCCAGCACGCCCGCGGCTCCGCCGAGGCCCTCCCGGGCGGCCCGCGCCTCGGTGTATGCCTCCGGGACTTCAAGCAGCCCGACGTGCACGGTGCTGACCCCGACCGCCAGCCTGACCTGCCGCCGCTGGAGATCGTCGCAGGCGCGCCGCAGGTTCGCCACGGCCGCCTCCGTCCCGCCCCGCGGCAGCGGCGCGATCCCGACGATCTCATCCTGGCGGACGACCGCCAGCCCGTGCCCCCCGCCGCCCCGGAACTGCCTCACCGCCACGGCGGCGTCCCGCAGGGCCCGGTCGTCGGGCCGCTTCCCCACCAGTGTCGCCGCCGCGACCAGCAGCCGCGTGTCCGGGCCGAGCCCGGACACGCGCAGCAGGCCCCGCTTCGGCCCGGCGACGGCGGCGTGGCGGGCCAGCAGGTCTTCAAGGAGGTCCCGGCGCACCCGGTCACCGTCGGCCAGTACGTGCTGCTGGGCTTCCACGTAGGCCTCGGCGGCAACTGTGCTGCCCACCTCAAAAACTTGCATGAGCTGCGCCACGGCCGACAGCGCGACCTCGCGGGCCCCGGCATCGTCGCCGGCCGCATCGCGGACCCCCTCCCACAGCGTGAGCTGCGAGATCCGGAACGCCTTCAGAAAATCCGCAAGCGAGATCCCCTGCGCCACCCGCCGGGCCGCCTGCTCGCGGGTGACCCTGAAATCCGCCGGCTGCGCCGCGCGCCCGCCGGCCAGCCACATCAGGAAGGCCCGGAACACCGCCCGTACATGCCCGGCGACCTGATCCCGCAGCTGGTCATCCTGACAGGCCCGGTAGGCCGGCGCCTGCTCCCAGATCGCCTCGACCGCCGCTGCGACCATACCGTCCAGAGATGCTTCGAGCTCGGCGGCAATCCGCCCCACGGCCGGATGGGAAACGCTCAGCGGCTTTAATGACCTCCGCCCCATGGCCCCTCCCCGCCCACCGCGACTACCAGCAGCACACAGACACGACTCAGCAGCACGCCCGATAATTGCCCAGGCCACGCGCACCCGGCTGGGCATGCGCTACAAGCATGCCCAGTCTCCCTCAGCGCTCCTCTCCTGGGCGGGGGTGTAATTTCAACGGTTCTGGCACACCTTAGGCCGAAGTTCCCCCAGCCGCCACGTCGGCCGCCGCGATCAGGCCCACGCCCTGGTCGCGGCAGCCGACACGAACCGGAGCCCGCAGGCGTTGCGGATCGCCAGCCCAACAACCACGCAAGAAGATCTCGCAGGGCATTGAGCCCAAGACGGTGGTGAACACTCATCGCATGCTGCACCGTGCCTGGGAGGAGTTCACGGCCTGGGGCTGGGCGAAGCGGAACACCGCCAACCACGCGCACCCGGCTGCCCGAGACCGACCTTCACGACGTGCGACACAGCTACGCCACCGCGGGCCGCAACGCCAAGATCGACTGGAAGGCCCTGAGCAAGCGGATCGGGCACGCCGACGTCGCGTACACCATGAAGCAGTACGTCCAGACGGACCTGGAAGCCGACCGCCAGGTCGCCAACACGCTCGCCGAGCTGATCATCGGCGGGGCGCTCGCGTCCTTCGAGATCTCGCGGCGGATGGGCGGCAAGGCATCAGGCGAGGGCGGCGGAGAAGCAGCGTGAACAGCGTGTCAAGTTCCGGTTCCTTGGCGGCGTGAACAGCGGCCCGTTCACAAATCCCGTTCACAAATGACATGCGATAGGCCCCTTCCATGATTGGAAGGGGCCTCTGACCTGGTAGCGGGGGCAGGATTTGAACCTGCGACCTCTGGGTTATGAGCAAGCCGAGCGGCGTCTCAGCACTCTCAGCGTGTCCCCAGATATCGCACCTGACCTCAGCCGAAGCCACGGTCGAGTCTCCCTCAGTCTCACCTTGTTCGGTGCCGTCTTACCCCGTCTTGGTCACGACCATGGTCACGTAACCCGGCCACCGGCCCCCAGGGAAACGCGGCTGGTGCAAGCTCACCAGAGCCGCAGAGGGCAGGCGATGATCCCCTCGCGCATCCCGCCGCCCCTGCCACTGTTTCAGCGGCTACCGGGTACAGCAGGTTATGCGGGGGACCGGTACAGCAGGTTATGCGGGGGAAGGGCGGGGTTGAAGATAGCGGCTGTGTCTGAAGGGATGGGAAGCCACAGATGTGCTCATCGAGGTGCCAGAGCACCGCACTGGTGCTCTGGTAGCTACAGGTCTGCCGTAGGTCACGGCCTCGCGCACCTCCTGTGGCAGAGACAGGGCGAGCGACGGCTGCAGCTTGCGACCGGGGGCACTGGTCGCTAGTCCGGTGTCGGGCGACACTGTCTATGCGGGCCTCTAGCCTTTTACGTAAGCGATCTTCTCGGTCACCTTGCCGTTTTGGACGGTGAAGACGTCGATGCCTCGTACGTGGCCGTGGTCCCAGTCGTAGCGCCAGCGCTGCACGAGGTGGTCGCCCGCGGTGAACGAATCCTCGACGGTGAACCGGCTCGTCGTATCGTCGAAGATCGGTTTCCAGGCGGCGGTGATGGCCGCGTGGCCGACGTAGCGCTGGCCGTCCGGCGCGGGCGAGGTTGCCTCGAACACGCAGTCGTCGCTGGTCAGGGCCAGCGCCGCGGCGAGATCGTGGTCGTTCCAGGCCGCGTTGAACTGGCGGACGACGCTGGCTGCGTCGTCGAGCCTGGGCTGGCTGGCGGTCCTCATGCCAGCGCGGGCTCGGCGTCTTGCAGCCCGCCGCGGAGCATCTCCCGAAGCTCGGGAGTGTCCTGGTGGCCGTGCTTGGCGACGGCATGCGCTGCCGCGGCGTCGAGGACCTCGCCCTCGCCGCCGGCGATGGTGAGTGTGCAGCCGATCTCGTTGGGTACCTGGCGGCAGTCGATCATCTTTCGGGCCATGACGGTCTCCCTCCATTGAGCCGGGACCGATCCCGGCCGTGTTCCTGAGTTCCGCGTTTCCTGACTTGCGTGCGCCCGGCTAGCTGGCGTAGGTGCCCGCGCCGGACCAGTCGATGGTGACGACCGGCTCGTCGCCGACGACCCAGGCGTCGTGGCCGCTGGGCAGTGCGGTTATGTCTCCGGGGCCGGCGGTGAACTCGGCGCCGTCGTCCATCCGGATCGCCAGCCGTCCAATGAGGTGGTACTGGAAGTGCGGGGCCTCGCCGCTCGCGGTGCCGACGATCGGCTTCACGTCATCCGGCCAGCGCCAGCCGGGCTGAAGGACCAGCCGGCCGATCTGCCCGCCGCCGACGTTGAGGATCTCGGCGCGGCCGCGCGGGAACTCGCGGGTCTCGTCGGGTGCCTGGAAGCTCTTGTGCTCTGTTTTGCCCATGTCGTCCCCCGGAGCTGCTGCCCGGTGGCTCCGGTATTCTTACTTATCGATAGGTCAAATTCTGACTTACTGGTAGGTCAGGCGTCAAGGACTGCGGAGGGTTTTATGGCTGCCGGGCGCGGGCGCGATGATGCCGGCACGGCCCCGCGGATCCTGGACGCGGCCGAGCGACTGGTCCAGGTCCGCGGGTTCAACGGCTTCAGCTACGCCGACATCGCAGCCGAGCTGCAGATCACCAAGGCCGCCCTGCACTACCACTTCGCCAGCAAGGCCGCCCTCGGCGAGGCGCTGATCGCCCGTTACGCCGGCCGTTTCATGGGAGCTCTCGCGGGTCTCGACACCGCGGACGGCACTGTCCGCGCGAAGCTGGACGCCTACGCGGGCCTGTACCTGCAGGTCCTGCGCAACCGCTCGATGTGCCTGTGCGGCATGCTCGCCGCGGAGTACCAGACCCTCCCGCAGCCGATGCAAGACGCGGTCATCAGGTTCTTCGACCAGAACGAGAGCTGGCTGGAGAGCGTCCTGGAGCAGGGCCGGGCCGACGGCAGTCTGCACTTCGCGGGCTCCGCGCGGGACATCGCCCGCATGATCGTGGGTGGCCTCGAAGGGGCGATGCTCGTCGCCCGCCCCTACGGCGACATCGCGCGATTCCAGGTGGCGGCGGCCAACCTGCTGGCCGGCCTGACACCCGCAGCCGGCGAGCCGGCGAGAACACGGTGAAGTCATCCATCCAAGAGATCCTGCGGAGGCTGGAGGCACGGAACCGGGTTCAGGCGGCAGTACGAGCTACGAAGGAACGATGGGTGTAATCGGTGCTCAGAGGAAGATCGAATCCCCCTTGCGGCCCAACAGCCCGCCGCGGTCATCCAGGACCAGAGTGCCGTCCAGCCGAGCGCTGGGAGATGTGGGTCTTTAGTCCCTGGCTCGCCGGCTGTCATCCAGTAAAGGCTGCGGGTGCAGTACATCAATGCTTTCCGGCGGTCGGGGGCGATGACGGCAACGATTGCCGACGTGGGTGGGCAGGCTGGCGTTCTATAGGCCGGGGAACTGTATTCGAGCGTGCTGCGGCTGACCCGCAATCCTGCAGGTGCGGAGGTTCTGGTACAGGAAACGCCGCATCGTGGACCGGTTTGCTGACCGCACCTGCATATGAGCGGTCGTGAAACAGGCCCTGCGGCAGCGCAGACCTCCCGGGGAGGGCGGCGTGAGCACAGGGAGCGAGGCCAGTGCCTACGCCCTGCTGACCGACGGCACGACGATTGAGATCCGGCCTGCGCGGCCGGGCGACTTCGACGCGGTGCGGGAAATGCACGCCAAAATGTCGTCGGACAACCTTTATCTGCGTTTCTTCGGCGTCAGCGCGCTTGCGGCCGAGCAGGAGGCGCGCCGGATCTGCCGCGAGCCCGCACTGGATCACGGTGCGCTGCTGGCCGTGCTGGACGGCGAGGTGGTCGGCTGCGGCAGCTTCGAGGTGACCGATGATGGCTCGCGGTCCGCGGAGGTCGCCATGGCGGTCGCCGATGACATGCATAGCCGCGGCGTCGGCACGCTGCTGCTGGAGCACCTGATCTCGCTGGCCCGCCGCCGGGGGGTCCGCGCGTTTACCGCGGAGACGCTGGCCGAGAACGCGCTCATGCTGCAGGTGTTTGCCGACGCTGGGCTGCGGGCGCAGCGCGCCCTGGCGGACGGCGTGTACGACCTAACGTTTCCGCTGCCTGCCGACGAGGCCGACGCCGCCCTCGGCACCTACCGTGACGCGGTCGCCGAACGGGAACGGTCCTCCGGCGTGGCGAGCCTGCGGCACGTGCTGGCCCCAGCCTCGGTCGCGGTCATCGGCGCGAGCCAGCGCCCCGGCTCCGTCGGGCGGGCCATCCTGCAGAACGTCACCGCCGGCAACTTCCCGGGCCCGGTCTACGCGGTCAACCCGGGCGTAGCCGAGCTGGATGGCGTCCCGTGCGTGCCGTCGGCCGCCGCGCTGCCCGGGGAAGTCGACCTGGCGGTCGTCGCCGCGCCGGCGGCGGCCGTGCCCGGCATAGCCGAGCAATGCGGGCGGCGGGGGGCCAGGGCCCTGGTGGTGATCACGGCGGGCCTGGACGGCGCGGCCCGCATGGAGCTGCTGGGGATCTGCCGCCGCCACGGCATGCGGCTGGTCGGGCCGGCCTCCTTGGGCGTCGCCAACACCAGCATGTCCCTGGACGCGACGCTCGCGGCCCGCCATCCCATGCCGGGAAGCGCCGGACTGGCGCTGCAGTCCGGCGGCGTCGGCGTCGTCCTGCTGGAGCACCTGTCCCGGCTGGGCGTCGGCATCTCCTCCTTCGTCTCCCTCGGCGACAAAGACGACGTCTCCGGCAACGACATGCTGCTGTTGTGCGAGTCCGACCCGGCGACCAAGCTGGCCGTGCTGTACCTGGAGTCGTTCGGTAACCCCCGCAAGTTCGCCCGCACCGCCCGCCGCGTCGGCCGCACCAAGCCGATCCTGACCGTGAATGTAGGCCGGTCCGCGGCGGGCCGACGCCTGGCCGCCGCTCGCGCCGCGGCGGCGGAAGCACCGCTGCTGACCAGGCAGGCCCTGCTCGAGCAGGCCGGGGTGATCGCCACCGCTAACCTCGGCGAGCTACTCGACACCGTGGCGCTGCTGGCGTCGCAGCCGCCGCCCGCCGGAGGCCGGGTCGGCGTAGTGTCAAATACCCGCGGCGGCGGGATGCTCGCCGCCGACGCGTGCGGCGACACAGGCCTGCAGGTCGCCAGCCTGGCCGCGGACACCCAGCGGGCACTTCGGGACATGCTCCCCGCCGGTGCCGCGGTGGCCGGGCCGGTCAATACCACCGCGGAAATCGCGCTCGGAATCTTCCGCCGGTGCCTGGAGATCGTCGGCGCCGACCCGGGCGTCGACGCGGTGCTCGCGCTGACGGCCACGACCGCTACGAGCGACCTGGTTCCCGAGGTGCGAGATGCGCGGCTGCGGGTGCCGGTCGCCGCGGTGGTGATGGACCAAGTTGAAGCGGTCCGGCTGCTGCGAAGCCCGAACGAGGACGACCGTGCCATCCCCGCGTACGCCTACCCTGAGTCCGCCGCCCGCGCCCTCGGCCACGCTGCGCGCTACGGCAGATGGCAGGCGACCCCGCCGGGCCGCGTACCCGACCTCGACGGCCTGCACCCGGACCGGGCCCGGGAACTGATCGCCAGCTTCCTCGCCGGCACCCCGGCGGGCGGCTGGCTGCCCACGGACCCTGCTGCGGAGCTGGTCGGCTGTTATGGCGTGCCGCTAGTCGACTGTATGACCGTCACCACCGAAGAAACCGCGATTGCGGCGGCGCGATTCGGCGGCCCGGTGGTGCTCAAGGCGGATGTGCCGGGCCTGGTGCGCAGGAGAGATGCCCGTGCCGTCCTGCTTGATCTTCAAGGTGCGGATGAGGTCCGGCGCGGATTCCGCTTGCTGCGGGACACCTTCGGCGACCGGCTGGCCGGCATTATTGTCCAGCCGATGATCACCGGCGGCGTAAAGGTGATGATCAGCGTGCTGCAGGAGCAGGCGGTGGGCCCGCTGGTGCTGTTCGGGCTTGGTGGCGCGGCCGCATACGCGCGGACTGACCGCGCTGCCCGGCTGGCTCCGCTCACCGACGCCGACGCCGACGACCTTATCCGCTCGATACGCGCCGCCCCCCTGCTGCTCGGGCGCCCCGGCGCCCCGGCCGCCGACATCGCCGCGCTGCGGGACATACTGCTGCGGGTCTCCCGGCTGGCCGACGACCTGCCGCAGGTCGCCGAGCTCCATTTAAGCCCCGTCATCGCCCGCCCCGACGGCGTTCAGGCCGTCGACGGCCGCATCCGCATCCAGGCCGCCGAGCCCGCCGACGCCTACCTGCGCCGACTGCACTGACACGCGGTGAGTGGGCGGATCAGCTACCATGCTCGGAGTCTCCCGCCGGTGTAGCTCAGTTGGCAGAGCAGCCGTTTTGTAAACGACCAGTCTCGTTGTGACGGCTCCATGAGACCGGCATCCCGGGGCCAAATGAGGGATCTGGCCACTATTTCGTGATGGTTGCGGCAGCGGTCATTTCTGGGCGGTGAGCAGGACGCGCTTGCGGAGCAGGGGCAGTCCGGCGCGTCCGAACATCTGGCGCTTGATCATCTTGATGTGGTTGACGCGTCCCTCGACGGGGCCGGAGTTCCAGGGCATGGTCAGGCCGTTGGTCACGGCGTCAAGGTCCTGTTCCAGGCCCCTGGCGAAGGAGGAGATGCCTGGCAGGCCGGCGTCGCGGGCGTCGCTGATCCATTGCGGGAGGTCCTGGCCGGTGAGCTGGGTGAGCATGGCGGCGAATGTGCGGACCTGCTCAGAGGCGGCCCGCAGCTCGGGGCAGCGGTCCAGCGCGGCCTTGAGCTGCGGCCGGTCGTCGTCGGTGAGGGAATCGGGGTGGCGGGTGAGCCATCCGGTGACGTCCCGGACGGTCGGCGGGGCCTGAGGTAGTGGCTCCCTGGCGGGGCGGTGCTGGCTGAGGTAGTCGCGGACGACGGGGTAGCTGCCGGCGTAGCCGCGCTCGCTGATCTCCCGGAAGAGCTGGGCGCCGTTGCCGCAGCCCTCGCCGGCGCGCTGGTCGAGGTAGGGCTTGAACGGGTCCAGCTTGCTGGGGCAGGGTGCCTGCCAGCGGCCGTCGGCGAGCTCCTGCCAGGTGGCGGCGCGGGCGTAGCGCTGGACGGTGTGCAGTCCCCAGCCCAGGTGGCGGGCGATCTTCCGCAGGCCGCGGCCCTGGTCCAGCAGCTCGTGGACGAGCGCGTGGTGCCGCCGGGCGCGGTCGGCGTACTTCCCGGCGGGGTCGGGCCGCGCTGTGCCCGGCCCCACGGCCGGCGCTGGCTCATCGCCGGCAATGGGCGCGGGCTCTGCCAGGCAGCCGCGGTGGGCGGCGACGCACTTCTCGACGGCCTTGGCGAGGTTCTGCCACAGGTGAAACCGGTCGGCGACCTGGATCGCGCCTGGTGCCCCGGTGCGGACCCCGTCGGCGTAGGCGCCGGAGCGGTCCCGGCAGATGACCTGGATGCCGGGATGGGAGGCCAGCCAGTCCGCGAGCGGCTGGGCGGAGCGGCCTTCCAGCAGGTCGAGCGGTGCGCCGGTCTCGCAGTCGATGATGACCGTGCCGTAGTTCTGGCCGCGCCTGATGGCGAAGTCGTCGATTTATCTGGCGTTCGAACAATTTTTTGCCATGTTTCTGCAGGTGGTGACGTTGCGGACGCGTCTGGAACGTGGTCAGGCGGTGCTGATGCCGTGCTGCTGGAGCAGGCGGCGGAGCCGGAGGAGCTCCCCGTGGGCGGCGGCGAGCTGTTCCTCGATCTGGCTGACCGCAGTTCGCCGTGTCTCGCGTTCCTGGCGGAGTTTCGCGGTGAGGATGTGGACGATATCGCTGCTGTCGGCCTGTTCAGGCACGGAGCCCGGGGTCGGGCGCTTGCCTTGCTGGGTGCGGAGCTTCTCGATGCGCTTGCGGAGATCTTCGTTGCCGTAGAGGAAGTCGAGGCTGACCCCGGCGGCGCGTGCGACGGACCTGAAGTTGATGTCCTGCTGGTTCTTGATGAGCTTGCGGATCGCGGTGTCGGCGCGGGTGACGGCGGCTTGCCGCTTGGCCTGGGCGGCCTGGCGGAGCGCGCCGGCGCGGCGCTCGCCGGCGGTGGCGGTCGTGCTGGTCATGGCGTTCCCGGCTTGCTGGTGATGGTGACGGTCACGGGGCTGGCGTCCTGGTAGCCGGCCCTGCCGCAGACACCCGGCCCGCGGACGACGGTGGTGTCGTCACCGAGGGCTTCCAGCGCGCTGATTTCCAGGCGCATGCTGCGGACCTCGGCGAGCCGCTGTTCCAGCCAGATGTTGGAGTCGCTCATCGGCTCGCCGTAGCGGGCGGCGTGCTGTTCCTGGCGGTGCTTGATGAGCTGCTCGGTGGCGGCGAGCTGGCGGCGTATCTCCGGGAGGTGGCTGCGATCGGTGGCGAAGTGGTCGCAGCCGTGGCAGGCATTGCCCTTGTCGCAGGACTGGACGGGGGGGAGCAGGCAGTACCCGTTGGGCAGCACCCGGTCGGTGCGCCGGTCGAGCTGGAGCAGGTCGAGCATGTCGCGGCAGTCCATGCCGATCTGGCGGCCGTCGCGCCCGATCTTGACCATGGCGAGGAACTCGCGCTCGGCTGTGCTGGCCAGGGTCGCGGCATAGCGCATGCTCATCTCGGGCGAGCGGTGACCGAGGTACCGCTGGACCACGTGGATCGGGGCGCCGGCGTTGAGCAAGGTGGTGGCCTTGGTATGGCGCAGCCGGTGGCTGTGGGCGTAGCACAGCGGCCGGCCGCTGGCGTCCCGGAGCCCTAGCAGGCTGCTGAGCTTGCGCAATGTCCCGTCGTAGTGGCTGGTCGTCCAGGCCCGGGTGCCCTTGCGGTTCCCCATGAGCTTGGGGAACAGGTAGCGCACCGTCTCCTGCGGCCCCAGGCCCCAGCGTTCCCGCACCCAGGCCTGCTGCTCGCGGATGATCTGGACCACGTCGGCGCCGACGAGGATGGTGGCGGGGGCGCCATCGATCTTGGTCTGCTGGTAGCGCAGGCGGGCGACCATCCCGCCCTCGGGAACGGCGGAGGGGTCCACGCCGGGAATGGGGCTGAGCGGGTCGAAGTCCATCAGCAGCACCTCGGCGGCACGGCGTCCGGTGAGCGCCTGGATCAGCCAGGCCCGCATCATCGCCGGGTGACCGAGCCCGGCGGCCTCGGCTTCCCGGCCGTCGCGGGTGATGGTCATGGCCTGGTCGCGGGGCAGGCCGAGCAACTCGACGTACTGCAGCATGCGGGTCAGGTCGGTGTCGCTGATGTAGTTACGCTCGTCGGCCTGGCGGATCGCCCGTTCCGCGCGGAGCTCGTCACGGCGGACGAGCCGGGCGTGGCTGTCGGTCAGCGCCAGCCACCCCTCATCGCCGGTCGCGGCGGCAGCGTCGGCCCGGCAGTCGCTCATTGCCCCGTAGAAGTTGCCGAGGAACCGGAGAGAGCGGGCGACTGATCGTGCGTTCAGCGGCCCGCCGCGAGCCTGACCGCGGGCGGGCCGTTCCCGCCGCCACTGCTGCAGGAATGCCCGGAACTCCATAGCCACCGCGCGCAGTTGCGATGGGTCGTCCACCAGGGCAGGGTGATTGAGGTTGCGGGTGACGGCGAACTCGCCGAGACGGGCGGCGAACACGTGCACCTGCAAGACCGTGGACCAGGTCAGCTGCCCGGACTCCAGCTGCAGGTAGGTGTAGAACTTGACGCCTTCTCGCAGCCAGGACGGCGCGATGTTGTCCCAGCGGACCGAGGCGTCCCCGTGGGGCTCATGGTCGCGGTGCGGGATCCGCGGATCGAACCGCAGGCACCACAGATCGTGCTTCCACCACGGGGCATCGCTGTAGTGAATGGCCAGCCGGGGCAGCAGGCCGCTCAGTGCGCTGTCGGCCTTGGCGCGGGTATGGGGTGAGGCGAACTGGCCGTGGTCGGCGTGATACTTGCGTGCCCAGGCGGCCGTCCACTCCGGCAGCGTCAGGCCGGCGAACGAGCACACCTGGGGCCGGGACCTCGTCACCTCGGCTGCGGTGGCAACCCACCGTTTCCAGTCATAGGTGTTGACCACCCGTTCCCCGTTGGCGTGACACGTCGCCAGCCACCAGGAGATCTCGCGTTGCATCGGCACGGGCAGCTCGTCAGTGCGCAGCGCCATAGTCGACCCGGCGCTGCATGCCTCGCCCACGACAGGGTCGCCGGGGTCAAACACGGTGCCCGTGAACACGTCCGGGAGACCGGCGACCAGTGCCGCGTTGCGATCCAGCCGGTCTGCGGCTCCGGAGACGGCGTGCAGGTGGCGGGGCGGTTCACTCACCGGGGTCCTCCCAGCCTCGCCAGCCCGCGCTGAAGCTGCGCCAGTCGGCCAGTGCCCGCAGTTCGGCGTCCTCGGTCACCCAGCCATACAGGTTCAGGGTGGTCTGGATATCGGCGTGCCCGAGCCGGCGCATCACGACATGCTCGCGGGCGCCCGACAGCAGCAGGGCGGAGGCATGCGTGTGACGGAACCAGTGCGGCGTCCAGCCGGACGGCACCCGGTTCCCCAGCCTGCGCTTCAGCGCCGCGACCTGGTCATAGACGCTCTCCGGGCGCAGCGGAGCCAGCCACCGGCCGCGGTGCAGGTTGACGAGCACGAAGTGGTTTCCCAGGTCGGCGACCCGGTGGGCGTCTGCATCGCACAGCTGCCAGACGTACTCGCTGTGCAGGCGCTCCAGCTCGTCGCTGATGTAGATCCGCCGGTAGCGGCTGCTCTTGCACCGCACCCCGGCCGGATGGTCCTGGCGCGGGACGACCTCGATGAACGGGGTCCCGCCCCGCCCGGCGTGCCAGTCGCAGTGCCGGGTGGACAGCAGCTCGCCCAGCCTCATGCCGGTCTCCGCCAAGGTGGCGAACAGCAGCCGGTCACGGACCGAGCCCGACCACTGCCCGGACGCCGGATCCCACCGTGCGCACCCGTCCACGATGGCCTCCACCTGCCCGGGAGTCAGCAGCGGCACCGGCCGGGCCGCCGGGCGGCGCACCCGCACCGCCGGGCCGGGCCGCTCCCGGCCACGCCGCAGGTGCGCCAGCCCCGGGACGTAACGGCCGCTATCACTGCTCATCCGGTAGAGCCGCCCGGCCACCGGCACCTGGTGGACGTCGGCGTGGTAGCGGTAGAACGACAGCACCGCCGTGACTCGCGCCGCGACCGTCGACTCCGCTGGCCCCTCGGGCGACTCGCCGACCGGAAGACGCACCACCCCGGCCGGTTCCCCCGACCGCAGCGACGCCACGAACGAGACGAAGAACGGCAAGCTCACCTCGTCCCAGACCGCCCCGGCCACAGTCAGGTACCTCCACCACCGGGCCAGCGCTGTCGCATACGACCGGATCGTATTCGGCGAGGACTGCTGGGCCACCCGCAAGAACTCCAGGTACTCCTCGACCGGGCCGACCGGAAGATGATCGTCCCCGGTCACCGTCCAGGTTCGCTGCCCGTCGAGCAGGACACGCTGCACCCCCATGGCCGGTCATCATGCCGACGTCGCCGACGTCAGTGTGGGACCTTGGATAACAACACGCCGACGTGGGAAAACAGCAGCTCAGGCCACGTTGACCGACGTTACAGACGGGTGGCTGAGGACCCCGGATAGGTCGACCCCGAGCACCCGCGGCTCGGGCGCTTCCGGGTCCGGCGTGGCCATGACCAGGCGCAGCAGGACCTGCCGGCTCGCCGGGACGCCCAGGGCGCGGGCGAGCCGGGAGGCCGCCCGGCCGGCCAGCGCGACCGCGATGTCCCGCAGCGTGCCGGCCAGGAGCGGGGTCTTTCGCGCGTATCGGGCGGTCAGGCCCGGGACCTGCTCGGCGAACGTCTTCCGCTTGCAGGCGGCGCAGGCGCAGAAGAACCGGCGGACGGTCAGCCGGATCATCACCCGGCGCCCGCCGATCGCGGCGTCGGCGAGCCGCCTTGCTTAACGGCTGTGCACCCGGGCCGACACCGTGCCGCAGGCCGGGCATGATGCAGTGCCCGGCCTCGCCCTGGCCAGCACGAGCAGCAGCCCGGCCGCCGCCACGACCCCCTCGACGACCACCCCGGCCAGGTGCGGCAGGAGAACCCCCAGCTCAACCGCACCCGGGCATGACAAGCACACGTCATCTTGCGACAATGACAAAACGGGCTCCTGGAAGAACGGCAGGCGCAGACAACCGCTGGACTACCAGGGGTCCACTCACGTCACACGGTAAATAGCCAATCACGCGCAAACCCCGCGAACCAGCCGTCGCAGGGCCAGATGCCATCACGAAATAGGGGCCCCAGACCGCAAAACTCACGAACGAAGCCAGATGAGGGCGATTCTGCGGGGAGGCAGGCGCATGGTGCTCCGTTCGAAGGTTGAGGTCGCTAGTCGTCTGCAGTGCGGCAGCTACACGCGGCTGGTGCCGGCGAGCTGCCCTGGTGCGGGGACAGGGCACCCGGATGGGGCGATGACGCCGCCCATCCGGGTGCCCGTGTCCCTGAAGTACCCCTGGGGATTGATGGCGCTCGTCAGGCGGCAGCTTTCTGAGCGGTGTTGTCCTGGACGAATCGGGCGGCCCGGTTGAGGGCGGCGTCGCCTTCGTCGAGGAGGGCGGCGAATGCCTGGAAGACGTGCGGGACGCCGGGGGTGATGTCCAGGATGACGGCCACGT
>Ga0187879_10001700_pt1 | contig 14961 bp, 5 predicted proteins | sample June2016WEW_19_1_FD_132423 | JGI IMG/M metagenome (GOLD analysis project Ga0187879, IMG submission 132423) | Peatland microbial communities from SPRUCE experiment site at the Marcell Experimental Forest, Minnesota, USA - June2016WEW_19_10 | ecosystem: Environmental > Terrestrial > Soil >... | reverse complement strand
GCTGTTCACGACGAACGAGAATGGCGTGGTTAAATCGCATGTAGATGCCAACGGGAATGTGACCGAGCGGCTTCTCGATGGCGAGGGAGGTATCATCGCGGGCGTCCTCGCGGACGGCAGCGTGGCCTTGGGTGACACCTTTGACCCAGAGCATAGGGAGTTACGCACGCCAGACGCGGCTGGAAACGTCTGGTTTCGGAACTTGGACGAGAAGGGCCGCCTTGTTCGAATCATTTCTCCTTCGGGAGCCACCAAGCAATACCGCTATGACGAGGAAGGGCGAATCAAGGAGTGCGTCGAATGGAATGGCGGCATGATTCAGTACCGTTACGACGACCGCGGTGAGCTGGAAGCATTCGTTGACGAAACCGGATATGAGATCCGGCGGGAGTTGTCCCCCGATGGCAGCCATCTTCGCCTCTTCGATTCCGAAGGCACGCTCTACGAACAAACCTTCGATTTCCTGGACAATGTCGTATCCGACGTGGACGCAAGCGGCCGAGTAACCAGATACACGTACCGCGCGATGGATATTCCGGAAGCGGCGTTCCTTCCTGGCGGAGGCGCCGAACACTATGATTATGATGCTGCGCTCAATCTAACCGCGATCACTGATCCGCTGGGCAGGGTTCGGAGGTTCGAGTACGATACTCTTGGGAACCTAATTGCCGATACCGATCCGCTGGGCGGCCGTGTGCGTTACGAGTATGACCTGGAGAACAATCGCACCGCTGTCGTCAATCGGAAGGGCGAGCGTCTGGAGATCGAGTATAACGATATCGGCGAGGAGATCTCCTGGAAAGGGTTCGACGGGAAGCTACTGCGTTTCGAGCTGGACCCCTTACGGAGGCGGGCGGCGGTGATCGACGCTGCGGGCGACCGGATCACCCTCACACACCAGGGCTACTACGACATTGAGACCCGCACGTTTCCCGATGGCGCCGTGGAGCAGTTCGAGCTGACCTCAGACGGGCAGCTTGCGAGCGTAACCCTCAAACCGCCCGAAGGCTCAGGTGAAACGCCGCATTTTTCGAAGTTCGTTTACGACAACGCGGCGAAGATCGTTGCTGAAACGCACGATGGTGCCAGCCTGCAATACGAATGGGATCGTGCGAATTACGTCATGGCGATCCGGGATAGCCTAGGCGATGAGACGCGGTACATACGCAGCTCGCGGCATCGTGTAGAGAAAATGATCGATCGCGGTCGAGAGTACACGTTCCGGTACCTGCCCACGGGCGAGATTGTCGAGATCACGTACCCCAATGGCCTTCGCCAGACATTTGATTACGATCAGGCTGGGCGGATGTCCCGGCGTCGTATGATGTCTGCGGATGACAAAGTACTTACGTGGCGGCGGTTCGGATACGATCTTGCGGACCAACTCATCGCAATGGAGGATTGGCACTGGGGTACCTTCCGTTATACGTATGACGCTAACGGGCGCATTGTCGAGGTGCGGAATGGTGGCGGCCTTGTCGTCGAATCGTACCGGTACGATGAAACGGGCAATCTCATAGACTGCCCGCTTGCACCTGGCGCCATGGTCGGTCGCGGTGATCGACTAACTGCGGCCGGCGGCGAGACCTTGGAATACGACAGTCCCGGAAACCTTGTGGCGCGGCACGGAACCGACGATTGGCGCTACGAGTGGGACCGCGACGGGAATCTGAGGTGCGTCCTTCGCAACGGGATTCTGGCAGGGCAATATGAATACGACCGCTTCAACCGCCGCACTCGCAAGACGACCAGCGAAGGAACTGTTTCGTTTCTGTACGAAGGGCTCTCACTACGAGCGGAGGCCCTGCCCAATGGCAGTCGAACTCACTACGTCACGCTTCCAGATATCCCGATCTTTATCGGGCAGGCGCGAGGCTCCGAGTTCTTCTTCTACGCCTACGACCAGATAGGCACGCCTGTCGAAGTCTTTGACGAGCGCGGTGAACTTGTTCTCGCTACACACTCTCATGCATTTGGAGGAGCACGCGACCAGTATCAGCCAGCAGGTCTCGCTCCGGAGCTCCCCTTTAATTTCGTCGGCCAATATCGTGACTCAGAGAGTAGCCTTTTCTACAACATCTTCCGTTACTATGATCCGCGACTGGGCCGTTACATCTCACAGGATCCGCTTGGGCTCTGTGCCGCGTTGAATTTCTATCAGTACCCCGCCGACCCTTTCACTGATGCTGACCCTGACGGGCTGGGAGCTGTTAAGTTCTACTGCATGTCGCACTGGGGCGCGTGCCAAAAGTGGTATGCGAAAGAGAAGATTAAAGCAATCAATAACAGCACACACGCTCGAAAAGCCTGTACCTGCTGTCGAAAGAAGGCTCAGAAGCGGGACTTCCAAGGGAAAAAGTGTGCCGATAGTTCGGGCAAGCGTGGAAGAGCATATAAGGGCCGCGCGATTGATCATATGCACGAAATTCAAGCCGGAGGTCCCGATCGTTGCTGTTCTAACTTACGGGCCGTGGAAAAGGTTTTTAACGCGGAACTAGGTCAGCAGACCAAGAAAATGCTGGCCAAGCTTAAATATAAAGAGCTGATCACAAAAGCGACCGCCATTAACTGCGAGAGTGACGAGCCATGCAGCGAAGAAGGCAAGGAGAATGTCGCCATTCCGCCCCCCGCAGGTCCAAACGCCCCATGCGAGAAGAAGGACGATAAGCCATTGAGCTGCAAATGCTGATCACAAGAGCAAACCATTACAGGAGGATAACTTGTCTGAACACCGGATAATGGAAGTCGTCGCGCCGCTAGTGGCGCGCCTGGAGGCGCACGTAAATGAGTTGGATCGCGTTGAGGAGACAGACCCGTCTAATAGGGCCTATCCTCCCGCGCCTGAAGAAGACATCGTGGAAGCTGAGAAGCGCCTGGATTTCCGCTTCCCGCCTAGCTATCGCGCTTTTCTCAGAATTCACAACGGATGGCGAGGAATGTGGGTCTGGTCGATCTTCGGCGTGAGCGGGCCGGGACAGCTTGAGCCGCTGAAAGAGTATGAGAAGGATCTGAAGGATTTCGAGAAGGTTTTCAAACGCCAAGGTCCCAAGCATGTTGAGCGCCTGCAAAATGCGGAAAAGGATGATCCTGAAGTCATCTACCTTCCGAACCACCCGCCATTCGGCTTGGATTACAACCAAACATACCTGGTATTCGACCGGAATCGTCCTAAGCGCGGCGGCGAGTTTGAGGTTGCCGTGGTTTCGTTGGGGGAGTCCGTTGACACGCGGTTTCCCGATTTCATTCGGTTCTTGGAAAGCGCGGCACGAGACATCCGCGGCGAACTGAGGGACAAGGGGATTGCCCCGCACGACATCGATCCTGCTGCCCAAATGAAAGGGAAGGGCTCCGGGCAAAAGCTGAAGGTTGGCAAATCTGTTAGGAAGGAGGGGAAATCGTGACCAGAAAGGCATCCTCGGATCGGCAGGGTTTGGTCGGGACGTCGTTTGCAGGCGCCGACCTATGCGGCTCGCGTTTCGTGCGCGCCGAGCTTCGAGAGGCTGTTTTCGCCGAGTCGAACCTGCGCGAAGCGCTGTTCACCTTTGCGGACCTTATTTTGGCTGACTTTTCCAACTCGGAACTCGAAGCCGCAAACCTCGCTGGATGCGATCTTACTGAAGCTAGTTTGGAGGGGGCCAACGCTTCCAGAGCCAGCTTGGCGCGTGCCAAGCTGGTGGGTGCGAACCTGACGGGTGCGAATCTCACGGAAGCTAAATTGGTAGAAGCTGACCTCACCGAAGCTATCTTGGCCAGCGCGAACCTGACCAAGGCTACGGCACCTGGCGCGATCTTCAACCGGGCCACTCTCGAAGGCACGAACTTCCGACTGGCTGATCTTTCTTACTGCCAGTTCATCGAAGCAACTGCTCGGGTAGCTAACTTCGAGCGGGCGGCGCTCACGAACGCCAGGATGGACAAGCTCGTGGCGGACGACGCGATTTTCGAGTTTGCGGATTTACGGGGCGTCATCATGGTGGACTGCCATTTCGCGCGGGCCAATTTCGTGGGAGCGGCGCTGGCGGGGGCGCAGGCGATCTCATGTTACTTCGAAGACGCGGACTTCTACTGGGCGGAGATGGAAGGCTTCGAGATGCTGGGCTGCCATATGAGGGGCGTCCGCTACCCTAAAAAGGTGAAGATCGCCTATGGTCCTAAGGGTGTGAAGCCTCCGGAAGTCGTTCCGGTGCCGCTTTATCGCAAGGCTGCTACGGAGGAGGAACGGAAGAAGTTCCTGGAAGCCGCTCTTGAGGTTTTGCCTCCGGAGGGGCGACCTAAATAGTGCTTTGAACGCGCGAAAGGCGCCAAGAAACCCGTCTTCGGTGCGGCCTCGAAGCCAAGAGCAGTTGCTCGCAAGGTGCCGGCGGGAAGGCTGGTATTGGTGGCCATGCCGGTTTCCGAATTTGACCTTTGAATCACCGGGTGGAGCGACAGTTTGCATCAAGTTACATTGCCGGCCACGTTCGTCGGTCCACTCTTTGTCGCCTTAGGCCTGGTCTTTCTGGTACTCGCAATCAGGGAATCTGTCAAAAACCGGGGGCGGACGACGCCGGCGCGGAAGGCTTGGCTGCGGGTTGGGGTTATCTTCACGGCCATTGGGCTATTTCTGTACGTCTTCCAACGATATCATCGTTAGCCGAAGTGGAGTTGCCGCAAACAGGCGGCCACGGGGTACTATCTTGTTTTCTATAAATGAATTACAATAACCGTCAAAGGGGCTAGGCGCAGGCTGAAGCTCAAGCCCTGCCAACGGTCCCCCTCGGAGACTCTTCATGGACAACGCGCTCGACCAAGGTCAAGTACTGGACGTTCAACAACTGCTTCGGCTGCACACAATCACGAACGACGTAACCAAGTTGTGCGAAAAGCAACTGCGGGATTACCTGGATGCGATGGCTCCGCTTTTCAGGGCTCGCCGGGTGCTTGGCGAACACATAGAAGGAGCCGGCCGTGAAAGCGTCGCGGGCGCGGACCAGAACCTGGCCGAACTGCGGGAGTTGTACCAGCGCGTTGCCGGCCGCCCGTTTGATCTTCGCCGGGAGCTTCCGACGCCGCTGGAATCGATTTCAACGCAGATACAACTGTACGAGTGGGAATATCTGCACGAGGTACGCACCGAAAACAACTACAAAACGGTCACGGTAAAGTCGCCGATGACCTGGGTTCTGTGCTATCCCTCCACCTACTCACCTTCGATGCTCCTGCAGGTGTTGGCCGGCCGGCAGGCCCGCGATCCGGACAGCGTCCGGGATTTTGTACTTCGGGCCTGCATCATGAATTTACTCTTCGCCAAGCAGCCCACGCTAACAGCCCTTTTCGAGGGGCTGCGCTATCGGGTCGAAGTCCGTAAGTCTCCGCAGTTTGGGGACTTGCCGGTGGTCACGGTTTCCGCGCCGTTCCGCACCATGCGTCCGCCGGATCATCTCGTTCTGGTGGCGACCGGACTGTCGGGCGGCAAGGTCTTTCAGGAAGTCCTTGACTTGGAAAGCGCCCGCCAAATGCACGATCCATTGCGGGACCAGGTTTATGGCATTTTGCGGGCCCAGGGCGAGGATCTGTGAAGTCTGGATAGAAATAGAAGTAGAGAAGTGAAACGGCGATCAGGGAATCGGCACTAATAATATGAAGAATCCGCATCGGGTTGTGTGGTCCAAGGGGATGTTCCTGACCCCGCAGCATTTTCAGACGCAGGTTGAGTATCTCGAGAGCCTGATTGAGTTCCGGTCTGCGTCGTCACACTTTGCAAATTGGGGCGTCACCGACCTCAACATCGATGAGCAAAGCCTCGAAAACGGGGTCTTTACGCTGCGATACATTCGAGGTGTGCTGCCTGACGGTCTGGTGTTCGACATTCCCGAAGTCGATGAATTGCCGCCTGGACGGCCGGTGGAGGAGTTCTTTCCACCCACGCAGGGCGCTCTCGATGTCTACCTGGCAGTTCCCGAGCGGCGTCCGGGCGGAAAGAACGTCACGCTGCTCGGCGCGAGGCAAGGGCAGGACGGCGCCGCGCCCCCCAGCACGCGCTATCTAGCCAAGACCTGCATGGTGCTCGACGAAAACCTCGGCGACGAAGAGAAACCGGTGCAGGTGGCCAACAAGAATTTCACTTTGCTCTTCGGAGGCGAAAGCCTGGACGGGTTTACTTCGCTGCGGATTGCGCAAGTCACGCGCAATCAAAAGGGCATGTACATCCTGAGCCCGAAGTTCATTGCGCCTTGCCTCAGCATTTCTTCCAGTGAGTACCTCATGATGCTCGTCCGGCGTCAGATTGAAGTGCTGACCGCCAAGAGCGGCTCACTCGCCAGGTCGCGTCGCGAAAAGGGCCCGGGATTAGCGGACTTCACCACTTCGGAAGTGGCGAGTTACTGGCTCCTGCACACCGTCAACTCTTATATGCCCGAGCTCAAGCACCATTGGAAGGCACGTCATATTCACCCCGAATCGCTTTTCATCTCCATGCTCCGTCTGGCAGGCGCGCTGTCGACCTTTTCGATCGAGGCTGACATTCGGACTCTTCCCGACTACGACCACGATAACCTGGGAGTTTGCTTCACCGAGCTTGATGATAGGGTGCGGGATCTGCTGGAAGCGGTCGTCAAGTCCAAGTGCGTGCCCATTCCGCTGGAGTTGAAAGATAAACTGGTGTGGTCTGGTATGGTGCCCGAGGATCAATACTTCAAAGGGCAATTCTTCCTCTCCGTAAGCGCGCGCATGGGCGTCGATGACTTGATCGGTAAGTTTCCGAGACTCGCGAAAGTCGCACCCCCGTCGGAGATTCAGCGCCTGGTCCGCAACTCGCTTCCTGGTGTGACGCTTCGGCATGATCCATCGCCGCCTGGCGACATCCCATTTAAGTTGGATAACCAGTACTTCAGGTTCAACCAGAACGGGCCCCTGTGGCAGGGGATCACTGAGTCGAGATACGTGAGCGTCTTCGTGCCTTCGGAGATTGTGGATCCCAAAATGGAGGTCCTGATAGTGCTCGAGTAGTTTCTTGTGCACGTTTCCAGGCGGCGCCGGCCGCAGGAGCGGGAGCAGCGCGAGTCAGCTATGGCTTTACCAAAGTTGCTGAGCAATCGCTACGAGATCAAAACCCGCCTCAGTAAGACCGGGATGAGCGAGGTTTACCAGGCTTACGACACTCGTATGGGGTGCGATGTTGCGGTCAAAGTCATGCTTGACCTGCCGGATCCCAAGGCTCGGGAGCTGTTCGAGAAGGAATGGAAAGTGCTGGCCGGCTGGGACGCGCCAAACGTGGTGACGATCTTTGATCGGGGAAACTATCAACAAGAAGGTGTCAGCAGGCCATTCTTCGTAATGCCGCTCTTGCGGGGCTCCACCCTGGCCGATTTGATCGCGAACTCGAGTGGCAGGCTAACCGTCGAACGTTCGGTCCACATCATCACGCAGGCCTGCCGCGGCTTGCAGGCCGCGCACGATCGGGGCTTGGTGCACCGGGACCTCAAACCCAGCAATATTTTCGTCATGGAAGACGACTCGGTCAAGGTGATCGACTTCGGCGTGGTGCACCTGGTCGACCGCCAGACAACCCGCATTCCTATCGGCACGTTACTCTACATGTCGCCCGAGCAGATCGAGATGAAGGCGCTGTCGCGGCTTTCTGACATCTTCTCGATGGGCGTTGTTTGCTACGAGACGCTCACGGGCCGACGGCCTTTTGACCGTCACTCGGAAGCCGAAATCAGCGAGGCGATTCTCCGTCAGATTCCGCCGCCGGCCTCGGAGTATAATCCGGCCGTCAACGAGGCGCTTAGCAGGGTAATCCACAAGTCGATGGCCAAACAGCCTTGGCACCGTTTCTCCAGCGCCCGTGAGTTCGCCGACACGCTGGGGAAGGCTCTGCGCGGTGAACCTATCGAACTGTTCGATCCTGCCCGCATCCAGCCGCGAATACGGACCTCCCGAAAAGCGTATGAGCAGAACGACTATCAATTCGCGGCTGAGATCCTGAATGAGCTGGAAGCGGAAGGGAATCTCGATCCTGATATCTTGTCCTTGCGGCGCCAGATCAACTGGGCCATTCAACAGAAAACGATCGCGCAGCTCTTGGAAAGCGCCCGCACGCGCTTCGAAGAGGACGAGTACTTTCTGGCCTTGGAGAAAATCCATCAGGTCCTTGAGCTGGATCCTGAAAACGCCCCAGCTCATGGATTAAAGACCGATATTGATAAGAAGAACAAGCAGCGCAAAATCGAAGATTGGATGCGCCTGGCGCACCAGCACATCAGCAACTTCGATTATGGACATGCCCACGAGGCGCTTGAGAATGTGCTGAAGCTTTCGCCTCAAGATGCCGGGGCGTTGCAGTTGTTGGAGGAGGTGGAGCATCAAGCTGAGGAGTACCAGCGGCAGCGGCAGGAGAAGCAAAAGGTATTCAAGGCGGCGCAGGAGGCGTGGGCGAAGGGAGAGTTGGGGACGGCGCTGAACAAGATGGAGGTGGTGCTGGATTTGGATCGGCAAGCGCCGGACACCACCTCCCCTGCGGGTTCGGCTCCGTACCAGAACTTCTATAATAAGATTCGCTCCGAGCACGAAGCTATCAACAACGCCTGCAACGAAGCGCGGATTTGCGTAAAGGAGCGCCGTTTTGACGAAGCGTTGGCGATCTGCGACGAGTACCTGGCTAAATATCCCGGCCAAGCGTTGCTGGAAGCGCTGAAGCTGGATGTGGAAGAGCAACAAAGGCAAGCCTTATCGGAGTTTATCGCTGAGACGGACCGGCGGGTGGAATCCGAAGCGGATCTGGAGAAGCGGGTGAATATTCTGCGGGAGGCTCGGGATCGGCATCCTGGCGAGGCCCACTTCGAGAAGGCTTTGCGTTTGACGAAGGAGAAGCGGGACTTAGTGAACGCGATCGCGGCGAAGGCCCGTTTCTATGAAGATAAGAGTCAATTCAGTGAGGCGTTGGGACAATGGGAGATTCTCGGAACCATTTATCCCAGTTACCCGGGATTGAACGTAGAGGTCGAGCGGGTAGTGAAGCGGCGCGATCAGCAGGCGCGGAACGCGGCGCGGGCGCGTTGGGTGGAGGCAATTGATAGGAATTTGCAGTCGCGGGACTATACGCGAGCGCTGGAGACGTGCAAGCGGGCACTCGAGGAATTTTCGGATGACCCGGAACTCGGCGAACTCGAGAAGCAGGCGCGGGTAGGGGTGGAGTTGCAGGCTCGGGTGCGGGCCCTTGTAGCGGATGGGCAGGAACTGTTTGTTCAGCAGCGCTATGAAGAAGGACTAGAGGCTCTGCGGAACGCCCACCGGCTGGATGACCGCAGTCGGCTAGCCCGCAACGTGTTGACTGATGCGCTGGCGGAACGCGGGCAAACGCTGCTCGAGAAGGATTGGCGCGCCGCCGAGATTCTGATCGACGAAGCCTTGACAATGGATGCGGGGCATGCGTTGGCGAAGAGCCTTCGAACCCTGTTGGGCGACAGGAAACAGCGTGAGTTTATCGATCAGATGATCGCCTCAGCCCGGCAAATGCAAGCGGCGGGGAACCTGGAAGGGGCGATGGCCGAAGTGGGGCGGGGCCTGGCGGCTTACCCGGATGAGCCTAGACTCTCTCAGTGGCGCCAGACACTCGCCGCCGAGGCGTTGGAAATTCAGCGTCAACAGGCCCGACAACGAGACTTGGACGAGGCAAGAACCTTGGCGCGCAACTCGGAAGCCACCGACAATGAGGCATCAATCCGAGAGTCATACGAGCGCGTCCAGACCCTCACCAGAGGCTACAAGGATGACCGCGATTTTCAGACTCTGGACTCAGCCATACAACGCCGGCTGGAAGCTACGAGACTGCTTTCCAAGACCGAAACGCAGGTCAAGGTCCCGGAGCAACCTCCGGAGCGTTCCAGCGAGCCCGTTCAAACCCCCGAATCTGTCGAGAAACCATCCGAGCGGTCAGGAGGCTTTTCAATTAAAGCGTGGTTGCGGCAGGCTTTCAGCTGGCCTGCGACTTCGCGCGTGCGCACGGAACCCTCGGTTCGAGAAAAAAGTGACGTGGCGGTGTCGAAGGGTGCGCGCCCGGGACCTTCCCGCCAGAACGTTAGCCAGACGCTCCAGTCCAGCCTTCGGTCAATACGATCATTAATGCGGACTGCGCTTGATTGGGTGAAGAGTTTACCTTTGAAAACTGAGACACCGGCCGAAGTGGCCGGAAAACCGGCGGCGCCGACAGGTTCGCCCGAAGAGGTTGCGACCCAAAGCACAAGGCAGGCCGGAACCCATCCTCTGGCTTTAGCGACGAAGCTGGGGCGCGACGTAATCGAATGGGCGAGGAAGCCGGTGCGGGTGGTCGGCTTTGCAGTGCCGCGCGCAGCGCTGGGGGCCGCCGGGGCAGTCGTCCTGATACTCTGCGGTGTTGTGGTGTGGAAGTGGACTCAGCCTCCTCCGCCACCTCCTGCAGTTGAACTTGAACTGAAGACCTCGCCGCCAGGCGCAACGCTGCTGGTCGATGGCAAGGAAGTTGGCGTATCCCCACGTCACGTCACACTGGCTACCGGCACCCACAAAATCGAGGCTCGAAAAGAGGGCTTCCGGCCTTGGCCCGGCAACCTAACCATCAAAGATGGCTCTTCCAATCCGTTCAATCCGACCCTCGTGCCCCTCGCCACCGCGTTGAGAATATCGACGAATCAACAGGCGCCGCAAATCAGCCTGGATGGCCAGCCAGCAGGCGAAATTAAAGACGGAGTGTTCACGCTTGAAAGTCTCGATATGGGCAAACACACCCTTCGCGTCTTCGAACAGCACACTGATGCTACCATCGCCTTTGAAGCAAAACCGGGGGCCATGCCGGTTCTTACCGAAAACATCCAGCAAAAGGACCTGAAGGTTGTTGCCGTGAGCACCCTCGGGAGCCACAGCAGAGTCCAGTTCACTTTCAACCCCGGTTCGTTTGCCGTGGATGGCGTGCAGAAGGGTGAGGTAGGCCCTGAGGGTCTTGGGCTGAACGACCTCCCCCGCGGCACTCACCAATTGAATTGGGGCGAAGGCAAGGAGCAGGGGACATTTCAATTTGAATTGGGCGACAACCCGGCCATGATGGTTCATTTGATCTCAGATCGACCCGTAGGTAGTCTCGTGGTACACGTTGACCAGGATGACGTTGAGGTTTTTGTCGACGGCAAGACCAAAGGAAAGACAACGAAAGGGACCCGTACGGTTTCCAACCTGTCTACTACGCAACATGTGGTCACCGTAGTCAAAGATGGCTATCACAGCGAACCCGACTCGAAAACGGTCAACGTTGTTAAGGGAGGCGAAATTACGGCGGATTTTAGGCTCCTCGCCAACCCTTCCCCGCCGCTCCAGCCGAATCCCCGCGAGGTGCTGACCAAGCAAGCGACCGAAGCATTCAATAACCATCACTACGTGTTACCCGAAGGGCAGAACGCCGTCTATTATCTGAAGCAACTTTGCGAACATGATCCAAACGATGCTTGGGCCAAGGAGGAACTCGAGCTGAGCATACAAGGGGCAGTGCATGAGGCCGATGTAGCCATAAACCATTGCGACTTCAACGGGCCAAAGGAAGTCGATGGTGCCTTGCTGCAATTGCTACCCGATCGCAAAGAGGGAAAGTCCCTTCGGGAAGATATTCGATATCGGGAGGTGGATTGCAACCCCCCTCCCAAGCCTGAAACACCGACCGTCTTCAACATCCGCGTTCGCCACAAGCACAGAGGCAAGAATTACTGCGAAGGAATTCTGAAGGTCAGCGACCATACGTTGACGTATCATGCCGAATCTGCCTCGAAAGGAAGTCTCGACAGACTGGAAATCCCGTGCTCGGCGCTGCCGGAGATCAAACTACAGAAAGATGGCTTCGAAATGGAGGTGGCCGGCAAGAAGTGGCAGTTCGAACCAACTAACCCCTCGGAGTTCAACATTGCCGCCCTGAAGACCGCCTGCGGCAAGTAACTTCCCGCTTTGTCCCTTACTAGAGCCTAGCAATATAGACATGCCAACCATCCAGCGCAGGCCCCGGCGCGCTTGAACTCACCAGCTACGCGTGTTAGCATAGCGCTATCAGTTCTCTGCAGCCGCCCTGCGGGCCAGGACGGCATGCCAAGTCCTCTATGCTGAAAAGTCTGGGCAAATTCCGGATCATCTCGGAAGTGGGGCGAGGTGCGATGGGGGTGGTGTATCGCGCCGAGGACAATCTGGGACGCGCTGTCGCCCTGAAGGTGCCTCCGCCCAGTTTGGCTGTGGACAAGGAACTACTTCAGCGCTTCAACCGTGAAGCCCGGTCGGCCGCCAGCCTGAAACATGACAACATTGTTTGGATTATGGAGAGTTCCGAGATTGATGCCACGCCATACATCGCCATGGAGTTTATCGAAGGCGAGACGCTGGCCCAGATCATTTCGTCGCGAAGAGCGATGCCGATCGTCAGGAAGCTGGATATCATCATTCAAACCTGCCGCGGCTTGCAATACGCGCACAAAAAACAGGTCGTCCACCGCGACATCAAGCCCAGCAATATCATGGTGGAACACGATGGGCCGGTGAAGATTGTGGACTTCGGTATCGCCCATCTAAGCGGAGGGACGCTGCTGACCCTGACTCAGGAGGGCCAGAGACTGGGGACGCCGTCATACATGTCCCCTGAACAAACTAAGGGACAGCCGGCGGATCCTCGCTCAGACATCTTCTCCGTAGGTGTGGTGCTCTTTGAGCTCTTGACCTATCAGAAGCCTTTCCTAGGGGATGAGATCGGGGTTGTTTGGTACAAGATTCAGAATGAGCCGCCCGCGCCGCTGGCCGAGCTGCTTCCAACCTGTCCTCCCGAGCTACAGAAGGTTGTCAACAAGGCGCTGGCGAAGAATCGAGAGGACCGCTATCAGACCGCGGAAGACTTGGGATTCGCCCTCCAGCAGGTTAGCGACTACTTCAAGCACGACATGATCGAGGTCTACGTTCAGGAAGGACGCCGCCACCTGGAGGAAGGGAATCTGACCGTTGCTAAGGAGTCGATTCAGAGAGCTCTCGAGATCGATAGCAGCCACGACGTCGCACGGAGTCTGTTCGACCAAGTGCAGGGGCAGATTGAAGCCCGGCGGCGGGCGCAAAGAGTCGAGCAGATCTTCCGCCAGGCGAAAGAGGTTTTGGAAGCGGACCAGTTTGACGAAGCCGTCAGGTTGCTGGATGAGGTTCTTCAGCTCGATCCCAGCCACAGGGAAGCACCGCAATACAGAAGCAGAGCGATCGATGGCCGGGAGCGGGGCCGGCAAATCAGCCAGCATATGGCTCGTGCCGAACGGTTGATTGCCGACGCCGACTTGAAAGGCGCCAAGAACGAACTGGAAGCGGTTCTGAAGTTGGATGGCGCCCAAAGCGCGGCGCAAAAAAAGCTGGATTCAGTCCTCAAGGAGCTTGCCGAACAGGAGCGCGAGCAGCAGGTTCGGCAACACATCCAAGACGCCCGCAAGCTGCTGGCGCAAAAGAAGTTCGACCAAGCCGGGGACTTGCTCGAGAAGGCGTTGGTTCTCGATCCGATCAACATTGAGGCCGAGGCTCTGCTGCGTCAGGTCCGATCCGGTCAAGAAAAGGAGAAGGAGAGACAACGCCGGGAAGGGCGGATGGCCGGCATCCAGGAAGCCCTCAATCGCCAGGACATTGCCCACGCTCTGGCTCTCACTGAGCAGGCATTGGAGGACTTTCCCGGCGATTCCCAGATATTTAGGCTACATGCCCAGGCGACTCGCCTTGCCGAGCTGGAGAAGCGGCGGCGCAGCATCGAAGAGCAACTCCAACTGGCCCGCAGCTTTGTCCAAAAAGACCAGTATGACGAGGCGATCGGCGTGCTTGAACGCGCCCTCGAACAGTTCCCTGACGAGGCCCGCCTGACAACTTACCTGGAGACGATCAGAGAAGCGCGGGAACAAGCTCATATTGAAAGACTCAGGATTGAGGCTGCTCGTCGGGCCGGCGCGCTGATCCGCGAAAAGAAGTTCGCTCCGGCCATCGGAGCTTTGGAAGAAGCTCTGGCACGCGCCGGAGAGTCACGTGAGATTCTGGAGTTATTAAAATTTGCGCGGGAGCAGCAGGCCGAGCAACAGAAGGAGGAGCGTGCCCGCCAGGTGATCGTCTGGGCCGAGATCTGCCTGCGCGAACAGAATTTCGAGGAAGCGTTGCGCGTCCTTGCGGAGGCCCGGCGAGAATCGAGTTCTCCTGATCTTGACGCGCTCCAGGCTACGGTCAGCGAGCAACAGCAGCAGTTCGAGCAGCGACGCGCGGAGATGATGCGGCAAGCTCGCCGTTCGCTCGAGGCGGGGGAGGCTGCCGCGGCCGTGGCTCTACTCGAGAGTGGCCCCAAGGCCTGCTTCAAATACGAGGAGTTCCGGCAGCTTCACGCCCAATGCCGTGCGGGCCTCGACCGTGCCGCGGCCATTCGAGGCGCCGCCGCGGAAGTGGAAAAAGCTGCCGTGGAGGGGAATCTGGACCATGCCCAAAAGCTGCTCCAGCAAGCCCTCGACACCTACCCGAATGAAGCCGCTCTATTGGCCGCCCAAGAACGCTTGCGCGCTGAAGAAGTTGGCCGGCAGCGCGATGGGTGGCGCAAGCTGATAGACCAAGCCAAGGCTGCGATCGACCGCAAGGACTACGAGCGGACGATGGGGATTCTCGCCGCCCTGCCACCGGAGCTGTCCAAAGCCCCCGAGTTGGCGGCGGAAGGCCGAGATTTGCAAGAACAGGCCCTGCAGGGCACGCGTGCGCTGGCCTTGCGCCAGGAGGCCATTCAGGCCGCCAACGAGCACATCGGCAACAACCAATTCGCGCTTGCCGTTGCAACTTTGGAGAAGGCTTCCGCGGAGGCAGGCGAATCCCCTGAACTGGCAAAGCTTCTCCGGTCCGCGCGTGACCGGCGGGATGACCGCGCCCGCCAGGCAATCGGCAAGGCCCAAGGGCTCTTGGCAGAGGACGCCTATGCGGAAGCGATTC
>Ga0187879_10001692_pt1 | contig 15010 bp, 21 predicted proteins | sample June2016WEW_19_1_FD_132423 | JGI IMG/M metagenome (GOLD analysis project Ga0187879, IMG submission 132423) | Peatland microbial communities from SPRUCE experiment site at the Marcell Experimental Forest, Minnesota, USA - June2016WEW_19_10 | ecosystem: Environmental > Terrestrial > Soil >... | reverse complement strand
GCTCGAGACCCCGGCCAGTAGCTCGTCCAGAAGCTCCGTCTTAATCGTGCTTCTCATCGTGGTTCCCTTTCTCAGTTAGAATGGGACCCAACGACCCGCTTACACAAAGGACCGGACACACTCACCAACAGCGGCACCATCAGCGGGGACGGCATCTACAACGAGGGCACCATCACCCAACTGAGCAACAGCGGCACAATCAGCGACGGCATCTTCAATCGTGGTATCATCAGTCAGCTCAGCAACAGCGGCACCATCAGCGGCATTTCGAACGTCGGGACCATCAGTCAGCTCAGCAACAGCGGCACCGTCAGCGGCATCTCGAACGTCGGGACCATCGGTCAGCTCAGCAACAGCGGCACCGTCAGCGGCGCCTATTACTACCCTTTCGGCTCCTACGCTCTGATCAGCGGCAGCCCTTTTTGCAGCCCAGATAGCGGCCCCTCTTGCTATACCCAGGCCCAGGGCAGAGTCAGCGCAATTGGGCCAATCACCAATAGTGGTGTGATCGATGGCAATATCGAAATTCAGCACCAGGACGTCACCATCATCGGCGGCAGCGGCAGCGTGTTCGGCGTGCTGACCGGCGGCACCATGACCATCCCCGACGGCAACCTGTTCTTTGCTGGCGGCAACCAACTTCTCGCGCAGAACATCGCCGTGAGTAGCGGTCAGGGCACCGTGACCAACTCTGGCAACCTGATGCTGGCGTCCCCCCAGAGCATCACCGGCAATTACGTGCAAGGAAGCGCCGGCTCGCTGATCATCGGCATTGGTGCCACTACGGCGGGACGTCTCGACGTCTCCGGAACTGCGACCTTGCGCGACGCCACTGTGGCGCCGCGTTTGCTTGGAACCATCGGATCGTACGTGCTGCCGCTCGGCCAACGCTTCCAGGTCATCAGCGCCCAGGGTGGGGTGCAAGGCAGCGTCGGCAGCCTGATCCAGCCAGCCAGTCTGGGGGATGCTGGCGTGCGGTTCGACTTGCCGGTCGACCCCCCTGGCAGCCTCAGTGTCGTGTTGACACCCAGCAATTATGGTAACCTCGCCGCCTTAGGGATTGCCGCCAGCGCTGCAGCCTCCTCGGTGGGTAGCGGCCTTGATGCAGCGCGCCCGGCGGCAGGGGCTGCGATGACCCCGGGCCAGGTAAGTCTCTACGCGCCCCTCTATGCCTTGGGCGCGGATCAGATCGCGCCCACCCTGCAGCAGATGGCGCCGGCGATCTATGCCGACGCACCGACCGTGAACCGCAGCACATTCCAGATGGTGTCAACCGTGATCAACCGAGAGCTGGAAGCTCGCCGGGGCGCACCCGCAGCGACACGCAGTAGTACCGCCACAGGGCCTCAGGACACGACGATCTGGCTTGATGGCACCGGCCGGCCAGTTCCTCAACCTGAACACCAGCGGTAACAGTTCTCCCGGGTATAGTGGCTCATCCGGCGGAGTGGTCGCTGGCATCGACGGCACGCCATGGCAGGATGTGCGGATTGGCGCGGCCGTCGGGTTCAGCAGCCAGAACATCAGCGCGACGAATGCGGCAAGCTATCGCGGCAATGCCGTCCAGCTCCAGGTCTATGGCAGCGCGCGTTACGCCATCGCCTTTCTCGATGTACAAGCAGGCGGCGTGTTTACCGAGGGCACCGCTCGTCGCACCGTATCTGCCTATTGCGTGGCACCAGGCGGCGACATCAGCGGCTTTGGTGGCGGCGCCTCAGTCCGCGGCGGGGCTCACGTCGAGGTCGACGGCTGGAATCTGGAGCCAGGCGTCCTGCTCAGTGGTTTGGCGCTCAGCCAGGACGGAGTGAACAAGACGAACGGTGGGCCGGTTGGGCTGCAAGGTGGGCGGCGGCAGTGTCGCCAGCCTGCAATCCCTGATTGGTATCCGGGCGGATCGCCGTGTTCCGGTCGGCGAGACCTCGACGATTTTGCCTTCCGTGCATGTAGGCTGGGCATATGAGATGCTGGACACCAGCGCGCAGGCAAAGGCTGGTTTCCTTGGTGTGCCTGGCTCCAGTTTTGCTGTGACCACTCCCCCGTTTGGTCGCACCTCGCTGGTGGTGGGGGCACAAGGCGCCCTCGAAACAGGCACGCCGCTACAATTGTTCGCCAGCTACACCGCAGCTCTCAGCAGCAATACTACAGCACAGACCGTCACCGCCGGAATGCGCTACACGTGGTGAGGACTCAACTCGGATTTCCAGTCGCGCAGCAGATTTCCCGGATGACATGCTCACCTTGTACTTCCACTCCGCCCGCGTGTATTTCAGGACCATCTCGATGGCGTGCTTTCCCGAAAGCGTCCGCTCAGGCAGCCTCCCGCTGATCCAGCCGGTGCCTGACCTCGACATGTTCCATGGCAGCCGCTCGTGCACTTGTCTGACCGGGTGATCTGCGATGAAGGTCAGGGCCTCGGGAAGATCTGCAATCCACCCTAAGCGGTGGTAGCCGGGACGTCCGGCCGGCGTCGTCGCGGTTTCCGTTACGGCTCTCGATCTACTCCCATTTCCTGATCCCGGTGCTGTAGCTTTAACTCACGGGCGGCAGGGCCATATCTGAGGCATGGTAATATATCGCACTGGCGAAGACACGCGCGGCCTCCGGAAATGGACACACTTCATCGAAAGGGTGTCACCCGGTCAGGAGACGATCCAGTTCGCGTTCAAAGGGACCAAAGAGGAGGCGGAGGCGGAAGCGGCGAGGTTGAACGGCTTGCTTTCGACACGGTTGACATAGCCCACGCGACTGCGTCTTCCTTTACGCTCAACCGGCCGATGACCCGTAAGGCCGGACGTCATGCAAGTCCGGGGAGCAGGGTGCGTGGCGCAGTACAGATTGACCCCGTCGCGCGCGGCGCCATCCTGGAAGTATAACCACATACGATATACCGGCTGACGGGCCTCGCGAGTTTCGGATCGTTGAGACGATCCGGGGAAGTCCCCTGAGCCGCCGTGAACTTACAGGCTTCGTCTCCAGGAAGGCCGCAGAAAGATGGCCTTCCAACCATCAGCGGCGTCTGGTCAGGTCATCGGATGGGTCTCGGGACCGCTGCGGCGACCATGCATGGGAAGTTCTAGGCCACAGGCGGGTCGAGGCGACGCGGCGATTTCTGGTGAATAAGTAGATTCCGATTCTGCCGCCGCGACCTCATGTCCCACACACTCCGCGCACCTTATTCAGGCCACGGAGAACGCAAATGTCCAGCGTGCCGCCGGAAGATGGCTTTGAGTCAATTGAAATGATTCCCAGCGGAACAGATGTTCCCGAATTCCCAGCCGGGATGCTCGCGAAGGCGTGGCTGGAAGAGCATTCGCAGCCGCTCACCTGGGCCAATCTGCGGGCGTGGCTGCGAGGGCAGGCTCCCTGACACATTGAACAGCACCATCTCCTCGGTACGCCGGAGCGCGACATGAACCCCGAGCAACACGACTACAAACACCACCTTATTGTGATCGAGTCACACGGCGCCGGTCACCGAACAACGATCCGCACGCCTGATGGGTTACACATACCCGGACCCGCGACAGATTATCGGTACGGCAAGGACGCGCTTCTGGATGATGCGAAGCGGCTGATCGACCTGCGGCCGGGCGCATCATGCAAACCCCGCCGTCTCCTGGCGCAGGAGTTGAAAATGACGAGTAGGTTTGAGATCATCGAACCGATAGGTCCGCCCACCTTCACGGAAGGCGGGTCAATGGTGCTTCAGCGGGTCAATGGTGCTTCATCTGGTCGGTGAGATGGACGGCGTTAGGTCGACCCTGGATCTGGCACTCCCTCGTAAGCAAGCAATGTCTCTCGTCGGCGAGATAGTGAGAGCGATCCAGAACACGATGGGTGAACCGACTGCGGACGATCATGGCTATATCGCAATTCCAGGTTGCAGAGATTTTTATTTATGCAAAATAAGGGATGGGCCTCATTACCGTACCAGAAAACTCGCGATTAGGTAGAATCCGAAGCTGGTGAATGGATATTTTGCGCCTACGTGTGGTGGAGGGAAATCCCTGCAAGATATTGGAGGAAGATATGGGCCTGATACTTATCGTCGTGGTGCTCCTTCTGCTCTTCGGAGGAGGCGGATATTGGGGGTACAGGCGCTGGTGATAATACTGACTTGTACTTGCCTGGCTTCCGTCGAAACGAGCCAGCGATTACGGAATGACGCTGTTGGCTTAATAGCGGGGATAGGCAGGGCGTACGAACACCGTCCGCCATCATTATTGAATGTGAGTACACCAGAATGAACATCTTTACTATCATTGGCGTAGTGGTCGTCGTAATTTTGGTTGCGGGTTACTTCGGGGTCCATGGCGTTAGCTTTTGATCTGGTGAAACCCGTCTAAAATGCCGTTCCCTGCCGGGCGCGGGATAGGAAGAACACTTGCTCGGAGATTACACGAGGCGGACGACGCCATCGAAACTGAGCGTCAGATTGTCGTCTCCGTCCGGGGCAGCGGCGAGCGCCAATCGGGCGAGAGCCGGAAGCGATTTGACGCCCGTCTTCTTCCTGGCCCCCAAACGCCAACAGGCGCGCCCCTGGTGCAAGGACGCGCCTGCGAGGGTTCGCTGGCGCCGATGGCCTCCGACAGCCGCGATCTGACCGGGCAATGCACCGTTGCGACGCAACGGATCCGAGACCCCGATCCTGTTACCAGAGCTTCAATTATCGGCAGGTCGTCCTGGTCGCCCAATCGTCGGGCGACCAGGACGGCCCTCACCGGTGTGTATCGGGTCGGCCGGTTGCCGGCGTCTCGGCGTACGCTTCAGCCTTGGCGCGTCCGGGGTGCCCAAAATAATTCGCCCGGCGGAATGCCCCTGGCAGGTACCGGTTTTGTAATGTGCGGCGAGCCGTAATCCTGGTTCATTATGTTACATCAGATTGGCGGAAACCGGCGTTACCGTGTCCTGAGCGACATCTGTTTCATTCGTTTCCCTTGCCGTCATTCGAATTTGGGTGCCAAATCCGGTGGCAAAAATCTGGCCGTGCGCTGACTTCAACCGCCATCCGTCACCTTCGGCCGGATCGCTGGCCAGATCGCATCAGTTCCAGGGGCAAGAATATGAGAGGTTACGTCTGGGACAACCGAACCGGCGTTCATCTGCTCACCATCAAGGGAAACATTGTCCACAGGGCCAAGGATGGTGAGGAGGTCGGAACCGTCGAGGGCGGAAACGTCTTTGGTCGCGACAAACAGTTCATCTGCAGCCTGGTTGTCCTCGATTCGCCAAATGCCTCATGAACCATACCCGATGTGCTAACGATGCTCATGGACGCCGTTGTCTGAGTAAATTCTGACCCTGCTGTGTTTTCGGCGCGAGGTTCTGACCCTCGATCGGCTGCCAAAATTGGCCCCACCGAACTGACCGATTCGTGAAACGGATCAAGACGATATGAACCGTCAGAGGGGTCAATTTTCGAAGCCGATCGCGTGCCGGAACAAAAGGAAGAATAGTCCATGAGATCGGCGCACTAAACGGATATCAGGCAGGTTCAACTTTGGGCTCCGAATCACACGCGGGTGTCGTCGCGGCCTGGCTGTTCGGTCTGATGTTCGTCGCGATCAGCCCGCACGCTACTGCCACCCTGCGCTGCCCGCCCCGCCTGCCCGGCCCACATCCCGGCTTCGAGCAAATCGGACCGGTTCCCACCGCTCATTGGCTGCTCTGGCGTTTGCGGTTGTTCGACGTGCCGCCGAACAAGGGCACGCCAGCGGAACTGCTACCCGCCCCGCCAACCTTGCGACGTGGCGGCTTCACCCTGAGCTGGCACCTGACCGGCACCGACGATGTGCAAATGCAATGTCTTTATGACGGCTCCGCAACGTATTACCGCGCGCTGCTTCACCCGCCGCCGGCGAACTGCACGCTGCAAAACGACGCCGGCCTCACCCTGGCCTGGTGCGAGTCACCATGAGGGTCAGTCACGCGTGAGCATGCGACCCAGAGGCCTGCCGCCGAACAGATGAACGTGGAAATGCGGCACCTCTTGCCCGCCGTGCTCACCCAAATTGGCCAGCAGCCGGTAGCCCGCCGTCTCCAGGCCCAGTTGCCGGGCCACAATCCCGACCGCACGCATGAACCCGGCAATTTCCGCCTCGTTTCCCTGCGCGCTGAAATCGGCGAACGAACAATATTTTCCCTTCGGAATGATCAGCACATGCACTGGCGCCTGCGGGTTGATGTCGTGGAACGCCAGCGCCCACTCATCCTCGTAGACTTTCTTCGACGGGATCTCGCCGCGCAGGATGCGGGCAAAGATGTTGCTGTCATCGTACGGCGGCAGGCCACTGACCGGCATAACGGCTCTCCCCAATAAGCCCCTCGTTCTGGCCCTCCGCCGCGCCGCAGGGCAAGGCGACGTACAAGAATAATCGCGTCAGGCCGGCCATCGCACCAAACGTCATCCCCGTGCTCCTCACCGGGATCTGTACCAGCACTGTGCCGCGATTGATCCCGGTGACGAGCCCGAGGATGACGAAACGGGCGAGTTGTTCCTTCGCGTCGCCCAAGGTGGTCAGGACGGATGCGCGTCAGGGGATTTTGGTGGTTTTCAGCACTCGTGCAACCAGGCCCGACTGGGCTCGCGAGGCTTTCTCGGTGATCCCGCTGACGCCCTCGCGGCGCATCAGTTCAGCCCAGACTTCCTCCGGTGCCACGCCGGTGGAGACCCAGACCACGATCAGATGATACAGCACGTCGGCACTCTCGGCGATCACCGCGTCGTGGTCGCCGCGCACCGCTTCAATCAGGCACTCGACTGCCTCTTCGCCAAATTTCTGCGCCACCTTGGCGGGCCCACGCGACAGCAGCCGTGCCGAGTGGCTGATCGTCGGATCGGCATCGCGCCGGCTCGTCACCACGTTCCACAGCCGGTCGAGCACGGCCGCACCGGTCTCGCGCGGGATGTCGAACGTCATGGCCGGCTTCAGCTTGCCGGCGGTCTTGTTCTTGATACCGTTCTTGCTCGCCGCCTTGCGTTTGGTCGTCTTCGCCATGGTCAGGCCACCGCCGGCAATAAGCGCACCGGCAACCCGGCCTCGGCCAGCGCTTGCTTGACCTGCGCGATCGTGAATGTACCGAAATGGAACACGCTGGCCGCCAGCAGTCCGGTGGCTCCGGCGCGAGCGCCTTCCACAAAATGCTGCAACGTGCCGACGCCGCCCGAGGCGATGACCGGTACCCGAATCGCGCTGCACACCGCGCGTAACAAATCGAGGTCGAAACCTTTCCCGGTGCCGTCGCGGTCCATGCTGGTCAGCAGGATTTCGCCGGCACCGAGCGAGACGACCTGTTGGCACCAGGCGATCGCATCGATCCCGGTGGGCCGGCGCCCGCCATGGGTGAACACCTCCCAACGGCCCGGCGCAGACTGTTTGGCGTCGACTGCGACCACGACACACTGGCTGCCGAATTTGGTCGCTGCTTCGCGCACCAGCTCGGGCCGCGCCACGGCGGCAGAGTTGATGCTGCATTTGTCGGTGCCGGCCAGTAACAGCCGGCGCATATCCTCGGTCGAGCGAATGCCGCCGCCCACCGTCAGCGGCAGAAACACCCGTGCCGCGGTGCGGGATACCACGTCCAGAATTGTGTCGCGATTTTCATGGCTGGCGGTAATGTCGAGAAACGTCAGTTCGTCGGCGCCGGCCGCGTCATAAACCGCAGCCTGCTCCACCGGATCGCCTGCATCGCGCAAGGAGACGAAGTTCACGCCCTTGACGACCCGGCCATCCTTCACGTCCAGACAGGGAATCACCCTAAGTTTCAACATAGTGTGCCTTTTAGACTCCTACGCCGGCAGGGGTTGCAAGCGAATATCGCTGGCCAGTGATGATGGAAAGTCTGGACGAGCCAACAAATCAGCGACTTATCGGCACAAATACCGAATAAATCACGCTTTCAGCAAAGCCAGCGCAGCGGCAGGGGTCACGCGTCCGTCGTACAGCGCGCGGCCGACGATCACGCCCTCGACTCCGGTCCCCACCGCCGCCTGGCGCAGTGCCGCCAGATCCTCGAGCGATCCGACTCCGCCGGAGGCGATCACCGGCGTCGTTAGTTGCGCCGCGAGATCGAGTGTCTGGTCCAGGTTGAGACCGGACAACATCCCGTCGCGACCGATATCGGTGTAGACGATGGCCGCCACGCCGGCATCTTCGAACCGCAGCGCCAACTCCGCCGCGCGCAGGATCGAGGTCTCGGCCCATCCTTCGGTCGCGACATGGCCGTCACGGGCATCAATTCCGACGACGATACGGCCGGGAAACGTCTTGCCGGCCTGCCGCACCAGCGCGGGATTTTTTGCTGCCGCCGAGCCGAGGATGACCCGGCGCACGCCGGCTGCGAGCCAGCTCTCGATCCCCGTCATGTCGCGGATGCCGCCACCCAGCTGCACCGGAAGATCGACCGCGGCGAGAATGCGCGTGACAGCGTCAGCGTTGACCGGCCTTCCGGCAAAGGCGCCGTTGAGGTCGACCACATGCAGCCACCGGAACCCGGCGTCGCGCCACGCCTCTGCCTGCGCTGCGGGGTCGTCGGCGTAGACCGTCGCCTGATCCATTTCGCCGCGACGCAGCCGCACGCAGCGACCGTCTTTCAGGTCGATCGCGGGATACAGCGTCAGGACCACTACTCAGACGCCTGATTCTTACGCTGACGCAACCGCTTGTAGTAATAAAACCCTTGCACGATCTTGCCGCGCACCATGGCATAGTTCGGATGCGCGCCCCAGCGCTCGAATCCAAGCGACTCGTACATGTGGATTGCGGCCGTTTGGGTTTCGCGCACGTCGAGGTTCAGCACGTGATAGCCGAGTTCGCGCGCACGGGCCTCAACGCCCTCGGTCAGCATGCGCGCCAGGCCATGACCTCGTGCGTAAGGCGCGACAAACGCGTGCATGAGGTGCGCCGCAAAGGCCTGCGCCTCGTTGTTGCGCGGCGGCTTCACCAGATGGGCCGAGCCGACGATCGTTCCGTCCATGCGGGCGACGATCAACTCACGCTCCGGCACCAGCAATATGCCACGGTAGTAACTTTCCAGCGCGCGGCGTCCCGGCGGATTGACCCAGCCGAAGCCGCCACCATCGATGATCGCAGCATCCGTCGCCTCACACAAAGCGGCGAGGTCGTCGTCATCGAGTTCCTGGACGTGCTCTACCAGAAAATGCGGCGTTGGCCGGTCGGACATGCGGTCAGGGAGCCCAGAGCAGGAAATTGGTCAGTATACGAATGCCAACCTCCTGGCTTTTTTCAACGTGGAACTGTGTGCCGGCGCGATTGCCGACGGCGACGAAGGCGACAACGGGCCCGCCATAGTCGGTGGTCGCGATCGTTTGTGACGGATTGCCCCCCACCAAGGCGTAACTATGCACGAAATAGGCATGATCGCCGGGATGTAAACCCTCCAGCAACGGATGCGCGCCCGGTTCGAAATCAAGAACGTTCCAGCCGATTTGCGGCAAACGCAGGCCGGGTGCGGGCATTTCAGCAATGTCGCCTTGGATCCAGCCGTATCCCGGAGTGACGGTGTGCTCCAGCCCGCGCCCAGCCATGAGTTGCATGCCAACGCAAATGCCGAGGAACGGCGTGCCGGCGCTGGTGGCCCGGTCGATCGCCTCCCACATGCCCGAAACGGCGTGCAGGCCATGTGCGCAATCGGCGAAAGCGCCCTGACCGGGCAATACGATCCGGTCCGCCACTGCAACCATGTCCGGATCAGCGGTCACGTTGACCTTGGCGGCGAGGCCGGCGCGCTCCGCCGCAACGATCAGGCCGCGAGACGCCGAGGCCAGGTTGCCGCTGCCATAATCGACGACGGCGACCTGCATCATCGCACGGAACCCGAGGCGGTCACGGCGCGGTCTCCGCCACCATGGAGCGCTCCACCAGATCCGGACGGGCTGCCAGCAGCCTGGCCTGCGCGTCGTACTGGTTCCGGCCGGTGATGACGCTGGTTTCCAGATAACCGCGCCGCGTGACCGACCAACGTACCAGGTCCCGCCCGGAAAATCCGGCCAGCAGCGCCAGGCCCAGAATGAGGATGATGGAGGCGGGGGGATGGGTGAGAACAAGGGTCAGCAGCGTTAGCACGATCATCGCAATGGCCGGCAGCCACGCCTGGTGCGCGGCCAGCCAGATCGGACCGAAGAACAGGGCTCCGAAGGAAAATCCCTCCCGGACGAGCACCGGCGAGGCATTGGGCTTTTCATGCGCCGTCCAGACCTTCATGGCATGTCCCCGGCGGTCATGTCACAGCGACCCTTTGGTGGTCATGTCACAGCGACCCTTTGGTGGTCATGTCACAGCGCCCCTTTGGTGGTCATGTCACAGCGCCCCTTTGGTCGACGGAATCGCACCCTCAGCGCGCGGGTCGAGCGAGCACGCAGCACGCAGGGCGCGCGCGGTAGCCTTGAAGCAGGCTTCGGCGACATGGTGGGCGTTGTGGCCGGCGCGCTGGTTGACGTGCAACGTGATCATGGCATTGAACGCCAGGGCGCGGAAGAATTCCTCGAACAATTCGGTGTCCATCTCGCCGATCTTCGGGCGCAGGAACTCGACGTTCCACACCAGAAACGGGCGGCCGGAGATGTCAACCGCCGCCTCGGCCAGCGTCTCATCCATCGGGATCAAGGCGTGGCCGAACCGGCTGATTCCGCGCTTGTCGCCGATGGCTTTGCGAAGCGCCTGGCCAAGCACGATGCCGACGTCCTCGGTGGTGTGATGAAAGTCGATGTGCAAATCGCCTTTGGCGCGCAGCGTGAGGTCGAACAGCCCATGCCGGGTCAGCGCCGTCAGCATGTGGTCGAGAAAGCCAATCCCGGTGGCAATGTCGGCCTTGCCCGTCCCGTCGAGGTTCAGGGTCAGCGAGATTTCGGTTTCCGTCGTGGTGCGGGTGATTAAGGCGATGCGGTCCATGCTGGTGCAATTACTCCGCCGGGTCGTTGCGGTCCAGCGGGGCAGTCGCGTGAACTGCGGAAGTGCAAGGGCAATGCGCTCGACGGGGGTCCGAGGGGCAGGCCCTTTGGTCAGGGTCCGGGGTGAAACCCCGGCACTTCCCCAGTTCACACGTGCTGCACCACCGCGTCGGTCAGCGTATCGAGCGGTTGCGCCGAGTCCAGGCGCAGCACCTTGGCCGCCTGCCCGTCGAGCCACGCCTCGTGCGCGGCGAGGCTGCGTTGTGCCGGCCCGGCGGTGTCGTAATCCCTGGCCCACTGGAAGAATGCCGCGCTCGCGATTGCCATGTCGCCGCCCGGCTCGATCCGCGCACCATAGCGTGCCGTCTCACGATATCGCAGCCTTGCCATCCGCACCGTAGGATCGAGCCGCAGAAACACGATCAGATCGTAGGTCGGCTCCAGCACGGTTGCCCAACTGATCGCCGAGCCGGAGAACACCCAATCAGCGTATGCCGGCAATTCCTGCGTCAACAGTGCCAGACGTTCGAGGCGCGGCCGGCGCGTTGCGAAGGGCGGGTCGGTCGGCATCCAGAAGAAGTGGTCGGCGTCGGCGTGCGGGATGCCAAGACGCGTCGCCACCGCTTCGCCGAGCGTCGTCGATCCACTGCCCGACGCTCCTAACACGTGAATCCTGGGCATGACGTAAGTCCCGAGCGATCGCCATGTTGCAGGTGCGAGGGGCGGGCTGCAAGGGTTGGCTGCCTGGAACTTCGTGCGACGGTGAGATCGACATTGGTCGTGTGGCATGCGGCAAACGCGGCCGGAACGGTTGGTAAGTTTGGCGGTGGCAGCATCGCCATCGCATGAATGCTGCGGACGCTCTCGCACCTGTCTCTGGATCGAACCAGGCCGCGTTCCACTGCCGCGGCCGCACGCCGCCATGACCATTGCTGTATGGCCAGCGGCGCGCGGAAATCGACCCTCAGTGCACCGGCAGCAGGTTCTCCGGGATCGGAATTGGGTCGGCCGGCACCAAATTGGCGACCGACACGTGCGGCCAGCTCAGGCCATTGAAGTTCAGCAGGACTTTCTGCGAGTACTGAATTTGCGTCGTTGCCACTTTGACGGTGCCACCTGCGAAGCCCTTGCCCGGAACGATGGGAATTGCCGCCACAAAACTGGGCTGCATCGGGATCGCCGGATTGGTCTGCACCGGTTCCAGCACCACCGGCGGCGTTCCAAACGGCATCGGCGGCACCTGAACCTCGTATTCCACCGTCTCGATCCAGAACACCGCATCCATTTGGAAGGTCTGCGCATTCGGCGGAGCCGGCGGCGTGCCACCACCCAGCAGGAATGCGATATTGGCAGTACCACCGCCAATGGATGGCGTAATCGGCGGCGGCGGCGTGGTTGGCGTGCCGCCTGCCGGCAACGGACCACCGAACATCGGCGCCGGCGGATTGGTCGAAATGAAAATCACGATGGTTTCGGTAATTTTCTGATGTTGCGCCTGGGCTCGAAGCACCTCGTTTGGATCGGTTAACATCGCCTGTGTAATGGTTTTGGCGGCAATGAAACTCGTCAGATTTTGCGGAATGCGCGGCGTGTTCTGATTGGTTGCAGTCTGGCTGGGGAACGGGATCTTGTTCTGTGGATTGCCGATGGTGAACGGCGTGATGTCCACCGGGTTCAACACCGGCCCGCCGGCCACCGCTGCAAACATCCTGCCTTGCGCGATAATCGTCGTGCCGTGCGGGATCGACGCCATGCGAGCCACGGTAACCGGTTCCGTGGGACTGGTGGTGGCCGGCACACTCAACCACATTCCGGGCTCGAAATGGATACCGGTCGCCGGCAAAGTCGTGACATCGTTGATGGTCTGCAAATACGGCACGCCATTGAGGAAAATATCACCCTCGGTGCCGGAGCCGCGGTTCGGAATTGACCCCAGACTGCTTGAAAACGACAGCGACTCCGTTGTTAAATTGAGTTCAAGAACGTTATCGGAGGAAATTGGCGGATTGAACAGAGTCGGGGTCTTGCTGTTATCGGGCCGAAAGATCGTGTTAAAACCCTGGCCCTTCCAGTTGCCGCTAAATGCCGCGAGCGGGCCCAGATTGGGACTTAAGGCAGGAGGTGGCGGCGCTGCGGCAGGCCCAACCGGCGTATGTCTGACTTCATTGATACGAAAATGCAGCGGGACGGAAAGCGCATTGGCGAGCGGTGTTGTGTCGGCCATTTTGATTTCCCTTTCCTGGATTCGCGGCGGCGTGGCGTGCACGAAATCGATGCTTCTCAACGGTGAACAGGGTTACAACATGGTTACACGGCGAGCACATCGCGCTGCCGCATATCTCCTGCTGCATTCAAGCTTTGACACACGCATCCAACGCTCCGATGCGATGTGCGAGCTGGCCATGACGTAGAATACCAAAAGTCAGTCGTTAAGCGCACTGGAGGCACCATCCGGGCTGGTTCGTGATCACCATCTGGAGGCAACTATGGTTCGGCAACGCACTGCATGCTGTGATGCCACTCACAGTTTGCGGCGTTTTACGAAAGTGCCAGACTTGTGTGCGCGTTTGCGCAGCCGGTCAGCCCCGCCTGGTGTCCTCGACAAACGGGTTTTTTGTTCCGCGCAATTGCAGCCGGATCGGCGTGCCCGGCAGATCGAACGTTTCGCGCAAACTATTAACCAGATAACGCGAATAATCCTCGGGGATCCGTTCCGCCCGCGTGCCAAATGCGAGAAATGTCGGAGGTCTCGCTTTGGCCTGCGTCACGTACCGCAGCTTCAATCGCCGCCCATCGACCAACGGCGGCGGATGCCGCTCCAGCGCGATTTCGAACCAGCGGTTAAGCTCCCCGGTAGAGACACGCTTATTCCAGATTTCGTGTGCCCGCCGCACCACCGGCAGCAACTTCTCCACCCCCGCCCCGGTCAGCGCCGACAGCGTGACCACCGGGATACCCTTCATCTGGGTCAGCGATGTCTCGAGCCGGTCCGAGATCGCTCGCCGAGTGGCGTTGCGGTCCGCCACAGCATCCCACTTGTTCAGCACCAGCACGCAGGCCCTGCCTTCCCGCTCGATCAACTGGGCGATCCGCAAGTCCTGATCGTTCAGCCCCTCGGTGGCGTCGACCGCCAGGATGACCACCTCGGCCATTTTCAGGGCACCGATCGCAGCTCCCACCGACAATTTCTCCAGCTCCGCCTCGATCCGCGCCGGCCGCCGCAAGCCCGCGGTATCGACGATCTCGATCCGGTGCCCAGTGTCGTCAGTCAGGACAGAGGCAATCGCGTCTCGGGTCAGCCCAGGTTCGGGGCCGACCAACATGCGGTCTTCGCCAAGCAAGCGGTTCAGCAGCGTCGACTTGCCGGCATTGGGCCGCCCGACAATGGCCAGCTTCAATGGCCGACCAGGGTCTAAGTCAGCGTCGTCCAAGTCAGCGTCCGCATCCTCGGCCGGGATTTCAGGCGGCAGCCGGCCGGCGATCTCGCCCATCAGGTCGGCGATGCCGTCGCCATGCTCGGCCGACACGCCGACCGGATCGCCAAGCCCCAGTTCGTAGGCGTCGAGGATTGCGGACGTCGCCATGCGGCCCTCAACCTTGTTCGCCACCAGCAGCACCGGCTTATCCTGCCGCCGCAGCCACTGAGAAAAGTGCCGATCCACCGGCGTCAGGCCGGCGCGCGCATCGATCACGAACAGCACGAGGTCCGCGTCGCGCACCGCCGTCGCCGCACCGGCGCGCATGCGGCCCGCCAGAGTCTCCGGCGCGGCTTCCTCCAACCCCGCGGTATCGATCAGTTTCACCTCGCGACCGCGCAGCATCGCCTCGGCTTCCTTACTGTCGCGGGTGACGCCGGGGGTGTCGGCCACCAATGCCGTCCTCCGGCCAGCGAGCCGGTTGAACAGCGTCGATTTGCCGACGTTCGGCCGGCCAGCGATGACGACAACCGGCAGCATGTGAGAGTTCCTTAGGTTGACTCTACCGCCAGGCAGTAAGCTTGGCGTCGTTGGTCACCGTCAGCAGTGTGCCATCGACCACGACGGGGGTCAGCGGGGCGGCCACGTCGGACAGGCTGTAAGTAGCAAGGGTCGCTCCGGTCAT
>Ga0187879_10001690_pt1 | contig 15024 bp, 15 predicted proteins | sample June2016WEW_19_1_FD_132423 | JGI IMG/M metagenome (GOLD analysis project Ga0187879, IMG submission 132423) | Peatland microbial communities from SPRUCE experiment site at the Marcell Experimental Forest, Minnesota, USA - June2016WEW_19_10 | ecosystem: Environmental > Terrestrial > Soil >... | reverse complement strand
TGAAACTCTCCAACTCGAAGACTTGATTTATCTCCATAATGAGCCCAGGCTCCTCATCGAGTGGACGCCGCGCTGGCAGGAGTTCACCACCTCCATCCGTCCCGCCTTCGCCCGTTCCAGCCCGCGTCTGGCCGGAGAAGCTCCTCACGGAATTCTTCCCTACCGCGGCCTGGTCGCGTCCTTCTTGTTGCAAGCCTTCTTACTCTTCGTCCTGATGGTTCTTCCCCGCGAAATCGAGCGCCTCCGCCCCTATGCCCCACCCCGTCTCCAGCCCGATGAAGTCATCTACTATTCGGCCGACGAACTGCCCCGCACCGAAGACTTGGGCGGAGCCCAATCCGGCGCCACCGGCCGTGCCGGCGGTCACGAAGCTCATCATCGCACCCAGACTATTAAAGTTGCTCGAGGCGCTTCGCTCGCAGAAAAAGTTGTTGACGCGCCCAACCTCAAACTTCCCTCGTCGCCCGGCGCGGTCGCGAACCTACTCGCCTTTAAGTCGGCCACGCCTCGGCCGGGTCCACCGGATCCCGCTAGCGCCGAAGGCTTGCACTCTTCCCTCACGGCGCCGCGTCTTGCCGCCAACGTAATTGCTCCTGCTCCGAACATTTCAGCAGATCGATCTCGCAGCGCGCCCGCCTTGAGCGCGGCCATCGTCCCGCCCGCGCCCAGCGCTCCCACCGAGCACACTCTCTACGCGCCCAAGTTCGATGCCAGCATCATCGCCCCCGCTCCAAGTATCTCTCGCGACCGCTCCCGCGCCGAACCTACCTTGAGCTCGACGGTGATAGCCCCTGCGTCCGAGCACGTTTCCCGCGATCAGGCTCGTTCCGCTCCCGCTCTCAACGGCAGTGTGATCGCTCCCGCGCCTTCCTCAGTGACTCGCGAAGTTTCTTCCTCGCGCGTGCAGATGAATGAGATTGCCGTCGTGCCTCCGCCAGTTTCCGCGCCCGAACGTGACTCCGCGCGCATCGCGAAGCTGACTCTGCCAGCTTCGTCGGTGGTCGCGCCCCCACCGTCTACCGATGCCCGCGACCTCCGGCGCCTCGAAAGCGGCGGTGTCCGTTCCTCTGCGCCCAACGTCATTCCCCCGCCGCCCGCTCCGGCCGCAAACGGATCCTTCGTCAGCAGCCTCATCGGAAAACTCTTCGGCACGCAGGATGTTGTCCCGCCCCCGCCCTCGGTCTCTGCGGCCAGTGCCGCCGGAACATCCCGCACCTCCGCCGGCGGCTCGGGCACTTCGCTCACCGCCAATGTGATTCCGCCTCCACCCTCCATCGGCTCCGGGAGCAGTCCCGGTGGATCACCCTCCGGACGGTCTCAAGGCGCATCAAACGTGATTCCTCCGCCTCCGTCGGTGGCAGCCTCAAGTTCGGGTGGCGCCGGGTCACCACCTAGAAAATATTCAGGGTCGTCACTTGGCGGATCAAACGTCATCCCGCCGCCTCCATCCGTCGCTGGCCCAGGTACAGGAGGAGGAGGTGCAGGACAGAATTCCGGCGGCTCCGGTGGTGGAACTCTTCTCGCCAGCAATATAATTCCGCCCCCACCCACCGCGAATGCGGGCGCGGGCCTTTCCGGCTCTGGCCGAAGAGGCAATGGCCTCGGCGGACCCGGAGACATTGGCTCCGCTCTAGCTCCGCCCAAAGGCGGCGGCAGCGGAGATAATTCCGGAGTAGTCTTATCGACTGATCCCGGCTCGGCTCCGGGCATGCCCGGCAAAGGCGGAAAAGGATCGCTTGCCCTGTCCCCGTCGGGCGGCAATAAGCCCGGGCTTGGCGGTAGTGGTGAAGGCTCAGGTATCGGCAACGGCACCGGCCAAGGGAGCGGCCTGACCGGCGAGAGCGCCGGCGCAGGAAAATCCGGCACGGGCCCCGGTTCCGATCCCAATGCTCGCGCCGGAATCTCGCCCACCCCCGGCCCCGGCGGCGCCGGCAACGCTCCCACCGGAAATCCTGCTGCCCCCGGCGTAGACGTTCGCGGCGGCAGCACCATAGTCAATCTTCCCAGCTTCGACTCGGGAAACAGCAACGCTCCCAGCCTTCCCGGCCGATCTTCCGTGAAAGGAGATCCGGGTCCTGCCATTACCATCGTCGCTACATCGCGTTCCGGCGGTGCCTTTGATTTCTACGGCAAGATCCCTGGCGACAACTACACCGTCTACGTCGACACCAACATCGGCACGGTCGTCATGCAATTCGCCGAAGCCGATCCAGCATCGAATTCCGGCGCTGGGACGCTCACCGGACCGGAAGGGCTGCGCACCGAACTCCCCGCAAACCTTACCCGCGCCCGCGTCGTAATCAAATGCAAGCTAGACGCATCCGGCAATCTGAAAAATCTGCAGGTCCTCGAGCCCGGTCCTGCCGCTATGACCGCGAAAATCATGGCCGCGCTCCCCAGCTGGAAATTCCGCCCCGCCACCCGCGGCGCCCAGCCCGTCGAAGTCAACGCCATTCTCGGCTTCAACATCGACACCAACGACCGCTACTAGCAGCCACCCTCTGTCCTTCGGAGCGCAGCCAGGGAGCTCTTTTGGCTTCAGGAATGCCCGCTGAATCACCGAGGACGCTAGCAGCACCGTAGAGAGCGGCGCTTCAGCGTCGCAAAAAGCGGCCAAAAACCGATCAGGGCTTTAGCCCCTGCCTACAGCCGCAACCGTGCCATCAACGCATAGGCCCGCCGAAACCACACCCGCTCCCGCCTGCGCTGATACCTGGGCATCGTCGCCCGCTTGTCAAGAATCTTCTGTACCCACTGCCGAGCCTCTTCCACTCTTCCCTGGGCCTGCAGAAAGACCGCGCAGTTGTAGTAGGTTTCCGAATTCGTAGATATCTTGGTAGCCTGCTGAAAAAGTTTCTCCGCTTTTTCCGCTTGCCCCGTCTGCGCATATGCATGCGCCAATAGCCCTGCGCCTCGGTGGAAGTCGTAGTTTGGATCAGCTCCCACCGCCCGCTCCAGGTCCGGCACCGCCGCCGCGAAGTCTCCTAATTCAACCTCCGCCACTCCCCTGCGGTAAAACGGATCCACCGAATCCGACCGCTGCGAGATCGACCGGTCATAACATCTCCGCGCCTTCGCAAAATCGCCATCGTCCAGGTACAGCAATCCCAGCTCTTCATAGTTCCCCGCCGAAGGATTGTCCAGGATCGCTCGCTCCAATTCATGGATCCTTCGCCGCCGGGGAAACACCTGAAACGAGCTCCCCAGCAGCCCCGCATCCGGAATCACTTCCGCGACAATGTAAACCGCCGCCCCAATCCATCCCAAAAATAAAATGACAAAAATCCAATAAGTGTCCGGCCGGCGGCGAATGAAGTGCACAATCGCCACCACCTGCAGCAAGAGTCCCCACCAGTGAAAAAAGAAGAAAAGAAGTCCCATGCGAAGCGCAATATATCACGTCGACGGTGAGCAACTACTTGCAAGGCAGGGAAACTCCTTACCGCACCTACGCGAACTACCCTACAGAATTTTCGGGAGCTTTCTGCCATGCTGCGACGATGGCAATCCCCCCGGAGGAACGAGTTCGGCAATTGTGTGCCTTAGTAGCAGTAGCCGAAGGAGCAGAGCTGGAACACGCGATCGCGGAGCTTCGCACCGCCATTCGCACACTCATCGGCGACGCGCAAAACGTCTCGACCTATAACTTGATAAACTTTCCCGCGGCGATGGACAAGATGGACAAAAGGAAAAAAGCTTAGGTCATTCGGGTGGGGACAGCCGCCCTCGGCGGTCCAGTCGAGCATAGCTCGATGGTTCCTGCTACGCCGCAGCACCAGCGGCGTATGTAACAATGAAGAAGTGATAGAAACTGTAAATGGTTTGTCCAAGCCCGCAGGCCCAAGTGCGCAGCCTGGCTCCGTTCGACTAATCGCTTCCGATATCGACGGCACTTTACTCAACCCACAATTAAAAATCTCACCCGATGATCTGGCGGCCCTGCGTCGAGCCCACGCCGCCGGGATCGAAATCGTCCTCGTCACCGGACGCCGCCACACCTTCGCTCTGCCCATCGCCCAACAACTCGGCTTCGACCTCTGGCTGATCAGTTCCAACGGTGCAGTCACCCGCTCGCTCTCGGGCGAAACATTTCACCGCGACCTCATGCCCCGCCAAGTCTGCCGCGAATTAGTCACCGCCATGCAAGACTTCCGCGGCCACACCGTTCTTACCTTTGATAAAGAAACGAACGGCGCCATCGTTCTCGAGCACCTCGACGATCTCAACGCCAGCATCCGCCGCTGGCTCGAAAAGAACATGGAATACATCGAGTTCGTCATCCCGCTCGAAAAGGCCCTGGTCACCGACCCGGTGCAAACCATGTTTTGCGGCTCGATGGTCCGCATGGCCGAGGCTCTGCGCGCTCTCGAGGTCACCGGCCTGGGCAACCGCATCACCGTGCTCCGCACCGAATATCCGGAGCGCGATCTTTCCATGATCGACGTCCTGAATGCCGGCTGCTCCAAAGGCCACGCCCTCGAACGCTGGGCCGCCCACCGCGGCTTCCCTCGCGAACAGGTCATGGCCATCGGTGACAATCACAACGATGTGGAAATGCTTGAGTTTGCCGGCCATCCGGTTATCATGGGGAATGCCTGCGAGGAGCTCCGCACCCGCGGTTGGAGCCTAACCCTGGGCAATGACAAATGCGGCGTTGCCGCAACCGTCGCTGGTTTGTTCGATGATTAGAAAATCTCGGAGTAAAGGGACCAAGCTGCACCGCTGATGAGCCGCTTGTGGTTAGCGCTGCGCTTAAAGGGCTCGAAGTTGAGGGGCTTTAGCCCCCGAGGTAATTTAGCGTATTTTAGGATGCACAAACCGATCCAACTCGCACTCTGGACCGCGCTGCTCGCGCTAACCGCGCTGCCTTGCTTCGCCGCCGACGCCGCGATCCTCCGCAACGGATTCTCCATCCGCCACGAGCGCCGCCGAATCATCGGCGACATCACTCGGCTTTACATGGACGGTGATCAATCCAGCTTTGTCGACATTCCCACCGCCGAGATCGACCACTTCGAAGCCGTCCCGGATGCCCCGGCTGCCGCAGCGGCTCCCATACCCGCCCCGCGCCAACTGCAATCCTCCGCCGCCATCAACCCGCATCCCTTCGATCTGAATCAAGCCGTAAGAGACGCCAGCGGAACTTACCAGCTCGATCCCGATCTTGTCACCAGCGTCATCCGCGCCGAAAGCGGATTCAACGTCCGCGCCGTCTCTCCCAAAGGCGCGCAGGGATTGATGCAGCTCATGCCGCAGACCGCCTCGCAACTCGGCGTCCACAATGCCTTCGACCCGAAGGCCAACGTCGACGCCGGCACACGCTATCTCCGCGAACTCCTCGAGCGCTACAACTTCGATCTCGTCAAAGCCCTCGCCGCCTACAATGCCGGACCCGAGCGCGTCGAACAATACAACGGCGTGCCTCCTTACTACGAAACCAAAGCCTACGTCGCCCGCATCGTCCGCGACTTCAACAAAAAGAAACTCGCCGCCAAGTCCACGACTGCGGCTCCTGCCAAGAAGGGTCCACCTTCGAAGGCCGCTCCTGCTCACGCCAAGACTCCATCCCATTCTCCTCAACGCATCGCTCAAAACTAACTCTTTCGCGCTCCCGCCCTTCGCGGGCGGCGCAGCTCGATGCTCGACGGGTCGAACTGTGAATTCGGGCGATTTGCCGGGTAGCAGACCGTGACGGCCTCGATCCTGATCGCCGTTGAAGACGCGGAGGCAAGGTTAGACGTCACGCAGTGGCCGGTGGAGACATCTGGCAGTGATGTGCACTCCGCAGATCGCAGCTGGTGTAGGGTTTTTCACGTGAACGAAGATTGCGGCGGTATAATGGCTCCGCTCTAGGGGCGTGGTCGAGTGACTCAGGAGTTGTGCCGTGCCGCAGAAGAAGGTTCGCTTCGACGATTTCCAGTTGGATTATGGTCGTTTTCAGCTATACCGCCATGGCATCCCAGTTCGGCTTGAGGGTCTGCCGCTGCAATTGCTGATGTTCCTGGTCGAAAACAGGGGGCAACTGGTGACCCGCGAGCAGATCTCGAGCGAGTTATGGAGCAAAGATGTGTTTGTCGACGTCGAACCAGGGATTAATACCGCCATCCGCAAGATCCGCCGCGCCCTGGCTGACGACGCCGATGAACCGCAATACCTGCAGACGGTGGTCGGCCGCGGCTATCGCTTCGTCGCCCCTACCGCCGAAGAGGATGCCACGAGCGCGGCGCCAGCTGAAGGATTTGTCATTTCCCCCGAAGACCTGGGTCGCGCCATCATGACCGCAGCTGGCTTGGATCCAGAGAATCCCCGCGGAACCCCGAAGGCTCCCGCCGAAGACCGAATCAAGTCTGAGCAATAGTCGCGGCAGACCACGCGACAGAACCCGTCTCCGCTCGCGCCGAAACCTACTAAAAGCACCGCGCGGATGAAATCTTCAGATCGCTTCATACAGCTTCAGACCCTCTCCATGGACACTTCCTGCACGCGGGTGCAAGATCCCAACCATGATTTCTTCCTCTTGCCATTACCGTCGGGTCGAAATCAATCCATTACGGGAGGTGATTCCAATGAAGGGATCAAAAGGCATCAACGCATATAGAGTGCTGGCATACATTGCAATGCTATCTGGCGCGATGTTTACGACATTGCTGCTCCCGGCCTATGGCCAACAGGAAGTCGACCCGACCTGGTATGACCCCGCGCCAAACACCGTAGCGAACGCCGTACCAAGCACGGGGCCAAACGCGGTGGTCGTCCACTCCTCGCAGCCCGCCGTGGCGTTTCACCGGCATGAAGTGGCGGTGAAGTCTGTGTCGTCGGCTGAGGGCTCTGGGAGGTCTCGCGGGACCCAACCCGCAACCCAGCCGAAGATTGCAGATATCGGCGTGCCCAGGGACCGGAGTCAGGAAGAGAAAGTTGCCGCAATTGCTCGTTGACGCGATCAATCGAGTGCCCACCCTTCGAAAATCGCGAAGGGTGGGGCAGCCCCAATTCTCAGGTGGTGCGCGAGTGGGGCAGCCCCGCTACGTTCCTTAGTCATGATGTAGCGTTGGGCGTGGATGAGGGTCCGACTGCTGTTGCGTGACAGACCGGGGGGTGATGTCACCAACGCAGTCGGACCGATCCGCTTTCGCCTCGAAATAAAGTCCAGGTAGGGCGGTTGTGATTCGTTGGCCCTGCGTGTGCGTTGAGCTCCGTCCCACACCGCTTCGACCCCTTCCTCAGCCGGCTCGTCGTCCAGACTCTCCACCAGACCATCGATGAGCAAACCACGTTCCTGAGTCGGAAAACTGAGGGCCTTCTCCAATAGCTCCGAAACCTGCGGCGTCATCTGTGCCTTAGCCGCCCGACGACCGACCCATCTTACCCGCGCCCGCAAGTCACGAAGAACTGATACTCTCTTTTCCTTTCAATGACTTACCCCCGCCCAATCCCCGATATCCCCGCTAAGCCCCATTTTTCTCCCGTTCGTTGTCTTAAGGATGCGCCATCCCTTCGCTTCCAAATAGGATGGCTTCAGCTCAATACCCAGGGAAGCGTGTATCAACCAGGTTCAATTCCCGGGGAGAGCCACAGGTTGCAGGGTTTTGTGGACTAGGATCTCAGGTAAGTTAGGGCGAAGTTCCGCTAAATTTTCCTAGGACGAACACCCAAGACCGAGAGAGCCAGGAGCCAGAAGCTATTATGCGCAAGCCGATCAAGTACGTAGAAAAAGCAGTCACCGTCGCTGCCAAAGGTGCTTGGGTTGTGTTCGACCGCTTGAATCGCATCAAGCCCAACCCGTCGCCCACGCCGAAATGGTCCGACAAGCCCCTGCTAAAGTCCTACGAAAAAACCAAGCCACCTCTCGGTTGGCCTCGCTCCACGGATTCGCTGTGTCCGAAATGTGTGCCGGAAATTCGCCAGCAGATTCTCGACGGCAAACTGCCGCACGAAGTTTTGATGAACGAAAAAGTCGGCGAGATCAAAGCCACCATCGTCGAACGCGACGGCAAGATTCTGATGGTGAAAGATTGTCCGAAACACGGGCACTTCGAAGACGTGATGTCAATCGACACCGATTTCTCGAAGCATCTGGAAGATGTTTTCCCCGGACGCGACATTGTTGCGCATAATGACGAAAAACTGCACCATCACGGCTCATCGACCGTGAAGTATGGACGAGGCTCGGTGCTGACGATCGATCTCACCAACCGCTGCAACATGATGTGCGATCCCTGCTTCATGGACGCGAACCAGGTTGGGTTCGTCCACGAACTGACGTGGGAAGAAATCAAGACCATGCTCGACAACGCGATCACCATCAAGCCGCGGCGTCAGATGAGCGTGCAGTTCTCCGGCGGTGAGCCGACGTTGTCGCCGTACTTTCTTGATGCGGTTCGCTACGCGCGCAGAGTTGGATACAACTCGGTGCAGGCCGCGACCAATGGAATTGAGTTCGCAAAGAGTTTTGAGTTCTGCCAGCAGGCGGTGGAAGCGGGTATGCGCTACGCGTACTTGCAATTCGACGGCATCGGTAACGCTGCCAACGCGCACCGCATGGTCGGAAACCTGTTCGACGTGAAATTGAAGGCGATCGAGAACCTGCACAACGCTGGAGTCGAAATTGTTCCGGTCGTAACCATCGTCAACGGCATCAACAACGAACAAGTCGGACGCATCATCAAGTTCGCGCTGGACAATCCGAAGACGATCAGCTTCCTGAGCTTCCAGCCCGTAAGCTTTACGGGACGCGACGAAGCCGTCACCGACGACCGCCGCCAAGCCCAGCGCTACACGCTGTCTCACTTAGCTCACGACGTTAAGAATCAAACCGGCTTAGGCGAACCCAGCCGGGACTGGTTCCCGATTTCATTCATGGGAACGTTTAGCGATTGGGCCGATCTGATGCACGCCAATGACGTCAAAAACGACTGGGGCCAACTCAGTTGCGGCTGCCATCCGAATTGCGGGACTGGCATGGCGGTGATGATCGATAAGGAAACCAAGGAAGCTGTGCCGGTGACCGCTTTCCTGCATGGGGATCAACTGGCAAAGGATATTGCGAAGGTGAATGATGCGGCGCGTGGGAAATTACTCACCGTCGTGGGAATGGCTTTGTGTTTGATGAAGAACTACGATCCTTTTCAATCGCCGACGCATTTCAAGCTGATGGACCTGTTGCGGAAGTTCGACAAGAATTTCAATGCCACGGGAAGAAATTACGGCAAGGTTGGGCCCGATCGCACCGTCGACGATGTGATGAAGCGGCGGCAGGACCGGTGGAACTTCCTGTTCATCGCGGGAATGTGGTTCCAGGACCTGTTCAACTACGATTTCCGGCGGACGGAGCAGTGCATCATTCCGTACGCGACCCAGGAAGGCGAGATTTCGTTCTGCGCGTACAACACGGGCGTGGGCTGGCGGAACATCATCGAGAAGATGCACATGACGGCCACGCTGACCAAGTGGTACGAAGAGCATGGTCGGCACGAGATTTTTGCAGGCGGCAAGAAAGTGAAGATGGATGATGAAGTGCACTCTCTGCTGCTGCGCGAAGATATCGTTACCAACGAACTGCAGCACGATCTGGACAAGCTGGGCATTGCGAAGAACGCGCGCGAAGAGAAGAAGCGGGCGAGAGACGCGAAAGCGGCGGCTTCCGGCTCCCTGGTTTCGGCTTCCGATGAAAAGTCCGAGGTAACGGGCGAGCAGCGTGGGCCGCAGAAGAATGACGAGGCTTACAACGCGCGCATGGCGGCACTGTACCGCGAGGTGGTGTTGAAAGAGAAGCCTGCGGTGGCGGAGAACGGATTCATTCCACTTGGCGCGTTGGGTCAGGCAAACGGGAATGGCAATGGCAACGGAGCGCATGCTGCGAAGCAGGAAGTTGCCGAGCCAGTGGCGGGAGACTGAAAGTGCGCTGCTAGCTTCTAGCTCAGACCAAAACGGGGCCGCCTTCGGGCGGCCCGATTTATTTTTGGAATCGTTCTTTCTTCTTCTGCTGGAGCGACGCTTCGTCACTACGTTATGCGCTGTATTGATGTTGTCATAAACGCCCGATAGGTTGAATGAGAAGAAGTGCTAGCGGAATGATTCGCAATTCATGGTGAAAACGTCAGTGGGAGTGGATTCATGAGATTTTCTAAAACTTTGCTTCTGCTCGCGCCTTCAGCAAGTCTAGCGGCACTTTGATACTCGCAACGCTCCAGGGCAACTGATCCGGAATGCGGTAGTGATTGCGAAGGCGGCGGGAGCGTAGCAGTACGCTCCGGACAGTCTGACGAAAGCGGAAGACACGTTGCAGCGGGCGGAAGATTATTACCAGCGGAAGCAAGGACGGACTCCGATTTGGGACGGCGGGCGCGGGGGATGGGCAAGGCAGATCCGGTGGCGGACAACAGCAGGGCGACGGGACGACGACAACTGAACCGGCGCGTGGAGATGATCGTATCGGGTTACGTGATTGGGAACCAGACAGGGGCCGGCGGTGATCAGGGGCAGGCTCCTCAGACGAATCCGCATTAAGCGGGCGAACAGTAGCTAAGAGCGATCACAAAAGCGATCGAGACGATTTCCACAGGGTCTGTAGGCTAGCGTACAGACTGGCTTAGTCCAGAAGAATAGGTTTAGACGAGGAGCCTAAGGGAGTTCGTTGTGGACACTCCTGGAAGTCGCAACCCGCCTTCGGCGGCGAATCCTTTCAATTTCAAATCTGAGACAGTGCGCTGCCTGATCTGCAATCAGCCGCTTAAGCTGGAGACGGCCAACTCCGACGAGTATGGGAGACCGGTGCACGAAGAGTGTTACGTATTGAAAACGCGCCTGAAGATGACTTCTAACCCTCCCGCAGCCTAGCCTGAAGATCGTAGACAGTTTCACGGACAAACGCCTAGAGCTACGGACCGGCTTCGGACCGGAGCTGTTGGCCAACTCCTCGGTGGGACCGGTCTCATCCGTCTCTTCAGCGGTGACAACACCTTGGTTGACCGCTGCTGCGTTGAGCTCAGCGGTTGGCCCGGAGGACTCGCAAGCTTTGGCAATCAGCGCCGAGACCAAGTCTACGGGCCTGCATTTTCGACGTTGACTTGACGCTGATGAAGACCTTACCCATTCCACGCTGCGAGAGCAAAGTTCCACTTCGGGGGGCAGTCCTTCAACGTGTTGAACCATCCTAATTTCGACCAGCCGATTGGCATCGCAAACCCACGGTTCGGAAGCCAAGTCCGGACGGTGGGGACTTCACAAGCATTTTCGGCTCGTTCCTGGGGGCCGACGCTTTGCCGCGCGCTCTGCAGATTAAGGCGCAAATCATTCTCTAGCGAAGGCTGATGGGACTGGGCGGCTCTGGTTAGATCCAGACTTTTTTGCTTGGCTGCGAAACCCCAGGCGCCTTGGGCGCGAAAGCTCGCATTCGCTTTGTTACAATCGCTGCTGTATGAGTGCACAAGCGACGTTTGCCGACGTTCCAACAGCGATTGAGGAGATCCGTGCCGGCCGCATGATCGTAGTGGTGGATGACGAGGATCGCGAGAATGAAGGCGACCTCACCCTGGCGGCGGAGAAGGTTACTCCGGAAGCGATCAACTTCATGGCGCGGTTTGGACGAGGGCTGGTGTGTCTGACCATGACCGAGGAGCGACTCGATCATCTGCGACTGGGGCCGATGACAGCGGAAAACACTTCGCAATATGGCACGGCGTTTTGCGAGGCCATAGATGCGCGGGTCGGGGTGACGACGGGAATATCCGCGTACGATCGCGCGCGCACGATACAGGTGGCGATCGATCCGGCTACGAAAGCTTCCGATCTGGCGAGGCCGGGACATGTCTTTCCCCTTCGCGCACGAAAAGGCGGGGTGCTGGTGCGGGCGGGACAGACCGAGGCTTCTGTCGATCTGGCGCGCTTGGCGGGAATGGTTCCGGCGGGGATTATTTGCGAAATCATGAAGGATGACGGAACCATGGCGCGGGTTCCGGACCTGATTGAGTTTTGCCGCGAGCATGAAATGAGGATGTTGACCGTGGCGGAGCTGATCCGGTACCGCATGGCGCATGAGCGGTATGTGCACCGCGTGGGCGAGGCGCTGGTGGATACGCACTTCGGCGGATTTCGCCTGATCGCTTATGAGAGTGAAGTGGATGGCGGGGAGTCGCACGTGGCCTTGATCCGCGGCGATGTGGAGAATAGCGAAACGCCGGTGCTGGTGCGCATGCATGCGCACTGCCTGATGGGCGACGTGTTTGGCTCGACGGGATGCGAATGTCATGCCACGCTACAAGGGGCGCTGCGGCGGATTGCGCAGGAGGGGCGCGGGGTTTTGGTGTACCTGCATCAAACGTCGCAGGGATTTTCCAAGGAGAAGGTTGGCGAGCGGACGGCGCTGACTTTTCATCGGGGAAGGAAACTGCCGGCGCTTCTCGATAATGAACGGCAGACGAAGCGCGAGATTGGCATTGGGGCACAGATTCTTTCGGATTTAAATCTGCGACGGATCCGGCTGCTGACGAACCGTCCTAAGAAAGTGGCGGCGCTGGAGGGATTTGGGATTGAGATTGTGGATCAGGTTTCGGTGGAGTTAAGCGAGACGAAAACTAGGTACTAGAGGCTTTTTTGGCAGAGTTGCTGCAAAGTCGCAGGCCGCTGCTAAGTCGAGCATGGGGGCTGAAGCCCGGATTTATTTTCGATGCTTTACGCGGCGATGAATCGCCGCTCTTCCAGGGTGGCAGCGGGAGACAGCAGTTTCCTCCACTCCGCCGTCGCTGGCGCTCCTGCTGCGGTCGGAATGACAAGATCATCCTTCATGGGCTCTGGTTCAAGAAAAGTGGTTCCTAGTCGCAGCGCTGAGAGCGCTGCGCCACCCAAAGGCGACCTTTTTAATAGGCGAGTTTCTTGACCGGATATTTTTCTAGAAGGGTTTGCGCACGACGACTTCGGCGTCACGGATGAAGAACTGGGCGGAACATTGTTCGGAGCCGCAGATGACGGGGACGAGGCCGTTGATCTGGCGGCGCGTGATCAGGCCCAGCATTCCGCAGGATGGACAGGCGAGCACGGCCCAATAGGGATCTTCCTTCTCGCCGACTTCACCGGCGTTCTCCAAAACAAAGACGGTTCCGGGCTGCATCTGTTCCGGGATCCATTCATTCAGGATGTCCAGTTCGCCGACCATATTTCCCCCTTGTGAACCAGCTTTCTGAAGCAAATCCCCTGTCCCTAAGAAGCCTTTTTAGCACGCCGACGCCCGGCGGGCGGTGTTACGGAAGTACTCGATTTTCTGGCTACGACCTCGGCGCGCACCTGTCGGACCGTGTCGCTGAGACAAACACCGAGAATCGGCTGATCGGAGTTTTTCAGGATATCGACGATTTGCCGTGCCGATGTTTCGAGATAGAGGCGAGTACCATCGGTGAGCAGGTGAACGTCGGAGCTGCGGCTGACGATATCGGCGAGGCCTTTGCCGCATTCCTGCTCCAGGAAGCGCATGACCTTTCGTACCCCTTGCAGCGAGAACCCCTTGCGGCGCAGCTCACAGATAACCGCCAATTCGGTAAGGTTCTGCATGGAATAGAGCCGGCGATGACCTTGGCGTTTGGGCTTGACGACGCCCCGTTCGTCCCACCACTGGAGTTGGCGGGCGGTGATGCCGGTCAGGGCGATTACGTCGTGAGATGGAAAGCGATCTTGCATTCGTCCCCAGCCATGTTTGAAACAATTTACGGGTTAAATGTTTCAAACATTCTAGACATGAGCGGACGGGAGTCAATGAGGATTCGTGGGGAAGGGGGTAACTAAAAGAATGCCCGAGAGCGGGTCGGCGGGATTGACGGACTCGTGGCGTCGCTGAAGCGACTCGGTTTGCCTCTCCAAAGCTACCTCGCACTTAGGGGCGGGGACCAATGCATGCCGTCGCTGCCGCGACTTTGCTCTGGAAGGTCCGGCAGAGAGCCGCCGCCGACGAAGTGGACGATTTCCAGGCGGTCGCCGTCTTTGAGGACAGTCTGAGACCAGCGGTCGCGAGGGGCGATTTCGCGGTTGAGTTCGACGGCGACGCGGTCGGATTTCATGGCGAGGGATTCGATCAGAGCCGCTAGGGTGAATTGGGCGGGCGGCAAAGGGGTTTCGAGATCGCTCTCTTCTCCATTGATGTGCAGTTTCATGGCTTCAATTTTCTCACGTGGAAAACTGCAGGCCAACACTCCTAGTCGGCCTTGCGCAGGGCGAATTTGCGGGTGACGGTGCGGCCCTGATGGTTGGCTTGGACCATGATGGAGGAATCGGGCAAGGCGGACTCCTCGACCTCGACGGAGATTTCCGCGCTGCCGGCCGAATCGGTGGAGGCTTGCGTATAAAAAGGAGCGACGTCGGGACGGGCGAAGCGAAAAATGAGACGGGCGTTGGGGATAGCGGTTCCAGCTTCGGTCACGCGCAACTGCATGGTCAAACTACGGTTGGCATGAACGGAGGTGGCATTCACCCATTCCACGTCCAATTGCTTGACGCTGGCCAGGGCTTCGGCTTCGGCGTGGTCGAGGACGTTGTCCAATTTGCCTTCCCGAATGGCTTCGAGCACCAAGCGATGTTGATCGCGCAACTGCTGCTCTTTTTGAGAATCGCCAAAACCGGCTTCCGCGGCTGAGTTCGCGTAGGAGATGGCTTTCTTGCCCACGCATCTTCCGCGCACGAAGACCTGGGTCTGAAGCAGTTTTTCGCTCTCACGCGCCTCGCTTTGCACGTGGTAGATGGTGTCGCCGTGTTTGACGTCCGTGTTAAAACCGAAAATCATAAGAATTTTGCGATCGGGTCCTTGGGCGATTTTGCGATTGAAACCCCAAGTCCTCTGAGCTTACAACGTTTGCGGGGATGTCCGGGAGTTTGAATTTCAATTACCCGATTACCCGATGGCACAATCATCAAATTGTTGGTGGTTCCCTTGACACTCGCGCGCACCAGCACCTAATCTAGAATGTTTACGTAACTTGCTTGGCGCGAATTATATATACGCTCTCCTATGCCCGACAATTACTTCGTTCGCTACCTGCCGTT
>Ga0187879_10001686_pt1 | contig 15052 bp, 13 predicted proteins | sample June2016WEW_19_1_FD_132423 | JGI IMG/M metagenome (GOLD analysis project Ga0187879, IMG submission 132423) | Peatland microbial communities from SPRUCE experiment site at the Marcell Experimental Forest, Minnesota, USA - June2016WEW_19_10 | ecosystem: Environmental > Terrestrial > Soil >... | reverse complement strand
TTGCACCGGGCCCCAGGATGAATTCGGATCGCTTCGACGCGGTCGCCGTCCAGTTGCCGCCCGCGGCGCGCACGCCGCGGAGAATCATCGAACCGCCAAGCCGCAGGAGCGGATCCGGGGTCCCTCGGCTCCGCTCGGGATGACGGATAAGAAGCCGACGAGTTGTCGCCGTCCTACTTCTTGACTGCCTCGACGTCGATCGAAATCGCGACCTCGTCGCCGACCAGCACGCCGCCCGCCTCGAGCGCCTTGTTCCAGGTGAGGCCGAAATCGCTGCGTTTGATTTTCGTCGTCGCCGATGCGCCCGCGCGCGTGTTGCCCATCACTTGAATCGGCGGCCCGGACCCTTCGACGTCGAGCACAACCGGCTTGGTCACGCCATGCACCGTCAGGTCGCCTGTCATTTTCCACTTGTTCGGCCCGTCGGCTTCGACCTTGGTGGATTTGAACGTGATCGTCGGGTACTTCGCGACGTCGAGAAAATCGGGACTCTTCAGATGCGCGTCGCGCCGTTCGACCCGCGTGTCGACCGACGACGCGTCGATGGTCACGTCAATTTTTGCCGAGGCTGGGTCGTTGCCGTTGGCGGTGATCGTTCCCGTGGTCTTTTGGAATTGCCCCTTCACGTTCGAGATCATCATGTGCCGCACGGTGAACTCGACGTTGGTGTGCGACGAATCGATTTGCCAGGTATCGGCATGCGCGAGGACGGGAAGCGCGACGACTATTGCCATCGCAATTGCTGTTTTCGAGATCCAGGCAGTCATATGGGGTCTCCTTGAGTTGAACGGTTAGCAAGCGGCGATCCGATGCGTATCGATATAGATGCGGTATTGAACACGCGAAGTGGGTGTCTGGCAAGGAGGAGATTACGAGGGCGCCGCGTCCTTTCCAATTGACTTGAGGCGGGTGAGCAGCACAAACCCGGAAATCATCGTGACCACGCCGCATATGACGACTGCCTGCAGCGGGCCCAGGCGCGTGCCCATGTAGCCGACCTCGAGCGCGCCGAGCGGCGCCATCCCGACGGTCGCCAACTGATAGGTACTCATCACGCGGCCCCGTAGATCGTCGCTCACGAAAAGCTGGACGAGGGTGTTGTTGCTCGCTCTGAAGTTGGTCAGTCCGGCGCCGATTACAAACTGCGCGGCCATCGAGAGCGCAATCGAGCGCGACAGACCGAAGACGACGATTCCCATCGCGGAGAGAAAAAGCCCCGCGATGAGATTGTTCCTGATTCCCCGCGTCGTGACGCGCGAGGCCAGCGTGGCCGCACCGACCACCGAACCAAGTCCCTGCACCGCGACGAGGAATCCGTAGGTGCGAGCGCCGCCGTGGAGCACGTTGCGGGCGAACAATGGAACCAGCACCAGATACGTGTAGCCGAAGCCGTTGGTCACCGCGGCCAACGCCATCTGGTGGAAGATCGGGCGGTTGCTCCAAACATAGGCGAGACCTTCGCGCAGTTGATGGAGCATGCGCGTGCCGGCGCCTGCTATCACGCGGGCGGGGATCTCCATCTGGGACAGGCTCCAGATGACGGCTAGGAAGCTCACGCCGTTCAAGAAAAAGCAGGTTCCGATGCCGAGCCACGCGATGAGTAGTCCCGCCGCGGCGGGTCCAAGCATGCGCGCACTGTTGAACATCATCGAATTGAGCGCGATCGCGTTGGCGAGATCTTCGTAGCCCACCATCTCGACCACGAACGACTGCCGGCCGGGCATGTCGAACGAGCTGATGGTGCCGTTGAATGCGGCGAGAAGGATCACGTGCTCGACGCGGACGGCGCCGGTCCACGTCAGTATCGCGAGCGTGAAGGCGCTCAGCATGAGCAGGATTTGGGTCGTGATTATCAGGCGGCGGCGATCGAGGCGGTCGACAATTACACCGGCGAACAAACCGACCAGCAGGATTGGGGTGAATTGAGCGAACGATACGACGCCGAGCATCGTCGACGAGTTCGTCAGCTTCAGCACCAGCCACGCCTGAGCAGCGCTTTGCATCCAAGTGCCGGCCAGAGAGGTGAGCTGGCCAAAGAAGTAGAGACGATAGTTGCGATGGCGAAGCGCGCGAAACGCCCCGCGGCTGCCGCTGGTCCCTTCGCCAGGCGGTTGGAGCGGATCGGGCGGGCCGGTCTCCGGTGCGGGCGCGATGTCACCGTCAAGCACGGCGCGCCGATTTATTGGTAAGGGCCGCGACGCGCTCGCACACGAGCGTAGTCAGACCGTCCCGGTCTTTGCGAAGCGCTAATCCGGCCATGGCTGTCCTTCGATCGAGATCGCAGACTAGCCGCCGCGATCTTAGTTCGCAAACGTGCGGGTCCGAAAGTCATGCGGCGCGGCAGGAGGTCCAATTTACAAGATTTCCTTGCGCGCCTTTTCCTCCGTCTGCCATCCCGAGCGAAGCCGAGGGACCCCGGATCTTTTTCTTCACCGTGTGACTGATTGAGCGCTAAGTAAGTCGCGCGACCGCAGGTTTCGTTCCTTGCGGGCAGCTTGACTTGATTCTAAAAGATTTCTATAAATATGAAACTATGAAGAAGTCAACCGTGATCGCGGCGCTGGGTGCGCTGGCGCAGGAAACCCGGCTCGACATCTTTCGTCTGCTGGTGCAGAAGGGCCCCGAGGGTTTGCCGGCCGGCGAGATCGGCACGCGGCTGGGGCAGCCCTCGCCGACGATGTCATTTCACTTGAACCAACTCAGGTTCGCGGGATTGGTCAGCTCGCGGCGCGAGAGCCGATCGATCATCTACAGCGCTAATTTCAAGGCGATGAGCGGCCTGCTCGCTTACCTCACCGACAACTGCTGCGGCGGGCGGCCGGAGCTATGCAGTCCCGCGGCAGGGCCCGGCTGCGGATCCGAATGTGCGCCTCAACAAACAACCGTCACAACGAAGAAGAATCGGAGGGTGTCCGTATGAAACGATTTCACGCTCACGTCAGGGTCGATGACCTGGAGTCCTCGGTGCGCTTTTATTCGATGCTGTTTGGCACTGAGCCGGCAGTGCTCAAGGCCGACTATGCGAAGTGGATGCTCGACGATCCGCGCGTCAACTTTGCGATCACCGCAGGATCGACCTTGGCGGGCCTCGATCATCTCGGCATCCAGGTCGAATCGGATGAAGATCTGGCGGCTATTGCCGAACGGCTCAACGTCGCAGGGCGTCCTGTCGTCAAGCAGGCGAACGCCGCGTGCTGTTGCGCGCGCGGCAATAAAGGCTGGGTGGCCGATCCGAGCGGCATCTCGTGGGAGACCTTTCACACGTTCGGTGAGAGCACGGTGTACGGCAACGATGTCGCCCCGCGTCCAGTCGCATCCAACCCGCAGGCGTCTGATTCGTGCTGTGCGCCCGCCCCGGCTTCGACGAGTGCCTGCTGCTCTGCATCGAAAGCGCAGTAGTGCATCGAACCCTCGACGGACGATCGCGCCATGGCCAATCGTGAATATAACGTCCTGTTCCTGTGCACCGGAAATTCGGCGCGCAGCGTGATGGCCGAGTGTGCCATCAATCGCTGGGGCAAAGAAAAATTTAGAGGCTTCAGTGCCGGAAGCCATCCCAAGGGCGCGGTGCATCCGTTGACGCTCGAGCTTTTGAACGAGCTGAACTACGAAACCAAGGATCTACGCTCGAAAAGCTGGGACGAGTTCGCCGCGCCGGATAGCCCCCGCCTTGACTTCGTTTTCACGGTCTGCGACCGGGCAGCGGCCGAGCAGTGTCCATTTTGGCCGGGCCAGCCGATCACCGCGCACTGGGGGGTCGCCGATCCCGCCGCCTTTGAAGGTAATGATGCCGAGAAGCGACGCTTCTTTTTCCGCATCTACCGCGAGCTGGAAAATCGCATAAAGATTTTCACCAGCTTGAGAATCGAGGCACTCGACAGTTTTGCACTCCAGCAGAGCGTCAGGGAAATCGGCCGAATCAACCTTCCGGATTGAAGCGAGCGATAGCGCCGATTCGCCCGCGTTACAGAGCACCGACACAGGAGACTCACCAATGAGTGCGGCAATGTCGAAGGCGCAAACGCCGGTTTTGCGCAGGCTCTCGTTCCTCGATCGCTACCTCACGCTCTGGATTTTTCTCGCGATGGCGGCCGGGGTCGCGATCGGCGCGATTTTTCCCGGCGTGAAGGCGGCCTTCGATCGCATGAGCGTCGGCACGACCTCCATACCGATCGCAATCGGGCTCATCCTCATGATGTATCCGCCGCTTGCGAAGGTGAACTACGACGAACTGGGCGACGTTTTCAAAGACTGGAAAATTCTCGGACTATCGCTGTTGCAGAACTGGATTATCGGTCCGATCCTGATGTTCGCGCTGGCGATCATCTTCTTGCGCGATCGTCCCGAGTACATGGTGGGGCTCATCTTGATCGGCCTCGCGCGCTGTATCGCGATGGTGATCGTGTGGAACGATCTGGCCAACGGCGACGCCGACTATTGCGCGGGGCTGGTGGCTTTCAACTCGATCTTTCAAGTGCTGTTCTTTTCGGTTTACGCCTTCGTGTTCATCACCGTGCTCCCGCGATGGCTTGGCCTGGGCGGCGCAATCGTGCACATCACGATCGGTCAGATTGCCGAGAGCGTTGGCATCTACCTCGGTCTCCCCTTCGTCGCAGGTCTCGCAACGTGGAAAGTTCTGACCACGTTAAAGGGAAAGACGTGGTATCGGCAGCGCTTCATTCCAAAGATTACTCCGCTGACGCTGACGTTCCTGCTCTTCACCATCGTCGTGATGTTCTCCATCAAGGGCGCGGCGATTGTTCGAATGCCACTCGACGTCGTGCGCATTGCAATCCCGCTGCTGCTTTATTTCGGAATCATGTTCGCGCTGTCGTTCGCGCTGAGCAGGCGAGTCGGAGCGACTTACCCGCAATGCGCGACCCTGTCGTTCACCGCAGCGTCGAATAATTTCGAACTGGCGATCGCGGTTGCGGTCGCGACGTTTGGAATCGACAGCGGAGCGGCGTTCGCAGCGGTAATCGGGCCTTTGATTGAGGTTCCGGTTATGATCGGACTGGTCGATGTTTCGCGCTGGGCGCGGCGCAGATATTTTACGACGGTACCTGCCGCAATCAAGGCAGCTAGCCGGCATTGACACATAGCCTTACATTGCGATGACTATCACCTGAGCCCAGCCCCTCGAGTCCCACTCGTGGCGACCCGGCGCTCGGTCCTCTGGAGCCGACGCAGCGAACTTCTCACGTATGGCTTCGACTCTCCATGCCAGGGCAGAGGGTTCCGCCGTGCCCCGCGGGTCCGGACCTCGAAATCGACCCACGAGCTGATTAGGAAAGCTTGAATCGCGCGAGCAAACGTATTAGGAGCAAAGATAGCTATGGATAACCTCGAAACTTTTCGGATAGAGACGCGCGCCTGGCTGGAGGCGAATTGCCCTCCCGAGATGCGACGCCCGGTGCAGGGCGAGGAAGACGCTTGCTGGGGCGGCAGGCATCCGGTTTTCCAATCCGACGCGCAGCGGTTGTGGCTCGAACGCATGGCGGCCAAGGGTTGGACGGTGCCGGAGTGGCCGCGCGAGTACGGCGGCGGCCTCACGCGCGACGAGGCCAAAATTCTGCGCCAGGAAATGCGCGCGCTCGGCTGCCGCCCGCCGCTGACCAGCTTCGGCATCTCGATGCTCGGACCAGCGCTGCTCAAATATGGTTCCGAGGAACAGAAGCGCGAGCATCTGCCCAAGATTACTCGCGGCGAGATTCGATGGTGCCAGGGCTATTCCGAGCCCGGTGCGGGTTCCGACCTGGCGTCGCAGCAAACCCGCGCGGAGGACAAGGGCGATCAGTTCCTCGTCAACGGCTCGAAGATCTGGACCACGTACGCGAACAAGGCGGATTGGATTTTCTGCCTGGTGCGCACGGACCCCAACGCGCCCAAGCACGAAGGCATCAGCTTTGTGCTGTTCGACATGGAAAGCGCCGGGGTATCGACCAAGCCGATCACTCTGATCTCCGGCGCGTCGCCGTTTTGCGAGACCTTTTTCGACGACGTGCTCGTGCCAAAGGCCAACCTCGTCGGCAAACTCAACAAGGGATGGGATGTCGCGAAGTACCTGCTGACTCATGAACGCGACATGATCGGCGGCATGGGCAGCACCGGGGAAAGCCGCTCGCTCGGACAGATTGCGAGCGAAACGGTTGGAACCGACAACGGTATGCTCGCGGACACCGCGCTGCGCGGACAGATCGCGGCGTACGAGATCGACGCGCTCGCCTTCCGCCTCACGATGGAGCGCGTTGGCGACATGGCCAAGCTGGGCCAGGCGCATCCCGCGGTATCGTCCCTGCTGAAATATTACGGCACCGAACTCAACAAGCGGCGAATGGAATTGATGATGTCGGCGGGCGGCTCGGACGCACTGGAATGGGAAGGCGAGCGGTCGCATGAAGGCCGCACCGCGCGCGCGTGGCTGCGTTCCAAGGGCAATTCGATCGAGGGCGGGACCAGCGAGATTCAGCTCAACATCATCGCCAAACGAATACTGGGCTTGCCGGGTGCTTAGAGGGCCGGCAAATCACCGCATTCGGCCGCTACAGCATCGATCGCGATTGGGTGTGATCACATGGCGCTAGTTCTCAACGACGAACAAACGATGCTGCGCGACAATGCGCGCGGCTTCCTCGGCAAAAATGCGCCCATCGCCCATCTGCGCGCGCTGCGCGACAAACGCGACGCGGACGGATTCTCGCGCGCGCTTTGGAAGGACTTCGTCGAGATGGGGTGGGCCGGAATTCTCGTTCCTCAAGAGTACGGCGGCCTGGGACTTGGACACGTCGAGGCCGGCGTGGTGATGGAGGAATTGGGTCGCACGCTCACGCCCTCCCCGTTTCTTTCGACCGCGCTTCTGGCCGCAACCGCGATCGCTCGAGCCGGCACCGATCTGCAGAAAAAAAATTCCCTGTCGCAAATCGTTGCCGGCGATTTAATCGCCACGCTGGCCGTCGATGAAACCGCAAAGCATCATCCGGAAAAAGCGGCGATGACCGCCGCTCGTGCCGGTAACAACTTCAAGCTTAACGGCGCCAAGACTTTTGTGATCGACGGCCACGTCGCGAATCTTCTGATCGTGATCGCCCGCACCGCGGGCAAGCCGGGCGATACCAGCGGACTCACCCTGTTCCTGGCTGACGCGAGCGCCAGGGGAATTCGCGCCGAGCGCACCCCGACGGTAGATACGCACAATGCTGCGCGGCTCACGTTCGAGAGCGTAAATGTCAGCGCCGACAATGTGCTGGGCAGGATCGACGCGGGTTGGGATATCCTCGAGGGGGTGCTGAACGTCGGCCGCGCCGCCGTGGCGGCGGAGATGGTCGGCGCCGGCCAGGAAGCGTTCAGCCGGACGGTCGCCTATCTGCGGGAACGCAAACAATTCGGCCGGCCGATCGGCGAATTTCAAGCGTTGCAACATCGTGCCGCTCACCTCTACTGCGAACTTGAAGTCACCCGCTCGGCGGTGCTGAAGGCTCTGCAGACGCTCGACGATTCCTTCGACCGCGCCGGTGCGATCGTATCGGTGGCAAAGGCCCGCGCCGGGCTTAGCGCCACGCTCGCCGTGAATGAAGCCGTCCAGATGCATGGCGGCATCGGGATGACTGACGAATTCGACATCGGCTTGTTCATGAAGCGGGTCCGCGTAGGCCAGGAACTGTTCGGCGATGCGAACTTTCACGCCGATCGGCTGGCTCGACTCAACCGCTACTGACGCGAAATCCTACAGGGGGTGGTCCGATGAGCGATTCGCATCGAGATCGAGACTCCGTGACGATTGCGATCGTCGGCGCGGGCGAGATGGGCGCCGCGGTGGGCGGCCGGCTTCGCGAAGCCGGTGCGCGCGTACTGACGTCTCTCGCCGGCCGCAGCGCGGAAAGCGCCGCGCGCGTTCGGATCGCCGGCCTCGAAGCAGTCAACGACGACGATTTGCTGGTGCGCGACGCGAGCTTCGTCCTTTCGATCGTTCCTCCGGGCGTGGCAGTCGAGGTCGCCGAACGCCTTCGCGGTCCGCTCGGCCGCGCGCGGGTAAGGCCGGTCTATGTCGAATGCAACGCGATTTCTCCCGCGACTAGCCGACGCATCCGCGACCTGCTCGCCCCCACGAGCTTCATCGATGCCGGCATTGTTGGAGGAGCGCCGCCCGCCGGCACTCAGGATCCCACCAGGGGTCCGCGCTTTTACGCGTCGGGCCCAGATGCTCACCTGCTGACACGGCTGGCCTGCTTCGGTCTTGATATTGCGACCCTCGACGGTCCGGTTGGCGCCGCCTCCGGTTTGAAGCTCTGTTACGCCGGACTGACCAAGGGCTTCACCGCGCTCTGCGCGACGATGGTGGGCGCGGCGACACGCGAAGGCCTTGCTGACGCACTGCGGGCCGAACTCGCGCGCAGTCAGCCCAACTTCCTCGCATGGCTGGATCGCGCCGTTCCTGCGATGCGCCCGAAGGCGTACCGCTGGGTCGCGGAGATGCAACAGATCGCGGAGTTCGTCGGCGGTCCCGATGACGGCGCGATGATCTACGACGGCGCCGCCCGGCTCTATCAACGAGTCGCCAACGAGCGCTGATCATTGACAACGCGCTGGGCGCTCCGCAGAGCGTGCATCAGACGGGACGGGCGAATAGTTAATCGACGGCGCCCCGGACGCCTGACAGTCTGCGCGCCTCTTACTCGCGAGATGAAACTCCGGCGCGCGGCGACTTTCCGCTACTTACCCTGTTTCAGCGTTCGCTTAGGTCGTCTCTATTCCCAATCGCTCGAGTCTTTCTGATCTTCGCGCCCTTCCTCGATTCTGAGGCACGACAGTTGCTCATTCTCTACCTGCGAGGGTATCGAGCCGCGCACTGAGGAGTATTGGATTCAGAATGGGACGCCACGAGACCGATATCGCCGAGGATGAGATCAGCCGGCGCCAGGCCGCCGAGCGCGAGCTCGAGGCTGTTCGCGCCGAACTGGCCGCGCAAGTCGCCGCTCGACACGAAGTGCAGGTTCGCCTCGAACAGGAAGTTGCGCATCGCGACCGCATCATAGCCGAGGGCGAGCTGACTGCGGCCAAGTTGCGCGAGAGTGAGATGGCGATGCGCCAACTGTTCGATCAGAACCTCGATTCCATGATGATTATCGATCTCGAAACCGGCAGATACATCGATGTCAACGAAGAGTACACCCGCAATAGCGGCTACCGCCGCGAAGAGGTCATTGGCAAACGCTCACGCGAACTCCGGTCATTCGCAAACCCTGAGGAGAGCGTGCCACTGGTCGCCGAGCTCAAACGAGCCGGCCTGGTCAGGAACCTGGAGGCAACCTTCTGCCGCAAGGACGGCAGCGTTTACACCGGCCTGATCTCCGCGCTCAATTTCAAGTTCCGCGGACATCTGTGCTGCATCACGATCACTCGCGATATCGGCGCGCTCAAGGAGACACAGCGTCAGCTAATCGCCGCGCGCGAAGCGGCGCTCGAAGCCTCGCGGGCCAAGTCTGACTTCCTTTCGAGCATGTCGCACGAGATTCGCACGCCGATGAACGCAGTGCTCGGTATGGCCGACATGCTGTGGGAAGGCGAGTTGACCGAGGAGCAGCGCCGCTACCTGGGCATCATGCGCAGCAACGGCGTCACCCTGCTCGATCTGATCAACGACATCCTCGACCTCGCCAAAATCGAAAGCGGCCAGCTCAGCTTCGAGGAAGTTGACTTTGACATTCGCGAGCTGGTTGACAAGGTCGCCGATACGATGGGGATGCGCGCGCATGAGAAACATCTCGAACTCGCCGGCCACGTGGCGGCCGGCGTGCCGCATAATCTGGTCGGCGATCCGCTGCGCCTGCGCCAGGTGATGGTTAATTTGCTCAGCAACGCGCTTAAGTTCACCGAACACGGCGAGATCGTGCTCAGCGTCGAGATGGTGCATCCGGATGCCGGCACGGGCACCGCCTCGATTCGGTTCTCGGTGGCAGACACGGGGATCGGGATCGCGCACGACAAGACCGATAGCATCTTTGACGCCTTCACCCAGGCCGATTCCTCGACGACGCGAAAGTATGGCGGAACCGGGCTGGGCCTTACGATCGTCAAACGGCTGGTCGATATGTACGGAGGCCAGATCACCGTCGAGAGCAAGGTCGGCAAGGGCAGCACCTTCAGCTTCACCGCCGAGTTCAAGACCCAACCTGCCCCTGTGACGGTCGCGCTTGACGCGGCGAGGGTGGATCTGGCCGGCATGCGCATCCTGGTCGTCGACGACATCGCCGTCAACCGAATGATTCTGCGCGAGGCGCTGACCTCGCGGGGCGTCCTGGTTAGTTGTGTCGCGAGCGGCCAAGCTGCGCTGGACGAAATCGATCTGGCCGCGGCCGGCGGCAACCCCTATCGCGTGATGCTGCTGGATTGCCGAATGCCGGGGATGGACGGAATAGAAGTGGCCCGTCAGATTCGCCGTCGTGGGCTCGGGCCGCAAGGCCGTCCAATCATACTGATGCTCACGTCCGACGACCTGAGCGCAACGATGGCGCGCGCTCGCCAAGTGGGTATCGAGATCTTCATGGTCAAGCCGATAAAGCGCGCCGATCTGTTCGCAGCGCTGGGCCGGGCACTCGGCGCTGATGATGCATCATCGCAACTCATCTCGCCCGCCGAGCGCGACGGCGTCCATTCGACCTCCCGCAGCGACGCATCAGACGAGATGCGCCCGCTCAGGATCCTGCTGGCCGACGATTCGCGCGACAACCGGCTGCTCGTGCAGGCATACTTCAAGAAGACGCCATACTTTATCGACGAAGCCGAAGACGGCGCCGCGGCGGTCGAAAAGTTCAAGACCGGCATCTACGACCTGGTGCTGATGGACATCGAGATGCCGATCATGGACGGCTACTCGGCGACCCGGGCGATACGCGCGATAGAGAAGGAAACCGGACGCCGCCCTATACCGATCATCGCGCTGACAGCTTCCGTCCTCGCCGACGCGTTGGAGAAAACAATCGAGGCGGGATGCGATGCGTACGTCGTCAAGCCGGTCAAGAAAGCCACCCTGCTGGCCGCCGTTCACAAGGCGACCCGCGATCCCGAAACGAACGGCGCCGGCCTGCGCACCTGAACCGCCGCGCGCTGCATTCACCGTAAAATCGAGATGACGTGAGCTAATGGTCAGACGTGAAGGCCGCCGTTAACTAACCAGACGACCAACACGATCATGAGCACCAGCATCAACAAGCCGCCCGGATCTCTGGCGCCGTGATGATAGGTTCTGTAACCACCGCCGCCGGCGAATAGAATCAGCAAGATGATGAGAATCAATAGCATCGTGATTTAACCTGGCTGACAGTGGGCTAATGCCAGGTCAGCTGATTTTTCACCCCGGTGACGCCTTGTGCGGCGCTCGCAATATCGCCGGCATGCTTTGCGTCCTGGGCCGACTTGACCACGCCGCTCAATAAAATCTTGCCATGATCGCAGTCGACGGCAACCGGATAGTTGTCGGCAACACCGTCACGGGCTAGTGCGGCCTTGACCTCGGTGATCAGCAGAGCGTCGTTCGCACGTTCAGCCGGGGAGTTGTAATGATGCTCCGCCGTGACGTTTACACTGTCGTTCTCGCGCGACGCAGAGTTCGAGGAGTCGGTGGAACCAGGTTCGGCGCGGGCATTGACGGCAAGCAGTCCGCCGCCAATCAATGACGCGATCGCGAATGTCGCCACGGCTTTTCTTCTTAGATTGCGATTGTTTCGCATCCCAGTACTCTCCCCGAAGCTGCGATCAGTTACTGGGAGTCACGGTGGTGGATTCGCTGTGATGGGAACTCGCGCTATCCACGGTGCCTGCATTGTTCGAGTTACTTGAATTGCTTGACCGCTCGCTCGACGTGCTGCTGGTCGTAGTTGGAGGAGGAACCGGCTGTACCACTGGGGCTTGCACGACGACCTGGGCCGGCGCAGCGGGAACATAACTGGTGGTGTCAACTTCCTTGGTGCTGGTGCCGCAGCCGGCAACGCAAGTGAAGGCCGCAATACTCACGACGCTGATGGCGAATCGTTGCACTGAATTCATATTAATTTCTCCCTTGGACTTTGGTTGTGAGTTGGCGATCGGACTTTTCCGATCCGCCAATTGTTACTCTGAACACAAGGCTCGTTGCCGGAGCGCTGTCAATTCGAGACTCGCGCTAAAAGGCGCTGGTCTGTGTGGCCGTGGTCTTCTGCGTCGTTACGGTCGGACCCGGGACGTTGGTCTGGGTGGTAGTGGTGGTCCGCGAGACCTCGGTCGCAGGCGGCCCGGTATCTACCGGCACGAACACGGCGCACGCGCCGACGCACATGCTACCTAGTAGAATCATAGTTGAGATATACACTGCTGTAATTAGTTTTCTATTCATCACGGCCTCACGCTAGCACGACTAGTAATATAAAGTATATTTTGATCGTTGATTAAGGTTACTCATATAACCAAAGGGTCGTATATTCCTGTCGGTTAGCGCCTATCGCCTCGCTCAGTCGGCGATTAGCGCGAAATCCGCAACAAGTGGAAACGAAGCGGGTTAAGGTGAACCTCAGCGCAGGTGAAAGCGCCGGCGGAGGGGGTGGGATTCGAACCCACGAGGGACTTTCATCCCTGCCGGTTTTCAAGACCGGTGCCTTCAACCACTCGGCCACCCCTCCAAGCCTTATTTACTAAGCACTTGCCGCGATTCGCGCAATCTGACGGCTGGCTTGAGTGCCCACTTACTGCCCGCTTTTTTGAAAACCGCAATCCGCACGGCCAATGCATGCGACGAGCGAGGAGTTCGAGCTGAAGCCATTTCGCTCCCCATCGGATTCAATATGGCGATACTGCCACTGGCGATTCAACTTGTCGGCCGTCCCGGCGATGAAGCGGCCATAATCGCGCTGGCGGCCGAGTCCGAACGCGCCCGCCTCTGGGCAGGACAAGCATCCTCCGATGGTGCCCTGAAAGTGTGTTGCCGATTTACGCGGTGCGCGTTACAAACGCGAGTATGAGACTCCGCCGCGTTACGATCGCCACACGAGCGGCTCGCTTCGCTGCGGCGGTGGTCGCAACCGCTTTCATCGCAGTCGCGGCCTTCGAGATTTTCTGGGCGCTTGGCGGCTCTTGGGGGCTTTCCGGCGCTTGGGGTGGCGGTCACGACTATCTACCCCTTGGGCTCAGAGTCGCGAGCGCGTTCGCGGCCGTCCTGCTCGTCGCCGGCGCTCTCATCGTTCTCGGCCGCGCGCGCTATTGGTCGTCAATGGACCGGTTCGGTATCTTGCGTTGGGGGACATGGGCGCTCGTCGGTGTGATGGCGCTGAGTGCAACGGCAAACTTCGTCTCGTCGAGCAGTTCGGAACGGCTTCAGAACGGGCCTGTTGCGCTACTCTTGGCATTGCTCTGTCTCGTCGTGGCCTCGGCAAATTAACATCCCCAACTCAACGGGCCAGGTCAGTCGCCCGACTGCGTCTCGCTGGCCGGCCAACACAAAATCAGAACACTACCCATCCTCCAATCTGGTTGTTCGGTGTTCGCGGTGGGAGTAACGTAGCCACGTGCGCTTTCTCACTCTAATCCTCATTGCCCTGCTGCTTCCGCTCAGCACGAGCGCGCCGTCTGCGATGGCGTGCTCCGCGACCGCGTGCTGTGCAAATTGCCCGAAGACCGCTCCGATAAATCAGTTGAACTGCTGCAAAGCGCCAGCGGTTCCAGATAGAGCGGCCAGCCAGGCGCGAGCCGCGGATCATTTCGACTCGGTCGGGAGTCTGCCTGCCACCGTGGTGATAGCCACGGTTTGGGACTTGCGAAATACGGTCATCAATCGTGGGTACGCGCCGCCCGGCCATCTCCTTTCGTTAGCACTTCTCTGTTCCCGTCAGATCTGAACCTTCCACAAGCGCGTGAGTTGAAGGGCGGATGAATCGCATCCGTCGCCGACGCTCGCGTGCTGCTCGCTCGCGACAATCGGGAAAGACATTTGCCGATACGATCGGCAGATAAAGACGCGGGTTTTCAAAAAACCCGCGGATACGCAGCAGCGCCGCGATCGATCGCGGCTGGAAGGTTGGATTTTTGTGAAATGCTATACACAACCATTCGCCGCATAGCGGCGCGAAATTTATTAGCAACCCTGATCGCGATCACAATTCTGACCTTTATTCCGTCGCCAGGACGCGCACAGGACAGTGCCACTTCGGCGACTGGGCAGGATGTCGCTCAACCTGGCCGTAGCACTGAGACATCCAGCAGTTCAGATCGACTGCGAGCGCTGGTCGACGAGGCCCTTTCCCGTAGCCCGGTCGTGCTCGCGGCCCGGAGCCATTGGCAGGCTCAAACGAAGGTCCCGATCCAGGCGGCGACGCTCCCCGATCCACAGGTGTCGCTGCAGCATTTCACGGTCGGCAGTCCGCAACCATTCTCGGGTTACGAGAGCAGCGACTTTTATTACACCGGCTTCGGTGTCTCGCAGGACATCCCGGGTCCCGGCAAGCTTCGCTTGCAAAACTCCGAGGCCGAAAAAGACGCCGACTACGCCAGGCGTCGCTACGAAGCTGCGGAGCGTGCGGTCGAGGAAAAGGTCAAGGAGATCTACTTCGAGCTTTTCTATCACGCAAAGACGCTGGCGATTCTCGATCGCAATCAGGAGGAGCTGAGACAGATCCAGCAGATCATAGAAACCAGATATCGCCTGGGACAGGGTTTGCAGCAGGACTTGATCAAGGCGCAGCTCCAAACCACCGAGATCCTGAAGGAGCACGCGATGCACCATCAGGAGGAAGACCAGGCACAGCTCGATCTCAAGCAGATCCTCGGGCGCGATCCCGACTCGCCGAATATCGACATCGGTGGGGTCGAAGCGACCCATCTCCAGCTCGACTCATCGCAGCTTGCGCGGCTTTGCGACGCCGGCTCCCCCGAACTCGCAGCGGATCGTGCAATGGAAGCGCGCAGCACGGAAGCATTGAAGCTTGCGCATCAGGGGTACTGGCCGGACTTCACCGTCGGCTACTCGTACCAGAAGACCGGCCCCGGATTTCGCGATTACTACATGCTGAATCTGGGCGCGAAGGTTCCG
>Ga0187879_10001683_pt1 | contig 15066 bp, 18 predicted proteins | sample June2016WEW_19_1_FD_132423 | JGI IMG/M metagenome (GOLD analysis project Ga0187879, IMG submission 132423) | Peatland microbial communities from SPRUCE experiment site at the Marcell Experimental Forest, Minnesota, USA - June2016WEW_19_10 | ecosystem: Environmental > Terrestrial > Soil >... | reverse complement strand
TGTAGCCCTGCAGACCCAGCACCATCCCGGTGAAGCCGCCGATCAAGATGATGAGAAACAGCGAGTCGGCGCCGATGATTCGCATCTGCCGAATCCATAGCCGCGGCTTAAAGGGCGGCAGGAAAACATAAAGCACCGCGCTCAGCAAAAAAAGCACAAACGCGCCGAGCTGGACAACGCTGTCGATCACCAGCGCGCCAAGCCGCTCAGTCATTTCCACGATCGACATCAGTCCGTTTTTCAATTTTTAGTGATGAGCAATCCCGAGCCGGGCCAACTGGTTTTGAGTATGCGTGGCGGACCCGGCGCGCTCGAACTCGGCGAGGTCCGCAATCACGTCGAGGTCCAGCGCAGGCCGCGCAAGTCGCAGGACTCTAGCCGGAACGTCGGAACCGCGGCAGTCGTCAAGATGCCGCACCAGGCTCATTCGACCGAATCGAGTCGCCACGGCGCCGGCGGGCGAGCGGCAAATGATATTGGTGCCGGAGAAGTCCCGCGAGGGAACCAGCACCACGCCCCCTCCGGCGGGCGTCGCGGCAAATACTGCGTCTATATCTTCGGCTGCGATCAATGGGATGTCGGACAGCACCGTGCAAACGGTTCGCGCACCGTCGGCAATCAGGGCGGAGGTGGCAAGTCCGACGGCGGCGTTGAGGCTGCGCGGAAATTCCTCGTCGATGGTGAGTGCACCGGCAGCGCGCGCCAGCGCGAGCAGACCCGCGTCCGACGTCACCACGGCGACGCGGTCGGCGGCGGCTGCGCCAAGCGAGGCCGCCAGCACGTCGCGAAACATCGCTTCGGCCAGCGCACGGCGCTCGCCGGGCGGCAGCACCGGCGCGAGCCGGGTCTTGGCGAATTCGAGTTGCTTGGCTGCGATGAGGATAAAGCGCACGGCGTATCTTTATAACCTAACAAGCGCGCGCATCCAACGGGAACTGGGACAGGCGCTGGAATGCTTGACAGTGTTTCCGTGCTCGCTTCAACATGATGCGTAGATTTTGCCGTCGTTGGCCGATCATTGCCCAATCGGAAGCGCGCTGGTCTGGGAGGAAACCTCAGCGATGAACAGGAAGCGAAGCCTACTGGCCCGGACCGGGGCGATGATCGTGGCCGGCGCGATGATCCTGATAGGGGCGGGATGCCATCACAAGACCGCCGAGGATTTCCTTGCCGAGGGCGACGCCGATATGCAGACGACGAAGCTCGCCGACGCGGAAAAGGCTTACCAGGAGGCGGTGAAGCTCGAGCCGAACGATCCGCGCGGCCATATCTCGCTCGGAAATCTGTACATATTCGAGCACAAGCCGGGCGACGCGCAAGTCGAATTCATGAAGGTCCTCGAGATCGATCCTAAAAACGCGGCGACCCATGCCGCGCTCGGCAGCCTCTATAGCGATCAGAACCAGAGCGGACTGGCCGAAAATCAGTACCGCGCCGCGGTAGCACTCGAGCCGGACCGCCCCAACTACTATCTCGATCTGGGCGAGGTGCTCAGGAAGGAAGGCAAGACCGCCGAGGCGGAAGATCAAATCCGCACCGCAATCGGACTCAGCCCCAAAGACGCAAAGGCCCACCTGGCACTGGCGAATCTGCTGGCGACGGAGCCGGCTCGCGCGACCGAAGCCAACGCGGAGTTCGACGAGGTGCGAGCACTCGACGCCAAGCTGCTGCCCGCGCCCGCCGCGACGCCGGCTGCCAGTGCGGCGCCGACCGGCGCGACGGCGACGGCCGCGGCGGGCGGCGCGCCGCAGATCAAGCCGCTCAACAAGCTTTTCCTGTTGACGAAAAACTCGCCGGTATATCAAAATCCCGACGAGACCAGCACCACCATCGCCCACGTGCGCCGCAAGAAGTACGTTCACGTCACCGGAATCACCGGCAATTACCTCCAGATCAAACTCAGGAATGGCACGCTGGGCTTCATACCGGTGGCGGCGGCGGAGTAGATGCGGCGCGGCGCGGGTGCCATTTTATAACAGCTTGGAGGTAAGCGACGATGGCGAACAAAGATATCGTCACGCGTGAAGTGACCTACGCGGGCCGTGCGTGCGCGCTCAAGGCGTATGTCGCCGAGCCGGCGGGAGTCGAGCCATCGCCGGCAGCGATCGTGGTGCAGGAATGGTGGGGGCTGAACGACCACATCCGCGATCTCACCCGGCGGATGGCGCGCGAGGGTTATTTCGCGATCGCGCCGGACCTGTACTCGCGACAGGGCCATCGCGTTGCCACCGAGCCTAATGGGGCCGCGCAACTGATGGGCGGACTGAAGAAGGAAGACGGCGTCGCGGATCTTCAGACCACGGTGGAATGGCTGCGCGCGCAGAAACGGACGCATTCAACCCGCATCGGCATCACGGGATTTTGCATGGGCGGCAGCTACGCGCTGTTGTTGGCATGCGAGAGCCGTGAGATCGCGGCCGCGGCGCCGTTCTATGGCGAAATCCCGCCGGACGAAAAACTCAAGCATCTCGGCTGCCCGATTTTCTACGTTTACGGCGAGAACGACGGATGGATCAAGCGCGGCGACGTCGATCGGCTGGCGGCGGCGCTGAAGAAGTTCGACAAGCCGGGCGAGGTCAAGATTTACGCGGGATGCTCGCATGGATTCTTCAACGACACTCGCACCGATGTCCATCGCGCCGCCGAAGCAAAGGACGCGTGGGGTCTCACGCTCAAGCTATTTGACGCAAATCTGAAAGGGTGAACCGGATGGCCGCGCTAATCGACTCGTCGACGTAGCGCGCGGCTAGTTCGATTCTCCGCGCAACTCGTGAGGCAACCATTCAAACAAGAAAATAGCGGGCGCGCAGTGAACAAAGCAATCAGCTCGCCAGCGCCACAGGATCCAGCTGCGGACCGGCCAGATAGATGAGACGGCCCTCGTCGGGCGCGCGCTCCCGGAGCCATCGTGCGACGATCGACATCGCCTCCAACTCTCCGCGCTCGACGTATTTCAACTGGTATCGCTGGTAATTGCCCGCGACGAACGCCGCCACCTCGCGCGCGGCGTCTTGCGTATCCAGATGCCGCGTCATCGCAAGCCGTCCCGACAGCACGACGTGCGCTGCGCGATCGGCCGCCTCGCCTGTCACGATCACGAGATTATTTTCCGTCACCACCTGGCTGAGACGGGTCGCGCGATGCGCCAGCGTGGTCAGCGCTTCGAGATGGTGGCGAAAGCGCGCCGCCTCCTCAAAGCGCATCGCGGCCGCGGCCTGATCGCGCGCCCTGGCCAATTCGCCCAGCAGCGGGCCGATCCGCCCGCGGAGAAAACCAACCGCGCGCCGAACCCGCTCCGCGTACCTTTCGCCGTCGATGCTCAGGTTGCACGGCGCGGTGCAATGCCCCATCTGCCCATAGATGCACGGCGAAAAATCCTCGCTCGGCGCGAGCTTCCCGCCGCAGGTGCGAAGGCCGAGGATTCTCGCCAGCGCGCGAACTGACTGCTCGATGCCGCGGCGGCCGATGAACGGCCCCAGATGCATCACGCCGCGCCGCGCACTCATCTTTGTCGAAATCGTCACGCGCGGAAACTCGTCCATCAGGTCGAGCTTGATGAAATAGGCGGGCGCCGCCGATTTCAGCATCCGGTTGTATGGTGGTTTCAGCTCGCGGATAAGCCGCGCTTCGTCGAGCGCCGCCTCGAGTGGCGAGCGGGTCGGCCGCGTCTCGATCTTGTAAACGTGCGAGACCAGCTCCGCGGTCTTCGCCTGCACCGACGCCGTGAAGTATGAGCTCACCCGCTCCTGGAGCCGGCGCGCCTTGCCGATGTAGAGCAAATCGCCGCGCTCATTGCGCATCATGTAAACGCCGGGCGCATGCGCAATAGCCGCGATCTCGTCGGGCGGCACGTGACTCTCGATTCTCCTGCCCGCGAGTCCGCGATGATGGTCGTCGAGCAGGCGATCCAGCCGCGTGATACCCATCCGCTGCGCCATCTCGAGAAAAATCGAGAGCAGCTCCGCGGCCATCCGCGCGTCGCCAAGTCCGCGATGCCGTCCTTCGAGCGAAAGTCCGAAATGTCCCGCGAGCAGATCGAGCCGGCGGCGCTTGAGCGACGGCATGAACCGGCGCGACATCCTGAGCGTGCATAGCACCGGGTTGCCCAGCCCAATTCCAAAGATGCGGCGGTATTCGAAGTCGAGAAATCCGAAATCGAAGGCCGCGTTGTGCGCGACCATCACGCGCTCGCCCATGAACTCGCGAAACGCGGGCAGCACATCCTCGATAGGCGGCGCCTCGCGAACCATCTCCGTCGTAATCGACGTGAGCCCCGTGATAAAGCGCGGGACGATGCCGCCCTGCGGTCGGACCAGGGTCGAAAAGGATTCGGTGAGCCGCCGCCCGACCATCCGGTACGCGCCGATCTCGATGATCGTGCCGGGGCCGGCGCGTCCTCCGGTGGTTTCCAGATCGACCACCGTGAACTCGGCCTGTTCGAGCGCAACGCGGATGCGATCGCTCTGCGCAAGCCGCCACAGCGCCGTGTCGGCGTCGAAGATGAAATTTGGATCGCCGTCGAGTAGCTGGCGGATCAGCCGCGCGCCGAGTTCAGGGTCCGAGCCGACTCCGCTCAGCAGCAGCCCGACCAGCTCGCCGGCGTCAGCACCTGCCGGCCGCGAGCACAGAAACCGATAGAGCTTCTGCTTGGCCGAGATGCCGAAATGACGCTGATTCGCGCCCGGGATTCCCGCTTCCTCCATCTGCCTGCCCCTTCGTCCTTGCTTCGCTTTATCAGGGGCACGCCGCGACGGCAACGTCGCCGCAACGAAGGCATCGTCTATAACCTGGAACTCCGGGGCGACTCAGCCCTATGGCCCGCAGCGGGCCGTCGCGTTACAATGGCGAGTCTGACAAGGAAGGTATTTGCCGATGGAACGCGTTGAATTGAGCCGCGAATGCGAAGGCGTCCAGATCCCGGCCGGAAACAAAATGACGCTGGAAAAGGGGCTCGAAGCCTTTATCACGCAATCGCTGGGCGGAACCTTCACCCTGCAGATTCCCGCGTACGGCGGCCTGTTCCGCGTCGCGGGCAAGGACGCCGATGCGCTCGGCAAAAAGCCCGAAGATGCGGGCGCGGTGTCGGCGTCGGGCGGCGGCGATCTGGAAGCGATGGTCTGGGAGCAGCTCAAGACCTGCTTCGACCCCGAAATCCCGGTCAACATCGTTGACCTCGGCCTCGTCTATGGAATGGAAGTGAAGGACGCCGGCGACGGCACCAGGAAAGTCGAAGTCAAGATGACCTTGACGGCGCAGGGATGCGGCATGGGCGCCTCGATCGCGACCGACGCGCGCCACAAAATCATGAGCCTGCCGGGGGTGTCGGAGGCGGACGTCGATCTGGTGTGGGATCCGCCGTGGACTCCGCAGATGATTTCTCCCGAGGGCCGCGAGCGCCTCGGGATTGACTAATCGAGCAGTGGCCCTCGGTACGTCGATTATCAGCGCACCCGACCGCGACGGTGACTTGACCTAAGCATCAACTCCTTTCTGAGAGGTTTTGCGATGAAAGTCTATGCGTTTAATTCCACGAAGAATGGCGAATTGTATGGATTCACAACCGATAAAGCCGGCGGCAACTTGCCGGCGGACCTAGGGCCATGGCGCTACCACAGTGAGCACAACATGAATCGCGGCGAACCACCGCGTATAGCCGTACGCACTGAAGAGGTCCTCGACGGCATTGAGAACAAAGGGTTTCAGGTGGTTGGGGTAAAAATTACGGTAACTGAGTCAGAAGGTTCCGGCCCGCGCCCAAAGAAATAGTTGGGTGCGTCAAGAACATCAGCGGGCGCTAGCGCAACGCGCGACGCGTTGACAGGTCCGACTGCGTCCGATAATTGTTCTCGTTCGGGGTAGCGATGTTTGCAATCGTAAAGACAGGCGGAAAACAGTACCGCGTCGGCGTCGGCGACCAGATAACGGTCGAGCGGCTCGCCGGCGAAGTTGGCGCGGCCATATCACTTGACAATGTGCTGGCGGTCGGCGGCGATGCGCCCAAGGTCGGCACGCCGGTCGTCGCGGGCGCGTCGGTGACGGCAAAGATCGTCCAGCAGCCGCGCGGCACGAAGGTGATCGTGTTCAAGAAAAAGCGCCGCAAGAATTACCGCCGCAAACGGGGCCATCGCCAGGAACTGACCGTGCTCAAGATCGAGGAAATTTCCGCCGGCGCGTAGCCGCTGGCGCGAATTTTTTGAACCCGCGGCTCGGAAGGCCGCTCGATAAGTTTTAAGGAGACACTGCGTGGCGCACAAAAAAGGCCAGGGTTCGACGCGCAATGGCCGCGACAGTCCGGGCCAGCGCCGTGGTATCAAGATTTACGCGGGCCAGACCGTCAAGGCCGGCAATATCATCATCCGCCAGCTCGGCACCCGCGTGCATCCGGGCCGCAACGTCGGGCTGGGCCGCGACTATACGATTTACGCGCTCATCGACGGTGTGGTTAAGTACGAGCCGAAGGGTGAGAAGCGGCAAGTGAGCGTCGAGCCGCTCGCCGCCGGCACCGATACCGCAGGGGCGTCTGCTTAGGGACCGTCAGCCCGCAAGACTTGAATCGAAGCCCCGCGGTGCGCCGTGGGGCTTCTTTTTTAGTATTGTGATTCTTGATTTTGCGTTTCGTTTCCGCAACTCGCGACGGGAGGAATTTCGATGCGACTAGGTTTAATTTCCGGGTACTCGGGCGCGCATATGGGCCTGCCGATGGACACCATCCTCGAAGCGGAACGCGCCGGTTTCGACTCCGTGTGGACCGCCGAGGCTTACGGCTCGGACGCAGTTACGCCGCTGGCCTGGATCGGCGCGCTGACCAAAAAAATCCGGCTCGGCACCGGGATCATGCAGATGCCGGCGCGAACTCCAGCCGCAACCGCCATGACCGCGATGACGCTGGACGCGCTGTCGGGCGGCCGCTTCATCCTGGGCATCGGGCCGTCGGGTCCGCAGGTCGTCGAGGGCTGGCACGGCGTGTCGTACGGCAAACCGTTGCAGCGCACGCGCGAGTACATCGAGATCGTGCGGAAAATTCTCGCGCGCGAAGCACCCGTCGAGCATCACGGCAAGGAATTCGACATCCCGTACACCGGCCCGGGCGCGTCGGGGCTCGGCAAGCCGCTCAAGAGCATCCTGCACGGGCGCAAGGACATGCCTATTTACACCGCGTCGATCAGCCCCAAGGGAATCGCGCTCGCGGCGGAAATTGCCGACGGCGTGATTCCGGTCTGGATGAGTCCGGAGCGATGGGACATCTATGACGCGCCGCTCAAGGCAGGCTTTGCGAAGACTGGCGGCAAAAAGAGCCTCGACAATTTCGATGTCGCGCCGTTCGTCACCTGCATCATGGGCTCGGACCTCCAGGGATGCCGGATGCCGGTGAAGGGGATGCTGGCGCTGTACATCGGCGGGATGGGCGCGCGCGCGAAAAATTTCTACAACGACTACGCCAAGCGGCTCGGCTACGAAGATGTCGCGGTGAAAATCCAGGACCTGTACCTGGCCGGCAAGAAGGCCGAGGCGATGGCGATGGTGCCGGACAAGCTGGTCGATGAGGTCGCGCTGGTCGGCAATCGCGAGCGAATCGCGGACCGGCTCAAGGCCTGGAAGGCGTCGCCCGTCAAGACGATGCTGATCGGCACCGGCGATATCAACGCGGTCCGCGCGCTGGCGGAGATTTGTCTCTAGGCGCCACGGGCAACCGATGCACCGGCCGGCGCGATCGCTGATACTATAATGGTCGCGCCGCCATGCGATTCATCGACGAAGCCAGGGTATTCGTGCACGCCGGCAAGGGCGGCGACGGTGCAATCGCGTTTCTGCGCGAAAAATTCCGGCCGTTCGGCGGACCCGCGGGCGGCAACGGCGGGCGCGGCGGCAGCGTAATCTTCCAGGTCGATGAAGGCCTCTCGACGCTGCTCGATTTCAAATACCAGCCGCGTTTGATAGCGCAAGACGGCGAAGCCGGCCGCGGCAAGGAACAATACGGCCACGGCGCCGACGACGTCGTGGTGCGAGTGCCGCCCGGGACGATCGTCTTCGACGAGGAAAGTGGGATGACGCTCGCGGACCTGGTGATGCCGGGTGACACGGCGATCATCGCGCAGGGCGGCGAGGGCGGCCGCGGCAACATGCACTTCGCGTCCTCGACGCGGCGCTCGCCGCGAATCGCGACACCGGGTACCGCGGGCGAGCAGCGATGGATCCGGATGGAGCTGCGGCTGGTCGCGGAAGCCGGGCTGGTAGGACTTCCGAACGCGGGCAAATCGACGTTGCTGGCCGCGCTCAGCGCGGCGCGCCCGAAGATCGCGTCCTACCCGTTCACGACGCTGGCGCCCAATATCGGCCGCGTGTCGATCTCCGGCGAGGAAAGTTTCACGCTGGCAGATATCCCCGGCCTTATCGAAGGAGCGCATCGCGGGCTCGGACTCGGGATCCGTTTTTTGCGCCATCTGGCGCGCACGCGGCTCCTCGTTTACGTGCTCGACGGGGCGGACAGTCCCGACGCCGCGTTCGCGACCGTGCGCGCCGAGATCGCGGCGTTCGATCCCGCGCTGGCGGATCGCCCGGCGGTCGTCGCGCTCAACAAAATCGATCTGATCGCCGCGGCCGAGGTGAATAAGAGCGCGCGCAAGCTTCGCAAGCTCACCGGTCTCGAAGTATTCCCGGTTTCGGCGGACAAGGGCGAAAATCTGGCGCCGCTGGTGGCGGCGATCGCGCGGATGCTTCATCGGATGGATCAACCGGCCGCATGCCCCAGCTGAACTACAAGGAATCGACGGTCGCGCGCGCGCGGCGGATCGTAATCAAGGTCGGCAGCGCCGTGTTGTCCGACGTCGAAGGACTGCGCGTCGATGTGATCGAGCAGCTCGCGGCGCAGATCGAGTCGGCGGTGCGGGCGGGTCAGGAAATCGTGATCGTCACGTCGGGCGCGGTGGCGGCCGGACGCGCGCGATGGTCGAAACTTCACGGCGCAACGATCGCAGCGCGGCAAGCCGCCGCCGCCACCGGGCAAATCGAGCTGATGTCGGCGTGGGCGCGCGCATTCGGCATCCACGGCCGGACCGTCGGGCAGATTTTGCTCACCCATCAGGACCTGGCCGAGCGCCGCAGGCGTCTCAATGCAAACCAGACTATTGCGGAACTGCTCGGCGCGGGCGTGATTCCAATCGTCAACGAGAACGACACCGTCGCAGTCGAGGAAATTCGCCTGGGCGACAACGACGTGCTGTCGTCGCTGGTCGCGAGCCTCGTGCAGGCGCAGCTCTTGATCATTTTGAGCGACGTGGATGGCGTCCTGACGGCAGACCCTCGCGAGCGCAGCGACGCGCGGTTGATTCCCGTGATCAACGATCCGGAGGCCGAGATGCGCGGACTGGTGGCCGAGAATGCGGGCCCGCTGGGGGTCGGCGGGATGGCGACCAAGTTGAAGGCGGCGCGGCAGGCGGCGCGGGCCGGAATCGCCGTGATAATAGCGCGCGGGCGCGAAGCCGGCGTCGTCAGCGCCGCGCTGGACCCGGCGCGCGAGGCGGGCACGCTGATCATGCCGGCCGGAGTGCGGCTCAAGAGCAGAAAGCATTGGATAGCGTTCGCGCTGCGGCCGGCGGGCTCAATCGCGGTCGATAAGGGCGCGGCCGACGCGCTCTGCAACCGGGGGCGTTCTCTGCTGCCGTCGGGCGTGCGGGAGGTTCGCGGAGACTTCGGCGGCGGCGATTGCGTGAGCCTGCTCGATCCCGACGGAGTCGAGTTCGGGCGCGGACTGGTGAACTATCCGGCCTCCGACGTGCTGAAAGTGGCCGGGCGTCGTTCGACTGAAATTCCGGCTCTGCTCGGCTACAAAGTGGCCGACGAGATCATCCATCGCGACAACTTCGTGCTGCTCAAGGAGATCGCGTAGGGCAGGGGAGCCACAATCGGAGAGTTAAAACGGAAATCCCGCCTAAAACCCGATCGGTATCAGGCTGATGCACTGGGCGACGTCGTCACCGGTGTCGGTACCAGCAAGCGTCGCGGCCCACTTAGGGACTCACTGTTACAGGCTTGCTGCCCTCAGTCTGCGGGATTCGCTGAGAACAGGCAGCCGATGTTGTCGGACGCGACAGGACTAGCGACGGTGTAATTCGACGACACCGCTCCGGTCGGCGAGGCCGGCAGTACTGCCCAACTCTCCCGGTTGTCTGGACCAGGAGCGTTGCCGCTGTGCTCGAATATACTGCTAAATCCAGCCGGGGCGCTGAGTTCTTGATCCCCTACGGCTCCATGTTGCGCGATGACCAGCGAGTTGGCAACGGTGGGAGTGAGCCCATCGGCGGTCGGGGTCGTCGAGTCGCTGCAGTTGCATTCGGGCGCACCCGTGCCCGACTGAATCGGCGTGCTGGTGCTCACGTCTGCGTAGTTTACTATGGACCCCGCGGCGAAGGCACTGACGGGATTGCTGCCAGTGCATGGGCTAGACGAGCAGAAATTCCAGATATACGGGGCGCCAGGCTCATCGGTGCCTGCGGCAATTCGGTAGGAAGTCGACTGGAGAAAATCCGTACCGCACCCCATTTGAACAAGCTCGGTCCATCCCGTGGGAACCTCGATGAAGTCTGAGCCCACGCCTGAACCCTGGATAATGACCGTAGCGAACATGAAAACTCCGTCAGCCGTGCCAGAGGGCAGGAACTGCTCGAGGGTTGGGTCTGCCGCGGCCGTACCTCCGGTTGACGAGCCTATGACGGCCGGTGTTGGAGTGGCGGTCGGAGTAGCTGTCGCGGTGGCGGTTGCGGTTGCCGTTGCGGTTGCGGTTGCCGTTGCGGTTGCAGTCGCGGTTGCGGTCGGCTTCGGAGCCGGCCTCGCGGCGCAACCGGGGCACGTCTCGCATCCCATGCCGAGAAAAGACAGCGGCGCAACCGCGAGTAACAGACGAACAGCCAGCCCCGCGCATCGAGAGTTCATAATCGATCTCCTACGTCTTTCGTCCGCAAAATCCGCCGTCCTGCCGCGCGATGCTCGTTTCTCTCATTTGGATTAGCAAATGCCGACCACTGACTCCACTGACTTCACAGAATTAGGTCGCAGTTACTTTCTACCAGCTTCGGCTGGAAATCCATGCCCGGCGCTTCTACCGATAGATTTTGATTAGCGGCCATAGTTGTTGAATCGGGAGCTTGGGGTTGCGGCATATGTAGATCGGGTTTTGCTCGTCTGGCATCGAATACCTGGTGTCTAGTGTTGCGGCCTGCTCGACGCTGCCGAAAATGCGCTTCAGGTCTGTTTCGCTTACGCCGATTGTAATCGCGACCTAACCGTCCCAATCGCGCGGGCCCCACAAGTAGTAGCTCATGTGGCCGCTGATTGCCTGGGGCAGACCGTAGCGCGGACCGAAGAAGTCGATTGCCGCCGCCTCGCCATAGTTGCGGGTGAAGATCGCGGTCTTGGCGCGTTCGTTCGGCGATATCGAGTTATAGACTTTCGCGACCGTCGCGGCCATCTCAGGCCATCCAAACATATCGGCGTAGCTCTGCGGCAGCTCCGCGGTCTTGCGCGTATCGGTCCGAACGTTCACGCCGAGCACGCGCTGATAGCGGATAAAAGTTTCGACGGGCAAGACAGGAATCGTCACCGGCGCGATCATCACGCCGACGATGACGATCACGGCGGGAAGCGCGTAGCGAATGGCCGGAAAAAACCGGATCGCGAAGAGCGAGTCACCCATCGCCGCGTGGCTGAGCCTGGCAACCAGCGCGACCATCGGCGGCAGATCGACGTATCCCCACGCCAGATGGCGGCCGCACCCGATAAAGTACAACTCGTCGCGGAAGTATCCGTATGCGCCGTTAGTCAGGAAATGAATCAGGATCGTAAGCGCCGCGAAACCGACGACGAGGCGCCAATCCGGGCGCGGCGGTGCTGAAGCCGGACCCGGACTTGCGGCGGTCATGACTTAATGCCCGCGTTGCGCAACATCCCAATCGGGGTGAGACAGGGTCGCATAGTTTATTTGAGCGGCTTCGGAATATATCCTCAATTAGTAACAGACTTAAGATAGGACGAGCAGCGGAATCGGATGACGGTCGAAGCGGATACAATCGCCGCGCTGGGGCGGGCGCGGGCGGCGGCGCCAAGGATGGCGCTCGCGACGACGGCGGAGAAGAACGATTTTCTGCGCCGGCTGGCGAGCTCGATTCGCGATTCGCGCGCGGAAATTATCCGCGCCAACGCAATCGACCTGGAGCGCGCGCGCAAGAGCGGACGCCGCGGAGCGTTCGTCGAGCGGCTGACGCTCGACGACAAGCGAATCGAAGCGATGGCCGCAGGCGTGCTTCAAGTCGAGGCGCTCGACGATCCGGTCGGGGCTGCGATCGAGAAGTGGACGCGGCCCAACGGGCTGAAGATCGAAAAGCGGCGTGTGCCGATCGGCGTGATCGCGATGATTTACGAATCTCGGCCCAACGTCACGGTAGATGCGGCCGCGCTGACGCTGAAAGCCGGCAACGCGGTGGTGTTGCGGGGCGGCAGCGAGGCGCTCGGCAGCAACGGATTTCTTTCCGGATTGATCTCGCAAGCGTTGAGGGACGCCGGGCTGAATCCCGACGCGGCGACCTTTATCCGCGATCCGGATCGCGAAGTAATCCAGATAATGAAGCGCAGCCGCGAGTTGATCGACCTGATAATCCCGCGCGGCGGCAAGTCGTTGAAGGACGCGCTGGAAGGCTCGGCGATTGCGCTGATGCCGCATTTCGACGGGCTCTGCCACACCTACGTCGACCGGGCGGCGGACCTGAAGATGGCGGAGGAAGTGTGCCTGAACGCGAAATGCTCGCGGCCGTCGGTCTGCAATTCGATGGAGACGCTGCTGGTGCACCACGCGGTCGCGGGAAAATTTATCCCCGCGATCGCCGCGCGCATGACGGCGGCTGGCGTCGAGATCCGCGGCGATGAGCGCACGCGAAAAATCGTTCCCGCGGCTCGCGCGGCGACGGACCAAGATTGGGACACGGAATATCTCGACCTGATACTGGCGGTAAAAGTGGTGGATTCGGTTGACGAGGCGATCGCGTTCATCGCGCGTCACGGATCTCATCTTGCGGACGCGATCGTCACCGGCGACGCGGAAGCGGCGGCGCGTTTTGAACGCGAGGTCGATTCGGCTACGGTTTACGTCAATGCGTCAACCCGTTTCACCGACGGTTTCGAATTCGGATTCGGCGCAGAGACCGGAATCTCGACCAATCGGCTGCACGCGCGCGGGCCGATGGGACTCAACGAGTTGACCACCTACAAGTACGTCGTTGGCGGGACCGGACAAGTTCGCGCCTGAGCCGCGAAGCTAAAATCACATGCGGGTAGGATTGTTCGGCGGCACTTTCAATCCGATTCATCTCGGGCATCTGCGCGCGGCCGAGGAAGTTCGCGAGGCAATCCAGCTCGACCTGGTATATTTCATTCCGGCCGCATCGCCGCCGCATAAGGCGAAGAGCGAATTGGCGCCCGCCGAGCATCGGCTCGCGATGGTTCGGCTGGCGACCAAGGGCAACCGGCATTTCATGGCGTCGGACGTGGAGATTCGGCGGGCCGGGCGCTCGTACACGATCGACACGGTGCGCTACTTTCTGGCGACGCTGCGCCAGCCGGCGACGGTGTACCTGCTGATGGGCGCGGATCAGTTTGCCGAGCTCGAATCGTGGAAGGAGCCGGACGAACTGGCGCGCCTGTGCAACTTCGCCGTTCATACAAGGTTAACCGAAGGCGAGCCGGGTCCGCCGCGAATCTCGGTTGCCGCGCTCAAACGATTTGGCTACACTCAGGCAGACGATCACTACGTGCATTCGAGCGGACAAACGCTATCTTTCGTCGAAACCACGTTCCTACCCATTTCAGCGACTGAAATTCGCGGCAAACTGCAACGCGGTGAATCGATCAGGTACCTGGTGCCGATCGACATCGTCGATTACATTCAGTACCACGCGCTGTATTGAGGATCGCTCTGCTTAAACTTTTGCGTTCATTCCGATCGAACCAGCCACCAGCGGCGAGCAAGTTGCCGCGTCGCGGACACATTTCTTGACGGCGCTGAAGAAGGCATACGCCGCCGCCGAAGCGGCGCTGGGGAAAAAGGCCTACGACCTGGTGGTGCTCGAAGTCGAGCATCTGAAGTCGGTCGCGGATTATTTTGTGGTGGCGACCGGGCGCTCCGACGTGCAGGTGCAGGCGATCGCGCGCGGGATCGAGGACGCGATGGGCAAGGCGGGAGAGCGGGCGCTGGCGGTCGAAGGGATGCATCATGCGCACTGGGTGGTGCTCGACTACGACGATGTCGTTATCCACCTGTTCTACGAACCGGCGCGGGAGTTCTATCGGCTCGAGACCAACTGGATCGACGCGCGCGAAGTGAAGTTGCCGGAGCCGATACGGACGCAGGCCGAGGGCTTGCGCATCCGGGCTCTGGGGTGAGAGCCGGCGCGCGCGGGGTCTTTTAGTCAGGCCTCGCGAATCAGGTGCGAGATCCACACCAGGACAATTGCGCCGATGGTCGCGACGACGATCGCGCCGATCATGCCGTTGGGTCCCGGAATGCCGAGTGCGCCGAAGATCCATCCGCCGACGAGGCCACCGATCAGGCCCAGTATGAGGTCGCCGATCAATCCGAAGCCTTCGCCGCGGACCAGCTTCCCGGCCAGCCATCCCGCGATTATTCCGACTATGATCCAAAAAATCATCGTGGGTCCTCACTAAGTTGTCGCGATGACGCTCGAACTGCGCTGCGTGACCGCTACTTTTTTTGTTCCATCGGAACGCCGCAGCACTTGAGTTGTCCGGGGCCGCCCTTGGTGACGATAACCTGGGATTTGCAATTGGCGCAGATGTAAACTTTGCCGAGCTGATTTGCCATTCGTGGATCCTGATCCTTTCGGACGAGTTTTTCTTAAAAATTTTCGCCGAAAATTTACGCGCTTCTGAACAGCGGTTTGCGCTTCTCGAGAAAGGCGCGCACGCCTTCGGCGCGGTCGGCAGTCGTTTGTAGCAGGGCGTATAGATCTTCCTCAAGCCTTATGCCCTGCTCCAATGTCATGTCGTAACCCTTGAGCACGG
>Ga0187879_10001681_pt1 | contig 15076 bp, 13 predicted proteins | sample June2016WEW_19_1_FD_132423 | JGI IMG/M metagenome (GOLD analysis project Ga0187879, IMG submission 132423) | Peatland microbial communities from SPRUCE experiment site at the Marcell Experimental Forest, Minnesota, USA - June2016WEW_19_10 | ecosystem: Environmental > Terrestrial > Soil >... | reverse complement strand
TGGCCGCTGTCGGGCCACCGGCGGTCACGGTCGCGCCGCTTGGCTGAGCGCGGCAAACCGAAGCCCGTCCGGGTCGTCTTCCTCGGCGGACTGGGCGAGATCGGCCGGAACTGCGCCTGCATCGAGGTCGAGGGGCGCATCGTCATCCTCGACTGCGGGATCATGTTCCCCGAGCCGGACATGCCGGGCATCGACCTGGTGCTGCCCGAATTCACCTATTTACAGGACCGCAAGGACCGAGTGGACGGGATCGTTCTCACCCACGGCCACGAGGACCACACCGGGGGGTTGGCCTACCTGCTGCGCGAGCTGAGCGCCCCGATCTACGGCTCCGAGCTGACCGTCGGCCTGGCGCGGCACAGGATCGAAGAGGCCGGGCTGGCGGACAAGACCCGCTTCGTGTCGGTGGCCGACGGGGAGCGGGTGCGGATCGGCGCCTGTGACGTCGAGTTCATCCCGGTGACGCACTCGGTGCCTGAGGCCATGGCGATCGCCTTCCACACGCCCCAGGGCGTGATCCTGCACTCGGGGGACTTCAAGCTCGACCTGCAGCCAGTCGACGGACGGCGCACGGACATGCCACGTATGGGGGAGCTGGCCCGGACCGAGGGGATCCGGCTCCTGCTGTCGGACTCCACCAACGCCGAGGAGCCCGGCTTCACCGAGTCGGAGTCCACGGTGGGGGTGACGCTGCGGCGGGTCTTCGCGGCCCAGTCCGGCAAGCGCATCGTGGTCGCCTGCTTCGCGAGCCACATGCACAGGGTCCAGCAGATCATCGACGCCGCGGTGGCCAACGGGAGGAAGGTGGCCACGCTCGGGCGCTCCATGGGCAAGAACGTCGAGCTGGGCACGCGGCTCGGCATCATCAGCATCCCCGAGGGGGCCCGGGTGGACATCGAGGAGGTGGACGGCATGCCCCCGGGCGAGGTGTGCGTGATCTCCACGGGCTCCCAGGGCGAGCCGATGTCGGCCCTGTCCCTGATGGCGGCGGGGGAGAACAGGTGGCTCCGCATCGGCGAGGACGACGTGGTGGTGATCAGCGCCCACCCGATCCCGGGCAACGAGTGGTCCGTGGGCCGGGTCATCGACGACCTGCACCGGCGGGGCGCCGAGGTGGTGCATTCCGGGGCCGAGGCGGTCCACGTCAGCGGGCACGCCCGCCAGGGGGAGCTCCGGACGCTCATCGACGTGACCCGCCCGGAGTGCTTCGTGCCGGTGCACGGCGAGTTCCGCCACATGGTGCATCACGCCCGCCTTGCGCTCTCCATGGGCCTCGACCCGGCCAAGGTGCTCTTGTGCGAGGACGGCGATGTGATCCAACTCAACGCCAAGGGGATCAGCCGCGACGGCGAGGTGCCCGCCGGCTACGTCTACGTCGACGGCACGGTGGGGGACATTGAGCACGGGGTGCTGCGCGACCGCAAGAAGTTGGCGGAGGAGGGCGTGGTGATGGTCGTCGTCACCGTGGACCGCCAGGAGGGCACGTTGAGCTGCCCGCCGGTTATCGAGACCCGGGGCTGGGTCCACGCCCCGGAAGCCGAGGAACTTCTGGGCGAGGCAAGCGAGGTGGTGGGGGCAGCCGTGACCAAGGCGCTGCGCGACGGGGCGCACGATATTGAGGTCCTGAGCCGCCATACCCGCAAGGCACTGGGCAAGTTCGTCGGCGACCGTACGAGGCGCCGGCCCATGATCGTGCCCGTGGTGCTGATGGTCTGATCGGCCGACTGCGGCCGGCCGATCAGAAGGAGACGGGCGACCAGCTCGACCCACCATCGATCGTCTGGAGCAGGGCCGCCGTGCCGTTCGAGCTCGAACCGAGGGCGAAACCGTCGGCCTCGCCGACGAAGAGCAGGCGAGTGACCGACCCTTGGGCGAACGGGAGGGTGCCCACGCCGGTGAAGGTCTGGCCGCCGTCCGTGGTCCGCTCGACGGCAGGGGACTCGATGCCCAGGTACCGGTAGGCGATGTCGGCGGACACGGGGTCGAAGGCGATGCCCCCGGTGCCTGCGTACGACCAGACGGTGGTGAAGCCGTGGCCGCCGTCGGTGCTGCGCAGCTCCGAGACCATCATGCTGGTGGGGCAGTTGGCCCAGATGACGCTGCCGGCCATGGGGGCGAGGGCACACGCGACGACGCCCGCCAGGCGGGGCTGGCCGAAGACGGTGAAGCGGGGAGGGCGGCCGCCCGTCGACTCGGCCAGCTGGGGGACCGGCGTCCTCGGATCGACATAGGTGATCCACAGCTGCGAGCCCGCGGCGCCCATTGCGGCGCTGGCGCCCGGTGGGCGCCGGACGTCATGGGGCGGGAAGGCGGAGAACGACCACTGCGTCGAGCCGGCGACGGATGGAGCTCTCCCAGAGCTGCAGGCACCTCAGCCCGCTGCCGCACGGGACTGTGCCGAGGACGTAGACGCGGGGTAGCGCTCCGGCCTGCGCGACGATCGAAGGTGTGAACACCGGGCCGGGGGAGAGGGCCGTCGCCATCCCCGAAGACGGCGCGACCGTGAACGCGACGGCCGCAAGGACGATCGTGACCGCGGCGATCGCGCACCGTGATGCCGGCATGGGGCCATCGGCTCCTGGCGAGGGGGGCTACGAGTAGCGGGCTGCTCGGGTCCCGGGCGGATTGTGGACGCCGGGCACGGTGTCGGGGTTCTCCACGCAGACCTCCGACTCGAGCCCGTCGGGATCCCGAAAGAAGAGGCTGAGCATGGGCCCGAAATCGGTCACGTAGTCGTCGGCGGCCCCTCGGACGATCAGCCGCTCGCGGATCTTCTCGAACGCGTCGAGCGACGCCGCTTGGAGCGCCAGATGATCGAGGCGCCCTCGACCGAACATCGGTGTCTGGCGCTCAGCTTCGGAGTTCCCCTCGATCTGGAAGACGTTGAGCTCGGCCCAGTCGCCGATCTTGATGATGGAGAGTCGTGGTCCCTGGCCCTCGGGGAACTCCGAGCCGTCCCGGAGGATCTCGGCGTCGAAGACGTCCCGGTAGAAGTCATTCAGGCGAGACGCGTCGTTGGTGATGACCGCCACATGGTTCAGGCCCTTGAGCAGCACGAGTGTTCCCTCCTGGTGCGGTGGTTCCGTCCGGCTCCCCCCACCCTATGCACCCATGGCCCGGCAAGGGCGACGCAGGACAGCGCGTTCGGGATGTCAATCGTCGAGTCGATCGAGGAGCCATCCGGGCTTCACCACGTCGGCCGCCAGATCCCTGGCCTTCTCGCTCAGGGCACGATCCGCCGTGACGAGCGTCACCGGGGCATCGGCGGCGGCGATGACGTCGAGAAGCATGTCGTCCCCACTGCGAGGCGCATGGATGACGGTGACCCCGTCGGCCACTCCCGGCTCGGCGCCGTCACATGCCTTTCCTTCGAGGACCAGGACGACGGGTTCGGCGAGTTGTCCCGTTCTCACCGCATTTCGCACCCGCTCCACGAACGTACGGGCCGCCCCTGGTCGGTCCTTCCACCAACCCGTGGGCCGGGACCCGATCACATTGGCTGCATCGACGAGGAGCATGACGCCAGGGATCAGCTGCCGTAGGGCCGGGTGAGTACCTCCATATTGTGGCCGGAGGGATCCTCGAAGTAGAAGCCGCGTCCGTGGCTGTTGATGCGGTTCTCGTGTTGGTGGCCGGGGTCGGCCCAGTAGGTGAGGCCGCGTTCGGTGACCCGGGCGAAGATGGCGTCGAACTCCTCCTCGGTGACGAGGAAGGCGTAGTGATGCTGCTCCGGAGCCCAGCGGTCGTCGTAGTCGAGGCTGACGCCGTTGGTGGTCTCGATGCACAGGAACGGCCCGAACTGCTTCGGGGGGTCGAGGCCGAGGATCTCGGCAAGAAAGGTGGCCGATGCCTGCTTGTCCTGCACCGGGACGATTGTGTGGTTGAGCTCGACTCCCATGGCGCCTCCTTGCGGCCTGCTGCAGACCCCATTATCGGCCCGTTGTGCCCGGGATGCCTCACCGAGGCGGTGGACGCGGCCACGGGACCCGGGGGGAGGCTCCCAACCCCGGTGAGGTACGACCGATGATGACCACGAATGCTAGGGCCCGGAATCCTCCTCGAACACGATCGGAGGGTTGGGCGGCATGTACGCGGAAGGGACCTCAGCAGCCGTCCGTTCGCTCTCGACGACCGCGACGTCTGATACGGCATCTTCGGCTTCGAAGACTGCACCCAACGAAAACGCCCCTGCGGCACTGAAGATCGCTTCGGGCGCCGCCCCGTCAACGAGGAGCTCATATGAGGAGACCGGAATCTGGGCGACCAGACAGTACGTGGACCCTTCGGAGCCGGAGCCAACCCTTCGGCTGACCAGGCAGTGCTTTCGTCCGTCATCCATCACGTAGACGGCGTCGTCACCCTGACCAAAGCTTGCTCGAATCTCCATCTCAGAGTGACTGAACAGATGAGACCGTCGCAGGTACTTCATGGACCACAAGGCGTCGCGAGGGACAGAGCCCTCCTCGTCCTCCTCGGACAGAGGAGTCGAGTGCCTGGGGGATGAAGACGGGCTCCGGACGACCCAACCATCCCGCCGAAATGAGCCCGGGCTGCATCGACTGCTGGCTCACAACGCCGTCCTCGCTGATGTAGTCGGGGTCATCTCGCGGGTCAGGCGAACCCACATCACCCTTGGCCATTGCGCATTCCCTCAATCAGCTGGCATTGACGGTAGCCGTCGGTGTTCTGGACCGGCGTTCTGCGGCGCCGCGTTCGAGTCCACTCGATCCCGTGCCTTACCAGGCGAGTCCGGCCAGTGCGACATTGGCGTTCAACATCCGGGCGTTGTCGAGTCCGTGTGGCGTGACGTCGGCCAGCCACAGCCCGACGGGACTGTGGCCGACGAGATAGAACAACTTCGTGCCCCGTGCGTCAAAGGCCACCGGAAGCACTGCCGGCATGGAAAAGAGGTGGATCGCGCTCGCTCGACGGCGAGTCACCTGCGCTTCGTACATGTCGGTGTGACCGCCGTGGAACGCAGCCATGAAGAGGTTGGGCCCCGACGCACCAATCGGGCCGTACCCAGACCTCAAGCTGTGGAGAACGACCCGTGTCGCGGTGAGAGCATGCCCGGTCCGGGCCTTCACGACGATCAGGCAGGTGCTGGACGCAGGGACTGCGCTGCACGATCCTGGCACCGGGGCCGGTATCGGATTACCCATGAGATCATTGCCGACACCCCCGGGCAGCACGACGAGCTCCGAACCGTTCCCGAGCCACGTGATCGAGGCAGTGAGAAGGTCGGTCTGTCCGCCAAGGAGCTTGCGGAGGTTGATCGACCGGACCGCTCCTGATGAGAGATCCCGTACGAAGAGTTGCTGAGAGCCCTCCGGCCCTGCTCCGTAGGCAAGAAATCGCCCATTCGGACTGATCGAGGGCTCTTCGCCGTCAGCCACGAACGCTCTTCGGCCATTCGCCACGTCGATGCGTTCGATCTCCAAGGACATGGGTTCGACCACGGTCAGGTACACATCCTGGCCGTCCGGGGAGTAGGCAAGGCCGTTGTCGGTGTAGCCCGCAATAGTCCCGAGGTCCTTGATCACCTTTCCGGTGCTCGGTGATTCGATCTGGAAGTCGCTTCCCGACCCGTTGGCGAGAACGAAGTTCGACGGGTCTCTCTGCACGGGCGAGGCCGTAGCCGGGATCCCCCAGGACATGGCGAGACCAAAGACCATCGCCGCCAGCCCACACCGACCGATCAGTCGCACGGAGCCATCTGCCGTCTCAGCTCGAGAAGGAGTCCGCGACGAGGTCGACGACGCGAGCCCAACCATGGGCCTCCGGAGGATCGATGAGATGCTCGGACGCCGCGATCGCCTCTGGGGCTCCGCCTCGAACCGCCACCGCCATGCCGGCCTGTCGCAGCATCGTGAGGTCGTTCAATCCGTCACCGACGGCAAGGACTTCCTCGGGCCCGATGTCGTGCTGCCGGCAGTAGGTGTGCACGCCTGTCCACTTTGAGACTCCCGGAGGGCTCACTATCAGCCCGAATTGCCCGTACTCCGGCTCCGGGTACAAGACGGCAGCGGACCCGTCGACGAGAGCCAAAGCATCGACGACTTCCCTGAGGCGCTCGTTGCTCAGGCCCAGGACCGAGAAGGCGTAGACGTCCTGTGTGGCAGCCGTGACCTCGAGGTCGCCCACTGCGGTGACCGGTGCCACGTACGTGAGATGGTCGGGACACGTGGAGGGAGCGTCTGACACGACGATGTCGATTTCTGGGTGCTCGACGTAGATGCAGGGGTCGAGTCCGTGCGCTCGAAATGTGGCCAGGGTGCCGACCGCAACCTCCGGATCGAAACATGCCTGGTGAAACCGCTCGCCAGAGCGGAAGTCCACTCCGAGCGCCCCGTCGATGAGCACCGCCGGCAGCACGAGGCCCGCCTCGGCCAGCCGCCCACCGGCGACCCGGGGTCGCCGGGACGTGGCGGCAAGCACCGTCACCCCGGCAGCGATGAGGTCGGCGGCGGCCGTGACGTGCGACTGCGGAGGCCTGAGATCCGAGCCCCAGAACGTGCCGTCGAGGTCTGTGGCCACCAGACGGATCACCGATCCATTATCGGCCGCTTCGGGGTCCCCGGACCGTCGGCTCAGACCACCCACGCCCGTTGCGCATGACGGTGCGCCCGGCCAGGTCCTCTGCCTCGCGCCAGACCTGTACGCGCTCGGGCCCGAGCACCAGGTAGACGTCGTCGCCGCTGGCGGTGCGGGGCCTCGGAGGTGGGGACGGCCTCGACACCTTCCAGGTGTGGGTCACCGGCACGAGGTGGACGGCACCGATGGCTGAGGTGGACGCGACCCACGCGTTGGCCTCAATCACCGCCAGCTTCGCCAGAGCGTCCGCCTTGCGTTCCTCGGGCGACCGGGTCGCCATGCCAGAAGCATGGCACCGATCACGAACCTTCGCCGATCACCGCCGGAGAAGAAACGCCGTCAGCGCCGCGATCCGGTTGCTCACGACAGCGTCGACTCCGGCGTCGACGACGCCGGCCATGTCCGGCGGCTCGTCGACAGTCCAGGTGGACACCTTCAGACCCGCGTCGTGCACCGCCTCCACCCCCTCGGGCGTCACCAGCCCGAACATCGGGTTCCAGTACTCCGCCCCCAGTTCCTCCAGCAGGTCGAGCGGCGGTGCGGGACCCTCCACCCAGGTCAGGCCGATTCGGGCCGCAGGGGTCAGGTCGCGGAGCATGCGCAGTGCCTCGACGTTCCCCGTGACGAACAGCGAGCGCTCCACCGCTCCGGCCTCCAGCACGGCCTCAAGCGCGCCGTCCACGACCTCTCGCCGGGTGAAGTCGACCATGAGGGGCAGCTGTACGGCAGTGAGCACCTCGCGAAGCGTCGGGATCCGCAAGTCGCCTTCGCCGATACCTTGTACCTCCACCAGGTCCAGGTCGCCCACCGACCTGTTCACGCCCCACAACCGGTCGAGCATCTGGTCATGCAGGACGACGATCTCATCGTCCTTGGTTCGTCGCAGGTCCAGCTCGACCATGTCTGCGCCCAGCGCGACTGCCGCGGCGAAGGCCGGCAGCGTGTTCTCCCGGTCGCCCAGCGGCTCGCCCCGGTGGGCGATGGCGATGACTTCTTTGCCGGTCCCGACGTTGGGATGCACGATTCCTGTTACGAACTCGGACTCACGCCGCCCCGAATGCTTCGGTAGAGCGGACGGGCGAGCACGACCGCCGCACCGCATTGCAGCACGCCCGCCAGCACCAAGGGTAAGCGGAGGCCGCCGAGTGTGGCCAGACTCCCGGCTGCGAGCGCACCCACTGGTGCCGCACCCCAGACGATGCCGCGCCAGGCGCCGCCGACTCGTCCCATGAGGTCATGGGGTGTGAGCCTCTGCCGGAGAGAGATCGCGACAACGGACCCCGTGCCCACGGCGAAGCCAACGAGGGCGAACGCCGGACCGGCCAGGTGCCAGCTCTGTGCCGAAGCCATGATCAGGTACCCGAGGCCGGAGACGATCGCAGCACCCAGGAGCGTGGGAGCGCTGCCCAAGCGCCTGACGAGGCTGTCGGCGAGGATGCTCCCCAGGAGGGACCCTACGGCGCCCGCAGCCAAGAAGATGCCGTATGTGGCCTCCCGGACTCCCCATTCGGACGTGGCGAGAAGCACGAGCACTCCGCCCTCCATGCCCTGGAGCCCGGCGAGACAGGCCACCAGCACGAGCAGCACCCGCAAGCGGTGGTCTGCGAAGAGCAGGCGGGCGCCCTCCCAGACGGAAGTGGAGGATCCGGTCTCGGGTGACGCCTTCGATCGGAACTTGACGAAGGGAAGGCACGACGACATGAGGGCGATTGCCTCGGTGACGAATGGCAGGGATTGACCAACTGCGAAGAGCGAGGTTCCGACGACCGGACCGACCAGATTCTCCGCTCCCGCCTCCGTGCCGGACAACACCCCGTTCGCCTGTTCAAGATCGCGGGTGTCGATGAGCCCCGGCACCATGGCCTGTAGCGATGAGTAGTAGATGGCCCGTCCGCCTGCATTTATGAGAACCAGGAGGATCAGGAGTGCCAAGGACATCCGGTCGCTCGCGATCAAGAATGCGGTGGCCAGCATGGCGACGGCGCGCAAGGTGTTGGCAAGAGCCATCACAGGGCCGCGCTCGAACCGGTCGGCGAACGCGCCGGCCGGGAGCGCCACGAGGAGCCACGGAAGGCTGTCTGCTGCGGCAACGGCCGAGACGGCGAACGGGCGCGGGTCAACGACAACTGCAAGGAGCGGCACCGCTCCGTAGGAAAGCCCGTCACCCGAGCTCGCCAGCGTGAAGCCGACCCAAAGGCGAGTGAAGGAACGTCCGAGCCGGCGCCGGTGGGCCGCCGGACTACGAAGCCTCATGCTGGGACCTCTCCCCCTCTCCGGTCACCTGTATCGCGATGCCTTGCACTGGACCACATGCTGGGCCACGAGCCGCTGGCGCGACAAGCGGCGGGCGCCGCCCCTCGCGAATGCCAAAAGCTCGCTAAAGACGACGACCCGCCGTGTCGATACAAAGATCGCAACACCCCATACCGTCACGGGGATGGTGCGTGAGATTGCTATTGATTGTGGCCGTCACTGACCACTGGGATTTATCCCCATCGACTCATTAGCCCACCTCCCTTGCACTCGGTACAGGTGGGGAATGCGAGGGCTCTATACCGTGCTACCGGCGCCCTCCATTCCCCGCGCTCAAAAGTCTACGCCTATGTTGCAACCGAGTTGCAACCGGCCGTTGCGCGGCCGTTGTGGTCCGGCCAGGCAGTTTGACGCAAATTGTGGGTCCGCGGGCCTCATTTACGAACAAGCGATGGCGTTTGCGGCACGCCGGGGCAACCCCACGACCAGGTGGGTGAATGGCCCAGATTCCACTTGACAGGGTCCCGGGGCGGCCAAAACTCCGCTCTGCAGGCAGCTGTGCTTACAGCGATGTAGTTTCGATGCCGCGGAAGCCGTGTGACTGCCGCGCGGCGCGCCAGCGGCTCCGCCGGCTTCGGGGGAGCGCCCGGTTACCCGGTGTGCCGTCCGGGGCGTCGAGCATCGCAATGCCTGCGCCGCGCCCGGTTGTCCTGGGGACTCTCCCTCAGCCCCGGCCCGAAGCGAGGGCGCGTAAGGCCGGGGCACCCACCCCTCGGGTGTCGCGGGGTCCGAGGGGTGCGAACTGGAGGGATGCACCCTCGAGGAGCCACTCCTGGAGGTCGGAGGGCTGCATGGGCTTGGACAGGTAGTAGCCCTGAATGAGATCGCACCCGGCGTCGGCCAGCATCGCGCAGGTGATCTCGTCCTCTGCTCCTTCGGCGACGACGGTCAGGCCCAATGAGTGTGCCATCGCGATGGACGAGCGGACGATGATCGCGTTGCTCAGCTCGTTCGGGAGGTTCGTCACGAAGGATCGATCGATCTTCAATTCCTGAACCGGCAGTCGGTGGAGATACGCCAAAGACGAATAGCCGGTTCCGTAGTCGTCGATGCCGATTCGGATGCCGAGAGCAGCCAGCTCGTCGAGGACCCGGGTTGCTTGCGTGAGATCGGCCATGACCTCCGTCTCGGTGACTTCGAGGGTCAGGACATCTGGCCGCAGGTCGTGAGCCCGCAGGTGTCCGGCGACTCGCTCCACGAGACTGGCATCGGCAAATTCACAACCAGAGACGTTCACCGCGAGCGAGACGTCAACCCCGGCTTCGCGCCACCTCACCAATTGTGCGCATCCCTCCGCGAGGACAAAGTCGGTGATCTGGGAGATCATGCCCATCTGCTCGGCGATCCCGATGAACTCCTGTGGGGGGATGGCCCCGTGGACAGAATGGTTCCAGCGAGCGAGGGCCTCGACCTGGACGATGTCTCGAGACCATACGTCGGCAATCGGCTGGTACATGACGCTCAGCTCGGTCCCGGTCTCGAGGGCATGCGTCAGAAGACCGCCGAGCATCAGCCAGCGGCGCATGCTCCGGTCGTGTTCCACGGAGTACACCTCGACTGCGTTCCGACGCTCCTTCGCCAGGTACATGGCGATATCGGCCCGCTGCAGCAGAAGAGCCATGTCGTCACCGTGTTCAGGAGCGAGCGCGATTCCGGCACTCGCTGTCACGGCAAGCGTCAGCCCGTCCATCTCGATCGGGCGTGACAGCTCGGCGTTGAGATCCTTGACGATGGCAATGGCCGTCTCGGCTTCGAGGACGTTCGCGATGACCAGGGCGAACTCGTCACCGCCGAGACGTGCCACGGTGGCCTGCTCGCCTACCGCGCGCAGCAGGCGCTCGGACACCTCGCAGAGGAGGCGGTCTCCGATCGCATGGCCCAGCGTGTCGTTGACGTCCTTGAACCGGTCAAGGTCGAGAAGGACGATCGCGACCCCCTCACTCTCGTTGAGCGCGCTCGTCGCACGAGTCAGGAACAGCATGCGGTTCGGGAGCCCGGTGAGCATGTCGTGGGTCGCCTGGTGCGACTTGCTGTCGACCTCGTAGCGCAGTTCCTCCACGAGCCGGGCACGCTCCAAGCTGGCACTGGCATGGGCGACAAGAGTCTCGAAAAGCCGGAGATCGTCGTCGTCGAAGCTGTCCAGCTCCTCGTCGCGGTCCAGGGCGAGGATGGCTCCGACCGCAGTGTGCCCATTCATGATGGGGGCGACGATGGCGTCCCGGTACACGCCACTGATCGGGTCCTTGAGGCTGTCGTTCGGTGCCGTGCTGTTGTGGAGGGAAGCACGGCCCGTGAGGATCGCTTCCGTGACCATCGATGCCTTGTCGAGGCTAATCGGCTCGACCCCCGAGGGACCTCGATCGCTCAGGGTGATCCGGCGGGGAATGCCGGAGGGTTCGGCAAGGATGAGCTCCGCCCGTCTGGCCCGCATGACCGTGCACACCTGCCTCAACACGTCATAGCTCATCGACGAGGGCTCGAGGCTGGCTGTGCCGAGCGCACGACTGAAGTCGTACAGGCGCTGCAGCGACGCAAACCGCAGGGAGAGGCGTGTGTAACCCCGGTACGCAGCGATGATCAGGACGGCCACCAGTAGGAGAGGCAGAGTCGCCCACATGTCGAACCAGACCGCGTCGAGCACGACGATCGCCAGGCACACGTTCACCAGGACGAGCATCGCCTCCGTCGTGAGCTGAGAGCCGGTCCGATGCTCAGCGGTCTGGCCGTTGAGCATGGTGACGATCCGCACGTTGACGGCCATGATGACCGCGATGGCACACAGTGCTGCTGCTGCGGCCGCCCAACCTCGAAGGCTGACCGGGCTGTGCCCTCCGAGCAGCTCACGGAAGATGAGGGCTGCGATGGCGGCGCCCAACCCTGCGGAGGCGACGTTGAAGGCCACCTTGACCGGTGCTTGCCTGCGCACGAGAGCGTGGACCAAGGCCTCGGTGCACACGCAGCCGAGGACAAGCAGGACCGGAGACAGGAAGACCAATCCGATGAACATGGGCACTGCATCAAGCACCATGAGATTGGTGTTCCCGCGGTGGTGCAGCGATACCGGCGCACAGACGGCGGCCGCCCACAGCACGCAGAAGACTGCGAACATGGCGGGCACCGGGATCAGAACACGAAGGGGCTCTGCGTCGTGAAGGGGCCCTACAATGACGAGGGCGGCCGTCGCAAGGGCGAGGGTCGCGGAAAAGGCATTGATGGCGACGATCGCCACCCAACGCGACCGTTCGGGAGCGGGAGCAATTTCCGGTGGGCTGTCATCGGGGACGGGCAGCGGAGTTGGGTTGTCGGGTCCCGCTCTGAGAACCTCGCTTTCATCCGCCATTGGCCCCACCGGTTTCGTGCGCGGACGAGCGGCCGAACCGCCATTCGATGGCACGATTGCGTTATCGGCGGGTTTCGGGGCCGACTTAAGATCGGCATCGGTCCCCGAGGGAGAAAATGTCGCGCCACCTGGACGTTCACCTTGATCTGACCCCGGGCGAGGCGGCGACCGCTCATGGGCCCTTTGACCCGCGGTCTCGGTGGCGATCAGCTCGCCCCGAAACCGACCGGGTTGGGGTTACAGGCCCCCGAGCCCCTGCCTAGGCGTTGGAGGCGTACACCGCCCCGGCCACGTTGGCGATGATCTGGTTGAGCGCCGGCTCAATGAGGGTGTCCACGGCGGCCTGGGTGATGTGCACCCCGTCCGCGCCGCGCGCCACCAGGCCGTCCACCACGGAGGAGTACGTGCCGTCCGGGTCGAGCACCGTGTAGAGGTCGTCCACCGACACGTAGGGGTACTCGGCGGCGACGCCCTGCACGATCTGGTTGTAGGCGTCGACGAGGTCGTGCGGCGTCCCGTCGTCGAAGTAGGGCGACGTGGAGAGGATCACCGCCCCCCCGTCGGAGTGGGCGATCTGCACCGCCTCCTCGAGGTTGGACCGGATGTACGCCGAGTAGGCGGCGTCGGCCAGGGTCGCGAAGCTGCCGTCGAACTCTCGGTTCTGGGTCTCCCAGTACCCCGTCTGAATCACGGTCACGTCCGGGTGGAAGCGCGAGACCACCCACTGCAGCTGGGACGCCCACAACGCGCACGCCCCCGAACTGAAGTAGAGGGAGCTCGGGTCGTTCCACGGGAGCGTCGGCGCGCCGTTCGTGAAGCCGCAGCCGGCGGCGGCCCCGTCGTCGACGGCGTAGGGCGGCGAGGTCTCCTGCACGTACTGCCCCTCGTAGAGGGCGAGGGAGTCGCCCGCGAACGCCACCCGCTGCGCCCCCTGATGGGTGGCCTGCGGTCCCGGCACGTCGTTGATGATGGTCACGACGGGCGGGATCGGGGCCGACAGCGGTTTGGGGAAGAGGGGCGGGTGGAGGGGCGACTGCGCGCTGCCCGAGAAGCCGGCGTCGCCGAAGGTGAAGACGCCGGCGTCCTGCCCGACCAGCCAGTAGCCGCCCCCGTCGGGCGTGGGTGTGATGGCGACGATCGGCTCGTTCAGGTCGAGGCTCCCGGTCGACCCCCAGAACCGCGCGTCGCCGTAGGTGAAGATGCCGCCGTCGGAGGCCACCAGCCAGTAGCCGCCGCCGTCGGGCGTGGCGGCCATGCCCACCACGGGCTTGTTCAGCGTCATGCCACCCGTCGAGCCCATGAACCGCGCGTCGCCGAAGGAGAAGATGCCGCCGTCGGAGGCGACCAGCCAGTACCCGCCGCCGTCCTTGGTGGCGGCCATGCCGACGATCGGCTGGTTGAGCGCCATGCCTCCCGTCGAGCCCATGAACCGCGCGTCGCCGTAGGTGAAGATGCCGCCGTCGGAGGCGACCAGCCAGTAGCCGCCGCCGCCGGGGGTCGGGGCCATGCCGACCACCGGCTCGTTGAGGGCCATGCCGCCGGTCGAGCCGAAGAAGGAGGCGTTGCCGAAGGTGAACACGCCGCCGTCGGAGGCGACCAGCCAGTAGCCGCCGTGTGGGTCGGCTGCCCCGCCGACGATCGGCTTCTGCAGGGGCACCTCGAGGGTGTCGCCGTCGTACCCCGCACCTCCGAAGGTCATGACGCCGCCCGCGGCGTCCACGATGGCGTAGGAGGAGTCCGTCGCCAAGGACGTCGCCGCGCCCGCCCTGGTGCCGCCGCCAGCCGGGGACACGGTCACGAGCGCGCCGGTGGCGAGCAGTACCGCCACGCTCACAACGGCACGGCGGCCCACCCGCGACGTCAACCTTCCCGCGCCTGACATGAGTCCACGATCATAGGGAGGAGGGGGCGCCGTGATAGCGCGCCCTGCCTCAGAGGAGCCGCAGCTGCTGGCCGGCCTCCGGCATCCGCTCGGCCGCGGGTGCGGGCACCTTCGGCCCGCCGCGGTAGCGGTGCCGGCCCGTCACGCCGCAGCGCAGGGCCGCCGCGCGCACAATGCCCTCCACCCGCTCGCGCTCGGTGTCCTCCTGGTACGCACCGCGCTGGAAGCGCCCCTGGTGGAGGCGGACCAGATCGGGCCTGGCGCCGGCCAGCCAGTCGAAGTAGTGGGCGCGCACCGTGCCCCGCAGGTGCAGCGCCACACCGTGGATGGAGACCGCGCCGGCGTCCGCGCAGGCCTCGACGACCTCGCGCAGCTGGTCCTCGGAGTCCGAGAGGCCCGGCAGCACCGGGGCGACCAGAACCCCGCACGAGATCCCCATGGCGGTCAGGCGCCGCAGCGCCTCGACCCGGCGGTCCGGCGGGGGAGTACCCGGCTCGGTCAACGACCACACGGTGCGGTCGAGCGTCCCCACCGAGAAGCTCACCGAGACCTCAGTGCGTTCCGATGCCGCGGCGAGCAGGGCGGCATCGCGCAGGATCAGCGTCGACTTGGTCAGGATGCTGAAGGGGTTGCGCGCCCCCGAGAGCGTCTCTACGATGCCTCTGGTCAGGTGGTATTTGCCCTCGGCGTGCTGGTAGGGGTCGGTGTTGGTGCCCATGGCGATGGTGCCGCCGCCCCACTTGGGTGCGCGGAGCTCGGCGCGGAGCCGCTCCACGGCGTTGACCTTGACCACGATCTTGCGCTCGAAGTCGGACCCGATCCCCAGGCCGAGGTAGTCATGCGTCGGCCTGGCGAAGCAGTAGACGCACGCGTGGCTGCACCCTCGATACGGGTTGATCGTGTGCCGGAAGGGCATCTGGCTCTCCGGCGGCACCGTGTTGATGATG
>Ga0187879_10001676_pt1 | contig 15112 bp, 19 predicted proteins | sample June2016WEW_19_1_FD_132423 | JGI IMG/M metagenome (GOLD analysis project Ga0187879, IMG submission 132423) | Peatland microbial communities from SPRUCE experiment site at the Marcell Experimental Forest, Minnesota, USA - June2016WEW_19_10 | ecosystem: Environmental > Terrestrial > Soil >... | reverse complement strand
GCCGGTAGCTGACGAGTTGGGTTTCCATCGTCACGGGGTGTCCGGGGACCCTGAGACGGATCTCGCGCTGGATGACCGGCAGGAAGGTGCTTGGATCCACGAGCACGACGAGGCCGATCATCGGTACGACCTTCGCGTGCTTGCGTCCTGAGAAGCGCGCGACGGTGAGGTTGCCTTCGAGCTTCCACAGCTGTTTGCCGTCGAGCTGCTCGCTGCCGACGAGCTTGAAGGCGTGTTCGCGGTAGAGCCATCGGTAGAGCCCGATGCCTTCCGCCTGCAGCGGCGAGCCCACGCCTTGCAGCACGACGGCAGGGGCTTCGCCAGCCGCAACGGCTTCGGCAGCCCGCACCCGCGCCTTGGCAAGCGTCGGGCCGAGGCGCAGCGCCCCCTGAGGGGTGCCGGTTCCGTGGTGAGCCCGGGGTCCGGTCGTGATGTCGAAGCGCTGGATCGCGCTCGGCGCGTCTGTGGCGCCCTGCCAGAATTCCACCCGTCCGGGCGCGGTTGCCGATTCAGAGGTCATCGTCCGCGTTCTGCGTATGTATCCCTGAAAGATGCGCTGTGTCCGCTGGCTTTCGGTGCTCGTGTCGATCCATTCCCGACGGTGGAAGGTCACCGGAGCCCGGCCGCGGTTGAAGAGCCGGTCGACGAACTGCGCTTCCAGGACACCGCCGCCCGTCGAGGTGGCCGCATAGGCCGCGGCGGCGACGTTCACACCGGGCCCGGAGGATCCGCCCGCGAGCACCAGGCCGCCCGCAGCCGCCGCGGCCGCCGCCAGCGAGGCCGCCAGCGCTCGTCTCCTTGACCGGCCTGAGGTGAGTCGTCGCGCCGGCATCGGGAGTGTCTCGTCCCGTGCGTCGATCAGCCCCAGCAGGTCCTCTACGCCGGGCACGGCAGACACTTCGCGGACAGGGTTGACGGCGGCGAGCAAGGGAATGATGTCCTCGGTCATGGGGAGGCCTCCATCGGCAGCGATGTGCATCTGGTGGGCTGCTCTCGCTCACGGGCGAGGGCTTCAGCGAGCCGCCGCCGTGCGCGATGAAGACGTACGCGCACGGTTCCCGGTTTGACGCCGAGCACGGCGGCGACCTGGCTGGGCGAGAGCTCCTCCCATGCGATGAGCAGCAGCAGTTCGCGGTCGGACTCGCCCAAGCGCTCCAAGGCGCCGCGCAGCCTGGCCGTATCGGGGCCCGCCTGTATCGCCGGCGGCGCAGCGCTGTTCTCGGCGAGGCGATCCCGAAGCGCGCGGCGACGGCGCTCTCCCCGCCGCTGGGTGGCGAGCACTCGTCGCGCGACACCGAGCAGCCACGGCAGAGGGTCCGCGGGGACCTCATCCAGGCGCCGCCAGGCGACGATGAAGACCTCTGCCAGGAGATCATCGGCGAGGGAGGGCTCGGCACGGCGCAGGATGTAGCCCTTCACGGCGGGCGCATGCGCGCCGTACAGCACCTTGAACCGAGCTCGCCGCTCCATGTTCACGTAATGGCCGGACCCAGGCCGAGCGTTACATACGCGCCGTCTACCAGACCGTCCTCGACCGGCCGCGGCATGCTTCGCAGCTGGCTATCGACGGCGCCTTGGCGGGCGGTTGTGCTCTACGCGCAGCTCGGGAGCCTGCGGGCGACAGAACAGCGCCGGCGTACCGGCGCTCTCCACATGCACGGTGCTGCTCACATCTTCCATGCACGGACGGCTTGCGGTCGCCGGGCAGCCGGTGAGCTGCGATCGCGCGTGGCCGGGGCTGCTCGCCACAGGGACAGCGCAGCCTTGGGCGCACTGATCGGCAGCGACTGAGCACGTTCGGCCCCGGACGTCCTCACGCGAGCGTACACCTGGCAGGAGTGCCGACCGACGCTGTTGTAGCGATACGCGACGCGCACTGTCCACCGAGCTGCTCGCCTGAACCGCCATGGCGCAGACCAGAACCGCAACCGCCAGCAGGACGACCAGCGCACGCCTCATAGACGAAGCCTACCGCCGCAACAAGTGCCCGTCGCCATGATCGATGCGTCCCGGTCGCGGACGGCCCCAGAGCCAGTGCGGGCACCGAGACCAGCGGGTCGCTGAGAGCGGTGCACGCCTCGTCGTGCAGACGCGGGTCGGTGGTCTTGGCGAGTCACGGCCCTGCGTTCAGCGAGGGGGAGTCGGTGCTCAGGACGGCTTGCGCTCCTTGTGCAGCTGTAACGGTCTCTGCGGCCGGGACCTCGGCCGCCGCCAGGTTGTTGTGCACATCCAGAGGGGTCTTGCCGGCGGCGCTGACGAGGTCGGGGGCGACGGTCCCGTTCGGAGTAAGGACCGCCACGATCGCGTTGCCGTGCAGTGGCCCGCTGTCGCCGTCCTGCCTCGGGTCAACGAGAGCGGCGATGTCAGCCTTGCCTTCTTCTATTTCCGCAAGCGAGGAGCAGACCGCTCCATAGCCTTCTGTTGGGTCGGGGATAAAGACACATACGTGGTCTCCCGAGGGCGCTACCCATGCTTGGGCATTTGATCCAGCGATCGGGACGGGCCGCGCCAGGGAGAAGTCAGTGTCGCTGAAATGGTTGGCGTCACCCCGGTCGAATCCTGCCTTCAGACGCTGCTGCCCGGCGATGTAGCTCGCCTGCTCGGGTGTGCGAAAGACGGGGAAGGCGTCCACGACGCTCTGGCTGGGGGCAACGACGGCGGATGTCCTCGCGCGAGAGAGGACAGGCGGGGACGGCGCACCGGATGATGCGAGTGCAGCCGCGCCCCCCGACACGGCCGCGAGGCCTGCGGCAAGCCCCACTACTAGCTTTCGATGTGGAATGTGCATCGTCTTTACAGCTCCTTTGTTTCTTGAGTCGGGTCGGCTCTTGCGGACTGCGCTGCTCGGGCTCAGGGCCTCGGCGTGACCGGGATCGACGCCGCCTGATCACCGATCTGGAAGGTAATCGTCGGGTTCTGCACGATGGTCGCCGTCGAGTCCCGCACGATCGCGGTGGCGATGCCTTCCTGTTGCGTGAGCGTCGTCGTGCTGCCGTCGGCGTGGTGGATGACGGGGTCGCTGGAGTGCGTCGGCAGGACGGCGACGAACTCCGTCGTGTCCCGGCCATATACGGTCACGGTCAGACCCTTCTGTACGGCTTCGGAGGTCTGGCTGCAGCTCTGGCGGTACTGCGTGCTTCTCCCCCGCGCAAACGGCGGCTGAAGGGGCGCGGCGACGCAGAGCTGGCCGGCGTCTGGGGTGGTCGCGACGTAGCCGGTGCCGTAGGGCGTCGTGATCGCGTGCGCATGCCCGAGATCCGCGCCGTGACGCACCAACAGCCGCAGGGCGCCGCGCAGCGGGCGAGCGTCGGTGACAGGCTTGGCGAGCACGGGAAACGCAAGCGCGCGATCCGGCGTCGAGCCAGAGGAGAGCACCGTCAACGCCGCAATCCCGATGGCCGCGGCCGCCGCTGAGGCGGCAAACGCCCTCGGTGAACGCGAGGCCAGCGCACGCATCCGGCGGAGACGACGGCTGCGACCGCCTGCGGCGTGCGCTCGGTGCAGACGCCTGCTTGCGGCCACCAGCTCGTCTTGCAACTGGTCGAGGTAGGTTGATCGCTGGCTCATCGAGGTTGTGCTCCCATCTCCTGGCGCAAGCGCATCAGGCCTCTGCTCACACGCTTGCGAATCGTCGTTTCAGCTTGTCCGAGCCCACTGGCGATCTCGGAGTAGTCGCGCTCGCGCACAATCCGCTCGATGATCGCCTCCCGCTCCTGCGGCGAAAGCTGCTCCAGCGCTGCGCCGACGGGCTGCTCGATACCAGCGATGTGGTCGATCCGCTCGAGCTCCTCGTCGTCGACGGCCACCCGCGGCAGGCCGAGCTCCGTTCGCGCCGCATCCTGCACGCGGGCCGCGCGATAGCTGTCGATGAGCTTGTTGCGCGCTATGCCCAAAAGCCACGCCGCGCCGTTGGGAACGTGCTCGGCGTGACCGCGATGCACCGCCAGCAACGCCGCCGCGAACGTCTCAGCAACCAGATCGGCCGCCAGCTCGGCACTGCCAACGCGCTTGCGCAGGTAGGCCCGCACCATCTCGGCGTGGCGCGCAAAGAACTCGCCGTACGCATCGGCATCACCCGCCCGCGTGTCTTCGAGCAGCTCCTGATCCGGGCGGTCGCGACGCATCACTACCTATCTCATCGTAGGGCGCGCACGATCTGTGACCGCTCATCTTGGTCTACTCGCGGACGGTATTCCTACGAGACGCCGGCGGCACGCAGCCATCCGGGCGATTCCAGCTCGCCTCGGCTTCACTGCATCACCACCCAGGCGAACAGCGGCTCGTGCACACGGTAGGTCAATGTGCATCCGGAGGTGGCGGTTTCCTCTGGAACAGGCGAGCGGCCGGGGGGCGCTACGAGAGCCCGCTAGCCCAGCGAAACGAGTTCGAGGCGAGCACGCGCGCGACGGCGGGGAGCGGTAGTCCGACCACCGCGGGCTCTACGCACCAGTGCGCGGGCCTGGAGGCATGGTGATGGTGAGCGCGTGGACGGCGCTGATCGCGCCCATAGCGAACAGAGCCAGCGCCGCCGTGACCGGGAAGCCCAACAGGGCGTAGAACCGCAAGACGCCCCAGACGGCAAACGCCGAAGGGCGCGGTGTACCGACAGACGGAAACCGCACGCTCGCGTGCGCCCAGATGCGACGTGGCTACCAACCGGGTTGGATCGACAAACGGGGGGTCTGCCGTGGAGGCGATTTAGTCGGCCGCGAATGGGATCTACCCCGCCGCGAAGCGGAGGCGCAGAACGCGCGAAAACGGCGCAGGCAAGCGGAAAACGGGATACGCGGCGGAGTAGTGGGCCGAGGCGGCGTAGTCCGCCGGGAATCAGGGGCCGCCAGAGGGCCGCAGGACGGGGAAAGACCAGCAACGGCGGGGCCGGACGGCGGAGTCGCGGCGGAGTAAGACACGGTGATGAGATATAGGTCGAGACTCAGAGGTCTTTCTCCCTTGTCCGGTCGTGTGGGTGTCGGGGTCCTCGTGGTGGTCTGCCGGTCCTCTGTCCGGTCCTTCTGTGTCTGCTCGTTCGTGGGGGTTCTCGGTCTGCCGGTCGTTGCCGGCTGACTGGTGCTGCCCGGTCCTTGCCTTGCCCTGTCGTGCATGGCGGTGCCTGTGTTCTTTGTGATGGTCGGTGAGATCGCACTACAACCCGCTGGTACGGTCCTCGCCTTCTTTCTGTCTCGACCTCGTGTCTTGACTCCCCCGCTTGTCGGGGCTCGCAGCACCCGGTAGTCATAGCCGCAGCGTCACCCGCCAGGCATCCCGTCGGACCCTTCCAGGTCCCGACCGCCCTGGCCCTGACGTGCTCGCCCTACCAACCATCTCGCGATCCGCAGCGCCGCACCCCTTCGTGCAGTGAATCCCTAGTTGTGCGGTCTGCCACAAGCCATCAATGCACATCAGCACGACGCCCCACCCGGCAGTCGCGCTCACCCGTACCAATGAAAGGAGCTGGTCCCATGTCAGATGTTCCGTCAGCGATCCTCTCCTGCGCCAGCCCGGCGCAGGTCGCGGTCACCGTGACCACCATCCGCACAGAGCGGGAGGACGGGGTTCGCCACAGCAGCGCCCGAGGCGACTTCGACACCGCCGTCCGGGAGGCGCTGAGCTCGAGGCTCGCGCCGTGGGCGATCGACCAAGTGCTTGGCCGGGTCCTCGCGCGCCGCCCGGCAGCCGGCGACGCCGTGCAGTACGAGGGGTCGTTCACTCCCGAGCGCCATGTGCGGATAACAGTCCAGCCAGCAGGCCCGACCGACCAGCCGCCGTCGTGTAGGACCCGCCGTCTCGCCGGCCTGTTCCTGCCCATCCCAGCCGAGTCCGGACCTGTGCTCACGGCCACAGGAGGGAGGCGATCGTGACCGTGCAGTTGAGCAGCCTCCCGCACAGCCTGCAGACCCGGGTCGTCGAGCAGCGCTACTTCGTGCAGGCGCTCAGCACGGCGCTCACCGGGCACGACCTGCGCTCGATCGAAGACCAGGCCGAGGAGCTACGCGGGGTCGCAGCGAACGCCATGCTCGCGGTCCACGACGCGAGGTCTCGGGCCGGGGACTATGACTGGCGCGAGAGCGCCAGGATCGCAGCGATCCAATCACTCGCCGCCGCTGCGGGAGCGTCCCTGCTGGACGGGTCCGCCACGGCGCTACGCCGCGGCGAGCAGCAGCGCCTGGAGTTCGTAGCGCAGACCAAGCGCGCTCTCGGAAGGGCGCAGGGTCCCGCCGCCCAGCTCGCGGCAGTCCCGTCCAGCACGCCTGGCGCCAGCGATGCGCGACCGGCGCCGCTCCAGACGGTCGCGCCGTCACCGACAATCGCCGCCAGCTAACCGGCGCGCTTCCTACCAAGGATCCGCCCGCCGGCACGGCGCGCGTGACCCTCGCTCAGCCGTCCCAGCTTCGGACCGTCAAACGACGGTCCCGAGAACCCCTGCCCGCGTCCGGGCCGGGGTACACCACAACAAGAAAGGCAAGGCCAGCGATGACCACCACAGTCGAGATCCGCACGATCAACGAGAAGGGAAAGCCGGTGCTCGTCTACCACGGCAACACCGTGAGCATCAAGGCGGCGCTGCGCGTCGTTGACCGCAACGCACCAGCCCCCGTAGGCCCGCACGTCCGACGTCGCGTCCAGGCCGAGCACGGCGGGCAGTTCAGGATCGGCAGGGTGAGCGCCGAGATCGGCGTGTACGCCTGACCAACGTCCCGGCGCCTGCTTCTGAGACGCCCAGCACCCGCGAGCCATCTGCACCCCGCTCGAACGTCTGAAGAACCCAACCTCGACCCACCTCGATCGGCAGTCTCAACGTCTCCGCGAGCCACACCCGCCCGCAGCAAACCAACACCTGAAAGCTCTGCGATCACTGCAAGACGCAGCTGGCTGCAGGTGGGCATCGCCGTTAGCCATCCGCGCCCAGGGAGTCCCGGGCGATGGTGTGCGACCAACGGAGTGGTTGAGCGAGTCGAGCCCAGTCGCGCCCGCAAGCGGGCGTCAGCCCGCGCCGGGCGCGGCCGCCGCATTTTTTTGCCGCCCGAGCCTCCCAGGCGCGTCGCGCCTCTCGCGCGACGTGCCCGCCCGTCCTAACGCCCCGCGATCCGCGGGGCTCTCCTAGTCAAGCCCCGCGTCGAGCGGGAGAAAGGACCGACTGATGCGCAGACGGTTCACATTCATCTTGATCGGCCTTGTCCTGATCTCTGACGTCAGCCGCCGTGAAGGCGGAGTGCTGGTTCACCTGCTCGCTCTGCCCGCCGCGCTCGTGCTGTACCCGCTCGCGGGACTGGCGATCCTGGCGATCTTGGCCGCCCCGTTCCTGTACGGACTCGGCCTCTTTCTGATGTGGCGGTGGGTGCGCGACGGCAGGCTCCCGGCATGGGTCGGCCGCACGGTCCGCTGGCTGCGCGCCCGGCGCCCGTGGGGATACCGGCGGCGCCCGGAACAGGTGAGCGGCGAGGAGCCACCCAGCGCTGCGTAAGCAGCAGCAGCCGGCCACGCCGACTCCGGCGGCCGTCCCCCGAGTGCGGCGCTGCACCGGCGCTCCCGGCACATCCGCCAGGGGGAGAAGCGCCCCCGGCACCGACAAGCAACCGAACCACGGAGGCACACATGACCCCGTTGACCACAGCACCACCAAGCCCGCTCACGATCCCCTACACGGCCCGCGGCGGTCAGCAGCGCGAGGCAGTCATCGCCGTCGACGCGGCTGGAGTGTGGTTCGTCTACGACCTTTCCCCCGCGACGCGCGCCGCGAATGCCGGGCTTGTGGTCGAGCGTCTTGACGGTGCCGGCGAAGAGCTCCACGAAGCGGTCGCGCTCGCGGCTGAGTTCGTGGCCGGCCAGGTGGCCTATGCGCGCGGCGACCGGCTCGACAGCCCGCTCCCGAAGTCAGCGCAGGAGCGCCTGTCGAAGATCCGCCGCGATGCGCAGCGCGCGGCCAGAGCCGCCGCGAGCGACGCCAAGACCCTGCTGGAGCCCGACTGGTTTCAGCACGTCGTGGCAGCTGCGACAGCAGACCCCGCCGTTGCCGGTGAAGACCAGGCAGCGATGGCGGCATGACCCACGACCCAAGAAAGGGAGCAGGCGATGACAACAGCACTCGCAGAGCGCCCCACAGTGAAGCGCGCCGGCGCCGCGCCGGAGCAGCCGATGCTCGCGATCACGATTCGCCACCAGGACGGCAGCGAAGAGCACACCGAGAGGACGGCCGTCGAGCACCGCGAGATTCACCTCGAGCTCCTGCACGCGGCCAGCACCGGCTACGTCGAGATCGCCGCCGGCCGCCGTAGCAGCGACGGGGATCTGAAGATCCACACTCGCTGTGAACGCGAGTACTTCCTGCCCGGCGGCGGGCGCGGCGGCCCGTCCTGGCGGGAGCCGCTGCTCGCGCTCGCTGCCCGCCACGAGGAAGCCGACGAGGAGGTCTTCGTCGGCGTCACGCCGCGAGTCGTGCGCAGAGCAGGAAAGGAGGACGTCCGTTGGACGCGATGCCTGTGGATGGACATCGACCTGCCGGGCCACGAGCAGGAGATCACCCGGCTGCTCGCCCGGTTCCCCGCGCACCTGGAGATCGCGACAGCGGGCGGCGAGGACGACACCAGGGACGACGGGCACCGTCATCTCATCTGGCTCTTGAACGGCCCGCAGATCGCCCGGACCGTCACCGACCCGGACACCGGCCGAAGGCACCAGAACGCACGGGAGCTCACACAACGAACCGGGAAGAAGGGCCGGCCGAGGATCGTCGGATACCGCGACCTGAAGACCCGTCGCGTCATCACCAACAGCGAGGTCGTGGACTGGATCGAGCGCTGGAACCTGCGCCTGATCCACCATCTCGGCGAGACCCGCCATGACGGCAAGAAGGTGTACATCGCCGACAAGCAGTGCCGGGAGCGGGCACGGGTCCTGCGGCTGGCCGGCACACGCAACATGAAGACCGGACGGTACGCCCGGATCGTTCGAATAGACAACTACCTGGCGCCGTATGACATCCAGGGGCTCGTTGGTGAACTGCCCGACCCGCCGAACAGCCGGCCGGTGCGTCGCCGCGACCTGAGCAGCGACAGCTACGACGCCTTCCGGCTGATCCCGGCCGCCGTCTACTTCCCGCTCTTCGCCGGGGTTGAGCTCCCAGCCAAAGGCAACATCCACTGTCCCTCGCCGACGCACCCGGACGTCAAGGAGTCCTGCAGCGTCGACGAGTTCGTGTGGCACTGCCACGGCTGCGGGGCGCAGGGAACGATCTATGACCTCGCGTCGCTCATGCGAGGTGGCCCGACCGGCGACGCGCTCTGCGCCGACAACGCGTGGTTTCACGTCATCGCCAAAGAAGTCCGCGAACGATGCCGGCACCTCGTGTAGCGCTGCCGGCGCCAGTCACATCGCGGGCACCAACGCGCGTGCCCGCCGCATCTTCACCGCGGGACGCGGCGGCGACGCCGCGCTTCGCAGTTATGCAGCACCCCGCCACGCGGCGGGCATTCATTCAACCCAGTGAAAGGCAGAAGACCATGACCTATGAACCCATGCACCACGACCCCGACGCCGAGCCGCTGCTGTGCAGCGACGAGGAACTCGCAGAGGCCGGCTTCACCGTCGGCTACTGCGACGAGATGCCAGAAACAGACGGTGAGCTCCTGGCCGCTTATGGCCAGCCGCGGGACGCCGACACAGATGCGTTTCTCGCGGCATCGTGAGCGCGCTGCCAGCGCCCAGCGGCACACGCCGCGACCCACGCGAGATCACCTACGAATGGGAGCTGACCAGCGACGACGGCACACGAGAGCGGGTGGTGCTGAGGATCACTCACCAACCCGCCGGGATCGACGTCGACGTCGGCCAGCGACTACCCAGCCGCTTCGAGGCCGAAATCACCAACCAGACGCAGCTGCCGTCGGTCACCGAATCGAAAGACCGTGAAATCCCGTTCACGGGTCTGCGGATCTGCTGGGAGCAGACATCTCGGTTCTCCAGGAAGGGCATGGAAGCGTTCGCCGACACCGCGCTCTCACGACTGGCCGGCCTGTACCTCGCCGGCGACACGCGCGTCGCGCCGTACTTCCGGGTCCCAGGGCATCCATGAAACAACGAGTGAAAGGAAAGCAATGACGAACACACCAAACACAACGCAACGCGACCCGCTGAACACGGTGCCAGCGGACGCACAACTCAGGGCTCCCGACCGGGTGAAGCGACGCGACCGTGAGATCAGCTACGAGTGGGAGCTCGCCGGCAACGAGGACGGAGGGGTGCGGCTGGCGGTACTCAGCGTCATGCACCACAAGCGCCAGCCGGGCGGCTATTTCAGCGCATCGGTCCTCAACCAGACGGTGAAGGAGATGGGCTTCATGACCGAGCGCAGCTTCTCGCCGCTGTCAGCGACGCGGGTCAGCGTCGAGCCGGTGGCGCGTTTCTCAGCAAAGCGGCTGGACGAGTTCGCCACAACGGCGCTTGAGCGGCTCGGCGCCCTGTACCAGCAGGGCGACCCGCAGGTCCACGGGTACTTCCGGGAGCAGGCATGAGCGGCCCCGCGGAGGTCGTCGCAGCCGTCGCCGGGCTCGGCGAGCAGCCGCCGCCATCAGGCGGACCGCTGACGCCGCAGGCGCTCATCGACACCTACTGCCAGCGAGGAATGCAAAGCGGCTGGCGCACCAAGCGCCGCAAGCAGTCGATGTTCCACGCCGGGTTCTGCGGCTATGACGGGCAGCGCGGCTACGACGACGGACACTCGTGGATCGCCGACCTCGTGGCATCCGGTTGGCGCCCCCTACACGAGCTCGGCGAGCAGCCGCTCGTGGCGTTCATGCTCTGGCCCGCGCGAGGCTCAGACCCTCGGTGGGCGATCGCTCACTACTGCGAAGGCGACATGGCGATCGAGCTGTTCGACAGCAAGCAGGACGCCAGCCAAGGGCTACAGAAGCTCCGCCGCCAGCACGCAGCCTGACCCCGTGTCCCTGGCACGGCTGCCCTAACGGCAGGCCCGCAGGCACGCAGCGCGTGAACGCTCGGCGCCGGCGTGGCGCAAAGCGGACACGAGGACACCTCACGCCCGGCAGGCGAGCCCTGCCAGGCACCCATACCGGCCGAGCGAAGCGACCGCCCCCACACGGGCGGACCCGGGTCGACCCCGGGCGGCCGGAATGCCCACACCGGGCAGACGTTCACACCAATCCAGAAAGGACCCCATGTCAACCTCCATCGAAACCCCGCGTCCCTCCCGCAACCGCGGCAAAGGGGGCCGTGCGGACCGCCGCCGCAGTCGTGACCTCGCGGCGCTCACCCGCGAACGTCTGCGCGATGACCGTCGGCTGCAGCAAGCGCGCGTCGAGGACGCCGCCCGGCAGCGTCGCGTGAGCGCAGCGCAAAGAAACCGCCGGGACGAGCGCATCCTGGACCTGCTGCGTCGAGGCGCGGGAGTAAGCCAGATCCTGCGGGAGATCGGCCAGCCAAACGACACGCTGGCCGACAGCCTGAACCGAGCCACGTACCTGCAACGCGTTCTGGAGGCGGTCGCCACCGGCTCCAGCGAGGCCCGCGGCGTGCGGATCGTGCCGCGCCGCGACATGGAACGGATCACCGCCTACCTCGACGGCTGCATCCGTCTGCTGCAGGACGAGGTCGCGCAACAGGCACTGAAGGCGAGCAGGCGTCGAGCTGGACGCCGACGCGTCGCACGCCAGGCACGCCGTCGCCCGGCGGCGATCACACAGGGCGCCCGCGCCTGAGAAGCAATCGGGACGCGCAGGGATCGCCGCCCGGCGGCCCTGCGCGTCACACCGCGAGCAGAAAGGAGCGAACGATGACGAACGTCATTGCCCTAGCACGCGGCCCGCTGTCCCGGACCGAGTTCATTGTCCTCTACGCCATCGCGGCGGAGGGCGCAGACTCCAGCAAGCTGCGGCTGCTGACCGGCCTGACCGACGAGGCGATCGAGGATGCCCTCGCGCAGCTCGTCAGGCGAGGACTCCTACATCGCACGATCCGGGAGATGCGCCTAACCGCAGACACGCCAAGCCCGTCGGCCCTTGCGCCCTCGCTCGTCGGCGGCGACCAGCCGGACAAACCGACAACACCACGAGTACCGGCCGCTTGAACCCACACCCAGCGAACCAAATCAGAAAGGGCCCGACAGTGAACAGTAACGACACCCAACCACCACCCATCAGACCGGCGCTCGCGAAAGCCGACGCAACTACCGCACGCTGCCAGGAAGCCGACGAGTTCACCCTTGACCGAGAGCGGCTCACAGCCAAGATGCTCGAGGACTACGGTGAGCCGGTCGGGATCGACGCGTTCGGTGAATCCGACCCCGAGCGGATCGCGGGGGCGATCCGATACGCGACCTACGGCGGCACGGTCACATGCCCCGCGGAGATAACCATGATCGTGGACGCACTGCCGCCAACGGCCGCCGCGGTGATCCTCTCGCTCTGCGAGAGCCACGAGGTACGCGCACACCAGGGAATGCAGCGGCGCATAGAAGCCGGCCTGTCCAACGAACGCCAGGTCTCGCTGTGGAGCCTCGAGACAGAGCACCTCATCGGCGACGAGGCCGGGTTTCAAGGGTTATGCTCGGCAGTCGAGCAGGTATGCGCCGAAGCGACCAAGCTGCTGCCGTCATTCCGTGCGATGCTCGACGGGGAGCAACAGCTACTGGACCGGATCGCCGAGCCGCTCACGGTCCTCATATACGACACTCGTGCTCGCCTGAGCTGCCACCGCTCAAGCGTGCAGGCGCTCACCGAAGGTGACGCAGACCAGGCACGGGCGCTGTGGCCGCAGCTCATCGCCACGCTCGAGGAGGGCGAGGACAACGGGGAATGGGACGGCGACAGGCAGCGCTCCTACAGCGTCGAGGACAGAGACCGCCCGCACCTCGCCCGCCAAATGCTCGCGCTGCGCGAGGAGCTCATCAGCAACGGTCACGCGACCGCCGCGCAGCTGCCCGAGCCTGTCGCCGGGCTCGACAGTTACCTGTAGACAGCGCCGGTCAGCAATGCGCACGGTAGCGGTCCCCGGCCGGGGCTTCGGCGAGCGTGCTTCGCGCTACCGGTAACAGTGAAGCGCTTCTACATCGCAGGCCCGTCCCCGAGACAACCGGGGGCGGGCCTTTCTCGTTCACCACGCAACCAAGGGAAAGAATATGACACCGATGACGAGTAAGCAGCGCGCTGCGCTGGGCCGCGTCGCGCGCGATCTGCACGGCAGCAGTATCGAGACTACTGTCACCGACGATGGGCAACTTTTCACAGACTTCCGGGCGATCGGACACAGGTTCCGCTTCCGGTTTGACACACAAGGGACTGTGGTGGAGCGCTCGTGCGTATCCGAGCGTATGCGCGCCGTCTCGCCGAACAGCGAGGAGTTTCTGACAGACGATCAGCGGGCAGTGCTCGCCCGAGCGCTCCAGTGCTACGAGGAGGACGTGCTCATCCGCTGCGAGACCCCGGCCCGCGCCAGTGCTGTATCAGATCAGATCGAAGCGATCGCATCGAAGCTCGGAGTCCGCGCATGAGGATCCCCCCGTGCTCGCCGCGGAAATCAAGGCTGCCCTCGAAGGCGACAGCAATGACGCCGAGCACGATGCGCTCGTGAGCGTCGCGGAACATCTCGGCATCAGCTGGCAGCCACCCGAGGACTAGCAGCGCCACCGAGCCACGCCATACGACCCGAGCACCGCTGCTCGGGCCCCTTCGGCGCGAGCTTCATCTCCTCTTCCTGACCCGGCCGTGTGTTCGCACTCGGCCGCCGGATTCACCACAGCAACCCACAGACCGAGAGGCGCAATGACCCCAAACGTCGTAATCGACAATCCCACACTCAGCCTGTTTGACATTGACGAGGACATCGCTGTCCGATCACCCAGCGGTGAAGCAGGCACCAGGGTAAGTGCCGCGGTCGATGAGGCGGTGCTCCCGCCGGCTGCGGCCGCCGAGCGCGTCGCGCACAATCTCACCGTTATTCGACTCTTGCGCGACCTGCGCGAGCGTCGTGGCGCCCCCGCCGACTCCGAGCGCGAGGTGCTGATGCGCTGGGCGGGCTGGGGTGCCGTGCCCGATCTCTTTGACCCGGCCGTGGCCCGATACGCCGCTCGGCGTGAGGAGCTCATCGCGCTGCTTGGCCCCGACGGCTATTCGGCTGCACGGCGCTCAACGATTAACGCGCACTACACGCATCCGCTGATCGCCGACGCGATGTGGCGGGTAGCTGAAAGGCTGTCATTCCCTGGTGGCCGTGTGCTTGAGCCGGGTTGCGGCCCCGGCGTGTTCCTTGGTCGCGCCCCTGATGGCGTAAGCATCACCGGGGTAGAGGTTGACCCGACGACTGCCCGGATCGCGGAGACGCTGCACCCGCACGCGAGGATCTGCGCCGCGTCCTTTGCTGACGTGCGCGGCCTCGCCGACGCCAGCTTTGATCTGGTCATCGGCAACGTGCCCTTCGGCGACGTGGTGCTCTACGACCCGGTGCACAACAAGGGCAACCACTCGATTCACAACCACTTCCTGATCAAGAGCCTCGCGCTGCTGAAGCCGGGGGGCCTCCTTGTCGCGCTCACCAGTCGCTTTACCCTCGACTCTCAAGGCGATGGCGCGCGCGCTGAGATGCACCAGATGGCCGACCTGCTCGCCGCGGTGCGACTCCCGGCCGGCGCGCATCGCCGCGTCGCGGGCACCGATGCACTCACAGACCTTGTCGTGCTTCGCCGCCGCGACGGTGCTCACCCGCCCGCGTCTGCGCCGTGGGTCACGAGCGCCCCGGTCGAGATCGCCGGCGAGCAGTCGCTCCTCAACTGCTACTTCGCCGAGCACCCCGATCATGTTGCGGGGACCCTGACGGTCGGCAACGGCCCCTATGCCCGCGACCTCACGGTCGAGGGCGACATCTCAGCCGAGGCCGTCAGCGAAGCGATCCTCGCTGCAGCCGACACGCTCACGCCTGCCGCCGGCGCGTTGCCCCTGCCGGCAGAAGCAAGTGAGCCGGTCACGATGGATGAGCCGACCCCAGTGGACCTGGGGGAGCAGTGGGACGGGCACATCGTCGCGCTGGCCGGCGGCGGTTTTGCCGAGGTGAGCGGCGGCACGACTGAGCGGCTTGCGGTTCCCAAGAACGCCACACGGGAGATGCG
>Ga0187879_10001674_pt1 | contig 15117 bp, 17 predicted proteins | sample June2016WEW_19_1_FD_132423 | JGI IMG/M metagenome (GOLD analysis project Ga0187879, IMG submission 132423) | Peatland microbial communities from SPRUCE experiment site at the Marcell Experimental Forest, Minnesota, USA - June2016WEW_19_10 | ecosystem: Environmental > Terrestrial > Soil >... | reverse complement strand
TTTTCTCGATGAGCGTTACGCCGGGTCGCTCACGCGAATGTTTGCGCGACCAACGGCGGAACTCCGCGATGAACTGCTGGCGCTCAACGGTGTGGGGCCGGAGACCGCCGACTCGATTCTTTTGTATGCCGGCAATCATCCGGTGTTTGTGGTGGACGCTTACACGCGGCGTATTCTGGAACGGCATGGGATGGTTTCGAGCGTGGCGGGGTATGAGGAGATTCGACTGCTGTTCGAGTCGGCGCTGGGCGGAACAACTCCATTCAAGCAGAGCTTGGACGGGGCACCCACTTTGACTGGGCCGCCGGGTTCGTGTCATCGGCCTTCGCGCGTCAGTCGAGCGGAACGCACTGCGTTGGTCCAAATCTTCAATGAAATGCACGGGCTGATCGTCGGCGTCGGTAAGAATTATTGCCTAAAGTCACAACCGCAGTGTGATCAATGTCCTTTGCAGAAGTTCCTTCCTGAGGCAGAGTGTCGAAAATAGTGTCAAGAATAGTGATAACGACGACACTCGATGTGACTCCATGAAATCGCGAGCGCTGGCTTTTCTTTTGGGATGCGCAGCCTTTTGCCTGGGATCCGGCACTGCCCCCGAGCAATCGCTGCGTGAGGCGATACGAGGTTCTGGACTGCTCATCGGCACAGCGGTGAGGCCGGCTCAACTTTCCGAGGCGGCTTACGCTTCCACCCTGGCGCGTGAGTTCAATATGGTGGAACCGGAAGATGCCCTTAAGTGGGAGGTGGTGCATCCCGAGCCGCAGCGCTTCGATTTTTCTCAAGGCGATCAGATTGTGGATTTCGCAACCCGGCATGGCATGAAGGTTCGCGGTCACACGCTGGTCTGGCACCGGCAGAACCCCAAATGGCTGATGGAAGGGAAATACACTTCCGGCGAACTTGCCGGGATTCTTGAGAAACATATAAAGACGGTGGTGGGACATTACAGGGGCAGGATATTCGCGTGGGACGTGGTCAATGAGGCATTCGACGAGTTGCATCCGGGAGAACTGCGCAGCACGATCTGGCGGGATCAGCCTGGAATCGGCTTGGCAGCTAACGGCACCTCCTATATTGAACGTTGTTTCCGCTGGGCGCATGAGGCCGATCCGCAAGCTCTTCTGTTTTACAACGAGGCCGAGGCGGAGACGATGAATGCCAAGTCAGACGCGATCTATGCCATGGTTCGCGATTTTCGCGAGCGCGGTGTCCCCATCGATGGCGTGGGATTTCAGATGCACATTTCTCAGACACAGCTGTCTCAGACACAGATGGCGAACCTGCACGCCGACGTTGCGTCCCTTTCCGCCAATATCAAGCGCTTCACTGCTCTCGGTGTGCAAGTCCACATCACCGAAATGGATGTCGCTCTGCCAGTCGACGCCGAAGGCAACGCTCGCCCGGAAGACCTGGAACTGCAGGCGGACATCTATCGTCAGATTGCCAGCGCTTGTCTGTCTCATTCTGGATGCACGGCGATCCAGACATGGGGTTTCACGGACAAGTATTCGTGGATCGGCTCGCACTCGAAGCAGACCCAAGGCGCGGCGCTGCTGTTTGACCGCAACTACCGGGCCAAGCCGGCTTATGATGCGCTGCGGAAGGCGCTGGAGTTGGGGCGTCCAGTGGCTGGTCGCTAGCGGCTGGTCGTTAGTCGTTGGTCGTTAGTCGTTAGTCGCTAGTCGCTGGCCGTCCCTGTCTTCCTCCTGGAAATGAAGAGCGGCAAACACGCCGCGACAAATTATTTAACCTGCAAGCTAACTATTTTTCTTGACTTCCAGGAGGCCGCCGTCATACATTTAACGCCGTGGTTAACAAACCAGAGAGGGTCACGGCGATTTTTGCGGCGTTGGCCGATCCTACGCGGCGGCAGATCGTGCAGCATCTTTCGGAGCAAGGGGAGAGCCGGGTTACGTCTCTAGCCCAGCCCTTTCGCATCTCGCTGCCTGCCATCTCGAGGCATCTCCGAGTGCTGGAAAACGCCCGACTGATCAAGCGCCGTCGCCACGGACGTGAGCATTTGATACGCTCGGAGGCCGCCGGCCTGGAAATTGCCCGGAAATGGATCGCTCAATGCGCCGCTGGGTGGAAGTCCGGCTTTGATACCCTCGACGAATTGCTTAAGACCGCTCAACGAAGTGATGAACGAACTCATGAACGACAGGAGAAGACACGATGAAATCCGAAGTGAAGATTGGCGACAATCGGTTGCAGATAACGCGAGTTTTTGACGCGCCGCGGCATCTCGTGTTTGCGTTCTGGAAAGAAGTCGACCGGCTGCAACAATGGTGGGGATGCAAAGACACTACCAAGGTCGAGTGCCAAATGGATTTCCGCGTAGGCGGTTTCTTTACTTGCGTAATGCAGATCAATGGGGCCGGTGAGTTTACTTACAAAGGTCAATATGATGAAATCATCGAACCGGAAAAGATCACTTACCACGCTGACTTCGGCCCTACCACCACGCGAGTGGTCGTGGAATTCATCGATCTTCATCAAGATCAACGCTCGCTGACCAAGATGGTTCTGACGCAGGTAGGATTTCCGACGCAGAACATTTGCGAGAGGGTGTCACAAGGCACCACGGAATCGTTCGACAAGCTCGACTCGTTGCTGGCGAACCAGGTGCTGGTATAACCGCCCGCGATTTGGAAAGGATTGCTAATGAACGTAGGACGTATCGCCCTCGCCGCTCTTGGTGGCTTCGTGGCGTATTTTGTCGTAGGGGGCGCCGCGTTCGGCCTGCTGCCTTCGCTTAAGGATGAGTTCCTCAAATACCCCGCCGTGTACCGGGACCAACAAGGCCAGATGAGCCACATGCCGGCCGGGATGGCCGCCATGTTTATGTCGATGGTGGCCCTGGCGGTAATTTACGCGATGCTGTATCAGGGCGGCTCCGGCATCGCTGAAGGTGCGCGCCTAGGCGCACTTTTTGGAGCGTTGATCGGCCTCTTCGCTATTGGCTCGTTTGTCGTGCACAACTATGTCAATCTGCAAATCGGACTGAAGCTGACCGTGCAACAAGCAGTCGCTTACTTCGTGGAATGGGTAATCGTGGGGGTGGTGATCGGTCTCATCTACCGGCCCCTCACGCCTCACTGAACGAGGTGCGGACCTCTGATCGGCATAGAGTATCGCTGGTCGTTCTGCCGAATCGCCTTGCCGCTGGCAGTTGCCCAGCTACTCTCGGCCAGGACAGTCGAGGTCGGCCATCCCCACGCGACCTGTGACGCCCTATAATGTGATGTATCTCTTGGCCGCGCCCACCCCAATTCGCGACGAAACCAAGACCTCCGGCCGCCGGAAGGCTGTCATCGCGCTCGCGATCGGCGCTTTTCTGCTGCTCGCAATCCTGGTGTTGCAGGCCTCGTTCAACCTGAAGTTCATCAGCCCTGACAGTAATGATGAGCTTCTGTTTTTTGTCGGACTGAGCGGCCTGATCTTCTTTGCCTTCGTGGCGCTGACTCTGGTTCTCGGACGCAACCTGCTGAAACTCTATGCCGAACGGCGGCAAGGCGTGGCCGGTTCCAAGTTCCGCACGCGCCTGGTGGTGGTCAGCCTGCTGCTGTCGTTCTTGCCTGTGATTGCAATGTTCTGGTTCTCCTACGGGCTGATGAATCGTTCGATCGACAAGTGGTTTTCGCAACCGGTCGAGGAAGTGCGTGCGGACACGGCGGCCATGTCAGCTCTGCTCTACGATTACGCGGGCCAGAATGCGGCCTCGGAGGCGCAATCCATCGCACAGTCGGAGGAATTCAAGAACGTGCTTGCCAGCAGAAATTTCTCGGAGGCCACGGAAGAACTTCGCGAACACATCCCGACGTTGCAGGGCGGATTCGTTCTGGTTCTGGCGAACGGCAATTCGGCGGCCAGCCTGGGCACACCGGCGCCTTGGACCGAAATGAAAGATCACTTTCCGCTGCAGCGGGCCCTGCGCGGAGAGCATCCGCATTTTCAGTGGGGCCAGACCGACTACATCGTCGCGGCGTCTCCGTTACCGGAAGGCGTTGTGCTCGTCGCCATGCCTCTCCCCCCCAAATTTGCCCAAACCGTCACCCAGATTCAAGAGAGCCAGAGACGCTACATCGAACTGGCCGCAAAGCGAAAATTGTTTCGGCGGACTTATATCGGATATCTGCTGCTGCTGACGGTGGTGGTGCTGTTTGCTTCGACCTGGCTCGCGCTCCTGCTTTCGAAGTTGGTCAACCGTCCGGTGGCGGCGCTGGCGGCGGGCACGGAGGCCATTTCCAAAGGGCAACTGGACTACCGCGTCGATATCCGCGCTACCGATGAACTGGCCGAACTGGTGCAGTCGTTTAACAGCATGGCCGAGCAACTCGAATCCAGCCGGCGCCAGATCGAAGCCTCCAGTCGCGATGTCGTCGCTGCAAACGAAGCGCTCGAAGGCAGACGCCGGTATATCGAAACCGTCCTCGAAAGTATTCCGACCGGAGTGATCTCGATTGACGCGGCGCGCCGTGTAACGCTGGCCAACGCCGCTTTCTCCCGCATGTTCTATCTGGAGCGGAGCGAGTACGTGAGCCCAGCCTCGCTCGTGAACCTGCCTTTGCGGGAGGTGCTGCCCGCCGAAGTGCTCGCCGACCTGGAACCGCTGCTCCGCCGCGCCGATCGCATGGGCATCACCGCCGCAACCATGGAACTTGCCCTGCCGCGAGCGCAGTTGAATGTGGCGGTAACCGTCTCCGCGCTGAGTCACGCGGCCGAGGGGCTGGGATACGTGCTGGTGTTTGAAGATCTGTCAGACCTGCTACGCGCGCAGAAACAGGCAGCCTGGCGAGAGGTGGCGCGGCGCGTGGCGCATGAGATCAAGAACCCGCTGACTCCGATCGCGCTTTCCGCTGAGCGCATCCATCGCCATTTGACGCGGGGCACCGCGCCCGATGCCACCTCGCTTGCGGTCATCCGCACGTGCGCGGAAACCATCCGGAATGCGGTGGAAACCGTGCGCTCGCTGGTGGATGAATTTTCGGTGCTGGCGCGTTTTCCCGCTTCCCGCCCACAACCCGCCAGCTTGAATAGCCTGGTGGAAAGTGCGCTTATCTTGTTCAATGGGCGATTGGAGGGCATTCTGGTTCGCACCGAATTAGCGCACGATCTGCCGGCCGTGATGGCCGACCCGGAAGCCATCAAGCGCGCGCTCGCCAACCTGGTGGATAACGCGGCGGAGGCGATGCAGGACGCGATTCTGAAAGAGATCACGATTTCAACTTCGCTGGTGGCCAGTCGCGATGCCGTCGAACTAGCTGTATCCGACACCGGCCAGGGAGTTTCGCGCGACCTGAAGGAACGGCTGTTCCTGCCGTATTTTTCGACCAAGCAGCGCGGCACCGGCCTGGGTCTCGCGATTGTGAGCAGAATTGTGGAAGAGCATCGGGGTTCGATCCGGGTGGAAGAAAACAAGCCGGTCGGCAGTCGTTTCGTGATTGAACTGCCGGTGGCGGTTGAAACCATCAGCGCTCCGGCGGCAAGCTAGCTGCAAGTGATTCGTATCAGGGTATCGCTTTAGCGATACCGCAAGCCGTCGAAATCAACCGCCCCTTTAGGGGCTGGGCATTGAATATCGATGTCCGCAGGCAAGCTAGGCATTATTGGGCAGCACCATGGCACACATCCTCATCGTCGATGACGAATCCGGTATTCGCGAATCCTTGCGTGGCATCCTCGAGGATGAGGGATTTAGAGCCAGCGTCAGTGCGAGCGGCGAAGACTGCCTCGAGCTGCTGCGCAAGAACAGCTTCGATTTGATCCTGCTGGATGTGTGGCTAACCGGAATCGACGGATTGGAAGTGCTGCAGAAGATCCGCGAGATGGAGGATCCACCGGAGGTCATCATGATCTCGGGCCACGGGACGATTGAGACTGCCGTGCGCGCCACCAAGCTGGGCGCCTACGACTTTGCGGAAAAGCCGCTATCGCTCGAAAAGACGCTCATCCTGATAAAAAATGCGATCGACGCGCGGCGGCTCCGCCATGAGAATCTCGACCTGCGGAAGCAACTGCAACAGCCGAAGAGCGTAATTGTGGGTGACAGCGTTCCGATGAAGGCGCTGCGCCAGCAGATTGCGTTGATGGCGCCGACCAACGGCCGCGTGCTGATCATCGGCGAATCGGGCACAGGCAAAGAGCTGGTGGCGCATGCCATCCACATGCAGAGCCTGCGCAAAGATGAAATGTTTGTGGAGATGAACTGCGCCGCGATTCCCGAAGACCTGATCGACAGCGAACTTTTCGGGCATCGCAAATCGTCGTTTCCGGGGGCAACGGCCGACAAGGAAGGCAAGTTTCAGAAGGCCGACCGCGGAACTTTGTTTCTGGATGAAGTCGGCGACATGAGTCTGAAGACGCAGTCGAAAGTGTTGCGTACGCTGGAACAACAACGCTTTATCCCGGTGGGAAGCGACGATCCCGTTACCGTGGACGTGCGCGTGATTGCTTCCACGAACAAAGACCTGGAGGAAGAAATCGCTAAAGGGAACTTCCGCGAGGATCTTTTCTATCGTCTGAACGTGGTTCCGTTTGTGGTGCCGCCCCTGCGCGAACGCAAGGAAGACATTCCGTTGTTTGCGCGATATTTTCTCAAGGAATTCGCTTCGGTCTACGGCCGCCGTCCCAGAGAGATCACCGACGACGCTATCGATGCGCTGATGCGATATGCGTGGCCGGGAAATGTCCGGGAGCTGCGCAACGTGATCGAGCGCATCGTGATCATGAATCCGACAACTTCACGATTTGAGCGCAAACATCTTCCGCCGCTGGTGCATCGCGACGGCAGCAGGCGCGTGGCGGGCACGGAAGGCTCGACGCTGCACCAGGCAAGGGCGGCGTATGAGCGCGACTACATTCTGAAAAAATTGGATGAGAATCATAGCAACGTCAGCCGCACGGCGGAAGTACTCGGCCTGGAGCGCAGCCACCTGTATCGCAAGATGAAGAGTTTGGGAATTGCGGCTAAAGAGTGAAATAGATCTCAGGCGTCTGGAAAACCTTCGACGTCGATCTGCCCCTAGATTTTCCTGAGACCTGACACATGAGACCTGACACCTATCTTTTCAGCATGTGAATCTCAGTCCCGTTCTTGTGAAACTGGACTTCATCCATCAGCTGATTGATCAGGTAAATGCCACGACCGTGATTCGCATAGATGTTCTCACCATGGCAAGGATCGGCAATCTTGCTGGGATCAAAACCTGGGCCGGGGTCGCGCACCACGATTAGGATGCCATGCTGTGCGTCGCAGGCTACATCACATTCGATAATCTTTGAGGGATCGCTTTTTGCCCCGTGCACGACCGCATTGGCCAGGGCTTCGGTGAGCGCCAGTTCGATGTGGTCTTCGCGCCCCGGAGCGCAATTCATTTCACGTACCACGTTCATCACGCTGCGGACGACCGGGTCCACGGCATCGCGGTCGCCGGCAAGCGTGACGCTCAGCTTGAGCTCAAGCTTCCCCGCATCGAAGGCACACGGTTGAGACGGTTGCAGCTTCTGTTCTGTGGATGGGGAATCTGCCATAAACGGCTGCGGGCTTTCGTTCCAGCCTTTCCCTTAATTGAGATGCAGGAAGGCGCTGACAAATTTTAGGGATTTAGTGGCTAAGATGCAACTCTAATTGGATCGCAGGCAGCTTTTGCCGCATTACGTCGGCGGGTTACCGCCGAGTAGAGACGGGGCTTGCCCCGTCTGCCAGCGTCTAATTGGCACGCGGAGACGCGGCAAGCCGAGTTTCTGCGGCGAAGCCGGTTTACGACTCCGGCTCCGGCGGGCCTCCGATCTGTTGCAGCTGGCGCCGCCAGTCCAGTTCTTCCACGAAACTTCGCGAATCGCGCCAGCCCGCCTTGATCTTGACGAAAAGTTCGAGAAAGACTTTGGTGCCTACCATCTTCTCGATGTCGAGGCGGGCCGCGGTTCCAATCTTCTTGAGCATTTGGCCACCTTTGCCGAGCAGGATGGCTTTCTGTCCGTCACGTTCGCAATAAATCACCGCAGCAATTCGCGTCAGCCTCGGACTCTCTTCAAACTGCTCGATCAGAACCGAGACCGCGTGCGGCACTTCTTCATGCGTCTGCATCAGAACATGCTCGCGGATCAACTCCGCCGCCATGAATCGCACCGGCTGATCGGTAATCTGATCTTCGGGAAAATAGCGCGGGCCCTTGGGCAGAGCCTTCAGCACGCAGGACAACAATTCGTCGAGGCCTTTCTTCTTGAGGGCAGAGATGGGGACGATTTCCTTGAAATCATGCAGCGATTGAAACTGTGCGATCAGCGGGAGCAGCTTGCTCTTGTCGGCGAGGAGATCGATTTTGTTGAGCAGCAAAAAAACGGGAGTGCGCGCTTTTTTCGCCAAGTCGAGGACGAAGCTGTCTTCGCGGTCCCACTTTTTCTTCGCATCAACAATCATCAAGATCAGTTCGCAACCTTCGAGCGCCTCGCGCACCTCGGACATCATCTTGCGTCCGAGCGAGGAACCGGAAAGATGAACGCCGGGCGTGTCGATGAGCACGATTTGCCCGGATTCGCGTCCCTTCTGCTTCGGAGCTTTGATATTGATATTGATGATGCCTAGAATGCGGTTGCGCGTGGTTTGAGGCTTGGGCGAAATGATGGCCAGTTTCTCGCCGACCAATGCATTGAGCAATGTGCTCTTGCCCGCGTTGGGGCGGCCGAGAATGCAAACAAATCCGGAGTGGAAGGACATGAGTACAGGCTACTAGCTTCTGGCTTCTGGCTGCTGGCAAACCGCCGCGCGTCGACTTTTGATGGCTATTTACCATTTGGTTATGTCCCCCCCGTTCCTCGATAATCTCCCGGTCGGCCTCAACGATACTTTTGCGGATGCTGGCCAACGTCTTGCCACGCCAGTCTGTAAGGTCTGCGATCAGCTGGTCAATACGTTGCGATGGATTCATTGGATCTTTATGCCCCCAATTGTTGTCTCGCTTTTATGCGAGTAGTTTCACTGCAGCGTTTTGTTTCGCCGATCTCTTCGAAATAAGTCGCCGAAGGACATGGCCCTTCCACATCCAAAGCCCCGAAAGGAGCAGTACAGGAAGAAACACATACCTAACACTGGGGGCGTAGTTGTGAGTATCCGAAGGCGAATCATAAATGTAACCGAGTATCGGAATGCCACAGATGATGTGAACCCAGCGAAAGATTGAACGTTTGGTGGCTTCTGTCATAAATTTATCCTCCTTTTATCGGTGATACCGGGTCATTTACTCTGGCCTGGCCCTAAGCGGCCAGTTGGGCGTTTCAATACCGAACTGCTTGGCGTACTCCGCGTGTAGCCGCTGCCAGCCGAACTTCATGGCCTCGGGGCCGACGATGCGTCCCATGGGAGTTCCGCTCAGAAGGTGATCCAGAACATCGAAGCAAATGTGCCACCCGGCAGCGCCCATTGCGATGAAGCGGTGACCGATATTGGTCCACAGCGTCAGGCGCGTGCCGCCACCAAAGGCTTCGAGTTGCCACCGCATATCGAAACCGCCCCACTTGTACTCGAGCACCTCGGGAGCGTCGGCTCGCGTCACTTTTGTTTCGGTAACGCGCGGCGCGGGCGCTCCCACCGTCGTGAGCTTCACCGTGGCTCCAGCCGTACCCAGACTCCCATCGGCGTCGAAGGGCGCCCACTCGCGCAGATGCGCGGGGTCGGTAAGCGCCTGCCAGACTTTTTCCGGCGAGTGGCGCAGTTCTCGGACGAGAATGAGCGTCCACTTTTCTTCGCCGTTTTGTCCCCGGTCCTTTCGTATCTGCGCCCCGCTGGCCGGACCCGGTGTGTACTGTGCGCGATCGAGCATATTCTTCTTCTCCTTAGCGTTACCAGCGTGCGAGCTGGGTGAGCTGAATGAGGTTGCCGCAGGTGTCCTTCAGCATCGCAATGGTCGAGCCGGTTACATCGGTGGGCGGCATCGTGAACTCGGCGCCGCGGGCCCTGATCCGCTCGTAGTCGCCCTTGACGTCGTCGGTGAAGAATATGGCCGCGGGCTGATTCTGTTGAAAAATCGCCTGCTGATACGCCTTGGCCGCGGGGTTGTTGTTCAGGGCCAGCTGCAACTCAGTGCCGTCCGGCTCCTCGGGCGAGGCCACGGTCAGCCAGCGGTACGGGCCGTTGCTGAAATCGGACTTCTTGGCAAAGCCCAGTACGTCGGTATAGAAATTCAGGGCCTTGGCCTGGTCGTCCACATAGATGCTGGTCACTTTGATTTTCATTTCGTTTCTCCTTTGTCACGTTCGCGGTTTGGCCTCGTTGTCTTTCCTGCCTTCTCTTTCGATGATGTTGACTTCTTTGGGGTTGACGGATCCATGCGGTTCTTATCCATCCGATCAAGGTGGCGTTCGAGAGCATCGATGTGAACCGACCAGAGCCGGCGGAACTGAGCCAGCCAGGCATCCACCTCCTGAAATGGTTCCGGCTTCAGCCGGTAGAGACGGCGCTGTGCGTCCACCGTAGATGCCACGAAACCCGCCTCGCGCAGCACTCGCAGGTGCTTCGACACGGTCGGCTGCGTCATACGAAGCTGATGCTCGATCTCTCCCACCGACTGTTGGGACGAGGCCAGCAGGCTCAATATCGCGCGGCGGTTCGGCTCGGCAATGATCTCGAATACTGATTCCACTCTCTTCGTATACCACTACAGGCATATACGTGTCAAGGCATATATAAAGAAAAAGAAACCCACCATAGGCCGCAAACGTGTACCAAGGGTAGTTGGCTAGAAATCCCCATTGCACTCATTGAGCGCGGCTAAAGCTGGATTTGAGCGTCCCGAATCGCAGCGGTAAACCGCTGCGCCACCCAAAGGCTCAAGCTCTGACCGCATCGTTACAACGCCGTGCTCAGTTCATCGGTGGCTCGTGCAGGTAGGGGTCCTTCGACTCCGCCGAGCCATTCGCTTCGCGTATGACTTGGCTGCGCTCAGGATGACATTTCTTGAGTGGCTAGCCAAAGCGGGTAGGCAACGGCCTGCTCTTAGATCAGCTTCATCTGCTTCGGCTCGGCGGTCGTGATGCGCACGCGCTCTACGCGGCGGTCGGTCGAGTCGAGGACTTCGAACTTCAGGCCTTCGTCTTCGATGACGTCGCCTTTCTTGGGAATGCGTCCGGCGAGTTCGCTGACGAGGCCGGCTATGGTGGAGGACTCGCGGCCCTCGGGGCGCATGCCGAAGAGTTGATCGAGGCGGTCTACATCCATATTGCCGGGGACTATGTAGGAGTGGTCGTTTTCTTGCACGACTTGCGCTTTCTCGTGCTCATCGCCGATTTCCCCTACGATTTCTTCGACCAAGTCTTCGATCGTTACCAGGCCGGCTACGCCTCCGTATTCATCCACTACGATCGCCATGCGGATGTTACTGCGCTGCATTTCGCGCAGCAGGTCACTTACTAACTTGCTTTCGGGAACGAAGTAAACATCCTTCCTCATCAATGTAGCAACCTTGCGGGTATGCGCCTCAGAGTCGGGGACTTGCAACACATCCTGGGTGTGGAGAATGCCTTTGATATGGTGAATCGAACCTTCATACACGGGAATGCGTGAGAATGGCTTGACTCTTAGTAACTCGACAATCTGTTCTACCGTATAATCCGACGGGACCGCCACCATCTCCGGGCGCGGCTTCATCGCTTCGCGAACGGTCTTGCCGCTGAATTCCACTGCCGACTGGATCAGATCGCGATCGCCTTCCTGAATAATGCCTTCTTCCTGTCCGGCTTCGATCAAAGCGTCTACGGCTTCGGAGGAAGTTTCCGGTTGCGCGTCGGCGTGCTCGCGGGTGAGCGCGGTGACGGACTGGCAGAATCCGAGCACCAGCGTCACCGGAAGAACGAGGTAGATGAGCAGGCGCAGGAGCAGCACCCAGTCGGCAAGCCAGCGCCCCCGGGTTCGCGAAAAAAAGACGAAGGGCAGCAGGCGATTAAAAAAGATGATGATGAGCACCAGGCTGAGGGTGGCTTCGAGGACTTCGTAAACGCTCCAGGCGCGGTCGCGAAACACGGTGAAGCCGACGATCATGGCAATGGCAGCGGTGACCAGTTGGCTCAGAATGGCCATGGAGAGCGAGGCGCGCGTGCGCGTCACTCCAAGGCGCGGCTCGACGATCTGCTCGAAGGCGTCGATGTTGTCCTGGAAATCGCGCGAGAGGAATTTGCCAATCTCCTGGTAGAGGCGGTCGACGTAGGAGACCAGGGTCAGCAGGCCGAACAGGAGCGCGAGAGCTATGGCGACGCCGATCATTTAATTTAACTTAGCTTACGCTTAGCAGCTGGGCGGGGCTTCGCCCCGCTGGACAGCCGAGGGCGGCTGTCCCTACGTGGGTCATTTCTTGTTCTTTCGATGAGGCCCAGCGGAAGGTGGAGTTTCGCGCGCAACTGTTTTTCGCACCGGGCCATTTGTCCATTGTTGCACTCGTGATCGTAGCCGCGCAGATGCAGGACGCCGTGCAACACCAGAATTTTAACTTCCTCGGCCGGAGAGTGTCCGAGCGCGCGCGCATTTTGCGCTGCCATCTCCACCGAAATGGCGATTTCGCCCGCAAAATGTTTTCGCGCGTCGAGCTCGGCAGGAAAGGAGAGCACGTCGGTGGGCTTGTCGGTTGCGCGGAAACGACGGTTCAGAGACTTCATCTCAGCGCTCGAAGTCAGCAGGACATTGACCGTGCCTTGCAATCCGGCGGCGCGGCGGGCGCGGGTCAGGAATCGCTGCAATGCCAAGTCGGTCAAGTCCGCAACGCGCTTTTGAAAGATGACCACGTATGACCGTGTGGCGCGGACGCCCTCTCCGCGCGGACATCGAAGTGACCCCTGACTTTTCGCGGACGAGGGCGTCCGCGCCACATGAATCGGCCTAGTTGGGCACGTGCGGCTCTTCGGACGTCGGCAAAGACGCTGGCGGCGCCGGCGAACTCGGCCTTGGTTCGGACCTTGCTTCGGACTTCGGTTCGAGAAGCGACAATTGCTGCTCCGCCAGCCGCGCTTTATGTTCGTCGTAAGCGCGAATGATCCGCTGCACCAGGTGATGGCGTACCACGTCGCTTTCGTCGAAATGCACGAAGGCGAGGCCGTTTACGCCTTTCAGAATGTCGACTGCTTCGATCAAACCGCTGCGGCGCGCGCTGGGCAAGTCGATCTGCGTGACGTCGCCGGTGATCACCGCCTTGGAATTAAATCCCAGGCGGGTGACGAACATCTTCATCTGCTCTGAGGTGGTGTTCTGCGCCTCGTCGAGGATGACGAACGAATCGTTCAGCGTGCGTCCGCGCATGAAGGCGATGGGCGCGATCTCGATAATATTTTTTTCCAGATAGCGTTCGACGCGCTCGGGGTCGAGCATGTCAAAGAGTGCGTCATACAAGGGGCGGAGATAGGGATCGATTTTCTCCTGCAACGTGCCCGGCAGAAATCCCAGACGTTCGCCGGCTTCGACCGCCGGCCGCGCCAGAATGATGCGGTTGACCTGCTTGTTCAGCAGGGCCGAGATGGCCATGGCCACGGCGAGATAGGTCTTGCCGGTACCGGCGGGTCCGACGCCAAAAACCATGTCGTGCTGCTCGATGGCTTCGAGGTAGCGGCGCTGGTTGGGGCTTTTCGGCTGTACGGTGCGCCGGCCAAAAGAACGCTGGCGGCCGGCTTCGGCCAGCCCGCGGAGAGTCGCGTTCGGATCGCCAACGACCACGCGCAACATGCTGTTCAGGTCGCCGTTCACGAACTGGTGGCCGGTACGGTGCAGATGCTCGTAGTCGGCGAATAATTGTTCGGCGCGGGCCACGTCGCGCGGCGCGCCTTCCAGTTCAATGCGGTCCGAGCGCAGATCGATATTGATGTTCAGGCCGTCTTCGAGCACGTGGAGATTTTCGTCGCGCGTGCCGAACAGGGTCTCGATGTCAGGCGAGAGTTTAATATTTTTTTTCATTCAGGATTGAGGCGCCGCCTCCAGCAGCTTTGGACCGGGCTCACTCGTCGTCGCAGAGATGCGATATGGCTTACGGGGAAATGGTTGATCACTGGATTCGGGCGCAACGGTGCCGGCGTTTTTGCACGCACAAAGCTGGTTATGGAAGCAGAGCCGACCGAATTGCGCACCCCGACGACGGGGCGGTTACCAACCATTTGAGTCAAGCGTAGCGCGGGCGGGCGGGGGAGTCAATGGGGGGAATTCACATCCATTTGACCCGACGCATCTTGCTCCCGTAGAATGAATCTTCGGTTCCCACCGGAAATATCTTCCTAGCGCGATCTAGGACAACGAAGGTAATCAAGCCGCATGGCCAATCATTTTTCGGCGCTGAAGCGCGCCCGACAGACAACGAAGCGAACCGTCCGCAACCGGGCCAACTCCTCGCAGCTGCGCACCGCTCTGCGGAGCATGCGCGAGAGCCTGGAAAAGGGCGACAAAGCCGCCGCCAGCCAAACCTACCGGGAGACTGTGTCGGCGCTCGACAAGGCCATCCAAAAGGGCGTCTTGCACGAAAACACGGCCTCGCGCTACAAGTCAAGGCTGGGGACTCGGCTGAACGCGCTGAAATAGACGTTGAAACAGGTGCCAGAAACGCCAATCCGCCGGGTTGCAAATTCTTCTTGACCTTCCCCAGCGGTTTGTTATACTTAGGCGTTCTCGGGACATTAAAGCAGTTTCTGCCGGTCCCGACGAACCTCCGCCCGCGTTGTGGAACTCCTTAAGAATTGAGCAACTTTCGGGATGGGCGGGGCATCTATTTGGGTGGATTCTGGCAAATCCCTTTGAAGTTGATCCCTTTGAAGCTAGCCCGAATTGCAGCTTGGCTAACCGAACAATCGACCATCCTCCCGTGTGTGCCAGTGGGCGGACGATGGGACCTTGGCCTAAATGATTCATGTTGAAGGAGAACGACCGAACATGCGCTCCGATCGTGTTTTTGACGCTCTACATACTTTGCGGAACCGGTATATGCTTTGCCAGCTTGCCTCGAAGGCAACACGCAAGTTTCATAAGCCGAACACCCGCATCCAGGAAACCATGAACCAGGTGTTTGACAAAATCGCCGATGCGGAACGTCATGACATCCTGAGCGAACCCGAGAACTTTGCCGAAGCACAACGGCGAGCTGCTTAAGCAGCTCC
>Ga0187879_10001671_pt1 | contig 15128 bp, 15 predicted proteins | sample June2016WEW_19_1_FD_132423 | JGI IMG/M metagenome (GOLD analysis project Ga0187879, IMG submission 132423) | Peatland microbial communities from SPRUCE experiment site at the Marcell Experimental Forest, Minnesota, USA - June2016WEW_19_10 | ecosystem: Environmental > Terrestrial > Soil >... | reverse complement strand
TCGCCGGCGCCGCAGATGTCGACCGGTCGCTCAACGGCCCGTGCTTTTGCCCACGTCTCTTTACTTTCTTCGATGACGAGCGTTCCTTGGGGCCCATGGGTCACCATCAAGGCCCTGGCGTGAAGGTGTTCACGCAGCCGCTTGAAATCCACTTGCCCGAAGAGTTCCTGGCAGGCTGCCTCCGCCTCGTCGCGATTGGGTTTGACCGTCACTGCCCGGAACAGATGCACGCGTTTTCGGGAATCTACGAGAAATACTTTGTTGGGATACTGGGCCGCAAGCTTGCTGATTGCGTCTCGCACCGCCGGAGTCACCACGCCGCCGGCAGCGGTTTCGGCCTGGTCGGCCACCAGGAGCACGTCGAAGGCCTCAACCACTGGAATCAGATTTTCGATGACTCGCGTCTCCGCCTCGGGAGGCACTGGCTTGGTGGAGATGAAATCAACTCGAGGCTGGTCCTCAACACCTGTTAGGCCGTTGATGAGTTTGGTATAGGTGAAGGTCTGCCAGCCGGGCAATTCCACCATCAAATTCGCAGTGATGCCGCGCTGGTTCAAGGCGCGCACCAACTCGAATCCGAAGCCATCGTCGCCGCGTATTCCCACGACAGCGACGGTTGCCGCGCCGAGGGCAGCCAGATTGTTGGCCGCCGTTCCGCCGCCGCCGGGCGTAACCTCGGTCGAGACGATACCCAGCCGGGGGATGCCGGTTTCACGCGATGGCTCGGAAGTGGCGGGATCGTAAGTGCACCAGCGGTCCAGGCAGATGTCGCCCACCACTAGGGCCTTGAGTTTCTTGAAGCGATCGAGAATTTCCGCTGTCGTCATGTCAGCTCCAGAAGGGCGCGCCGCAGGGCCGGCACGGTCGCGCGGTGATCGCCGCAAAAGTAATAGCTCTCGCCGCCGTCGGCCACCGTACGAACCAGAATTGTCTTGTGAGGCCGGAAATAGTATCCCGGATCGGTTTTCGGGAGTTCGTGGTGAATGTCACCCTGGATGGGAACCAAGTCGAAAACCGCCGTCGTGAAATTCCTGATCGTCCGTCCTTGCTGATGAGCCACGTTGCGAGCCATGGCAAGGGCTTTCAAATAGACCTCGGGCGCCATGATGGCAGAGCCAAAATCCAGCATGACCCCGTGTTCCAGGTTTTCGACGGAATTGGTGAAAATCAGGAAGTCGCGGTAGCTGGCTGTGCCCAGCGCGCCGCCATCGCAGTTCGGATGCTCATGGATGATGTCATACCCGACGCCCACGTGGACCGTGGCCGGAATCGAAAGCCGATAAGCTGCGGCGAAGATACTTACGTTCTTGTGGGGAAAATCGCTGCACTCAATCCGCCGACCAACGTTTTCGCCGAGGCCCAGTGAGAGCGCCGCGGCTTCCCGGATCACTTCGTTCAATTCTCCCGTTTCGCGCCACAGCCCGAACTCGCCGCTGCGTATATAGCGTGCCACGCTCTCGGTGGTCGCGCCGGCATGGGCCAATTCATAATCGTGGATGGCGCCTGCGCCGTTCATCGCGATGTGAGTTAAATAACCTCGCTCCAACAAGTCGATGACGTAACGGCTCGCGCCGGATTTGATGACATGCGCCCCCATCATCAGGATGCGCGCCGTCCCCTTTACCTTCGCCGCGACGACTCTTTGCGCCACCTCGACGAGTTGCGGGTGGGAAAAGGCTGGCGGCGGGCCCTCGAGCGGCAGAAGATAATCGAGGGTCATATCATGGACTCGCTCGCCCAGCGGCTTGATTAAGAGTCGCGAACGATCGAAGGTCTTGTATTTGGAGTTCATGAGCTGCTCTGACCCGTTACCAACCTTTGGCCCACCACTGTGGATGAGAACGATTCCCCTCCTTGGTAAGGAGGGGCCAGGGGCGGTTGGCGTTCGCGGACGAGAACACCCACCACCCCTGCCCCTCCTCCCGCTGAGGAGGGGAGTCATCTTCACGGTAGCGAAGGATCATTTTAGTTAGTGTTCCAGTTCAGCGGATCACGAACAACTGCGGAGATCCTTCGCTGCGCTCAGGATGACAGACTTTCAAGGATTACAGGTCACCAATACTCTCACACATTCCAACCGGCGGCTAATGCTCTGAGAACAGCGCGCTGGAAAGCTCACCCCAGCAGAGGAAATTTGGAATAACGAAATCCGCGCCGACTTTCACCAGCCGCTCTCGCTTCCAGGGGTTTACGACCTTACAGTCGGGCTCATCCGTTGCCACGCCCACGGCCACTCCGCCTGCTTCTTTGACGTTCTTGATCTCCACATACCCGTCGCCGAACCCAATCAGCGTTTTTCCGTTGGCTTCCAGGGAAGATAGCATCTCGCGGATCAGAATTTCTTTGGAAAAGCTCTTGTAGTCATCGCGGGCGCCAAAGATGCGGCCATCAAAATAGTGGTCAATTCCCAGCAGGCGGGCTTCCTCGATCGTGTAGGACTCGTCGGTTCCGCTAGCGCAATATAGGTTCAAACCACGCGCTCGCAGATTCTCGAGAGCCACGCGGGCGCCGGGAACGAGGTATTGGTCTGGGGCAGCTTTGCCCTGGCGCAACGCCTCTCTCCGATTGGCGATCTTATCCATCAAGCGATTGTGATACAGACGCTTGTATTCGAGCGCTGACAGGGGTTTACCGCCTCGTTCTTTCACCTGGCGGGCCAATTCGATCATCTGGTAGATGGTCTGTTCGCCAGTCAGTCGCGCCACGGAGTCATCGACCAGTGCCCGTAAGTCCTCTTCCTTCTCTCCGGTCTTCAGCTCCACGAGGATTTCGACCATCATGGGGACCATGACATCCACCCAACCGGCACGAACAAGTGAGAGCGTCCCGTCAAAATCGAAAAGCGCCAGCTTTGCGTCCTTCGCGGAAACACCTTTTCGGATGACTTCCATATTCACCATCTGCTATTGAGCGTTCACGGCCTCGGCCCTGAACCACTCGACTGTCCGGCGCAGGCCTTCCTCGAAGCTCACCAGCGGCTCGTATCCGAGCGCCTGGCGCGCCAGCGAGACGTCCGCCAGAGAATGAAGGGCATCGCCTTTGCGCGGGGGATCGTAGCGCGGTTTCACCTGCCTGCCAAAGACACCGTTGAGAACGGTGATCGTCTGGTTGAGCGTGTAGCTGCGGCCCACGCCGACATTGATGACCTTGCCCGCTGCCCCCGGAGCCGTGCAAGCCCTGAGGGTTGCGTCGACGACATTAGCCACGTAGGTGAAATCCCGCGACTGCTCGCCGTCACCGAAGATGACGGGAGTCTTTCCCTGTTCATAGGCGGCCACAAATTTGGAAAGTACGCCGGTGTAGGGTGAGAAGGGATTCTGGCGCGGGCCGAAAATGTTGAAGAACCGGAGTGCCACTGTTTCAAGGCCAAAGATCTTTGTGAAGACGCGGCAGTAATACTCTCCACAGACTTTTGCCAGCGCATAGGGAGAAAGCGGGTCGGGGGTCAAGGTCTCGACGCGCGGCATCGTGGGATTGTCGCCATAAGCTGCTGCCGAAGCGGCGAAGACCAGGCGTTTAACCCCCGCGTCCCGCGCCGCGAGCAACACATTCAACGTTCCGGTGACATTGACTTCGTTGGCTCCCAGGGGATCTTCCACCGAGCGCACCACGGATGGGAGCGCCGCGAGATGAATCACGTAGGGCGTGTCCGCGAAGTGCCGCCTGATGCCTTCGAGGTCACAGATGTCGGCATTCTGAAGGTCAATCCGGCCGGATACTGCCAGGAGGTTTGCCATTTTGCCGGTCGCAAGGTTGTCAACCACGCGTACGTCTTCCCCGCGCCGCACGAGTTCCTCCACCATATGCGAGCCGATGAAGCCCGCTCCCCCAGTGACCAGATACGTAGCCATCTCTCCGCGTTCCTCCTCGAGTTAGGGTAACAGTTCCGTGGTCTCCGTCTGAGATGCCTGGAGAACGCCGGGAAACCCGCGTTGCTCGCCATTGGGAACCCGCTGTAAGTCTAGCACATTATTTGCTTATGCCGAGGATTCGGCTTTATGCATAAACTCAGACCTTCTAAAATAACGAGATGAGGGCAAGTGCTCACTTAAACGGCGGTCGATTCGGCGGATGAACCAGCCAGTGACTCCGTGAGAATGACTCCCCGCTTCGCTAAGGAGCGTAGGGGGTGGTTGGTTCCCTGCGCGAGGGTGGCATCCATCACCCCTGTCCCTCCTCGCGCTGAGGAGGGGAGTCGTTGCCAAGACGACGAACCGACTGGACAAAGTACATTAACTGATAAGGTTATGGATACAAATAGAACAACAGGCTGGATCCAAAACCCAAAAACTGTGAAAAACCGTGCAAAGGGGGCGCAGTTACGATAGGATTGGACGAACAACTCACATCAGAAAGCCAAAGGAGGATCGAATGGAAGAGACAAAGTCGTTGTCGATCACCAGTCTGATCACTATTCCGGCTTTGATTACCCTGGGTATTACCATCCTGCGCCTGGTTGGCGAACTCCAACACTGGCCCAAACCATGGTTCAACGCAGCGGCGGGCGGCGGGGGCGCCGTCATTGGCATCTCGTGGTTGCCGCTCATATTCGGTCCGTATTTTGCCCTGAAGCTGGCAGGAGCTGGCGACGCACCCTCAAGCGCCGGCAAGGCAATCGGGCTGGCATTCGCCGGTTTGGCGGTGATGGTCGTCGGCGGCTTCCTGGTCGGAGTGGTCATGGCCATGAAGCACCCGAGCTGGACCGTGATCGGATACGTCGTCATGCTGATCGGGGCGTTCGTTCCCGGAATCGGCTGGCGCTCGCTCGGCAACACGCTGCTGGCTTACGCTTTCGCGGCACGGATTCCGGTGTTGATTGTCATGTTTTTCGCCATGCGCGGAAATGGAGGTCAGGGTTGGGGGACGCACTACGACGCAGCCCCCCCAAATTTTCAATTTCCGTCCTTTGGAACGAGATTTCTTTACACTGGCATCTTGCCCCAGCTTGGGTTCTGGATCAGCTGGACGGTCGTAGCGGGCGCGATCGTGGGGACCATCGTCATCGCCATTGCGCGTAGAGGAAAGCAGGCGGCGCCGGCAGTAGCCTGAAAGCATCGGTAACGCAGACCGGCTCTTCAAGGTTTGCGGTTTCTATCGACCATTCACGAACGAAACGCGGACATGAAGAGCCGGCGCTACGCGCCGCCTTCGAGCGCACAAGGAGGTTTGCATGGAAGACGCAAGGTCAACGTCGATCACGAGTTTGATTACGATTCCCGCTTTGATCACCCTGGGCATTACCATCCTTCGTGTGGTCGGTGAGCTCGAACACTGGCCGAAGCCCTGGTTTAGCGCGGCGGCGGGCGGCGGGGGCGCCATCGTCGGCATCTCCTGGCTGCCGATAATTTTTGGCCCCTACTTCGCCTGGAAGCTGGCGGGAGCCGGCGACGGCCCTTCGAGCGTTGGGAAGGCGATTGGCTTGGCGCTCGCCGGTTTCGTGGTAGTGGTTGCGGGCGGCGCGATCGCGGGAATTGCCGCCACCAAGCAGAGTTTTAACTTGGCGGGGGTCGGCTTTCTTGTGATCTTGGTTGCAGGGTTCATCGCGCGCCTCGGCTGGCGCACGTTAGGGAACGTTTTGTTCGCTTACGCATTCGCGGCACGCATCCCGGTGTTGATCGTCATGTTCATTGCCATGAGCGCCAACGGCGGGCAGGGATGGGGAACGCATTATGATGTCGTTCCGCCCAATTTCCATTCTATGGCATTTGCCGTCAAGTTCCTGTACTTTGCGCTGGTGCCGCAGATGACCCTATGGATTGGTTTTACGGTAGTGGTGGGCTCCATTTTTGGCGCCATCGCTGCCGTCCTAAACCGCCGTGGTAAGCCCGCCGTCGCGGCTGCCGCCTGAATTCGCCCGATCACTTCCGCGGTTTGCTGATGAGTTGCCATGCCTCCGTCAGGTGAGCGCCGAGTTCATCGTCGCCAACTTGGCTGAGCTCGATTCCTACCCAGCCCTTGATACCAACATAAGGTGGTCTGTAGTAGATCGCCGGACTGCTTGCAATTAGAGCCTCTTGTTCGCCTGGCTGCGCGGGTATGATAATCGCGATGTGGCCGTCGTGATGGTGATTGCTCGAGAACATCGCAAAGACGCGTTTCTTCACGAAGAACGTCGGTTCACCGTGCGACAGCTTCTCGGTCACGCCCGGCAAAGCCAGACAGACTCTACGGACCCTCTGCAAATGCCTCTTGCCATCCATGCTCTGTCACCCCATAACTATTGAAGCGACGTCCTTCAGTAGCGGACCTTGGACGTCGACTACGATTATAATTGAAGACCCTGGCGGAATGTCCTGATGAGTGGAAGCAAGGCACTCAACAAAAAGGAGAGATGCCCATGAATGCACGCACGGCTTTCGGCCGTCACACGTCAGTAGCAGCAGTTCTGCTTTTCGGCGCCGTTGCGGTTGCGGCGACCGGTGGCTATCACTTGCTCAAGAAATACTCCTTCGGGGCAGCTCAAGGTAGCACCCGGGAATATTTTGACTACATTACGGTTGACACTGCCGCGCGACGGGTTTACCTGTCGCATGGCACGGAAGTCAAGGTGATCGACGCCGATTCCGGAGCTCTCATCGGCAACATCACGGGATTGAAGCAAGATCATGGAGTAGCGCTGGCCCGCGAATTCGGCCGTGGTTTCATCAGCGACGGTGCGCAAGGGAAAGTGATCATCTTTGATTTGAAGACCCTGAAAGTGATCGGCGAAGCGAAAGCGGCCGACGACGCTGATTGCGTGGTTTACGATCCGGCCTCCAAGCGCGTTTTCGTGATGGAAGGCGACCCCAACAGCCTGACAGCGATCGACGCGAAGAGCGGAAGCGTTGTAGGGACCGTCCAACTTGGCGGTTCGCCTGAATTTGCTGTCGCGGATGGCAAGGGGACTGTCTACATCAACCTGGAAAGCAAGAACGAAATCGTGGTTTTCGATTCCCACGCACTCACAGTCAAGACTCGCTGGCCGGTAGCGCCCGCGGGCGGCCCTACGGCACTTGCCATCGACACCGAACATCGGCGGCTGTTCAGCGCCGGCCGAGAACCGCAAATGCTGGTCGTGATGGATGCCGACAACGGGAAGGTCTTGAAGTCGTTTCCGATTTCGGGCGGAGTGGATGCTGCCGCCTATGACCCTGGAACCGGCCTGATCTTCGCCTCAACCCGCGAGGGCATGCTGCATGTCTTCCACGAGGATTCGCCTGACACATTCAGCGAGGTCGAGAGCGTCAAAACGGAGTACGGGGCTAAAACGATGGGGCTCGACACCAAAACCCACAACGTATTTCTGGATACCGCGGATTTTAGCCAGCCCGCGGCGTCCGCGCCGGGCCAGCGCGGACCGCGCCGTGCGGCCGTTCCAGGCACGTTCCGTGTTTTGGTTTATGGCCGGTAGTGGACGATCGCCCGTATGACACGTCCGCAATCGCTGGCAGAGATTCTGGCACGCCATGTATACTTCTTTTGAAGTGAATGGGATTCGACAGTTGATCGAGTCGAACCTGAGCAGAATTAAGAAGGCATGCGATGAGCACTGCAATCCTGACTGAGCCGCGGATTGTGACGGTCAACGTGACGGATGACGCTATCGTTGCACACCTTGCCGACGGGCGGGTGGTCAGTGTGCCTTTGGAATGGTCTTGGCGACTGAAGGACGCCACAGTAGAGCAGCGCGCGCACTGGGAGATTATCGGGGACGGCCAGGGAGTTCATTGGCCCGATGTCGACGAGGACATCAGTGTCGACGGCATGCTGAGGGGCATCCCTGCAAAACGGCCTTCGCGGAAAGGCCTGAAGATTTCGAGGGATCAGCCTGACCTGACTAAGCGAGGCGTTCGCGGCGTTAGGGGAAAGACGCGAGTACCCCTCCGGTCGACCCGCCGGGGTCGTTAGCGATGAGCGGGTGGATTTGTCAACAGCTTGGTGGCCCGAGCCGCCCCAATGAATCAGCCGCGCCGAACTTGCCACCTATCGAATCACGACTTGCGCCTTCAATGATTCCTCCGTGGCAAGACGCAACAGCGTATCGGCGATGTCCTCGGCGGACGACAGTCCTGTAGGGCTGATCTGCTTGGCAAGGGGCAGCCTTAATCTAAAATCCAAAATCTAAAATCAAAAAATCCCGAACCCTGGCTCGCTGATCGAAAGGGTCTTCGCTTGCGGCGCGTATTTGCGAACTACCGTGCCGATTTCAGACGCTTTCCCGATGACGACGAAGACCAAGTTGTCGAGAGGGTAGTATTGCCGAATCACGCGTTGGGCGTCGGCCAGGGTCATGGCATCGATCTTCGGGTAGAGGTCGTCGATCTCGCGCTCGTCGAGCCCGTAAAACTCGAGTTGCGCGAGTTGCGAAGCGAGCTGCTCGGAAGTTTCGACGGTCGGCGGGAATTGGCCTTTGATGTAATTCTTCGCCAGTTCCAATTCGTCTTGCGTAAAGCCCTTCTCATGCAAGCGCTGGAGCACCTCGAGTGTCAAGTCCATGGCTTTATCGGTGGTTTCGGTGCGTGTGTAAGAGGAGATCACAAAGGGTCCGCGCGCCTTGCGTTCGTCGAAATACGAGCGGGCGCCGTACGTCAGGCCGCTTTTAATGCGGAGTTCGGTGTTGAGCATTGAAGCGAAGCGGCCACCGAACACGGTATTGACCACGCGGATGCCGACGCGGTCAGGATTGGTTCGAGTCACCCCGACGTTGCCGATGATGTAATAGGTCTGCGTGGCGTCCGGCTTATCCACCAAGAGCAGTCTTTTCCCCGCTACCTCCGCATGATCGGAAAACTCAATGGCCTGCGCCTGCTGGCCGGCCCACGACCCAAATCTCTGGGCAACAGCCTTCTCCATCTCTGCTTGGTTGAAATCTCCCACGACGGCCAGGATAGTATTCGCCGGCGTGTACTCCGCGCGGTAGAACTTCACTACAGCGTCGCGCGTGATGGCGGGCAGCGATTTCTCGTCGCCTTCCCGAGGCCGAGCGTACGGGTCCGAGCCATAAAGAAAGGCGTTGAAATAAAGCGGCAGCACGGCAAGGGCCTGGTCTTTGTCGGATTTGATGCTATCCACGCGCTGCTGGATTATTTTCTCCACTTCCTCTTGCGGAAATGTGGCATGGAGGAGCGCATCGCTCAGCAGGTCGAGACCTGTGGCGGCGTCCTTCTTCATGACCTCGACCGAAACAGTGGCATAGTCGGCGGAGACGCTCGAATTGAATTGCCCGCCCACGAAATCCAGTTGCGATGAGAACTGGTCGGCGCTGCGTGTGGTTGTGCCTTTGCGCAAGAGCGCCGCGGTCAGCGAGGCCAAGCCTGCCTGCCCCGCAGGATCGGCAACCGGTCCGGCGCCGATGATGACGTGGAAACTCACTAGCGGCAGCTCATGCCGCTCCATCAACAGGAGAGTCATGCCGCTCGGAAGCTTGCGGCGCTCATGGGGAGGCAATTTCAGGCCGACCGCCTGCGCCTTCAACTCAGCCGTGGCTGTCGCGGCGGCCATGACTGCCATGGCAATAAGCAGCAATCGCTTCATTATTCCTTCTCCTGTCTTCATACAGTGTGTCATCCTGAGCGCAGATTCCATGATCCTTCGGTTCACCACTTGGCATGCAAATGATTCCCCTCCTTGGTAAGGAGGGGTCAGGGGTGGTTGTCGTTCGGTGACCGTCCCACCCACCACCCCCATAAGCGCTAACTTAAGCCTGTCGCCGTCGGCGAAATGCTTCTCGCCGCCACTCTCGCAGGCCCAGAGGGCCGAAAGATTGTGGCCCACGGAGAAAGCCGTGGGATGGCCGGAACTGGTTAACGATCAAGCCCGCGTCAGCGGGCGACAGACTCCCTGCGCTCCGGCCAATACTTCTGTCGCCCCTACGGGGCTTGCTCACAACGCTTATGCTTTATCCCATGGCTTTCGCCATGGGCCACAATCTGCCGCCCGTCGGCTGACGGGCTCCGAAGGTCGTGTCGACGTTAAGTTAGCGCTTATGCCCACCACCACTGCCCCTCCTCCCGCTGAGGAGGGGAGTCATTTTCATGGCAGCGAAGGATCTCTGCAGTTCATGATTGGCAACGAGTTTCGCACGGAACTACCGAGATCCTTCGCGGCGCTCAGGATGACAGCGCCGAATAAACGCCGGCCGGCATAGAGTGCCCTACGGTTTAGCCGGTCCTTCCCCTGCGGCCTGTTGCTTCTCCGGGACCAGAGTGGCCACCGTCCGGTTATTCTCGCCAAAATAGGCTTTCGCCACTCGTTGTATGTCCTGCTTTCTGACTTTGTTGTACTCGGCGGCAGCGGTGAAGAGCTTGTGGTAGTCCCCAAGAAAAACCTCGTAGGAGCCGAGAGTGTTGGCGCGCCCGTTGATGCTCTCCATCTGCCGGTAAAAGTCCGCCAGCACAATGTTCTTTGCCTTCTGAAGTTCCTCATCAGAAACAGGCGTCGTCTTCAGTTTGTCCAGTTCCTCGTAAATCGCCTTTTCGGCGGCTTGCGGATCGACCCCCTCCTTGGGCTGTATCGTATAGACGAACAGCGTAGGGTCGAACGACAATTCGAACCCGCAGTCGACCGAAATCGCCAATTGATCCTTGTCCACGAGGCGCTGGTAGAGCCGGGAACTCTCGCCGTTTGAGAGAATGGCCTGAAGCAGGTTAAGGGGGTAGAAATCGGGACTTGTGCTTGGAGGAATGTGATAGCCCATCATCACCATGGGAAGCTGGGCGAACTTCTTCACTACCACTCGGTGCTCTCCCAATTGTTCCGGCTCCTGCGTCGAAACTTTAGGCGGCGGGTCGTGGGAAGGAATGGGCTCGATGTACTTCTCCCCAAGATTGAAGATCTCGTCCGCGGTTACGTCTCCCACCACCACCATCGTGGCGTTGCTGGGCGAATATCCCATCTGGAAATGGCGCTTCAGGTCCTCCATTTTCCAGTTCTCGATATCAACCATCCAGCCGAGAACGGGCCAGTGATAGGGATGAGCGAGAAATGCCGCGGCCCAGAGCTGCTCCCAGAGAATTCCGAAGTTGTTGTTATCCACGCTGGTGCGACGCTCCGAAGCCACCACGCCGCGCTCTGACGCGATCATCTTGGGGTCAAAGCTGAGATCGCGAATGCGATCGCTCTCGAGGTCAAAGATCGTGGGAAGCGCGCTGCGAGGAAACCAGTCCTGATACACCGTATCGTTTTGAGTGGTGTAGGCGTTGTTCTCTCCGCCCGCCACTTCCATCACGTGGTCGAATTGGCCCGGCCCGTATTTCTTCGCGCCGTTGAACATCATGTGCTCGAAGAAGTGCGAAAGGCCAGTCGTCCCCGGTCGTTCGTTGCGCGACCCAATACGGTAGAAAACGTAGAGAGCCACATTTGGAATCGAGTGGTCCTCCTGCACCAGGATCTTCATCCCATTTTTCAAGGTGTGAGTCTTGACGTCGAACGTTTGTGCCGGCGCGGCGACCGTCAGTGCGCCCATCAAAACGAGAAGGTAGACAACCCTTCGGCAATTCTTCACAGCTCCCTCCGCCCTATTCCCCTGCTGGGGATCAAAGGTTGTAATCTTACCAAATCTCTAATCGGAAGTGCCCGTCGGTACTTTGCTCTATTCGGCGGGTTTGGCGATCAGTTCCCGCAAAGCGTCGGTATGCAGTCTGGTCCTTGCCCAATGCCGCACATGAAATACGCGGACACTGCCTGTCGAAGGCGTTTTCTGCTGAACTGAATAGAACACCTTGAACTGGCGATTACGCTTTCCGTGCAGCAGGACTCGTACCTCGTACCCAAGCGCTCGGGATTCATCCGCGATGGGGCAGCGGTGAGGAAATTCTCCGAGCGTTCTAATGGCATTGAACCACTGTTCAGCCTGCTCGAAGCTAGCTTGTTGTTCAATATACCCAGCGATTTCGTCAAGGTCATGGAAAGCCCGTGGTGCAATCTCAACGCGAAAAGCCACGTCGCTTCCTCAGTCGCCGTTCAGCCTGCTTAAGGGGGATGCCTTCTCCACGCTCGAACTGCTCCATCCCTTGTCGGATCGCGGCTGTGATTTCGGCCCGTTCCAATCGGTCGAGCAATTCCTGATAGCTGTGGGCATCCTGCACGACAACCTCGGCTCGTCCATTGACGGTCAAGACCATGGGAATCTTCTTGTCTCTAAGCCGCCCCACAAAGTCCTTAAGATTGCGTTGGAACTCGGTAACGGAGCGCACCTCGCGAAGATCAATCACACCCAGCCTCCTTGCTAAGCATCTTTTAAGCATATGATTGCATGTTTATGATGCTTCTGTCTAGGTGCTGGCATGAAGGCCGGCGCTACCACCCAGATTAGGACTCTACCGTCAAGCGCAAGCATGTGTCCGAAAGGCGCAACGAACAGAGGGGCTGCCACATCTTATTAAACTGTGGCTGCATGGGCCACGATTCAGGGCAAGCGAAAACAGGGAGGACGACATGAAGATCGGCATCATCGGTGCCGGCCAAATCGGTGGAACTCTCACTCGCCGTTTGACCAAACTCGGGCACGAAGTATACGTGGCCAACTCGCGGGGGCCTGCGTCGCTCGCGGCTCTCGCCAAGGAAACCGGAGCGAAGGCCGTCGAGGTGCGCGAGGCGGCACGCTCCGGCGAAGTGGTTGTGGTGACGATTCCGGAGGGGAAGATACCGGAACTGCCTAAGGACTTATTCGCTGGAGTACCCAAGGATACAGTGATCATCGATACGGGGAATTACTACCCTCGGCACCGCGATGGGCGGATTGCGGACATCGAAGCGGGAATGACCGAAAGCCGATGGGTGGCGAATCAACTTGGGCGTCCGGTGGTCAAGGCGTTCAACAACATCTATGCGAAGCACTTGCTCGAGTTGGGACAGGCGGCTGGCAGCCACGGCCGCATTGCCTTGCCAGTTGCCGGCGACGACGCGCGGGCCAAGGAAATCGTAATGCGGCTCGTGGACGAACTCGGATTCGACGCCGTTGATGCCGGCGGCCTTGACGAATCCTGGCGCCAACAGCCCGACACACCAGTTTACGCCACGGACTTCGATGCCGAGGGAGTGCGGCGGGGGTTGGCCCAGGCCGGCAAAGAGCGCGGACCGCAATTTCGGGCTACGGACAAGAGCCCAGGCACTTTTGCGCAGCCTGCCTGATGTCTTGGGTCTTGTTTGAAAAGCCAAGGAGGTGAGCATGTCTTCGGCTCTTTTACCCAGCGCGCTCGATGCTCGTACACAGGCATTCCCGATTTTGACCGAGGCTCAGATCAGCCGCATCCGTCCTCACGGCACGGTGCGTGAAGTCAAGCAGGGGGAGATTCTGTTCGAGCCTGGCGACACGCAGGTGCCCTTCTTCGTGCTGCTCTCGGGCAGCATGGAGATTGTGCAGCCGAGTTTGTCGGGCGAACGTGAGATCGTCAAGCACGGTCGTCCGGGAGAGTTCACCGGTGAGATGACCATGATTTCCGGCCAGCGATGCCTGGTGCGGGGCCGCGTGACCGCGCCCGGTGAGTTTCTCGAGATCAGTGCCGAGGGACTGCGATCGCTAATTGCCAAAGACGCCGAGCTGAGCGAGGTGCTGATGCGGGCATTCATCTTACGCCGCCTCGCTCTCATCACTCGGGGCCTCGGCAATGTGATCCTGATGGGCTCGCGCCATTCTGCGGGAACGCTGCGCCTGCGCGAATTCCTGAGCCGCAACGGATACCCTTACACGAACGTCGATCTGGACACCGACAGTACCTCGCAACAACTGCTGGACCGTTTCAACGTCAAGTTGGAGGAGGTCCCCGTCCTGATTTGCAACGGCCGCACGGTTCTGCGCAATCCTACGAATCAGCAACTCGCCGATTGCCTGGGATTTAACGCGAACATCGACAACCAGCGGGTGCTGGACTTGGCCATTGTGGGAGCGGGCCCTGCCGGCTTGGCAGCGGCTGTTTACGCCGCCTCGGAGGGTCTGGGCGTTCTGGTCATCGAAACGGATTCTCCCGGCGGCCAAGCGGGCTCCAGTTCGAAGATCGAGAATTATCTCGGCTTCCCCACCGGAGTGTCAGGGATGGAGTTGGCCGGGCGAGCCTTAACTCAAGCCCAGAAGTTCGGCGCCAGGATGCTGGTGGCGCACAGCGTCGTGCACCTGAATTGCAAGAAACCGCTCTACGAGATAGCTCTTGACGACGGCAGCGTGTTGCGCGCCCGCGCTATTGTCATCTCCACCGGCGCTCAGTACAAGAAGCCGGCCATTTCCAGTCTGGCTCAATTCGAGGGTCAGGGCGTTTACTACGGCGCAACTCACATCGAGTCGCAACTGTGCGAGAACGAAGACGTGGTGGTGGTCGGCGGAGGGAACTCTGCGGGACAGGCGTCCGTCTTCCTCTCCCAAACCGCCCGCAAGGTTCATATGCTGGTGCGCTCCTCGGGTTTGGCAGAGTCGATGTCCCGTTACTTGATCCAGCGCATTGCCGAAAACCCCGCCATCGACCTCCATTACAACACAGAAATCGTCGGTATGGAGGGCAACCACCAGCTCGAGCGCGTGGCCTGGACCGACAAGACGAAGGGTAAGCCATCGTGGCACAACATTCGGCACGTTTTTATCATGGCCGGGGCTTCGCCGCGAACCGACTGGCTGAAAGATTGTCTGGCCATGGACAACAAGGGTTTCATCCTGACGGGCCGCGACCTGGAGTTTCCGGGCGATATCGCTGCTTCTTTCTCTTGGCCGCTAGCGCGCGCCCCATTCATGCTGGAAACCAGCCTTCCTCGAGTATTTGCAGTCGGCGATGTGCGCTCCGGAAGCGTGAAACGTGTGGCCTCTGCCGTGGGCGAAGGAGCGATCGCCGTGCATCTTGTGCACCGCGCTCTGGCGGAGGCGTGAAGGGCAGTCGAGAGTCGACAGTCGAAAGTCGAGAGTCGAAAGTCGAGCGCTGCTAGTTGTCATTCTGAGCGAAGACGTCATGATCCTTCGGCTCACCACAGGTCATAAAATGCCCTCTCCCCTTTGGGGGAGAGGGTGGCCCGTGACGGCGCATTCACCAGCCGGCGCGGGTCGGGTGAGGGGGTCCGGATTCGCCATTTTCAAAGCAGTCGGTCATGCCCGTCGGCTGACGGGCACCCAGAAACCATGAAAATCGCACGACTGTGGACGGACGTAGCGCGGGCGTCCCGCCCGCGGT
>Ga0187879_10001662_pt1 | contig 15188 bp, 14 predicted proteins | sample June2016WEW_19_1_FD_132423 | JGI IMG/M metagenome (GOLD analysis project Ga0187879, IMG submission 132423) | Peatland microbial communities from SPRUCE experiment site at the Marcell Experimental Forest, Minnesota, USA - June2016WEW_19_10 | ecosystem: Environmental > Terrestrial > Soil >... | reverse complement strand
GGAGCTTCCCGGAACTGAAGTTGGCGGATCTCATGGCCCGTTTCGCCAGCGACACACTGTTGGACACAGAGCCATGAGGACCTCCTCGGCATCGCCAGCAGCTAGAGAACGTAGGCCTTTCGAACCCACTACTGCGGGTGTGACAGTGATGTTGTGATCGGTATTCTGTTGCCCGGGAAGCACCTTCATGCGTCGTGCGGCTCCAAAAAACAGCCTTTGCCTGGTCATAGCTAGAATGCGTGGCGATGGGCGAACCCTCGGTGGCGAATCGAACCTCGTGCAATACGGTGTTGCTCGGCGTGCGCAGACTGCGTTCCCGATCGGAGCGTGCGCGGCATGAAACATAACGGAACAGTCATCCTCTGTTATCACCGGGTCGCCGAAGGCGTCGAGGACCCTTTTGGGCTCTGTGTGAGTCCCGAAAACTTTGCTGTTCACCTCGAGGAAATCACTCGCCGACGCGAACCATCGACTCTTGATGACCTGTCCGTTCCATCACGTCGAACCAGAGTGGTCGTGACATTCGACGACGGCTACAGCGACAACCTGAGCCATGCGCTCCCAATTGCTGAATCGAAGGGCGTACCCATCACTGTCTTCGTGACGAGCGGCCTGCTCGGTGACCACAGTGGATTCTGGTGGGATCGTCTCGCCGTTCTCCTACGTGCCCGCCCCCCGGGCATACGCGAGTTCTGCCTCACGGCAGGCGATGAGACTGTCCGCATCCCGCTTGGTGGGTCTGACTTTGGCAGTGACGTGAGTGCTGTGCGTCGTCACTTGCTTCCTCTTTCAGTCAAAGACATCGAGTCTGCCCTTGACGCGGTCTCAGAACATTGGTCGGTCGCGTCGACGCCGCCTCCTGACGCACGCGCCATGACGCCAGCAGAGCTCCTTGACCTCGCTGCCTCCGATGACGTCACGATCGGTGCACATACAGTCGATCATGTCCGGCTCTATGGCCGTCAGAAACAGGAACAGGTCGACACCATTACCGCGTCAAGAACGGATCTGGAGCAGTTCCTCGGACGACCTGTTTCCCAATTTGCCTATCCCTTCGGAAGAAAGGACGACTTCGACGACTGTTCGGTTGACGCTGTTCGCTCGGCCAACTTCGACACTGCATGCACCACGCTGCCGGGTACGGCCAGACCCTCAACGGATCCATACCGGCTTCCACGACGCCTTGTCATGAATTGGGGACGAGGTCGTTTCCAAGCGCAGCTCCAGCGTTGGCGCCTCGGGTGACCGGCCTGATACCCCACGCGGATCCCCATGCACGCGTGCAAGGCAAGACGGCAGCGATCCGGGTCGCCATGGTTACCTCCCGCTTCCCGCCATTCCTCGGTGGTATCGAGACGCACGTGGACGAAGTTGCTCAGAGGATGGCCGCCCGAGGTGTGGATGTCACGGTCCTCACCACCGACGTAAGTGGCCGGCTCCTCCCCCGCGAGGACCGGGAAGGCCTTACCGTTCGACGGTTTCGCGCCGGGCCACGCGGGACTGACTTTCATGCATCTCCGAGCCTGGTGCGAGAGATTGGCAGCGGGCGTTACGACCTCGTACATGTGCAGGGACTTCACACGCTCCTGCCCCCGATGACGCTCAGGGCGTCACAGCGAGCTGGGATCCCGACCGTGGTGAGTTTCCACACCGGAGGCCACTCGAGTCGACTTCGTACGGCGATTCGGGAGCCTCAGTGGCGGGCTTTACGACCTCTCCTTCGCCGATCGAACGCTCTCGTTGCCGTGTGCGCATATGAGGTCGCCGAGTTCGCCCGTCGGCTGGGGATTGAGCCCCGGAATATCCGGCTGATACGGAACGGCGCCGAGCCTCTCCCAGTCGACGAGGGCGCACAGACCCAGGTGACCGGCTCACCGCTCATCAGCTCGGTAGGCAGGCTGGAGCGTTACAAGGGTCATCACCGACTCGTTGCGGCGATGCCAGCGCTCCTTGAGATGGCGCCGGATGCGAGGCTCGTCATTGTCGGCCGCGGAAATTATGAGAGACAGCTACGACGCCTCGTTGCGCGTCTCGGGCTCGGGCAGGCCGTCACATTCACCTCATTTGACATTGAAGAGCGAGCTGAGCTCGGCGGAATGATTCGCTCGAGCGACATCGTTGCGCTAATGAGCGAGTACGAGGCAAACCCCGTGGCTCTCATGGAAGCGCTCGCGCTCGGGCGCAAGGTTGTCGTCGCCGACACATCCGGACTGACCGAGCTCGCAACTGAAGGACTCGCCACCGCTGTTCCGTTGCATGCGCCCCCAACCGAACTGGCGAAGGTGCTCCGCTCGGTGGCCGCGGCACCCGGAACCAAGAGCTTTCAACTCCCCACCTGGGACCATTGCGTTGACGAACTCCTGCGAGTGTACGCCGAGACGGTTCCGACGCCGAGGTGAATTCGCGTACCGTGGGCGAAGACGACGGACAAGATCTCGAAGCTCGACCCACCCGCCCTCCTTTCGACGCGCCGCACACGGTGAGCGTCATCATCTGCGCCTACACCGAACGTCGCTGGGACTCTCTCGTCGACGCAATCGAGTCGATGCGCGTCCAACGGCATCCGCCTGACCAACTCGTCGTGGTCATCGACCACAACCACGAGCTGTTTCGTCTGGCGCAGTCCACGCTTCCCGGTGACGTGGAGGTGCTCGCCAACGCAGAGAGTACCGGTTTGTCCGGAGCCCGCAATACCGGCGTGCGAGTGGCGGTGAGCGACGTCGTCGCCTTCCTCGATGACGACGCCGAGGCAGAACCCGGCTGGCTACAGGAACTGCTTGCGCAATACCTGCCAAATGTGGTTGGTGCGGGTGGTGTGGCATTGCCGGTCTGGCCTGGGAACGGCCGTCCCCGCTGGTTCCCGGAAGAGTTCGACTGGGTTGTGGGCTGCAGCTACCGCGGCTTGCCCGATACCGTGGCGCCCCAGCGCAATCTCATCGGGGCCGCCATGTCCTTTCGTCGTTCACTCTTCGACGAGATTGGTCACTTCGACACGGCTATGGGCCGCGTTGGCACGCTGCCGCTCGGATGTGAGGAAACTGAATTCTCTCTCCGCGTTCGCAAGGCTTTTCGTGGAACAGAGCTCGTCCATGTCCCGCTCGCTCGGGTCCACCACCACGTCGGGCCCGAGCGGACGAAGGTCAGATACTTCCTGAGACGCTGCTACGCGGAGGGTATTTCGAAGGCAGCCGTGGCGCAACGCGCAGGCAGCGAGCAGGCGCTCGCCAGTGAACGCAGATACGTCCGCTCGACGTTGCCCAAAGGACTCCTTGACGGCCTACGTGCCGGTCTTCAAGGCGACGTCGGGGGCTTCGCCCGGTCCATGATGATTGTCGTCGGTCTCGTGACGACGACCGTCGGCTATTTGTCGCCACGGGTTCGGAACCTGAGCGATAACCACTCGAGCCGACGCGCGAAACGTGGGAGGTGAGACCACCCTTTTGCGACAAGAAATAGGCCTGCACCCATCCCGCCGTGTACCGGCGGACCTTGGGCGAGCGCCTTCGACATTGAGGGCAACTCCAAACCTTGAAGAAGCGCCCCACCCTTGTCTGGGGTATCCGCGATGTCGCGCCAGAGTGTGTCCGTTCTGTCTCCGGTTCAGGCAGTTCCGACACATGACTGTCGAGGCTCGCTCGGTTCTCGTCCGTGGGACCCGGGCAATCCTCGATTTGGCGTCAACACCGAGAGTGGCGCGATCAGGGCATCGCAGATGAAGCCCGAGATACTCTGGCGGCCCTTGCCCACCACTTTCCCTCGTCCGAAGCCGTTAGGTCGGACGCACCAGCCGATCAGATAATGGCTCGGCTCAGCCTGCTTGACCTTCCCCATCTTGACGGGTGGGCTTCGCAGTGGGATCAACTGGTGGATTCATCTCCCCTTCCGTCGCCGTTCTTGCGATCATGGTGGCTGGCCGGGACCAGTCAATCCGGGCGCCACTTCCTTCTGGTCGTAGACGACACGCAGCTGTTGGGCGGGCTCGCTCTCGAGGAACGCCACCCGAGGGCAAGCATCCGGATGATGGGGTACGGATCGGCTTCGGATCATCTTGACCTGCTGGCCGCTCCCGGCCACGAGGCCGCGGTGCTGAGGCTTCTCGGGGGCTGGCTCCGCCGTCCTGGTGGACGTCTCTTGGACCTCAAGGGAATCCGGGCCGGGTCACGGTTGATCGAAGCCCTGCCTGGCCGTGTTCGCTGCGAACCGATGGCCGTGGCACCCTTCACGCCGTTGCCCGACAGTGCCGAGGTCTACCGGTCGACCCTGTCCTCGCAGTTCCGTCGGAATCTTCGTCGCTCTGCTGACCGCCTCGCTGCCGAAGGCGTGACGGAACGGACCATTCGGGGTCACGCGGTCGTCCCGTGCCTCGACACCCTGCACCAGCTCCACTACGCGCAATGGGGGGATCGCTCCAAATTCCTCCCCGCCTTCGATCGCTTCGTGGCCGGATGCACCGGCGGTTTGGCGGCCGACGAAGTGGTCGTCCACGAACTCGTGAGCGACGGCCTCGTCATCGCCACCGTCATGGCGTTCGAGGTGGCCGGTCGCGTGAGCCTCTATCAGAGCGCCCGGCATTCCGATCCCCGCTGGCGGGATGCGACAACAGTCCTGCTCGCCGCAATCATTGACGATGCCTGCGATAGAGGCTTCAGCGAAGTGGACTTCCTCCGAGGTGAGGAACCGTACAAGGGGCGGTTCGCGCCCAACCATCGAGAGATGATCAGGCTGGTGGCGGGTCAGGGGTTTATCCCCCGTATCGCCTGTATCGCCATGGCCGCGCATGCCCGCGCCAAACGCATTGCGGTCCAGTGCGTTCGCTTGAGGAGATCCGCTGCTGCCCGGTGGAGGACCTAGCTAGGACTCCTCCCCACCGTGGCCCGGACCATCAATAGGGTTCGTTCCCCGGCGCATCGTGGCGACCGCCGCAGACCGAAGTTGTCGCCCCGCGGCCCAGAGCCCGATGACCCCCACCTTGGCCGTGTCGACGATCGCAGAGCGCCCCGGTTCCCGTGGGTGCATGTGAAACCGTCGCAGGCGCGAGTTGAAGTCCTCGATTCGGTTCTCTCGCGCCGTGGCGGCGGTGAAGTAGGTGAAGGTCACGGACTGCGAGATGTCGGGTCCGTTGTGCACCCAGTGCGGCGTGCCCGCGGGTATGTAGACCGCCCGCCCCGGCCTCAGAGTGAAGGTGGCCACCTCCTCAGGCAGGGCCTCGATCCTCCCATGGGAACCGTCCCAATACCTATTGATCTCGTGCCGCCGAACAGCATCGCTCGCGTAGCGACCGATGCTCAGCGTCCTGCTCCCTCTGAGCTGCGTCAAGAGGCTGTGCTCGATGTCGAAATGGACCGGCGTGACCGAATTCGGGGAGGAGACAATGACGAATGCCACCCGCTTTCGCATCTTGCCCTGCTTAGCCGTCATGCCGGGCTCGAGCTCATCGAGCGTCGTGTTCATCAGGTCCGCGAAACCGGGATCGTCGTTCGCGTTGAGTAAAGTGATCCACGCATCGGCCGACCTCAGGTTGCGTATGACATCCCCAGGTCGATCCAGTGCACCCCGGGGCGGACCTCCATGAGGAGCCAAGAGGGACTGCCCGGCAATGTCACAGACCACCGAGTGCCGCGGCAGCCTGTCCGCGAGATCTGCGATCGACTCGAGGGTGAGGCGGTCGTCGAGGTGGAGTTCATGGGCGAATTCCACGGGTCCGTCAGGAAATGCAGCGTCGAACGGAATCTGCCCGATTGTCGGGGGAACCTGGCCTACCGGTTGTGCCACCATCACTCGCCTCCCAGCACCTGTGCCGATGCTGCTCCCCCAAGCGGGGGGCTGTCAAACAATCTCTTAGAGCTCCGGACATCCCACGAAGGAGCGCCACATCTCCTGGCAGAGGCGCTCGACCTCCGGGTTGAGATCCTTCGCCTCCGAGCGCGCTTCTGGCTCCGGACGCACTTTGGCGGCGATCGAACGCCGGGGCAGCGGGATATCGATGAACTCAGAGAGTGTTCCGGCCACTTCCTCGGAACTGTTGCAGGCGCGCTCGTAGCGGATGATTCGAATCCGTTCATCCCGCCAGAGCTGCCTTTCGAAGTAGAGCTGGTTCCGAGCCCACCAAAAGAGTGCCGCCGCGTCGAGAGGAGCGAGCCCCTCGTCCATCAATTCGACAACGGTCTCACGGGTCTGCTTAGAGGCACCTCGGCACCGCCAGTCCAGCGAGTCATTGTCACAGAAAGGCTGCAGGTCCTCATACGGATTGTTCTCGCCGAACCGCCTGAGGCTTGACTGTGCGACCCCTCGATAGTGGCGAAGCATCCAAACCGCTTTCACGGGTTCGGCGGCATCCATGAGCTCAGCCGCACGGTCGCTCTCAACCAGTGGTTTTGCTGCCACCACCTCGAACGGGATCCGGCGCAGTCGATCCACGACGGTGGGATAGTCCTGCCAGTCAGTCTCTCCAGGAGGCGGATGGGCGCCAACCAGACGACGGTCGTGTTCCTCGATGATCAGAATCCGCCACGACCGATCGAGGAACGTCTGCTGGAGCATCGTGGTTCCCGAGCGCTGGCAACCGAAGATGAGGACAGTTCTCCGGCGATCCCGGGGGACGCGGACCACGGAGCGGGTCAGCCATTTCACAACAGCCAGCCCCCTCCGCCGGAGCAACGGCTCCTCGTCGCGGCGCACTTCGCCTGCTCGCAGCAGCTTTGGAGACGCGTCAGTCACTTGTTCCGACTGTCCACTCGAACGTTGCTCTCATTGCACCTGCCGCGTAAGTGCGTCACGACCGCCAACTCGTACCCCTGGAGAAACGAGACAATAGACTACCAATCGCCAAAACGCCGGTTGGTCGCGACTGGAATTGGCGGCTCGCATCTCCGAGCGCTCGTTCGCCGGACTGTCACGCTGAGCACATAATCCAAGCACGGAAGGCCCGGTTTGTTGTTCAGCCGTTGATTTTTCAGGCTGTCGCCCTGGTCTGTGCCGTGCCAGGGGTGACGCAAAGCCGCCTATGTTACGTCCCAGCGTGCGAGTGCTGATGTTGACCCAGTTCTATCCCCCGGTGGCCGGTGGGCAGGAACAGCACGTCCGAAACCTGGCGAACGCGCTGGTGGAGCGAGGCCATCGCGTCGAGGTCGTCACCATCGCCGTGGCCGGCCCTGCCGGTACCTCCCTCGACGAGGGCGTCTCCGTACACCGGATCCGAACGACGGCCCAACATCTGCCCTGGCTTTACAGCGATCCGGAGCGGCCGCACGCGATGCCGGTCGTGGACCCCGGGTTTCGCAGCGCGGTCCGGGACCTGCTCGGCACAGGGCAGTTCGACGTCCTGCATGCACACGACTGGAGTATTGGATCGGCCATCGGCCCGGCCCGCCGGGCCGGCGTACCCGTGGTACTCACCCAGCATGATTACAGCCACGTCTGCGCCACCAAGAGATTGATGCGCGGTGATGCCGTCTGCCCGGGTCCGACGCCGACCGCCTGCGTCCGCTGCGCGTCGTCGTGGCACGGGCCGGTCGTCGGCCCGGTCGTGGCGGTCGCCAACGCCCTCAGCCGCCGCACCCGCAGCAAACACGTGGACGCGTTCGTCCCAGTGAGCTCGGGCGTCGCCGTCAGCACCAGGTTGCCCGGACGGAGTCCTTATTCGGTCATCCCCAACTTCATTCCTGACGATCTCGTGCTGGACGAGGCCACCCCCCATCCCGACGGGCCAATCGTGTTCGTCGGAGACCTGAGTCGGGACAAGGGCATTGAAGTGCTCCTCGAGGCGCACCGACGACTCGGCGGCTCTCCCCAGCTCGTGCTGGCCGGAAGGGTGTTCGAGGACACTCCGCTCACTCTTTCCGATCAGGTGAAGATGCGCGGGTTGCTTGATCACGCCGCGGTCATCGACCTTTTGCAGACGGCCTGCGTGGTCGTCGTTCCATCCATTGTGCCGGACTGCTGTCCAACGGTGGTCCTCGAGGCAATGGCCCTCGGCCGTCCGGTCGTCGCTGCGGCAAGTGGAGGAATCCCCGACCTCGTGGACGTTGGCGTCACCGGACTCCTGGTGGCCCCTGGCGACCCCATCGCCCTGTCCACTGCACTCGCGACGGTCGTCAACGACCGTGATACCGCAACGGCGATGGGGCAAAAGGCGCTCGAACGGGCACAGTCGTTCACCTCATCGGTGATCGTCGGGCAGATCGAGTCGCTGTACGAGCAGCTTCTGTCCGGTCTGCCGCCAGCGAGCTGAGCGCCGGGCCGAACTCAGTCGGGCTCGGTGACGACGTCGGAAGTGCGGCCAGGAGTCGGGCGAAAGACGTGGAGCACGGCGGGGAGCAAGAAAACGGCCTCGCATGACGCCGTGATCGCCCATCCTGCGCAGATTCCCGTCAAACCCCACAGCGCCCCGCCCAACGCCGCTCCAGACACCTCCGTTGTTGTCCCCAAGGCCATGACCTTGGCCGCATGGGAAAGCCGGCCCTGAGCACGACGGATCGACACATAGTGGTCTTTTATGACGTAAGCCGGGCCGACCAAGATCAGAATGCGGAGCGCGGTTGTTCCGTTGGCCGCATAGGCGGGGCCGAAGAGACGTAGCGCGTACGGAGCCGCAATCTCGACGACCAGCACGATTGCTGCGGACAAGGCCAGGCCGACCGGGAGCGTGTGCCGTACGTGGCGGTGAAGGAGACCGGGGTCGCCCGACCGCTCTGCAAAAAGGGAGAGTGCGAGCAGGTACGGAATGATCAACAAGGTGGCCGAAAGCAGAAACGCGGCCGAGAAGTAGGCAACCTCCGGCGGGGTGATGATCAGTGTGGCTGTGAGCGGAACGATGAAGGAGGCGAGGCCAATCGAAAGATTGAGCACGTGATGCTGCAGAGACAGCTTGCCAAAGCGACGGACGATCGCCACGCGATGGCTGATCGTCCCTTCTCCGGAACGGGTCTTCTCCAGTCCGAGCATCGGTATGCACACCACGAAGGAGACGACAAGAGCAAACGCCCAAGCGAAAATCAGACCGGCGCTCGTGCGGGTAGAGGCAAGAACCAGACCACCCACACAGGCAAGTTTCAATATTGAACTCAGGCTGCCTCGCCAGAGTTGCGCGTCACCGCGATGAAGTCCTATCGCCAAATTGTCGAGGGTGAGTCCCGCCATCGTCGCGACCGCCCCCACGACGAACAGCGCTGCCGTAGCCGGATCCTCGCCGATGAGTTTCAGACTTTTCCCAAGGAAGGGAGAAAGCGCCATCGTGCCGATTCCCAAAATCAGGACCACGATTCCGGCGATCGCCAGTCCCGTGGTGAAGATGATCCGCCTCTTCGCAGGTTCGATCGTTTCGATCTCCGCCAAGAGAAGGAGTGGGACCCCCAGAGCGCCGAATGCGGCGAGCAGCAGCGCAGTCGATGCTGCGGCAGCCGCCAGACCGACATCTCGGGCATCAAAGAGGTGCGTCACGACTGCCCAGTAGACGAGGCCGATCGCCGCGGTGGCGCCCTGCCTGGCGACGAGGTACCCGAACGTCGTGAAGAGGCGTCGCACTTCGGTGACTTGCTTCGGTTCTCCGCGGCCGAGGAGGCTCATCGATCGAGTTCCATTTGCGGGCCGCGACGGAGGCGCTCAGTCCCAGGCGTTTGTCCGTTCACCGGCCGGGCACGCCGAAGCCACACATGTGGATCCGCCTGCTGCATCGGCCGATCCTAACCCTGGCAATTCGTGAAATCTCGAGGGGAAGCGACCGCACGAGACCCCCTTGTAGGGGATCGTTCTCGCCTGAAAGAACGGGATCGACGTGTTGAATCGGCACCGCTGAGCCAAGCGACGTCAAGCGCCGCGCGGCGTCGAACCCGGCGCTCTCAGAGAGTCCGAACCCGACTACGGAGGTGATTCGGGCCACTCTTCATGCCCGGATCGGTTACTGGGTGAAACGCAGTTGTCAAAGAATTGTTACTCTTGAGTCCAATCGGCTCTATCGCGGGATGGAGTTTCTTGTCAATATTCTCGTTGACGACGCAGATTTGTTGCGGGACTCGTCGCTCAGTGCTTGTGGGTGTCGGGATGGGGGCGTCTCGGGGCACAACGCCCGATGGCACCGTGACGGGATTTGGCGATGGGTGACAGGAAAATTCCACCGGCGCAGCACCTGTCTCTGTACGACCGCGACCACGCGAGGAAACGCCCGAGTAAGGGCGAAAGTGACCCTGAAATTCTGGAGATGGGCCACGAGCCGCCAGGAGATGTCAAGCCTCGGATCCGTTCGATGCGGGCGGCAGAAGGTTCGGAGCCGACCGTCAGCATCGTTATTCCCGCGAAGAACGAGGCTCGAAACCTGCCGCATGTCTTCGCGAGGCTCCCAGAGGATTGCGAGGTGATCCTCGTCGATGGGAACTCGACGGACGACACCGTCAGCGTGGCGCACCACCTCAGACCGGACATCACCGTTATCGGCCAAACTCGTCAGGGCAAGGGAAACGCCCTTGCCTGTGGGTTCGCCACTGCCAAAGGCGACTTCATCGTCATGATCGATGCAGACGGCTCGAACGACCCGGCGGAGATTCCCCGCTTCGTCGCTGCTCTGAAGGGAGGGGCTGACTTCGCCAAAGGATCCCGATTCCTCTCTGGTGGGGGAAGCTTGGACATCAGCTTGGTCCGGAGAATCGGCAACTTCTGGCTCAACAGGATCGTCAATCTGCTCTACGGAACTCGGTACACGGACTTGTGTTACGGCTACAACGCCTTCCGACGAGAGTGCCTCGACGTCATGAACCTTGATGCAAGCGAAATCGAAGGCTGCGAACAACAGAGGATGCTGTGGGGAGACGGATTCGAGGTGGAGACGTTGATCACTGTGCGGATCGCGAAAGCCGGACTCCGAGTCACAGAGGTCCCGAGTTTCGAGACCCTCCGTCACTTCGGTGCGAGCAACCTCAACGCGTTCTCAGATGGCCTGCGAGTCCTGAGGACTATCCGCACTGAGTTCTACATCTCGTCACGAAAGACCGCCGCGGGCTCCGCCCAGGCAGATTGAAAACACCTCAGCTGGCTCTTGTTGTCCGTGATGGCGAAGGGGACGGTGAGGCCTCGAACGCGACAAGGGGAACAGGCACCGAGTCCTGCCTGCGTGCTCCTAGTGCCGAGGTAGGTCGTTCACGCGACCTCACGGCGATGGAGCAGCTTGGGCCGCCGGGGAGCGTCTGATTCCGCACCGGCCGATCGTTGGCTCAGCAGAGCTTCAAAACACTCGTCGCAGAGGCGCCCGAACGTTCTTCCGGTCCCCAAGCGCTTCCGCTCCGACGGCCCGATTTTGGATACGGGTCTCGACCATCCGCACCGGTGGCATACGCCGCGTCGCCGCGCGCGCGTACGCCCGCTACGTTCTGGTGAAGTCATGAGTTTCGCATGCGCCTAAAGACACTGACCCCCCACTCGGTTCTCATCGGCCGACACCCCACCTTACTTGAGACGACTTCTTTGGAAGCGCATCCAACTCAGCCCGCCGAGACAAGCAGTCCGACGTGGCTCGTTCCGGTTGGGCTCGTTTCGATATGGGCCAGTCCAGCTGGGATGCAACCTCAGTTACCCCCACCAGTGATCAAGGGCCTGGCACAGTGACGGTCAGCGGGTCTCGGTCACAAGGAGTACGCCCATGTTCGTGACGAACCATGTGCTCTCCGGCGTCGTGATCGGTCGACTCCTTGAGCGGCATCCGATCACAGCGTTTGTGGTCGGAGTTGGGTCGCACCTGGCTCTGGACATGGTGCCTCACTGGGGCTGCGAAACGCGCACGACGGACGGCCAGCAGCTCTTCCTCCGGTACGCGACGCGAGATGGACTGGCGGGCCTCTTAGTGATGGCGTGTGCAACCGGGGCAGTCGATCGGCGAGCTCGGGTGGCAACGCTCGCCGCGATGGCCGGCGCGGCTGTACTCGACGCCGACAAGCCAATGATCCACTTCTTCGGGCGAAATCCATTCCCCTTGGCGGTCAGACGGATTCACGCCCGAGCCCAGAACGAGTCGCTCGAAGGCCTGCCAAACGAGTTCCTCTTTGGACTTTCCTGCGCAATCGCTGACGCGGTGATTGCGCTAAATTCACGCCACCGTCACTCCTCCGCGTCATAGCCGACGTCCCGCTCGCCAGCCCGTTGACCGGGCATCACTCAGGGTCAGCGCGACCAGCCCGCGGACCAGTCTGAAGCCGACTACCGCCTGACCTGAGCCCGGTGTCGATTGCTGGCCATGACGTGGCACGTTGATCCTCCAAGGTTTTGCGCAAACCCGAGCCACGAACGCTCCGGCGATCGCGCGCTGCCGGGGGCACGAGGAAAAACGTGAACTCTTGTTCTCGGCGAGACCCGGTGGTCTCACGGGGGAAACTAGGAGCGGTTGTCGAGCTTGCCGATCTCCCGGAACCACCCGATCGTCGTCGCCAATCGCTCGTCGAGGCTGATGGGGCTGTAGCCCAACCGCTTGTAGGTCTTGGAATCCTCGAGCTTGCGTTGGCCTCGCTGCACAAACACGTCGGCGACACCGTTGTCGCGGACACGGCGGCCACAAGATGGTCCGCCTGCGGATCGTCGGGACGGCGACGCTGCCCACCATCGGCGCATCGGGTGATCCCGCCTTGGAGATTGGCACAGGCGCGGTGATGGCTCCGTCGCTCTTCTCGGCCGCCGACCTGAACGAGCAGGGCGCCCGGTCACGGGCCCTATGGCGGTGTTCATCGCCGTCCGGCCCGGCGTGAGCCAGGCCGCCGCGCTGCGCTCGCTCGACCACGTCACGGCGGTGCTCAACCGGTCCTCGGATCCCGATGCGCCGATCGGCGGTGTGGTCAGCGCACTGCGCCGAGATCGTCGACTCCCACAGCATCAGCGCGACCCCCGCGCTCCTCGCCGCCGTCCTCGCCGTCGGGGCCATCGGCGCGCTCGGACTCACGCTGGTCGCATCGGGCCGCCAGCGCCGTCGCCAGTTCGCCCTCCTGAAGGCGCTCGGATTCACCCAGGGACAGATCGCTGCCTCGGTGGCCTGGCAGTCCTCGGTCGCCGCCGTGGTCGGGGTCGTGTTCGGCGTCCCGATCGGGATCGCCCTGGGACGGTGGTTGTGGACGTTGTTCGCTGACGGCGATCTCGGCCGTGCCGCATCCGACCGTGCCCACCCACTCGATTGCCGCTGTCGGGCCCGGAGCGGTGGTCTTCGCCAACCTGGTCGCCCTCCTTCCGGGACAGGTCGCGGCCAGGACGCGCACCTCGCTGCTCCTGCGGGCGGAGTGACTGGGGCCGCTTTGCCGGTCAGCGACCCGCCATGGCGACGATCGGCGCGGTGGCGACACCCGAGGTGCTCCCGTCGAGCACCTCGTCGCTGTCATTGAAAATGCCGTATGGAGCGATGTCCAGTTGCGCCGGATCAGGCGGACTGACGGTCCTCAATCGGTCCTCAAAACGATGGCGACCAACGCGAAATGACGCGTCATGACCGTCAACAAAATCCCAGGCCAGAGCGCCTCAAACAGACATTGCCCAGCTCGCACGTTTACTGCTCACAGAATCCCGCCTACAGGCCGGCCCACCGTCACCACGACGCCGTTCATACATCAAGGACTGAACTCGAGCCCGTTGAAGCTCCGGCAATCTGATTCGGTAAAGGCTGACGCGCCCCAGTGCTCTGACGAGCCGCCGGAACTTTGCGGAGAATGAGCCGGAACTTGCGCAGAATGAGGCAGCCGTGGGCGGAGGCACCTACTGGCGCTGGTCGACACGCCCCGGATCGGTGCTGAAGCGCTCTCTGAAGGGGAGCAGGGGACGGTCGGTGGTAAGTTCGGCGCTGAATGAGAGGCCCTCAATGGGGGCCTGAGGCGACCGAGGCCTCGGCGACCAATCATCGACACCGGCTTAGGGGGGGCGTGATCAGGCTGGGAACCAACACCCGTGGGTTCGGACGTCCGGCTGATCCGACTGTTTCGTGGTAATCGAATCCGGCGATGGCTGGTAAACACGCAAACAGGCGCCAGGCCAGAGGCATCCGGGTCGCGTTGGTCACCGTTGTCGTGGTCGCGGCCGTCGCCGCCGTCTCCCTGGCGCTCGGGTCAGGAGGGCCAGGAAGCGCACACGGTCCCCACCCTTCGCAGGGGGCGATCACCACGACAACGCTGCAGAAGTCTACGGCTACAACCACGACCGCCACCACGACCACCACCACGACGCTGCCGCCGGCGGCGGCCGGCCCGCACACCTCCGAGCACTACGCGGCGAACGGCAACTTCTCAGGGTCCACCTACCTGCCGGGTGCCGTCGGGTTCAACCTTGCGGACGTGTCGAGCAACGTCGTTGCGGCTGCGCTGCCCGCCGGCGTCAAGGCGTTGGTGTGGATCGGCACCTGCAACGGAGCGACGGCCAGCTTCCAGAGTTCAATCGCCAGCTTCGTCGGTGATGCCAACGTATTCGGGTTCTACCTGATGGACGATCCCGATCCGTCCTCTTGCAGCGCAGCCAATCTGAAGGCCGAGTCCGACTGGATCCACGCGCACGATCCTGGGACCTACACCTTCATGATCGAGCAGGACCTCTCCGGCTCCGACCACCCCAGCTACAAGGGCGGTTACAACCCGGCCAACAGCGACATCGACCTGTACGGCCTTGATCTGTACCCGTGCCGCACAGACAACCCTTCGACGGCGCCGTGCACATACTCGTGGATCCGTCTCGCGGTCACCGCGGCGGAGAACGAAGGCATCCCGCTCGCTGACATCGTGCCGATCTACCAAACCTTCGGCGGCGGCTCGTGGGCCGATGACAGCGGCGGCGCCTATCAGCTCCCGACAGCGGAACAAGAGTCCAAGATTCTCTCGACGTGGGGTTCGTTGGTCCCCACTCCCGTGTTCGACTATGCCTACTCGTGGGGATCGCAGAGAGGAGACGTGGCACTGGGCACGACCCCGTCGCTCCAGTCGGTGTTCCAGGTTCACAATGGCTAGGGACATGCAGGTGAGTGTCGCGGCGCCACTCTCTGGGTGAACTGACACCGGTTGTGTAGCTCTCCGGGGACTGCGGTAGTCAGTCGATGCCCCTACAGGATTCGTCGGTCACAGAACCCCGCCTACAGGCCGGCTCACCGTCACCAGGACGCAACGAGACCCCCCCCCGGGGGGGGTTGCCCGGGTCAGGCGGCAGAGCCCCAGAAAGGCGCATCGCCGAAGGCGAAGGCGCCGCCGTCC
>Ga0187879_10001661_pt1 | contig 15196 bp, 20 predicted proteins | sample June2016WEW_19_1_FD_132423 | JGI IMG/M metagenome (GOLD analysis project Ga0187879, IMG submission 132423) | Peatland microbial communities from SPRUCE experiment site at the Marcell Experimental Forest, Minnesota, USA - June2016WEW_19_10 | ecosystem: Environmental > Terrestrial > Soil >... | reverse complement strand
GAGCATGCGATCGACGTCGACCCGCTCCTGCGTGTTATCCGTCCCTTCGGCGACCAGGATATTGTCCATGTCGTCGATCGGTAGTTCCTTCCAACGCCCACGATGGCGCAGCCTGTCGATCAGCTTGTGGCGCGCGATCGCCGTGATCCAAGGACCGATGGGCCGGTCGAGATCCCAGGTATTTCGCTTCAGATGGATCGCCAAGAGAGTCTCCTGAACGACATCTTCCGCCTCGCCGCCATCCAGGCCAACGCGGGCGCAATTGCGGCGCGCTGTTGCCCGCAAGACGGGCGCAAGCGAAGCGAGAAACTGACGATAAGCACCAGCATCGCCATTGACCGCCGCGCGCATCAACGCGGCCCAAGCCTCCTCGGACTCACGACGCTTCACGCTATACCCCATGCTTCGTTGTTGGCTGCCCGTACGTTACTCCATGAATGGGAGAGCAATGACACGCCGGGTTCACGAAACAGTGATCGCTCTCATCTGCTCGCAGAACGGCGCCCCTTGTAACGCAAGAGCCATCTCGACCGAAGATGAGACTGTGGGTGCCATCTTCGCGCTCACAGCCTCCCGTTCCCGGGCTCACAGCTTTAAGGAGAAAGCACTATGGATCGCCGTTCCATCAACCTCGCCTTGGCCGGTTCGCTCGCCGCGGCTCTTTCACTCCTCGCCATCGCGGCTTCGGCAAAGGATGCCGCCAAGGAGAAGTGCTACGGCGTCGCCCTGAAAGGTCAGAACGACTGCGCCGCCGGCCCAGGAACCACCTGTGCCGGCACCTCCAGGATCGACTACCAGGGCAATTCGTGGAAGCTCGTCCCGAAGGGGACTTGCACGACCATGACGACTCCGTTCGGCCCGGGTTCCCTTGCATCGATCAAGCGACCCGCTTGACACTCGGGCGACGAGGCGACCCACCCCGACACCATTCAACCGACATCAACCGAGAGCAAGTTTCATGATGACGCCGTCGAGACTTTCACCACGTGCGCGCGACGGCTTCAAGCCTGAAACGAGGAAATTGGTCAGTTCATGACTGCTCTGTCGTCTTCCGTAATGAAAGCCTTGGATCTTCTATCCACGCTCTTTGTATTCGCGCTTGGTTGTGGCGTGCTGTTTACGATGGTGGTTTTTGTGCTGGACCGGCGGCAAAGTCGCGACGCCATTTTGCGGAACTATCCTGTGATTGGGCACATGCGCTACATTCTCGCGAATCTGGGAGAATTCTTCAGGCAATATTTTTTTGCCATGGACCGAGAGGAGCTTCCGTTTAATCGCGCCGAGCGAAGCTGGATCGAACGCGCCTCGAAAAACAGCGACTCCACCGTCGCCTTCGGGTCGACCAAGTACATCAAGGAACCCGGAACGCCCATTTTCGTGAACTGCCCCTACCCGACGCTCGATGCGGATATCGAGCGCACGCCGCATTTGGTCATCGGGCCGGATTCGCCAAACCCCTATGCGGCCAAATCGTTTTTCAACATCTCCGGCATGAGTTTTGGCGCGCTGTCCGCCCCGGCGGTGCTTGCGCTTTCCAAGGGCGCCAAGATTGCGGGGTGCTGGTTGAACACTGGCGAGGGCGGCCTCTCTCAATATCATCTCGAGGGAGGGGCTGACATCATTTTCCAGATGGGCACCGCCAAATACGGGGTTCGGCACTCCGATGGGACGTTGAACGAGGATAGGCTGAGGGAGCTCGCGGCCCTGCCGCAAGTGAAAATGTTCGAAATCAAGCTTTCGCAGGGTGCCAAGCCGGGCAAGGGCGGAATTCTGCCCGGCGTGAAGGTCACCTCAGAGATCGCGGCCATCAGGGGAATCCCGGTGGGCGAGGATTCGATTAGCCCCAATCGCCATCCTGAAATTAACAGCAATGAGGAATTGCTCGATTTTATTGAGAGGGTCAAGAAAATCACTCTCAAGCCGGTTGGCGTGAAGGCGGTGCTAGGCGCTTATGGATGGCTCGACGACCTCATGGTGAAAATCCGGGAGCGCGGCGTCATGCCGGACTTTTTTACGCTGGATTCCGGCGATGGAGGCACAGGAGCCGCTCCCATGGCGCTGATGGACAATGTTGGCCTCTCCATCCGCGAATCCCTTCCAATGGTGCGAGACATCATCAAGAAGCACGATTTGGCCGAGCGTATCCCCATCATCGCCTCCGGTAAGCTCACGACACCCGCCGAGGTGGCGTGGGCGTTGTGCGCGGGGGCCACCTTCGCCAGCTCGGCTCGAGGCTTCATGTTTTCGCTCGGCTGTATTCAGTCCCTCAGGTGCAACAAGAACACTTGCCCCACCGGCATCACCACCCATGACAAACGATTGCAGAAAGGCCTCGATCCGACTGACAAGGCTGTGCGGGTGGCTAACTATTGCCTCAACTTGCGGCATGACGTGGAAGTTATCGCGCACAGCTGCGGCGTGCCGCATCCAAGGCGCCTCAAGCGTTTCCACGTGCGTATCGTTTGTCCCGACGGCATCTCCCGGCCCTTGAGCGAACTTTATCCAACCGACGATCCCGCGGACTCAAACGCCTCGGCGGCGCGCATGCGCGCCCGAGCGTCGGAAACGACCGCAAACTAAGCAACGGCATGATGGAAGGTGAGAGATGGAATCGCTCAAGATGATTCCGATGAAAAGTCTGACTGCAGGTTGGGTGAGGTGCGCGGTAGGTGCGGATCAGGTGACCATCTTGAACAGATCGGCGATGAAGTTGTATGTCGCGGCCACCCATGATAATAAGTATTGGCGCTTGGCACCGAGAGGCCATTAATTTCGCTGATAATTGGCTAGACCGGTGATGCCAGCAGTACAGCGAACGTAGGCTGTGCACATGCGGTTTGGAGCTTCCGATAGTCCGCCCGCAGTCGATAAGGTGGCAATTCATCCGTTGGCCGTGCGCATCACGCACTGGATCAATGCCTTTGCCATCATTGTCATGATCATGAGTGGTTGGCGCATTTACGATGCGTCGCCGCTTTTTGGTTTCAGTTTCCCGAACGAAATCACGTTAGGCGGGTGGCTCGGTGGTGCGTTGCAATGGCACTTCGCGGCAATGTGGCTCCTCGTTGTCAACACGCTCGTCTATCTCGGCTACGGCGCCGCTTCGGGTCATTTTCGCCGAAACTTCCTGCCGCTCGCGGCGGCTTCGGTCGTTCGCGACGTTAGGGCGGCGTTGCGCTTGCGGCTCGCTCACGAGTCCGGAGTCTACAATTCCATCCAACGCCTCTTTTATGTTGGTGTCGTTGCCGCGATCGTCGTGATGATTCTTTCTGGCATGGCCATCTGGAAACCTGTGCAATTCCAGCCATTGGGATCCTTGATGGGCGGTTACGAAGGCGCGAGACTCGTGCATTTCTTCGGGATGAGCGCCATCGTCGCGTTCCTCGCGGTCCATCTTGCGCTCGTTTTGATTGTTCCCAGCACCTTCTTTCCCATGATCTCTGGTTCGGCGCGAAAACGCGCTCGCGCGGAGGCTCCGGCTCCGGAGGCGCGGGCATGACGGCTGGCAGCAAACTCGACGGGAGCTTCGTCAAGTCCTTGGCGCCGCAAATCGAGACGCTCCAGCGGCGACTTTTTCTCAAGCAAAGCCTCGGCCTTGGCGCGCTGACGATGCTGACTGGGTGTTCGGGATCAACCCCTCACGCGATTGAGCAGCTCTTGTCGCGCATGTCGCAGTTCAACGACTGGGCCCAGGGCGCGCTATTTAGTCCGGCGAGATTGGCGCCGACCTATGCCGAGAGTGAAATCACGAAGCCCTTCCCATTCAACGCCTACTATGCGGAGGATCAGGCGCCCGCCGTCGATCCGGGGAGCTACCGGCTCGAGCTCACTGGAATGATAGGAAACAGGCGGCCCTGGACGTTGGACGAGCTTGGCGGGCTTCCCCAGACCTCACAAGTCACGCGTCACATCTGTGTTGAAGGGTGGAGCGCGATCGGCAAATGGGGCGGCGTGCCGTTTAAGGCTTTCTTGGAACGGATCGACGCTGATCTGACTTGCAAATACGTCGGGTTCAAGTGCGCCGACAATTACTACACGAGCATCGACATGGCGTCGGCTCTTCACCCGCAAACCATACTTGCCCTCACCTATGCTGGTAAAATTTTACCACGCAAATACGGCTTCCCAATGAAGCTGCGCGTACCGACCAAGCTCGGTTTTAAAAACCCCAAGCACATCACGGCAATCTACGTCACCAACACCTACCCCGGTGGGTACTGGGAGGATCAGGGCTACAACTGGTTTAGCGGCTCGTAGACGGTAGAGAAAGGGGGTGCCATGCGTTTTGTTTGTTCCACTTTGGCGTTCTTGCTTGCCTTGCCTGCGGCAGTGCCGACATCCGCCGAAACCGCAAGCAGGGGATGCGAACCGGTGACCGAGCCATCGATGCCCCCAGACGCAGGACCTTACATGAAAAGTTTGAATATGCGCGCGCCTATGGCCGGACAAATGAAGAGGGAAGGCATGATGATGGGGGATGTTACAAAAATGGCTGCGCAAAAAGACAAATGCATGAGTGAAATCATGACATCGGAAGAGAGGAGGATCGACGGAAGACAACGGTAGCGAAGCATTTCGTCATTCCATTTCTTCGGGCGGTTATGGCAATCGGCCCGCAACAACAAGCCAATAGGAGATCCCCATGCGTTCATATAAAATACTCTTTTGTGCAGCAGTGGCGATGTCCGCGCTCCTGTCGCCAACTCTGGCCGAAGAGATGCAAATGAAGTCCGGCATGATGATGATGATGCACCCCGATGGGAAGATGATGACCATGCCCGTGGACGACGCGATGTCCAAACATATGATGGACAAGGGAACGGCAATGAAAGTGCCGATGATGATGATGATGGGCCCGGACGGAAAAATGCATATGATGGAGGATATGAAAATGTCGAACGGAAAGATGATGTCCGACGAGATGATGAAGAAATAAATCGAGAGAGCACTGGCTCGGGATAGAGTTTCCCCCGCGCCAGCACAAGTCCTGTTGAGGTTATCACCGAGCTGGCCTGTCTATCAGCGCCGCCCTTACGTCGGCGCAATAAGGAGGGCGTTCGCGCGGCGCGGGAGAGATCGGAGAGGCTCATACGGGGTGTTCAACCTCAGCGCTTATGAGCCCTCGCCGTCGATTGCACGAACCGCGCGATGCCATTGCCCCGGGTTTTCGTGGTCGCCCTGATCCCCGGTGTCGTGATCGCATTTGGCCTTTATCTTGCGACCCTCGGTCCGAGGCCACATTTGTTTGGGCTGCTCGGTGAACCACGATTTTTGTTCAAGTTTTGCCTCGCTCTTTTGCGTCGCTCTGTCCGTCAAATTGGTCACGCGCCTTGGCAAGCCCGGCGCTGAGTTTCGTCTCGCCGCCCTCTTGCTTGCGATCGTTCCAGCCCTGCTGGCAGCGGGACAATCTCGCCGAACTCCTCAGTATTCCGCTCGCCCTTTGGAGCCAAAGATTGATCGGAACCAATGCGCTGTTCTGCCTGAAAAGTATTCCGTTCCTTGTGCTCGCGCCGCTTGCCGCCACATTATTCTACCTTCAACGGGGAGCTGTCCTTGTCGGAAATCAAATCCGAACATAAAGATGGTGTAATCCGCCGAGAATTGGTGTTGGCGACTAACCCTTGCTCGTGATGATTTTAATCAAGTGGGCGCATTTGTCCGTTCTGCCTATAATCCTGCGGATCGATTGAAGCAGGCTCCGGCGCGAACACGAAATAACGCTCGCTTGTTTTTGGTACCCTTCCGCAGATTGGCGCGGATCAACGCCATGAGCATGGGACCGAGGGAAAAGGCCCCTGCCCTCGCCTTCTTGGTCAGATTGCGCAAATAGCCGCCGGCGCTATTGATGAGGGAGGAGCGCAGCTGGATTGCGGCAAGAACGACAACCGCGTCTTCGGGGCCAAATGCCTCGATGGCCTCCTCCAGGCGCTGGGGCTGAACCCGAGCCAGGGGCACACCAAGGCGGCGGCCATCAAATCGCGCCAGGAGTTGATCCCGTTGGGTGCATGTTCGGCAATGTCGGGGCAAGCGTCGAGGACCATAAGCAAGGGGAAGCTGCATTGCGGCCGGTCTTGCTGCAGCTTATGAGACCTGTGCGCGGATAGCTCTGGACGCTGTGGTTGGCTCGTGATTCGGGGATTCGCCATGCCTCGTCGCTGACGAATTGGCGCGACTGATCGACTGGACAGAGATCGATCGTTGCCTTGTCGGCATCTACGCGTCAGCCAAAAGAGAAGCAAGCTGGCCACCTTTGGCCTTATTCAAGGCGATGCTCCTGTCGGTTCGGTACAATCTCTCCGATGTGAAGCTTGCGGACTCTCTCGAGGACCGTGCCTCGTTTCGGCGGTTCTGCGGATTCGCCGCACACGAGGCGACGCCGGAGCGCACCGCCTTCGTCCGCTTTCGCAAGGCGCTCACCGAGAATGGCCTCGATCGTTCTTTGTTCGAGGTGATCGTATGGCAACTCGATGAGCACGGCATCATCGTGCAAACCGGCACTCTCGTTGATGCAACGATCATCCCTTCGGCGAGCATCCGGCATGAGGGCGAGGCGCGCTGGGCCCGGCACCGTCGTAGGAAGCCTGTTCATGGATACAAGGCCCATGTCGTTTCCGACGAAGAACAGATTGTGCGACGGGTCGAGATCACGCCCGCCAATGTCCATGACGGATCAGTGCTGCCATCCATCCTGCCCTCGGAGACGGGCACGGTCTATGCTGATATGGGCTACGATAGCCATATCAACCGGGAAGCCATCCATGCGAAAGGGGGCCGAAAGAGGATTGCTCAACGTAGTGCTTGGGGCAGAGATCCGGAAGCGACCCAAGCGGCGCTCAATGCCTGGAACGCGTCAGTTGCGGCGGTTCGTTGCCGGATCGAAAAAGTGTTCGGCACATGGAAGCGCTCCTACGGGCTCGCCCGCATGCGCTTCATTGGTTCGGCCAAGGCAAATTTGCAGGTTCACTTCACCGCCATTGCCTACAATCTCCGGCGTGCCTGGCGTATCCTTGCTCCACAATCAGCGTGATGATCAACGGGCGAACTCTATCTATTCCAAACCTCCCAAATCAAGATCTTTTAACAGAGAGGTCTCCGCCGCTGCGTCGAACAGAACTCATTCGCATCAAGTTGCCGCCCGAATTATTCTTTCCGCGCACAGGTCTCCTTATGCCAAGTCACATTGATAACCTAGCGGTTTCCCCGGGTGCCCTTCTTGAGACCTTCGACCTCGTCACCGGTCAAATATTCACGAACACGATACGTGGAATTGGGTTCACGTCCGGCGACTGTCCGGTTTACCTCGAATGGCAATAAAGTGAATTTAGCCATACCTTCCTCTTTATCCCGGTCGTGAATTGGATCGTAAACACAGAGATCGGGCCGAACGGATGATTCGCCGTGAGATCGAGCGCATTTCGCACTCGATTAACTGCGCGAAGTCGTTGACATCGGAATGATGCAGTCATCGTGTGATCTGCAAACGGTCGCATTCAATGGAGATAAGATCAATGACTGAACAAAAACTCTGGATCGACGTGATCGATCCCAAGGGTGCGCTGCGGAAAAATATCGCATGTGTCGCGAATTTCTGCGCAGGTGGGAATGCGAACTACGCATACTCGCTTGTGGAAAGCTGCATCGACTCAGAACACAGTGCCACGATCGAAGGCTTGTTCAGGGAGCTGTGGGCGAAGGCCGAAGGCGAAATCAAGCAGGACGTTGCCGTGTACAAATACGATGTCGGCATGAGCCCTCAACGAGTTCATGAAATCTGGCAGGAAGTGACTACTTGGTTCGAAGAGGCGGACAAACAAGACGAAGCAGATCGAGTTGCGGTCGAAGCCGACGAAGCCGATGAAGACGAAGCCACCGAATGACGCAACCTACATCCGGTGTAGAGTGGCGACGAAAACGGCGCGCTCCACGGCGGACTCGAAGGCGGGGTTCGCGAGTAAATCGCAGAGAACCTCCGCTATCCCGAGGCGCTCCCATATCCTGCCGAACAGCAAGGGTCCGCCGATGCGCTATGTCGAGACCGACGAATCTCATTTGTGAAATGAACGATGGTCACAACCCTTTTGCGAAGGTGGTGATGCGCATCGAATTCTTCGGCCTGAAAGCGGGCTTAGGGCGCATCATCCTGCTCGGTGCTCGACAATGCGGCATGGCATGGCGCGGCAGGCCTAGAAATACCCGACGGCATCCCTCTCGTTTATCTGCCACCCTATAGTTCCGAGCTGCAGCCCGCCGACCCTATGGGCGCTTGTCGACGAACCGATCGTCAACAAGCACATCGCGACACTCGCAGATCTCGAAGAGACAATCGCCAACCAATGTACCGCCCTCGCCGAGCATCCCGAGCAAATCCAGACACGAACTGGTTTCCATTGGTGGCCAAAGCGCATCATTCCGAACTAATCTGTCATTCGGCGTAGCACGTTGACCCCCAAACGGCGCGGGGGTGAAAACAAAGCTGACGAGAAATCAAATACTTGATCCTTTGACCCCTCGCTGATTGGGGGTCAAGATGTGGAGCCGATTCACAGTCATCCCGCAGGAATCGCCGCGCGTAACCCCCAATGCTCAAGAATCGAAGATATCTTCGAGAAGATTCATTCTCAGCGCTTCATTTGTCCGAAGCAGCGGCGGCTGGCTTCGGGGCGCGACCATCGCCAAAGCCAGCAACCTCAAATTTCCGGCATCACTTCCCTTGCAGCCTTGGTCGCGGATTGATCTGGACGGTGGCTGTCATTCCGGCCGCAAGGACCACGCCCTCCGGCACCGCGTCGATGTGGATACGCACCGGAATGCGCTGGGCAAGGCGTACCCAGGTGAAGATTGGGTTCACCGAAGCAAGCCCCTGCTGATTGGCTTGCGCGTTCGGCACGTTGATGCCGCGGGCGATGCTGCCGACATGGCCACGAACGATCTGGCTGTAGCCCATCAGCTTGATCTCAGCCAGGTCGCCCTTGTGGATCGAGCCGAGATTGATCTCCTCGAAATAGCCGTCAACCCAGAAGGAATCGGCATCGACGATCGAAATGATATTCTGTCCGACATTCGCGTAATCGCCAAGTTGCGCCAGCAGATTCGTCACCCAACCATTGACTGGAGAGCGTACCTGAGTGCGCTCGAGGTTGACCCGCGCCTGGTCCAGGTTTGCCAAGGCCTGCTCATATTGCGCTTGGGCGGCAACCGCCGTCGTCGCATAGGTCTGCTGCTCCTCCACGGTAACCGCCAGCTGGGTCAGTTTCTGCCGGCGTTGCGACTGAATCGCTGCGTTCCGCGCATTGGCCTCAGCTTGCTTTACTGCCGCCTCGGCACGACTGACGGCGATCCTGTAGTCCCTCGGGTCGATCACCATCAACAAGTCACCCTTATGCACAAACTGGTTGTCGGCGATCGGGAACTTAACGATTTGCCCGGCGACCTCGGGTGCCATTGTAACGACATAAACACGCACAGTGCCGTCGCGCGTCCAAGGTGCCCCCATGTAGGCGTCCCACATCGTCCAACCGAGCGGCACGGCAAGCGCGACCGTCACCAAAGTGAACAAAACTGGAATGATCCTTCGGCGCGGCCTCTCCTTGTCGCGGGCAAGCGGCGTGGGGGACCAGACGGCGTCGCGATCGCCTGCTTTGCTGCTCTTCGCTTCGGTTTGAGTATCGGTCATGGCGAGCTTAGCGCGCTATCATAATCGTAATCGACGAGAGCACGATCATATAAACGGCAAACACGAACAGAGCCGGATGCCAGGCGTACCGCAACAAGCCGAAGCGGCTCGCAATCCGGCGCAGGGCGATGGTGACGAACCAGGCCGCGACCATCATCAATGACATCGGCGCAACGTAGACGCCAAACAAGTCGATCTCGGTGAACCTCACTCGCGCGCTCCTGCGTCAAAGTAAGAGGCATGCTCGATGAGTGCTTCCGTGATTACGAAGATACTCCCGCGCATCTGGAGAGCAAAAGACGCCTCCGACCCGGCGCTGGGGAGAGAGGCGAGCCGCTCATCGAGCCGGGCAAGCCGGGCGGTCGCGATCGCGCAGTTCCCTCGCGCCAAGGCCTCGAGCGCCGCGTCGAGATCCGAGCCCTGACCGAGCCGGGGGGCGATGCGGCGAAGTTGGATAATTTCGCTACCCACCGCTAACGCCGCCAGGAGCTGCGAGCGCTGCAACGGCTCGGCCGCGTCCGGCAATGCCGCGAGCCGGCCGTATATGCGGCCCTCCCAATCGTCGGGCGCCCGTCGGGGGATTGGACCCGTTGCGAGGCGGCGCAGATCGCGCAAGGTTAGCGCCAGGAGCCGGCGGGTCCGGAACGGGGGTGACAGCGGCGGCAGCAGGCGAAACGAAACCGCCCCGGCGCCGCTGCCGGCGTTGATCGCCAGTGCGAAGTTATAAAATTGCAGGGTGTCGTAGCTCATCTGGTTCGCGGGCGAAAGCAGCGGCACGAAATTGATCACCATGGCGGTAAACATCGCCGTCTGCCATGGTTGGGCCATCAAAGCGCCGGCGGGCACGAGGTAAAGACCAATGGCGAGGCTGAAGGCCTCGAAGGTCTCAAGCCCCGGCAGCACCGCAAATGCGATGATCGCCGTGAAAACGGTTCCAAGGACGCTGCCGATCATGAAACGAATGGCGGCCGCGTAGGCCCGGTCGCCTTGCGGCGCTAATAGGAGAACCACGATTGCGGTGAAGGTAATGGCAAACGCGCCGTTCGGCCATTCGGTCACGACCCAGAAGAGCTCGACGATGCCGATCGCGACGAACGCGCGCCCCGCATTCACGAGAGATGGTAACCAATCGGGCACGCGGAGCCGGAAGCCACGGCCGCGAGGAACGAGACTAACAGGAGCGGCGACAAGCAGTGCCATCCCGTTGAGCGCATCCGAAATGCCGGCCATCACCTTAGCCGTCTGGTCGGCGAGCAGCCGCAGCGATGGCGTGCTGGCGGGCAGCGCGATCAGCGTCCGCACCGCCGTCTCACAGGCCTGGCGCGGGCGGACGGGGACGACGATCCAGTCTGGCGGAACGCCGTGCTCCGCCGATCGCAGTTCCTGCGGAATGTTTTGCAAGACGGCATCGGCCTCCTGCCGAGCCTCGCCGCCCGGCAGCCGCGCCAGCAGCACTGCTATGGTCCGCCAGCTAACGATGGCGGCGAACAAACCATCCACAGCTCTCTGCAACACCGGCGAATGGTAACGGATTTGGGAGGATTCTCCTTTCGCCACGTCGATGACCGGGGCAAGCGCGATGACCCGCCGGACCAGCTCCTGCCGGGCAGGTTGCGTCTCCGGCAGCTGCGGCCCCGCCAGGGCCAACATGCTGGTAAACCGGCCCGTGATTTCAGCCGACAGTGCTGCAAATAACGCGGCGAGCCGGCGCTGGGCGCCGCCGAAATCCGTTCCGGCGAGAACAATGCCGGCGCTTACAATACCGATGCAGATCTCGCTGGCGCGGTAGACTGCGAACAGGAAGACAGCATCTGCGTTCGGGCCGCCCGTCGCACCGAGCTCGTCGGCTGCGATGATAGCGGCCGTGTAGCCGGCCAGCGCCGCCGCATAGGACGCAAAGTTATGCAGAAGCGTGGCGACGAGAGCGCATGCAGCGCACCACAGCGCCAATGCGACGAGGAACAGGGCGCGGTCCTGCGGGAACCATGCCGTCAGAACCACGATCACCACGGCGCCGACAAAAGTGCCGATCATCCGGTACCAGCCCTTGCGCAGCGAAGCACCCAGCTGTGGCTGACACACAATCGCGGCGGTAGTGCCGGCCCAGTAGGCATTGTCGAGTTCGAGCCAAAAGGCGACGTAGAGCGCGAGGCAGACTGAAGCCCATAGACGCAGCCCAAAGAGCAGCGGCGGCGCCGCGGCCCTTGCTGCATTTGTCAAAGCTGCGCTCAATCGAGCTAAGGTCCTCCTCCCGCGGGCCCAGCCCGGCTCACTGAAGACCTCAGTCATCCAATTTGCCCGTGAAGGCTCCCTAACCTCGGTTCATGAGTGCGCCCGACAAAAACCAACAGCGAGAAATTTAACCGTCACCTTGCTCGGCGATTCTCCCGCTGTGGCTGATCGGTCAGCGAGCGGCACACCGAGGGATATCATCCAACACATCCGCCAGTCTGAGACGCTTGCGGACAACCGTCATGTCCAACTTTCAATGCCTCACGACGCTCATCGCCTAGCCAAATCGGCTCGATTATCTCCTATTTTCGGCCAACGTGATTGTGTGGACATCCAGTAATCGTGGTCAGCGCTGGATCCGGCGATAGGACCGCGATTACTGGGTGTCCGCACGTGACAGGGGAGGCCGTCTCAACAAATCTTACCGGACGCCCTCAAGTCTCCGTGTAGCTGTGTGGGTGACGAGGCGGATACTCTCGTCGTGGGTGGCGTAGTGGCCGGATGCGGCATGTGGGTCATGGTACGGACCCCTCTTGCTTGAAGTTGGGAATCATCGTTGCGACCACGCGGACATCAGAGTGTACGACGCTTGCCACGCCGCGTTCAGAGCACAAGACGCAATAGTAGACCGACCTCGGACCAAATCCGAGTAAAGGGTTGTAAATTGATGCAGTCTTATTTAACCGGGCGGCCGCATTCGTTGCCTTTGAGAGCGGGCGATGCACCCTAACTGTTACGTTTTAATTCGATCTGCGTCGCTAGAAGCGCGTTTCAATGACCAGGCATTCAGCTAGGTCTGCATGGCGGCGGGAACGGACTTGCCCTCGGCCAAAGTTAACCCGTCTCCAGCGAAGGCCCGTCCATTAGCCGACTGCCGGTGACCATTTCGTGCGTCAGCACGCTCCCGGTAGCTTCCGTCAGCTCCAGTAAAGCCCGCCACTTCCTCTCATTCCCAAGGTCGATAACGACCCCAAAACCCATATCATCGCCAACATTTATACGGTCCCATAGCAAGGCTTCTTTGATTCCATTGCTTCGTCTTGTCCGCTGTCCGTTAGGGGGTGCGAAGGCCGATCCATTTATCCTTGACCTGGTTGAAATGGACGGTCGGATCATATTGCGCGACATTCAGGTTAAGTTTTGCGGCGGCAAGTCGGCCAATGGCAGCCATGACCGCATATGAGGCAACGACCCGGTCGCGCTGCGCAACCACAAGGCTGACCCTGGTGTTCAACAAGACGTGCTGCTGAAACAGCGAAAGTGGTGCGCTGACCGACTTCCGCTTCTTGCCTAATGCCGTCGAGCGCGATCTCGGCCGACTTGATCGCCGCTTTGGAGGATTGGATGACAGCGCGCGCGCGATCAAGCTGGCCCCAGGACGAAACCACTGACGCACGAATCATGTCTCGCTGGAGATCAGCTTTCAGCTTGGCCTGACCGAGCGTTTCCTTGGCCTGGCGCACACGTGCATACACCTCGCCCCCTTGATAAAGCCGCACCGTGAGCTTGGCTGCGATCGACCCGTTGAGAAAACGTTCCCCCGGCACGCCGGAAAGATTATAATTTTGCTGAACATTCCCAACCAGATCGAGCGTCGGGGCCAGCTCGCCTTCGACCCCAGCTTGACCTGCAAGGCGGCGGCGTCCACCGCATGCAATGACGCCTGAATCTCCGGATGCTCAGCCATGGCCAGTTCGATCGCGCTGCCAAGCGACCGCGGCAGTAGACTCTCAATCGTGCGCGCTGGCTCGAGCCGGGTCGGCTCGACGCCGATGATCTGGCGATAAGTGGCGATACTGGTTTGCAAATTGGCTTGCGCGCTAAAATAATCGGAGCGTGCAGAGGCCAGACTTGACTCGGCCTGGGCAACATCGGTTCCAGTCACCAAATCGGCAATGAAACGATCGCGGGTCTGACGCAGCTGCTCTTCAAGAACAATGACGTTATTCTTCCGCAGATCGAGGATCGCGGTATCGTCTGTATCAGCCATGCCATTGTCAGTGACACGGCATTCAACGACCGACCGCGATGTCGACAATTCGACGCGAATTACGCCACCGCGCTTTCGAAATGCGTGGCGGGCGGCATTCGTGATGAGCTCCGACACGATCATGCCCAGTCGCCAACAACGTTCGGAGTCCATCCAGAGCGGACGCCCCACAAGCACCAGTTCGATCCCCTTGCAGTCGAGCTTTGAACGGCTTATCGCGGCGCACAACTCCCGGAGATAAGCGGCGCCGTCAATGCTGGTGGAGTGCGCCGGAATCTCCAGAGCTTGGTGCACCTGCGCGTAGTTATGCAGACGATCGATGACCGCAGCGAGTATAGCCTTGACTTCGTCACTGGCGGAACGCGCGGCGGTAACCGAAATGGCACTAATAGCCGACGCGAACTCGTTATTGATTCGGTGCGCAAACTCGCTCAGCAGCAGCAGCTCCCCGGAAAAAGGACGCGCGGACGATGAGATCTCGTGCAGGCGACTCATACCTCACCTCGCGGAAGCTGACTGATTGAAATCTATCGAAAAACACCGAGGATGATCGAAGTCGTTTGCGATATTTGTCTCCGTATTGCGCTCAATCTCGCCCAAGCCGTCCCATCAGAACTACCCTATTTGCCAAAAACCACTCGGTCGTTCAGAGTTAGGACAAAATTGAGAGCTGTCCGAGGAATGCCGCATCAAATGACGGGGTGGATACCCATCCCAGAATGCTTTTTGCGTTCGCACGAAGTTATGCCAAGTTTGAGCTTGCCCCAAACGTCGAATCAAAGCGGGTCGACATGAGCGGTGAGCCGGAGGGCTCCGGACAGATCACTTTTGAGTGGATCCCTATTATGAAGGTCAGTGCAGAGACGATTGCCGCCTGGACTGTCTGCGTACATGACTGTTCTCCACGGCGCCAAGAAGGCCCGGACCGCCGCTCGTGGATGGCTAGTTTTGAGGCAGCGGATCTCGTTAGGCACACGGAAGTTAAATCACCAGATTGGAGGCGGCGAGTTAATTGCTGTAAATTACAGGCTCAGCAGGATACTCCGCGTCGAGACTGGCTGTGCGCCGTGTGACCCGTTTTCCGAAGGCTGAGTCATCTTTAGCTGGGATATTCTTCTTGGCGATTTGAGCCCGCGAGAAGGGTATAATTGAGAAAGAGTGCTTCACGGAGGAACAGGCGTCGTTCATCTTCGCGCATGGAGACGAACAAATATGGCTTGGCAACCTCGGTCGCACGGCCGGGCTTTGCCCGAGTGAACGTGCTTGGTCTTAGCCCATATGCATGACAAAGCTATAAGTTT
>Ga0187879_10001660_pt1 | contig 15197 bp, 11 predicted proteins | sample June2016WEW_19_1_FD_132423 | JGI IMG/M metagenome (GOLD analysis project Ga0187879, IMG submission 132423) | Peatland microbial communities from SPRUCE experiment site at the Marcell Experimental Forest, Minnesota, USA - June2016WEW_19_10 | ecosystem: Environmental > Terrestrial > Soil >... | reverse complement strand
TCAGGCCAGGACTGCCGCTGGCCGAGAAACTGGGCCGTATCTTCACCGCGCTGGCAGGCGGAGCGCCGATCAGGATCGATGTGCAGGTTCGCGGCGAGATCGCGGCGCTCGACGTCAGCGTGCTGCAGCTGGCGGCGCTGAAGGGCGTCTTCATGGATGTGGTCGAGGATGCCGTCACCTACGTAAACGCGCCGCTGCTGGCGAAGGAACGCGGCGTCGAGGTCGGCCTGGAGACCATCGAGGAGAGCCCGGACTGGCGCAACATGATCTCGCTGCGCGGCACGCTTCCCGACAGCCAGGTGGTGTCGGTCAGCGGGACGCTGACCGGCCGGCGGCAGGCAGAGCGGCTCATCGAGGTCAACGGCTTTGATATGGAGATTGCGCCAGCCGAGCACATGGTGTTCCTCACCTACACCGACCGGCCTGGCGTGGTCGGGGTCGTCGGGCAGATCCTCGGCGGGCAGGGCATCAACATCGCCGGCATGCAGGTGTGCCGGGACGCCAGGGGAGGGCATGCGCTGATCGTCTTGACGGTGGACTCCGCGCTGCCGCCCGCCACCCTGGCCGAGATCACCTCCTCGATCGGCGCGGTGGTCGGCCGCACCGCGGATCTTGATGAGCGCTGATCCGCCGCCGGCCTGGCACGGCCCTTGGCAGCCGGCCGTAGCTGCCCAGTAAGGTACGCGCATGGCGGCACGCACCATCCGGATCGCCGTGATCGGCGGTGACGGCATCGGCCCCGAGGTGGTCGCAGAGGCGATCAAGGTACTCCGGGCTGCGGTCACCGAGGTCGCGATCGAGACCACCAGTTACGATCTCGGCTCGGCGCGCTGGCATCGCACCGGGGAGACGCTCCCCGCCTCGGTCCTCACCGAGATCGCCGGGCAGGACGCGATCTTGCTCGGGGCGGTCGGTGACCCGAGCGTGCCGAGCGGCGTCCTCGAGCGCGGCCTGGTCCTGCGGCTGAGATTCGAGTTCGACCAGTACGTCAACCTCCGGCCGGTGCGCCTGTACCCGGGAGTCGCCTCGCCGCTGTCCGGGCTGCGCTCGGACTCGGTCGACATGCTGGTGGTGCGGGAAGGGACCGAGGGGCCCTACATCGATGCGGGCGGCGTCATGCGGAAGGGCGGCCCCGGCGAGGTGGCCACCCAGGAGAGCATCAACACCGCGTTCGGCGTCGAGCGGGTAACCAGGTACGCGATGCGGCGCTCCGCTGACCGGCCGCGCAGGAAGCTGACCCTGGTGCACAAGACCAACGTGCTCGCCTACGCGGGCGACCTCTGGCGCCGGACGGTGGACCAGGTCGCCAAGGAGTTCAGCGACGTCACGGCCGATTACTGCCATATGGATGCCGCGTCGATGTATTTCGTCACGCAGCCGGAGCGGTTCGATGTCATCCTCACCGATAACCTGTTCGGCGACATCCTCACCGCGCTCGGCGCGGCAGTGGCCGGGGGGATCGGGCTTGCGGCGAGCGCCAACATCAATCCGGAGCGGACCGCTCCCAGCATGTTCGAGCCGGTACATGGCAGCGCGCCGGACCTCGCCGGGCAGCAGAAGGCGGATCCGACGGCCGCGATCCTTTCGGCGGCGATGCTGTGCGAGCACGCCGGCCTGACTGTCGAGGCGGCCCGAATCGAGCAGGCGGTCGCGGATGACCTGGTAGAGCGTCAGGGGGCCTGGGCGGCGCGATCCACGCTGGAGGTAGGCGATGACATCGCTGAGCGGGTCGCGGGCTAGCCGACGAGATCGCGGAGCGGGGCCGGGCCGCGCGGGGCTGGCGGTCAGGGCGCGGGGAGCCGGCCGCCGGCCGGGATCAGGGCCGGGCTGGCCGGGAGGGTCTGCGGGTATTTCAGCCCGGTGCCGGTATTCACCGTCACCACCTCGTCGGTCCCGGCGAGCCAGCCTTCGGCGCGCAGGCGGCCGATGGCAGCGAAGCAGGCGGCGCCTTCCGGGCAGACCCAGCAGCCCTCGGCCCGGGCCGCCTGCCGCTGGCTGGCGAGCAGCTCGGCGTCGGTGACCGAGACAGCCGTGCCGCCGGTCGCCGCCAGCGCCTGCAGCACCAGGAACCCGCCGAGCGGGGCAGGCACGGTCAGGCCGAACGCCACCGTGCGGGCATCGGGCCACGGCTCGATCTCGGCGGCCCGCTGCTGGAAAGCGCGCACCACCGGAGCGCAGCCAGCTGCCTGCACCGCGACAAGGCGGGGCAGTTCCGGGCCGATCCAGCCGAGCTCGCGCAGCTCGCTGAGGGCCTTGACGATACCGATCAGGGCCACGCCGCCGCCGACCGGGCAGACGATGACGTCGGGGACGCGCCAGCCAAGCTGCTCGGCGATCTCCAGCCCGATGGTCTTCTTGCCTTCCAGCCGGTAAGGCTCCTTGAGCGTGGAGACGTCCTGGTAGCCGGGACGCGCCGGGGCGTCGGCGAGCAGCCGGGCCGCATCCCCGATGAGCCCGTCCACCAGGTAGGTCTCGGCGCCGGCCGCCGTGCACTCCGACCGGGCGATCTCGGGGGCCCCGGCAGGCATCACGACCAGGCAGGGCAGCCCGGCGCGGGCGCAGTACGCGGCCCACGCTGCCCCCGCGTTGCCGTTCGTCGGCATGGCCACCCCGGCGGCGCCGAGCTCGGCGGCGCGGGACACGCCGACGGCGGCGCCCCGGGCCTTGAACGTCCCGGTGGGCAGCAGGCCCTCGTCCTTCATCAGCAGGCCGGGCACCCCAAGCTCGCTACCGAGCCGTGCGATGGCCAGCAGCGGCGTCATGCCCTCACCCAGGCGCACCGCTGTCTCGGCCGAGCCGACCGGCAGCAGCTCGTGGTACCGCCACAGGTCCGGCCGCCGGCCGGCGATCCGGCCCGGGCTGCACAGCGCGGCGGTGACCGCCAGGTCGTAACGGGCCAGCAACGGCGCCCCGCACGTGCAGATGCCCTGCAGCTGGCCGGCGTCGCAGGTCGCCGGACACCGGGAGCACTCCAGGTGCGTGAGCGCCGAGTACGTCGCGGCCAAGGCGGCCTTCCTTCCTGTGCTGGCCGGTGCCGGCGCCGCCCTGCCGGTGCGGCCCCGGCCCGGGCCCGGGCCCGGCGGGACCGGGCCGTCGGAGGTGACCTCGTGGCGGGATCAGCCAGCGGCGCCGTCGGCGATGACCTGCGCGACCTCGCTGGCCCTGGCGGCCTCCTCGGCGGCGAACCGCTCCGCGTCCAGTTTCTCAGCGATCTCCTCGTCGGTCCGCATCAGCGCCTCGAGGTCTGCCCGGGCGCAGTCGAGCACCCCCATGTCGGCGTAGGCCTGGCTGAGCCGTTCGCTCCACAGGCCGATGTCCCTGACACACGGCACCAGCCTGCTGAACAGCAGGGACCGAAAGGCCCTGTTGTATGCGGAGTGGCTGGTCATCTCCTTGACCTCGGCCCGGCTGATGCCGAAGTTCTCCCAGATCTCGTCGCCGCGTAGCCGGTCGCGCATCAGGTAACTGCCCTCGATCACGAATTCCTCCCGCTCGGCAAGCTCCGCCGCGGTCAGCTGCCGGTAGTAATCGCGCAGCGCCATCCGGCCGAAGGCCACGTGCCTGGCCTCGTCCTGCATGACGTAGGCCAGGATCTGCTTCGGCAGCGGCTTGGTCGTGGCGTCCCGCAGCAGGCCGAACGCGGCCAGGGCCAGGCCCTCGATCAGGACCTGCATGCCCAGGTAGGGCATGTCCCACCTGGAGTCGCGCAGCGTGTCGGCCAGGAGCGCCTGAAGCTGGCTGTTGATCGGGTAGAGCAGCCCGATCTTCTCGTGCAGGAACCTCGCGTACAGCTCGGCATGCCGGGCCTCGTCCATGGTCTGGGTAGCGGCGTAGAACTTGGCGTCCAGGTCGGGGACGGTCTCCACGATCTTCGCCGCGCAGATCATCGCGCCCTGCTCGCCGTGCAGGAACTGGGAGAACTGCCAGGACGCGGAGTGCCGCCGCAGCTCCGCGATGTTGGCGGGGCCGAGCCGGTCCCAGTGCCTGGTCCCGTAAATGGCCATCGACTCATCGGGCAGGCCCAGCACGTTGCCCGGATCGACCTCAAGGTCCCAGTCGATCCGGCGCACCGCGTCCCACTGCTTGTCCTTGCCCTTGGCATACAGCGCCAGCAGCCGGTCCCGGCCGTCGTCGTACTCCCAGCTGAGCCTGGCATAGCCGGCCATCGGGACGTCCCACCCCGGCGCCGCTGGCGGCTCGGTGTACAGGTCGTTGGTGGACAAGTCCGCCTCCTTTACGCACCACGGTACGTCGCAGGCGGGGCCGCGTTGGCGCTGAGCTGCCCGGCCTCGTACGGTGTTCGGCATGGATGACAAGGAAATCCTCGGTCAGATCAATGAGCTCATCAAGACCGAGCACGAGCTGCGCGAGAAGCTCACCGCAGGACAGCTGTCAGAGGGCGAGGAACAGGCCAGGCTGCAAACGGCCGAGGAGGCACTTGACCAATGCTGGGACCTGTTGCGGCAGCGCCGCGCCCGGCGCGAGTTCGGCGAGGACCCTGAGCAGGCCGCGGCGCGCCCGGCGCAGGAGGTGGAAGGCTACCTGCAGTAGCCGCTCAGTAGGCTCGGCTGGAGTCTAGGCAGCGGAGGGCAGACGTGCGTATCGCGAGGTTTACCGTTGGCAGCGAGGTCGCCTACGGAGTCGTGCAGCAGGCTCAACCGGACGGCGCCGCCGCCAGCCACGCGAGCGATGAGCTGGTCATCGCGGAGTTGTCCGGACACCCGTTTGGAGTGGGAAAGACCAGCGTCCAATTCACTGGCGCGCGCTACCCGCTGGCCGACGTGCGGCTGCTGGCTCCCGTGCTGCCCAGCAAGGTCGTCGCGATCGGGAAGAACTACGCCGGTCATGTGCGGGAGATGGGCGGCGAGCCGCCGGACGAGCCGGTGATCTTTCTGAAGCCGTCCACGGCGGTCGCGGGTCCCGCTGACGCAATCGTCCGTCCGGTGCACCTGTCCAAGCAGATTGACTACGAGGGCGAGCTCGCGGTGGTGATCGGCAGGCTCTGCCGTGAGGTGCCTGCCGCCAGGGTGCCCGAGGTGATATTCGGCTACACCTGCGCCAACGACGTCACCGCTCGTGACCTGCAGGCCAGGGACGGCCAGTGGGCCAGGGCCAAGGGGTTCGACACGTTCTGCCCGCTCGGGCCGTGGATCGAGACCGAGCTCGACCCCTCCGACCTCGAGCTCAGCACGCTGGTGAACGGCGAGATCAGGCAGCACGCGCGCACCTCGCTGCTGCTGCACGACGTGACCGCGATCGTCAGCTACGTGAGCGCGGTGATGACGCTGCTGCCGGGCGACGTGCTGCTCACCGGGACCCCGGCCGGGATCGGCCCGCTCGAAGATGGCGATCAGGTATCGGTGCGGATCGAGGGAATCGGAACGCTGACCAACAGGGTGATCAATCATGACTGAGGACTCGCTCGTCCGGGTGCGCTTTGCCCCGTCCCCCAGCGGGGATCTGCACGTCGGGAACATCAGGACGGCTCTGTACGACTGGGCATTCGCGCGGCACACCGGCGGGACCTTCGTGCTCAGGATCGAGGACACCGACGCATCCCGGGTGACGCCCGAGTACATCGACTCGGCGCTGGGCACGCTGCGCTGGCTCGGCCTGGACTGGGATGAGGGGCCGGAGGCCGGCGGCCGGTACGGCCCGTACCTGCAGAGCCAGCGGCTGGAGATTTACGCGGACTGGGTGGACACCCTGCTGAACTCCGGGGCCGCCTACCACTGCTACTGCACGCAGGAGGAGCTCGCGGAACGGCGGGCGGCCGCCAGGGCCGGGGCCGGCGGCCCGAGCGGCTACGACGGGCACTGCAGGGAGCTGACGGCCGCCCAGGCCGCCGCCTACCAGGCGGAGGGCAGGCGGCCGGTGGTGCGGCTGCGGATGCCGGACGGCTCAACGACCTTCACCGACCTGGTCAGGGGCGAGGTCACCTTTGATCACCAGCAGGTGCCTGATTTCGTGCTGGCCCGCGCCGACGGCAGCCCGCTGTACACGCTGGCCGTCGCCGTCGACGACGTGCTGATGAAGATCACCCATGTGGTCCGGGGCGAGGATCTGCTGTCGTCAACGCCGCGCCAGCTCGCCGTCTATGCGGCGATGGGCGTGCCCGCGGCGGAGGTCCCTGTCTTCGCGCACCTCCCTTACGTGCTCGGCAAGAACGGCCAGCGGCTGTCCAAGCGAAACGGCGTCGTCTCGGTCAACTGGTACCGCGACGAGGGTTATCTGCCCGAGGCGATCTGCAACTACCTGGCGCTGCTCGGCTGGTCGCCTGGGGGGGACCGGGAGTCCTTCACGCTGGCCGAGATGGCCGCCGAGTTCGACCTGGCACGGGTCAACAAGAACGCGGCCCAGTTCGACGTCGGCAAGCTGAGGGCGATCAACGGGGACAAGATCCGGGCGCTCGAGCCGGCCGATTTCGCGGCCAGGCTGACCCCGTTCCTGCATAGGCTGAGGCTGGTCGGTGACCCGCCGTCGGAGCAGGAGGCCGCCCTGATCGCGGCAGCGGCGCCGCTGGTCCAGGAACGCAGCGGTGACCTGGTCGAGGCGGCCGGCATGCTGGCCTTCCTGTTCGCGGGCGAGGATTCCTTTGCGGTCGACACGGCCGATGCCGAGCGCGGGCTCGGCGCCGGCGCGGCGCCGGTGCTCCAGGCGGCGCACGCCGCGCTCGACGGCGTCGGCTCCTGGACCGCCGGGGCCATCGAGGATGCCCTGCGCACGGCGCTCGTCGAGAAGATGGGCCTGAAGCCGCGGGCCGCATTCGGCCCGGTGCGGGTCGCGGTGACCGGGCGGCGGATCTCGCCGCCGTTGTTCGAGTCGATCGAGTTGCTTGGCCGGGAACGGGCTCTTCGCCGCCTGGCCGCGGCGCTAGCCTGGGCGCCGTGAGCGCGCGCTGGCCGCCTAGCGGTCCTGGTCGGATGGGTCGTGCTTGCGCGGCCGGTTCTGCAGCCAGCCGGAGACCGCCGCGGCGCCTGCCATCCCGATCGCGCCGGCCACCTTGGCCGCCTTGACCGGTCGCTGCAGGTCCAGATGGGCCAGCGGGGACGAGCTTTCGACCACCCGGGTCCCCGGCGGCACCTGCACGGTGAAATCGGCCGCGTCCGCGGCGCCGCACGGCTGGACGTCGTGCAGCTCGAAGCAGACCGCCGGCCTGCCCTTGAGATAGCCGACGTAGCGCAGCAGGATGCCGAGTTCCGCATCGATGATCACCGCGATCCGGCCGAACGGGGCGGCCGTGCCGTGCGGATACCACAGGGGCGGATACCAGCTGTACGGGTACAACACGGACCTGTCCGGGCCTGGCCTGGTATGGGCCCAGGCGAGCAGGCCCCGGCGGCCGCCCACCGTCGTCTCGCCCGCCGGTGACAGCTGCCAGCCCGATCGCAGCAGCCAGGCGGGATCGGCCAGCCGGGCCCAATCGTCCTCGAGCGGTTCGGCCGGGCCGGTCACCATCCGGTTGCTATAACGGGTCTGCAGGCGGCTGCCGTCGCACGCGATGGTCAGCCTGGACTGCCAGTTACCTGACAGGTAGTCGATCCGGTACCGGCCGGGCATCGCCAGGCGCAGCCGGGCCGTCCGGTAGGCGATGCCGGCGACCCGCTCGCCGAGCGCCGTCCAGACCGAGTCAGGACCCAGAACGCCGGTGAACGGCTGGCGCATCGAGGTGCGCATCTGCTGCGCCCATTCGAGCATCAGCTCGCCGTCCGTCCACTGCCGCACCTCGGCGCTGAGATTCTGGCTGGGCAGCCCGGTGCGGTGCAGCAGGTTGATCTCATCGCTGGTCAGCGGCTCGGATCCGGCGGCTTCGGCCTCGGGCGCCGGCACTGGCATCGGCGGCCCGGGTGCCGCGGCGGCCGGCCGGGGCCCGTGCCGGACGGCGAAGCCGAGCGCCGCCGCTGTCAGGTCGGCCGCGGTGCCCACCACCTGTCCGAGCGGGCCCTTCGGCTGGCCGAACTCCGCCATGGCCGAGGCCGGGTCGGTCGGGGTGGTCCCCGGTGGCGGCGAGAACTGCGTGAGGTCAAAGACGCGATCAGGGTGCAGCGTCACCGACTCGAGCGCCACGGCCTCGATCAGCCTCCCGTCGCGCCTGGCCTCCAGGCGGAGCAGAATCCCCAGCTCGGCGTCGACAAGGACATCGATGCGGTCCGGCTGGTTTCCGTGCTGCCCGACCGGCCGCGGCGCTGCGGTGACGGCGTAGGCGGTCCTGCCATCGACCTCGATGGTGCCGGTCTCCGCGGGGACGTACATGGCGAGCAGCCACGACGGGTCGAGCAGTTCGGCCAGCGCCGGGTCGCCCAGGCCGGCTTCCCGCCGTTCCGCCCAGTCGCCGAGGAGCCGCCAGCAGGACTCGCCATCGCAGACCGTGAGGTCCCGCTGGTCAGCCCGTTCCTGGTTCTCCACCCGGAACCGGCCGCCCGGGGCCACCAGCACGGTGCTGGTGCTCTCCTGCCATCGCGGGGGTTCCCCGGCGGCCGCCGGGTCGGTGCCAGTGCCTGCGGCGACCGCGACCGGATCGACCCGCCTGGTCAGGTCGCAGGACAGGCTCAGCTGCGTCCAGTCCGCCCGGTACAGCAGGACGACCAGATCGCGCAGACGCGTCATGACCGGCGCTCCTCACACCAGCGGTGCCGTCGATGCTGGCTATGCCAGGTTAGGCTGCCGCGCGGGGCGCACGGCCGCCGGCGCCCGCCGCCGCGGCGTAGCCGCCCGGCGCCGCCGGGTAACCGCCCGACGCCGAATCCCGCCAGGGCCGCAGGCAGATGGCCCGCGCCCGGATCCCGTTAGCCGCCGCGTCCGGGTTCGGCTAAACTGCACTGGCGCGGTCGCCCGCTGGGCGGCCCAGCTCCCATGGGGTATGGGGTAATTGGCAGCCCGACGGGTTCTGGCCCCGTTAGTCTAGGTTCGAGTCCTGGTACCCCAGCCATGTCGCTGACCAGCGCGGATGCTTACCGAAACAGCCGCGCTCAGCTGTTGAGAACCGCTCTATCGAGGACCTTTACGGGCTCAGCTGTGCCGCCGGCCGCCTCGGTGGGCTCTGCGATCGCGAACAGTTCGGTGCCCCGCTGATCTTCGGCGATCATGAACGGGGCCGCCGCTGCCACGAAACTTGTCCTCCGCAGGCCCTCTCATCCGGTGGATTGCCCGTTTGGCGGGGCACGGCGGTTGCGCTAACCTTGGTTCCCGGCAGGGGTCGTGGGATCTGCCCGAATCCTCGTACTCCAGCCGATCTAGCTGCCGTCGGCCTTACGGCTGGCGGTGGCCGCGGTGCCGTGTGGCCCGTGGCAGGAGGCCCCGTCGTCTAGTGGCCCAGGACGCCGCCCTCTCAAGGCGGTAGCGCCGGTTCAAATCCGGTCGGGGCTACTCATGGAGTAGCAGGTCAGGGACCTGATCGCCGGTCACGGCGGTCAGGTTCCTGACCTTTTGACCGCGCGATGACCGCAGGACGGTCGGGTATACAGCGACCTGACGCGGCACCGGGCGACATAGCAAACCACAGCATTCGCCGCCTGACCCTGTCCGCGGGCGCTTCACTCTGGCGGCCGAAGCGAGGCCTCCACGGCATCGAGACACCTCCGGTGATCTTTAGCGGAGCGCTTCTCGACCGCCCGCTTGGAGGGCGGCGGGATGGGTGTGCACTGGCGGCGTGCGCTATTCGGGCACCACGACAGTGGCGCGTAGAGCCAATTCGGCACGTATTCGGCGCAACCCCCCGCATCCTTCCTCGCGGACACGCAGGGCATTGCCTATCGTGCCACTGATCGGCTCAGACATATCCGCGAGAATGTTACGGGGGAGAGGCGCACTCCGAGCGCGTGCCCGAAGAGTGCCCTATTCCGGCGGCCACGCAGAGTGGCGGCGCGGCAGGCCTCTCAAGGTTCGCGGCCGCTCCTGCCGAGTATGAGCCACATCTGAACTGCGTCGACGGTGGGCATGCCCGCGCATAGATCGATCAGATCTGCATGAATGATTCCGTGCTTTGCGCCAAGCCGATTACCGTGTCCGGCGGCGATTATCCATTGGCCAAGTTTTCATGGCAACAGCCCCAGACCACGATCTCCGAAATCCGGTCGGGGCGGCCGGTGATCTGGCCTGGCCTCCTCGGGGGCTGTAATCGCTCCCGCGCGCAGACCGCTCCACCGATCTCTAGGTGCCGCGCATTCGTCGCAGTGGAGCTGCGTTGCTATGCAACCCGGTCCGGGAAGGCGCGGATGACGGCGGCGGTGCGGCTGGAGACACCCAGCCGTTCGTAGATGTTTTCCAGGTGGGTGCGCACGGTTCCCTCGGAGATGCCCAGCCGCCGGGAGATCTGGGTGTTGGTGTGACCGGCCGCCAGCAGGCGCATCAGCTCGTTCTGCCGGGGGGTGAGCCGGGGGACCGGATGGCGGCGCCGCCCGGCGTCCAGGCAGGCCTGGTACAGGTGCGGGCGCAGCAATACCAGCAGCGCCCGGTCCCGCTCGGAGAGCGCGCAAGTCCTTTTCGCCGGCCCTCACCGGAGTGCTCATCGCGGAAGTGGTCATCGCGGGCCCCCTTCGCTGCTGATCTCACGCTACGCCACCCAGCTCCGGCCTGGATATCCGCAGAACATCGGATGGCGGACGCGCCGGGAGCCCGCTGACACTGGCGGTTGACAGATCACGCTGCAAACCGAAGGAGGCCGTCATGAACCACATCCGCCGCATCCGCCGCATCCGCCGCATCCGCCGCATCGCCGGTGTCCTGGCCGGGCTGGCGTGCGCCTGGCTGGGGCTGGCCGCGGCCGCGCCCGCCGCGTTCGCCATGATCGTCCCAGCTCCGGGCGGACCAGGCAGCGTCGCTCCGGCGCCCCCAGCCCGCGCCGTGACGCACACCGTCGTCGTGGGCGGCATGCCCGGCTGGCAGATCGCCCTGATCGCCATCGGCGCGGCCCTGCTCGCCGCCGCCCTGGCGGTGCTCGCCGACCGGGCACGAGCCGCCCGCCGCCAGGCCGTCACCGCGGCCGCCTGAGCCATGCACCCAGACCAAGTGGTGCCGCCACCGGCCGGTCCGGGCCGGGCGGCACCGCTGCGGGCCGGGGCCTGGTTGTCGTTCCGCCGGATCGTGGACGTCCCGTTCGCAACTGCGTGGCCGCGCTGGAAAGAGGCCAGCTCGCGGGCACCACGAAGGGCGGCGCGCCGGCCAGCACCAGGTGCGCGGGCCGGCCGAGCACGACCGGGACAGCGGCACCCGCCGGGTCCAGGTCCGCCTGGCCCGCGGGCGCCTGCGCCCGGCGCTGCGGATGCGGCTGGAGGCCGACCACTGGTCCTCCTCACCCCCGCGCACCGCGCTGGAACTCATCCCGTGCGGGCACGTCCCGCCCAGCGCCGCCTACTTCCGGGCCGGCCGCCGGCTGCTGGACTCCCTGGCCCGCTCGCTGGCAGGGCCGCGGCCGGCCCCGAGCCAGACGCCAGGGCATCAACCCACCGCAAGACAGGACAATGACATGCCACAATTCATGGACTTTCACGAGGACCTCAAGCTGCCCGCCGAGGCCATCGCGCAGATCGCCGCCGACACCCGCAACGGCCGGGTCGACCAGTTCGGCGTCCGCCAGATCGAGCTGTACCACAACCCCGAAGGCAAGGTGTACTGCCTGTTGGAAGGGCCGGACGAGGACGCCATCCGCCAGCACCACGCCGCCCTCGGCGTTCCCTGCGGCGACGTGCACCAGGTAAACGGCCTCACCTGACCGGGCGTGGCTCCACCGTGATCAAGATGAAAAACGCTCGGTGTCTCGCGACCCGAGTCCCGTGTGCCACCGTTGACGACAGCGCTGGACCGTCGAGATAACGGCCTTTCTGCGCGCCCCAGCGGGCGGCCCTCGAAGCTCTCGCAAACCGCGCCGAACGGCTCGGCGCGCGTTCTCGCCGACCTTCGCTGTCACTTAGCGTGATGCCGTCGATCGGCGTAGCCCGCAGCCGATCGCCGACCGGTCCAGTGTGAAGGATCTGCTTGAGGTCGGAGTCGGCCCGCTGACCGAGGTGTCTGTCGATCTAGCACGATGGCCGCCAGGCGGCTACATCACGCCCGACGCGCGCGCCATATGCGGCATAGCGGTAAACCAATCGAACTCGATCGCTGGCTCACCTACGCTGTTAGGGCTAGCCAACCTGGCGGTAAGGGCTGGGTCCGGCTGTCCCCGAGAGGGGTTCAAGAAGGCCAGGAAGTAGACCCGGCCCAGCCGCCAGTTCCAAATCCGCAACGCGGCATGACCGGACGCTTCGCTGCAGCCTCGAAGTCGAGTTTAGCGATCACTACGGGTGAGCCAGGACTATGAATCGGGTTCAGTGTGCAGTAGGCACTGCGGCCAGATGGACTCGCAGCAGATAGCTGATGCCTGTGCAAAGAAAGAAGCCCAGTGTGAGGCCTGTCAGGACGCCATTTGCACGCCATCACATGCGGTGTGGACGACAGGGTTGGCACGGTCCGGGCTAGGCCAGGCAGGCGACAACATGTGACGGTCTCGGCGTCCGGCCTCAAGTGCTTGAGCCGTCAGGACCTGGAGCCGACCGCCGCTGATGCTTGACCGAACTGAAATCTGCATATGCGGTTACAAGCGCCAGGTTAATCGCCGACTCCAGGTTGTCGAGTTGGAGCTGCATGTGTCGCATTCGCGGGCCGATATCGGCCGCGACCTCATGACGAATGTAACGCACGCATAGTGCGCCTCCAACGAGGACGCCGAGAAGAATGCCGAGAAAGAACAACAGAAAAGCCATTGCTACCACCTGATCCCGATAGATCTAGTGCTCGTTAAGAGTCCACAATTTCTAATGACTACCTGACGGGATCTGACACCAGTCCGGTCCTACAGACCGAGTCAGGGTTCGCGTCTGGCGCGTTTCTGGTCATTTCTCTCGGCTCCATCTCTTCGGGCACGATCCATTCACCGCAAGCGTCCTCCCCAGGAAGCGCCGCCGCAACAGTCCCTACTTCCGTCGAATTGAAGGTGCCGGCTCGACTGCAGAGACGAACTCCGTTCATTCCACGCACGACCGGGGGCGTGGTCACGTGCATCTGCTTCGTTTAGAACGTTTCGGATGATTCATGTGATCTAAGTCACACTGTTGCCCATTTGAATTGAAGGCTCTAGCCTCGATTTCAGGACGTAGAGCTTCACTGACTGGCGGGCGGTGACGGGAACGTGTCGCATCGGCATCAGCCTGAGCCGACTGCGCACCGGTCCATGCGCGAGGCCACCAAGCAGCGACTCCTGCGCTATGTCGCGGCCATGCCAGCAGAGGCGACGCAGGCCCGGATCGCCAAGCTCGCACGCCTATCGCCCGCGACGGTATCGACGTTGATGCGCGAACTGCAGTCCGATGGCCTGGTGGGTATCCGAGATGATCCGTCCGGACGTCGCGGGCAGCAGATTTCGGTCACGAGCTTGCCGGGAGTGGCAGCCGGAGTGGAACTGGGGCAGACACATATTTCTGTCTGCGTGCGAGCTCTTGCCTCCGACCGGGATTACTTCGTCGAGTCATCGGATTCCGGAGCGGACCGACGAAGGACATGGCTTGCTACGACGGTCGGCCTTATCAGCAAGGTCGTTGAAGAAAACGGTCTAGCTTCAGAACCCATCGTCTCTGTCGGCCTCGGAGTGCCCGCACCCGTTCTGCCTGGTTCGGGAGAGGTTTTCACGCCTGCGATTCTCCAGGGCTGGGAGAAAGCCAGGCCTGCTTCGGAGTTGGGCCGGGCGCTCTCGGCCCCGGTCGCGGTCGACAACGAAGCGAACCTGGCCGCCTTCGGCGAATACCTATATGGCGCTGGCCGAGAAATGGCAAGCATGATTTATCTGAAGATGTCAATAGGCGTTGGCGCGGGCATCGTCATTGACGGACGCCTGATGCGGGGATGGCGTGGCATAGCTGGTGAGGTCGGACACCTGTCCATGGATCCGGGAGGCCTCGTCTGCCGCTGCGGAAACCGCGGTTGCCTCGAAACACTAATCAGCTCGGCACAGCTAGTAGATCAAGCCTCAGCGGCTCACCGAGGCTTCGGCGGCTCAGCAATCCCGAACACAGTCGAGGACATGGTAGCGCTGGCTAATCGCGGAGATCCAGCCTGCATTCGCATTTTTCAGGATGCCGGACGGCATATAGGACGTGCGATAGCGGCATTTAGTATATTTCTCAATCCAGAATGTGTCGTCCTCGGCGGCCAGCTAGGTACTCTCGCAGGAGAGCTGATTGTGAGACCTGCGCTCGAGTCGTTCGAGAGCTTCGCAATTAAGGAGTCTGCTGGCGCTAATTGCAAGATAAGGGCATCAGAATTGCCCATTACTGCGCCGGCCACAGGTGCGCTTGCATGGGGCCTTCTTGCTGCCGCTGACCCGTCTATGCGTTAGCAACCCATTCGGACAGGCGAATGCCTGAGCCATGCCGTAGACGTCGTCTGCTGCCGGAGTTCAGAGACCTGGAAACACTGACTCAGATCCGATCCAAGGTGAGGCCATTGCTCGGCAAGTTTGGCGGATATCACGCAACGGTGGGAACGATTTTCTCCGTGATCTCGACCTCCATCCGGGCGACGCTGCCGGTCGCCCCGACCTGTCCGAGCAGATCAAGGATGCGGCATCCCACCTTGGAACCGCTGGCGAGCGATTCTTGGAGGCGTGCCGGACAGACCTGCAAGGTGGCTGATCCGCCTCTGGCACCAGTAGGTCCGCGTCCTGTCGGCGGCAAGAGCGGACGTCGACGCCGGTGCGGGCTGCCGTGGTGTTTGCCGTGTCAGAGGTCGAGGACCATGCCGTCGTGGGCTGCGGGCAGGCGGGCGTCGGTGAGGGCCGATGTAGCTCAGCAGGCAGAGCAGCCGTCTCGAATACGGCAAACCGGACCGGTGCCCACCAGGCCAGCTCCGTTGAAGCTCAGCGATATCGGCATGTATTCGGCACGCTTGGTACCGAACTGGGCGCTCCGTGCGGGGAAGCCGCTGGTGCACGACGTTTCCGCAGGTCGGGGCCTTGATGCGGCGGCCCGAGATGGCGGGAAACGGTTCGCGGCGGCACCGGATCGCCGCCGAGAAGCTGGCCGTATCGCTCGATATCGCCCCGTGCGATCAGGCCGTGTCCGAACGGGCCTGACGGTCCTGGCGGGACGATGCGGCTACAACAACCCCTCTGGAGCGCGGGTCGCCGAGGCGCGGGGCTCGCCGCGTGCCGGGATTCACCTTCGGCG
>Ga0187879_10001656_pt1 | contig 15211 bp, 10 predicted proteins | sample June2016WEW_19_1_FD_132423 | JGI IMG/M metagenome (GOLD analysis project Ga0187879, IMG submission 132423) | Peatland microbial communities from SPRUCE experiment site at the Marcell Experimental Forest, Minnesota, USA - June2016WEW_19_10 | ecosystem: Environmental > Terrestrial > Soil >... | reverse complement strand
TCCGGCAACGGCCCGCGCGACCGCCTGGACCAGCGGAAGCGACGGCAGGTCCTCGAGCAGCACCGCGCGGCGCTCGCTGTCACACAGCGGTATCCGCCAGTTCGGGTACTGGTCGCTGGTGCCAGGGATGTTCTGGGTGCGGCAGTCACCGACCGCGTCGGCTAGCGAGACGCCGACCAGCGCAGCCGGGGTCCTGGCCAGGTAGGCATAGAGGGCCACCGTGAAGTCCGCCGGATCCGGGCGCGAGCCTGCGCCGATCAGTCCCTCTCGCGCCAGCATGTCCCGCCACCGGGACAGCATCAGTTCCGCGCTGGCTCGTTCCACGTCTTCCGGCACTTTCAGCAGCCCCAGCCGGGCCCGGACGGTCACCTGCTCGCCGGTCAGGAAGCCCGACACCGGCGGAAGGTCATGCGTGCCCACCGTCGCCATGCAGGCCCGCCGCCAGTGCTGCGGCCGCAGCGGGGTGCCGTCGGCCTCACGCGCGAACCAGAGCAGCGAGGTGCCGAGGATACCGCTGTCGGCCAGGTAGCTGCGGAGCCACGGCTCGACCGTGCCGAGGTCCTCGCCGATGGCCAGCCCGCCGGCCCTCGCCGCCGCGCCGGCCAGCGCCGCCACGCTAGCCCGATGATCGAACCGCAGGTAGGCGCCGCAGTCCGGCGGCATCCCGGCCGGCACGCACCACAGCCGCGCGAGCCCCATCACGTGATCCACCCGCAGGCCCCCGGCATGCCGGAAGGCCGCGCCGAACAAGCTGGCCAGCGGGCGGTAGCCAGCCGCCGCCAGCCGCCGCGGGTGCCAGGGCGGCTGGGTCCAGTCCTGGCCGCGCTGGTTGTACTCATCCGGGGGCGCCCCGACACTCAGCCCGGACACCAGGAGATCCTGATGTGCCCACGCGTCGGCTCCAGCCGGGTGCACCCCCACTGCCAGGTCGTGGATGATCCCGGTGTCCATGCCGGCGGCCAGCGCCGCTCGCTGCGCCGCGGCGAGCTGCTCGTCGAGAAGCCATTGCAGCCAGGAATGGAAGGTCCGCCGGGCACCGAGCCCGCCGTCGGTGGCCGTCACAGCGGCCGAGCGCGGATCACGGGCCGACTCCGGCCATTTGCGCCAGTCGGGCCCGTGCTGCTCCGCAAGCGAGCACCAGGCGGCCCAGTCCCTGAGCTCGCCGCCTTCACGCTGGCAGAACCGCTGGAAGGAGACCAGCCGCTGACCAGTCAGCGGCACCTGCCTGATGATCTCCAGGGCGGACCGCTTGGCGGTCCAGACCGCGTCCCTGTCGATCAGGTCGCTGCTCGTGTTGCGGGCCCGCAACGGAGCCGCCAGCTGCTCGATCCGGCCCTGATCGGCGGCGGTCAGCCTGCCGTACTCGGGAATGTCCTCGATCCGCAGGTAGAGCGGGCTAATGAACCTCCTGGACATCGGGAGATAGGGTGACGAGCTGACCGGCGGCAGCGGCTCGGCCGCGTGCAGCGGGTTGACCAGCACGAAGCCTGCCCGCACGGTTCGGGCACTCCAGGCTGCGAGCTGGGCGAGGTCGCTGAGGTCGCCATGGCCCCACGAACCACGGGACCGGATGGAGTACAGCTGGACCGTGAACCCCCACGACCGGCCGGCCGCGACCCGCGGCAGTTCGTGGCTGGCTGGTTTCTCCTCGGCGGGCTCGGCGCCGGCGGCCTGGCCGGCCAGCAGTTCCTGACCTTCCTGCAGGCCATCCGCTGCCCGCGGATCATGGCCTCCCTGAAGGCCATCCGCTGCCCGGGGACCTGGCGCTGCCGCACGGTCCTGGGGAGCAAGCTCGGGAGCCTCGTCGAGCGCCGTGAGGATGGCGATAAGGGTCTCGTCGCCCACCTCGACGGTCTGGCCGCGCGAGTTCTGGTACACCGGGGCGATCCCGGCCGCTTGGGCGCGGCGTATCAGGTACGGATCGGTCATCCCCCATGATTGCGCGCGGCGGTCCGCCGCCCGCCGCCGGGTGCCTAGCCGTCAGTGCGGCGCGGGCCGAGCGTGCGGCCCAGCCAGGCACCGGCAGCCGACTGGAGCGCCGAGACCAGCAGCGTCGCCGCGATCCCGACGGCCGCCCGGGCCGGCAGGCCGGCCAGCGCGGCGATCACCCGGGCGGTGGCACCTGTCGGCTGGCCGTGCAGGGCCGCCCACCACAGCGGAATACTCCACCCGATGACCGCCATCAGGGTCGCGGCCGTCAGCGTCACCGGCAGCCGCCAGCCGCCCCAGCGCCCGGCGACCCCGGTCAGCAGGCCGATCACGAACGGGATAAACCAATAACCGCCGGCGGCTCCCGCGGCGATCACGGCAGTCCCGGCCAGGAGGCCGAAGAGCCACGCCGAGCGCGGCCCGCGATGGGCCGGCCGCGCGAACGAGGGCCGGAACGGCACCGGCGCGCGCAGCTCGCCGATGCCCTGGGTACGGAGCCTGCCGAGCCGGTAAGCGCCGCGCTTGCCCAGCCTCTTCAGGTCAGTCACCGGCCCGCACCTCCGTTTCGGGTCCTAGTTCCTTACCGCGTTCCGAGACCGGCCGCGCCGTGCGGGCCAGCCGCCGCGCCGTGCCTCCCCTATCCCGCCAGTCACGGGCGCAGCGTCCAGCGGATTGGCCCGGCCACGCTGCCGCCGGCCGGCGGCAGCGGCAGGTACTGTCCGTGCCACCAGCCGGCAATCAGGTTCGCATACCAGGGCGAGGCCGGGTTCTCGCTCTGGCCACCAGGGTAAATGCCCTCCGCCGTGATCCGCCCGCGGCCGGTCCATGATGCGATCATCCGCCAGCTCGGGCCCGCCGTGGCGATCAGGCCGCCGTTGGCGGCGTCGACAGTCCAGTAGTCCCCGCCAGCAGCCCGTGGCCCGTAACCGAGCCCGGCCGCCTGGGTCAGCGACGGGAACCTCCTGCCGTGCAGCCGACCCCAGTCCCAGCCCGGCGGCGAGCCGCCGAGCGCCGCCTGCAGGTGCGCCACCGCCACGCCGAACGCGTCCCGCATCGCCTCCCCGGCGTCCCTGGCCGGGCCGCGAGGCGGGCTGAACGCGGGGTTGCGCTGGTCGCTCAGTGTCCACGCTTCGAGTACCTGGTCGAGGCTGAACTGGTCGGGAGACACCTTCAGCCCGAACGAGTCCTTGCTTACCGGGACCTTCGCCGCGGTCCACCAGGGGCCGAACACTGCCGATAGGTAATCGCTCCAGAAGGTCCACCACACCGAGGCGGCCGCCGAGCTCGCATCCATCGAGTCGTTCCAGCCGGCCAGCAGCTGCGCCGCCTGGCGCTCGTCGCTAGTCAGCGGAGCGCCGCGCAGCGCGGTGAGCAGCCGCGGCACGATCCTGATGGCCAGCTCGTCGGTCAGGTTGTCCTGCAGTGCGGCGAAGCTGGCCGGCTGCATCCCTGAGTGGCCGCGCAGGAAGGAGTACTCCGCCGCGGCCCGGTAGCCGGGGTCGAACGCGTTGGCCGTGGTACCGATGTAGTACGGGTAGCCGGCGCCGACCGGCCGCTGGTTAGCGGTGCCGAGCACGTGCCCGGGCGGGTCGTACACCAGCGGTATCGCCGCGTACGGGATGACTCCGGCCAGGTCGTCCGCGCCGGTGCCCGGCATCGGCAGCCAGGGATCGCCATGGCGGACGAGCGGATAATAGCCAGCCGAGATCGCCCCGATGTTGCCGCGGTCATCGGCGTAGACAAAGTTCTGGGTGGGGGCGCGCCAGCCGGCCAGGGCGCTGCGGAACTGGGCGAAGTCGGTGGCCTGACTGACCGCGTACATCGCCGCTATGTCGGGGGACGGGACATTGCCCATCCAGTCCACCGAAACGGTCTGGCCGGCCTCCGTCATGACCGGGCCGTGCACCGTGATGTCCACGGTGAGCGAGACCGGCGCGCCGCCGCGGACCGGGATCGTGTACCGCACCTGGCGCATCCGGCGCCATCCGCCGCGCCAGAAGTACTCGCCTGGCCGGCTCGTGCTGGTCTGCTCGGTGTAGAAGAGCGCAGACTGGTTCTGCGTGTCGGTGAGCGACCAGGCAATGTGGGCGTTGTGGCCGAGCAGGATGCCGGGCAGGCCGGGAACGCTCACGCCGGAGACGGCGAGCCCGGGGGCCGAGAGCGCTACCTGATACCAGATCGATGGCAGCGTCTGCAGGAGGTGCGGGTCTCCGGCCAGCATCGCGCCGCCGCCTGCCACCGCCGGGCCGTTGGCCGCCCACGCGTTACTGTCCGGATAACGGTGTACCTGACCGGCTGGGAGCGCGGAGACCTGGGCGAGCAGAGCGGCCGCCGCGGTGGCTTCCCGGGCCGGCACCGGAGCCGCATCCGGAGCCGGCACCCCAGCCTGAGCCGGTGCCGGCCGGCGGGCCGAGCGGCCTGCCCCGTCCGGAGCGGGCAGAACTGCCGAGTCCAGCGACCCGGTGGTCGCGTCGATCGAGGCGATGCCGAGGTTGCGGTACGGGCCGGGATCGAAGGGATCCTGCTGATTCACCGGCAGCACAGGGAACCAGCTCATCGTGCGGGCAGCACCCAGCGAGCGCTCCAGAAGCGCATAGTCAAGCGGGGTCGTGGTGAAGTCGAGTTCCTGGGTGAGGTCGCCCTGGATGACCAGGCTGTCGACCGGCGTCCAGTTCGCCGGGTATACACCGGACAGCGAGAACAGCGCGGGCCACTGCCTGCTGGCCCGGGCTTGCGCCAGGTAGTCGTTGACACCGCGGGAGTACCAGATCAGCGCGCGGGCCGCCGGGCTTGATCGCGGCATGTCCGCCCACTCTTGCTGCGCCGTACGCAGCAGGCCGAGCCGCAGCTCGAACCTGTCCGACGCCACCTCACCCGGGCCGGCCAGCTGGGCCAGGAGACCCTCGCCGAGACGTCGTTCAAGGTCCATCTCCGCCAGCCGGAATTGCGCATGCACGTACCCGAGTGCGAGGAAAGCGTCGTCGTCGTCGGACGCGCTGATAGCGGCCATGCCCTGGCTGGTATAGGAAACACTGGCCGGGCGGGCCAGGCCAGGCAACGTCAGCGTCTGTGAGACCGGCAGTTTCCCGCCTGCCGATGACGTCCAGGCACCATGATCTGGGACCAATGCCGGGCCGAGCGCAGGAATCTGGCCATAGCCGAAAGCCAGCAGGGCGAGCACAGCCGCCGATGAGCAGGATGCGATCACCACATGGATGACGCGCCGGACCTGCCTCGAGCGTGCTCGCTCAGGCAACACCGCAAGCACCTCCCGATCCTGTCCCGCACCACCGGCCTGCTCGCGGTCGTTGCGGCCGCGGCGCACCCCGATCATCATTCCTGGCTGCTGACAGCCCGGGCCCGGCTACCCTGCTAGCACCAGGACACATCCCGGATCCGGCAGCGGCTTTCGCCTCGTTTCGGCTGGAGTACGCAGTGAATGCACGGCGATCACCGCAGTGGCTCCGCGCGGGCCAGCGAGGCCCGCTGCGGCTGCGTGCTCCACTGGCCCCGCATGCCGCGCGGCCAGCTGCGGGCGCGATCGCGACAGCACTGCTGCTCGCGGGCTGCGGCGCTGGCCCCGGCACCGCGGCGACCGGCACCGCGGCACGGCCGCAGCACACGGCCTATGGCACGGCGCCCGCGACCGCCACGCCAGCGCGCAGCTTGCCGAGCCCGAGCGTCAGACCGAGCGTCAGCCCTGGCGCTAGTCCTGGCCCTGCCGGGCCCGGAACTGTGGTCCCGGTGCCGCCGTCGCACGCCGCGCTCCCGCAGACCAGGGCATTTCCGAGCGCCGGCACGGCCGCGTTTCGCGCCGAGATGACCGACCTGTGGGCCTCGGTCGTCACCGGCAAGCCCGTCTTCGGCATGCGGGCGTTCTTTCCGCTCGCGGCCTATCGGCAGGTCAAGGCGATAGCCGATCCGACGTCGGACTGGCTGGGCCGCCTGGTTGCCGACTTCAGGCTTGATGTCAGCGCCGCCCACGACCTGCTGGGCCACGCTGCCCGCGCAGCCACGCTGGTGCGGGTGATCGTGCCCGCGGCGCAGGCCAGCTGGATCGACCCTGGCGTCTGCTTCAACGGTGTCGGCTACTGGCACGTGGCAGGCGCCCGGATCGTTTACCGCCTGCACCATCAGCTGCGGTCCATCGGGATCGCGTCGCTGATCTCCTGGCGCGGCCGGTGGTACGTGGTCCATTTCGGCGCGGTGCTGCGCAGCTCGGCCGTCGGGGTTGTGGACCAGCCGACCGACGGAGTCGGCGTGCCCGGCCCGCCAGGCGGCTGCTGACCGGCCTGGCCGGCCTGGTCGGCCCTCACCAGATCGACGGATGCCGGTACCGCCACGGCCGCGCGGCCTCCAGCTGCGCGGACAGCGAGATCAAGGTTCCCTCCCCCCCGATCCGGCTCGCCAGCATCACTCCGATCGGCAGCCCGTCAGCGTTCCAGTGCAGCGGCACGCTGACCGCGGGCTGCCCGGAGAGGTTGTACATGGCCGTGTACGGCGTGAAGCTCTTCTGCCGTTCGAAGTTCTCCGCAGGCCCGACCTCGTCGAAGTATCCGACCGGCACCGGGGGCAATGCCAGGGTCGGACTGAGCACAGCGTCGTATCCGTTCATCATTTCGAGCGCCGGACGCATCACCGACTGGAGGTGGGCCTGGGCGAGCAGCAGGTCACGAGCTTTGACCTGCTGCCCGCGATCGCGCAGATAGCGAGTCAGCGGCAGCAGCCGGCTTTCCTGCGCGGCACCGACGGGGGCAAGGGTCGCCATCGAGCACCAGATGATCTCGAACATCGGGACAACGTCGGGGCCGAACGGCAGCGCAAGGTCCTCCACCTCGTGCCCGAGTTCCGCCAGCAAGCTGCTGGCCGCCTCGTATGCCGCGACGCAGTCCGGGTGCACGGTCGCCCCGTCGACCGCATGCTGCAGCGACCGGCCGATCCTGAGCCGACCGGGCTCCCTCGTCGCCTGGGCCAGGAACGTCTCCCCTGGCGGCAACGGCGGCAGCGGATACATGTCGCCCACGTGGTTGACCGTCATGGCGTCGAGCAGGAGCGCGGCATCGGCGACCGTGCGGGCGATCGGCCCGTTGGTAGACAGCCCGGCCAGGTCAGGCACGAGCGGGCCGCCGGAAATCCGGCCGCGCGACGGTTTGATGCCGAAGACCCCGCAGACGCTGGACGGGATCCGGATCGATCCGCCGCCATCGCTGCCTTGCGCGGCGGGCGCCAGCCCGGCGGCAACTGCCGCTCCGGCGCCGCCGCTCGACCCGCCAGCCGACCGGGTCAGGTCCCATGGCGTGCGGGCTGGTGGCCCGACACTTGTCTCGGTATAGCACGGCAAGCCGAATTCGGGCGTCGCCGTCTTACCGGTGATCACGACACCGGCGGCCCGGAGCGCGGCGACCACGTAGTCATCAGCGTCGGCGACGTTGTCGGCGAAGACGGCAGAGCCGAAGGTCATCCGTACGCCGGCGACCATATTAAGGTCCTTCATCGGGATCGGCACGCCGAGCAGCGGCGGCAGGGCGGTCGCGTCGCCCGGGCCGCGCAGGCTGTCAGACACCGCTTTCTCCGCCCTGGCGGCTTCCTCGCGGGCAAGGTCAGCGGTTACCGTGTAGAACGCTCCGACCCGCTCGTTCAACCGGTCGATGCGATCGAGGTAGTGCTCGGTGATCTCGACCGGCGAGAGTTGGAGTTCGCGGATGGCAGCGGCGAGTTCGGTCACCGTCAGCTCATGTATCTGGGTCACGTTCCTGAACGGTAGACGGGCGATGCCTCAGGGTCCAGCATGGCCACGGGTGCTGCCTTGCGTGAATGAAGTTAACATGCATGTCCTCAGTGCAGTCATTCAGTTACTCTCGGGGTTATGGACCGGGAGGCCGGCAGAGATGAAGACCAGGAAACCGGACCGGAGGCAAGCGCGGCCGGAATAGCGGCTGCGCCCGATATGCGCGAGGGCACCACGGCCGGACCCGAGCCACCATCGGCCGAAGCGCCGGAGCAGATGCTGTCCGACGCACAGCTCAGTGCCCTATCCGACGGACAGGTCAGTGCCCTGTCCGAAGCGCAGGCCCAGACCCAGGCCGGAGAGCTGTCCCACGCCCCGGCCGAAACACCCGACCGCGCCCGGGGCCGCCGCTGGGATCAGGCCAGGCGCAGCATCATTCCGGCGCCCCGGCCAATCTTCCCAGGGCTGGCGTCAGATCCCCGGCTGCCGATCTGGATTGGCCGCGGACTGGCCGCCACCGCCGTTGGCGTGGCCGTCACGATCTGGCTGGACTGGCGACTTGGACTGACGGCCGCGGCGGTTGTCGCCATCGCCGACATCATCTACCGGTCAAGGACCACCTCGGTCATACCCGCCTCCGTCCGGGTTACCTCGGCGCAACGGCGGACCAAGCACCGGCTCGCCCTGCTCAGGGCCGCTGGCTATGTTGCGCTGAACGCGCGCGCCATACCAGGCAGCGACTCCGTCATCGATCACCTCGTAATCGGGCCGCCTGGCGTTTTCGCGGTGGACTCGGAGCGCTGGGATCGCAGGCTGCCGGTCCGCACCGCCGCGTCGGGACGGCTGTATCATGGCCCGTTCGGGCAGGAAGAGCGCCTGGAGCACGCCATCTGGGAGGCCACGCAGGCCAGCATCCTGGTGGGGTCCGCGCTCGGGACTGAGATCAGCGTCCGGCCCGCGATGGCGATCTACGGGCCAACGATCCCGTGGAACGTTGTCAGCCTCCGTGATGTCGATGTATTCGCCGGCCGGCGGCTCCGCAAGTACTTCAGGCGCCAGTCAAGGAAGACAACCGCGCGGCTGGACGCTGGCCAGATCAACCTGATCCATACCGCCGCCGCCAAGGCGCTGCCGCCCGCTCGGTAACCGGCCCGGCAGGCTGGCCCGGCAGGCTGGCCCGGCAGGCTGGCCCGGCAGGCTGGCCCGGCAGGCTGCCCGCCGCAGTGCCCGCTCGCGTACCCGGCGTGCTGGCGACAGGCCGGCCCCGAATAGTCTTTGAGCCGCCGATCAGCGACGAAGGGCGGGCTGTGGCCGAAGCACGGGACTGGGTAGCGGGCGCGCGGCCGCGCACGCTGCCCGCCGCGATCGTGCCGGTGGTCGTCGGCTCTGGGGTTGCCTTCGGCTACGGCCGGTTCTGGCCATGGCGGGCCGTGCTGGCGCTCCTCGTCGCGCTGGCGCTCCAGGTCGGCGTCAACTACGCCAACGACTACAGTGACGGGATCCGCGGTACCGACGAGCGCCGGGTCGGCCCGGTCAGGCTGGTAGGCTCCGGGCTCGCCAGGCCCAGGCAGGTCCTGGTCGCTGCCCTCGGCTGCTTTGCGGTCGCCTGCGTGGCCGGGCTGGCGCTGGCCGCCGTTACCTCATGGTGGCTGGTGCCGATCGGCGCCGCCGCCGTCGCCGCCGCATGGTTCTATACCGGCGGGAGCAGGCCGTACGGGTACCGCGCGCTGGGCGAGGTGGCCGTCTTCCTGTTCTTCGGCGTCGCCGCCGTGGCCGGGACCGCTTACGTGCAGATGGGCCGGGTGGCCTGGCTGGCGTTCGCGGCCGCCGTGCCGGTCGGCCTGCTCGCCTGCGCGCTGCTGGTGATCAACAACCTGCGGGATATCCCCTCCGACACGCTGGCAGGCAAGCGCACCCTCGCCGTGGTGCTAGGGGATCACCGGGCCCGGCTGCTGTACACGGCCTGTGTCGTGCTCCCGTTCTGCGCTGCGGCAGCGATGGCCGCCGTGGCTCCGTTCACCCTGCTCGCCTTCGCCGCCGCCCCGTTCGCCGCGGCCCCCGTCCGGCTGGTGCGCGGCGGGGCGGCAGGTCCCCGGCTGATCGCCGCGCTTGGCCAGACCGGGCGGCTCCAGCTGGCCTTCGGCGCCCTGCTCACCCTGGGCCTCGCGGTCCGGCCCTGACCGGGCGGGCGGCCGGTCAGTTCTCGAGCTCAGCGGGCGGTGCCTGGCCAGGCACCTCGGGATGGACGGCCGCTGCTCCCTTACCTGGATCGGGGAACTTGCGGATGGCCTGGCCCAGGCCGTCCGCCCTGGACTTCTCGCTGCCACCGGAGGCTGGCTCAAAGGCCGAGCTCAGCGTCTTCAGCGCGGTGGTCACCTCGTTCGGGATCATCCATACGCTGCTGCCCGCGCCCTGCGCTATCTGGGGCAGGGCCTGGACGTACTGGTAGGCGAGCAGCTGGGGGTCGGGATCGTTCTCGTGAATCGCCTGGAAGACTGTCCCGATCGCCTGTGACTGGCCTTCGGCCCGCAGGATCGCGCTCTGCTTGTCGCCCTCAGCCCGCAATATGGTGCCCTGCCTATCACCTTCAGCGGTGAGGATCTGCGCCTGCCTCAGGCCCTCAGCGGTGAGGATCGCCGCGCGCTTTTCCCGCTCGGCCCGCATCTGCTTCTCCATCGCGTCGATGACGCTCTTCGGCGGGTCGATCGCCTTGATCTCCACCCGGGTCACCCGGATCCCCCACTTGCCCGAGGCGTCGTCAAGGACGCCGCGCAGCATCGTGTTGATCTTGTCGCGCGAGGTCAGCGTAACCTCCAGGTCCATGGAGCCGATCACGCTGCGGAGCATCGTCGCGGTCAGCTGCTCGATCGCCTGGATGTAGTTGACGATCTCGTAGTCAGCCGCCCGCGGGTCGGTGACCTGGAAGAACAGCACGGTGTCGATCCTGACGACCAGGTTGTCCTCGGTGATCACCGGCTGGCCGAGGAACGACACGACCTGCTCGCGCAGGTCGATCAGCGGCTTCACCCGGTCGATGAACGGGATGATGACGTTCATCCCCGGCTCGAGCGTCTTGCGATACCTGCCGAGGCGCTCCACGTTCCTGGCGCGGGCCTGCGGCACGATGCGCACCGTCTTGACCGCCAGCAAGGCGATGATGAGGACAAAGGCTGCGGCAACGATCAGGCTGGCCACTTCCACGGCTACTCCCGGGGGTACACGAGGGCGGTGGCGCCCTCGATCTGCATGACATCGACCTTGGAGCCCGCTGGAATGGTCAGGGTCTCGTCGTAGGACCGCGCGGACCACTCCTCGCCGCCGATGCGGACCCGCCCGCTGAGCCCGGTGACCTCGTCCAGCACGATCGCGTGCCGGCCGACCAGCGCCGCAGTCCCGGTGCGCAGCATCGGCGGCTGCCTGATATGCCGGAGCGCGAACGGCCTGGCGATGCCGAGCCCGGCTGCAGAAGCGACGGCGAACGCGCCGAACTGCAATGCCCCGTTACCGCCGGCAAAACCGACTCCGGCGGCAACGAAGGCGGAGATGGCAACTAAGCCGAAGGCCAGCGTCGCCGTCATGATCTCGGCAGCGCCCAGCACCGCGGCCACGATGAGCCAGCCGATCCACATCCCCATAGCCGCTCCGGGGCCAACGTGTAGGAAGGTACTTTGACAGTAGCTCTCCATCGGCACCGCCGCAGCACGGCCGACCGGGCACCGGCGCTGAGCAGCCGGGCTTCCCACCAGCATGTGTCACGGAGGACGATGGGGTGATCTGATTCCGGAGGTGCGTCATGTCCGGTGCAACTGAGCTTTCCTACAGCCACGGAACCTCGACAATCTCGCTGCTGGGCGAGACCATCGGGGAGAACCTGCGGCGGGTCGCCGCCGCCAACCCCGATGGTGAGGCCGTAGTGGAGACGGCGACCGGCCGCCGCTGGACCTACGCGCAGCTTGACGCCGACTGCGACGCGCTGGCCCTCGGCCTGCTCGGCCTCGGCATCAAGGCCGCTGACCGGGTGGGCATCTGGGCCCCGAACTGCGCCGAGTGGGTGCTGCTGCAGTACGCCACCGCGCGAATCGGCGTCATCCTGGTCAACATCAACCCGGCCTACCGCAGCCATGAACTCGGGTACGTGCTGCGCCAGTCAGGGATCCGGCTGCTGGTGAGCGCGGAGTCCTTCAAGTCCAGCAGCTACCGCGGCATGATCAACGAGGTACGCGGCGACCTTGACGTACTTGAGCGGGTGATCTACCTAGGCACGGCGGAGTGGCAGCGGCTGCTCGCTGACGGCACGACGGCCCGCGCGGAATCGGGCGCCGAATCCAGCGCCCTGCAGGAGCGGGCTGCGAGGCTGTCCTTCGACGATCCGATCAACATCCAGTACACCAGCGGCACGACCGGCTTCCCGAAGGGCGCCACGCTCTCCCACCACAACATCCTCAACAATGGCTTCTTCATCGGCGAGATGTGCCGGTACACGGCAGCGGACCGGGTCTGCATCCCGGTGCCGTTCTACCATTGCTTCGGCATGGTGCTCGGCAACCTCGCCTGCACCACCCATGGCGCCTGCATCGTGATCCCGGCCCCGAGTTTCGAGCCAGCCGCGACGCTGCACGCCGTCCAGGCTGAGCGCTGCACATCGCTCTACGGGGTCCCGACGATGTTCATCGCCGAGCTCGCCCTGCCGGACTTCGCCAGCTACGACCTGTCGACCCTGCGTACCGGGATCATGGCCGGTTCGCCCTGCCCGGTCGAGGTGATGAAGCGGGTCATCAGCGAGATGCACATGTCCGAGGTAACGATCTGCTACGGGATGACGGAGACGTCCCCGGTCTCCTGCCAGACCAAGGCCGATGAGGACATGGAGCGCCGGGTGTCCACCGTCGGGCGCGTGCACCCGCACCTCGAAGTGAAGGTGACCGATCCGGAGACCGGCCTGGTGCTGCCGCGCGGGACGCCGGGCGAGATGTGCACCCGCGGGTACTCCGTGATGCTGGGCTACTGGGACGAGCCGGAGAAGACCGCCGAGGTGATCGACGCCGCCCGGTGGATGCACACCGGTGACCTCGCCGTCATGGACCCGGCCGGCTACCTCAACATCGTGGGGCGGATCAAGGACATGGTCATCCGGGGCGGCGAGAACGTGTACCCGACTGAGGTCGAAGAATTCCTCTACACGCACCCCCTGATCGAGGATGTCCAGGTCGTCGGGGTGCCGGATGAGCGATATGGCGAGGAACTTTGCGCCTGGGTGCGCCTGCGTCCGGACGCCGAGCTCACCGTGGAGGAAATCAGGGCCTACTGCGCCGGCAAGATCGCACACTACAAGATCCCGAGGTATGTCCGGTTCACCACCGAGTTCCCGATGACCATCACCGGCAAGGTGCAGAAGTTCAAGATGCGGGAGGCTTCGATCACCGAACTGGGCCTTGAGGCCGCGAGCCAGACCCAGACCGCCTGATCTCCTGAGGGGGTCACGGCATCAGCCAGAGCTGATCTGCGTCCGTCAGAGGAGGCCCGCGGGATCGGCCCGTGATCGGAGCGCCGCGGTCCCGGCCCCGAGGAAGCGCATCGCGGCGGCGACGGCCTGCTCGCGTTCTGCGCCCGGTTCGGTATCGACGATCTCCATCGCGATCGCGGCGGCTGCGGCCGCCGCCAGCCGGGGCGCGATGGCGCCGGGGGGGCTGCCGGTATCGGCGGCGATCATGGCCGCGCCTTCCCGCACCGCGGCGGCCATCCGCGCTGTGCGCAGTGCCCCGAGGTCGGGATTGGCGGCGAACATGCGGCGCGCGAGCCGGTAGAGTTCGCGCTCTTCTGGCTCGGCCTGGCTGGTCAGCAACCAGCGGCCGAAGGCGTCGTGGACCGTCTCGCCGGGCCGCCGGTCGCGTATCGCGTCGGTCAGGCTGGCCACCCCGTCACTGAACCGGGACAGCGCGATGTCCTGCTTGGCCGGGAAGTACATCGCGACGGTCCGCGGCGAGACCTCGGCCGCCTCGGCGATGTCGGCAATCGTGGTCGCGTCGTAGCCGCGCTCGGCGAACAGCTCGTAGGCGGCGCGGATGATCGCTGCCCGGCGGCGCGCCTTGCTGCGCTCTCTCAGTCCCACTTCTGGCATGCCGCAAGTATACATCAGGCAGCAATATTGCACTAGACTGCAAACTTGCGTTAGGCTGCGGGAAATACAGGCCCGGCGGACCCGAAAGGACCGGCACAATGAGCAACGCCGCCGCACAGATTCCAGCGCCCACCCGGACCGGACCAGCCGCGCGGCCCAGCCAGGGCAGCCCGGCCGTGGCATCGCACCGGCCGGGCCTGGTGGGCACCCCCGGCCCAGCGCGGGGAGTAGCCCCGGCACCCGAGGTGGCCGGCGCGGACCCCCGGCGCTGGCTGATCCTGGCCGTCGTCGCCCTGGCCCAGCTGATGGTCGTGCTCGACGCCACGATCGTGAACATCGCCCTGCCCTCAGCCCAGCAGGCCCTGCACTTCTCCAACACCGAACGGCAATGGGTGGTCACCGCCTATGCCCTCGCGTTCGGCAGCCTGCTGCTGGCCGGCGGCCGGCTCACCGACCTGATCGGCCGCAAGGCAACCTTCATCGCCGGCCTGATCGGCTTCGCCGCCGCGTCCGCGGCCGGCGGCGCGGCGGGCAGCTTCGGCATGCTCGTGGCCGCCCGCGCCTGCCAGGGCGCCTTCGGCGCGCTGCTCGCCCCGGCCGCGCTGTCGCTGCTGACCACCACCTTCGAAGGCACGAAGGACCGGGGAAAGGCGTTCGGCGTCTTCGGCGCTATCGCGGGCGCCGGCGGGGCAGTCGGCCTGCTGCTCGGCGGGCTGCTGACCCAGTACCTGGACTGGCGCTGGTGCCTGTACGTCAACCTCGTGTTCGCCGCGATCGCGGGCGCCGGCGCCGTCGTGCTGCTGCGCCGGCGGCCGGCCAGCCGACGGCCGCGGCTGGACCTGCCCGGGCTCGTGGCCGAGGCCGGCGGCATGTTCTGCATCGTCTATGGCTTCTCCAACGCGGCCAGCGACGGCTGGCACGCGCCAGCGACGTGGGGCTTCCTCGCCGCAGGCGGGGTGCTGCTGACGGCGTTCGGGTACCTCGAGACGCGGGTCCGCCAGCCGCTGCTGCCGCCGCGGATCGTCCTGGACCGCAACCGGGCCGCCGCCTACCTGTCGATACTCATCACCGGCGCCGGCATGTTCGGCATCTTCCTGTTCCTCACCTATTACCTGCAGGAGACCCTGGGCTTCAGCCCGGTCATGGCCGGCGTCGCCTTCCTGCCCATGGCCGGGGCGATCATCATCAGCGCCAACCTGGCCAACATCGTGCTGCTGCCCCGCATCGGCCCCCGGTGGCTGGTGGCTCCGGGCATGCTCGCCGCCGCCGCCGGGCTGGCCTGGCTGACCCGGATCGGCGTCCACTCCAGCTACGCCGCGGATGTCCTGCCGCCGCTGCTGCTCGCATCGGCCGGCCTCGGCTTCGTGATGTCGCCGTCGATGAACACCGGGACCGCCGGCGTGGCGCCGTCGGACGCGGGCGTCGCTTCGGCCATG
>Ga0187879_10001655_pt1 | contig 15212 bp, 18 predicted proteins | sample June2016WEW_19_1_FD_132423 | JGI IMG/M metagenome (GOLD analysis project Ga0187879, IMG submission 132423) | Peatland microbial communities from SPRUCE experiment site at the Marcell Experimental Forest, Minnesota, USA - June2016WEW_19_10 | ecosystem: Environmental > Terrestrial > Soil >... | reverse complement strand
CTGAAGCGACCCCCCGCAGACGTCAGGGTGCAGCACCGAGACCGGCCGCTCATCCCAGCCGAGTTCGATGTAGCACTCGTCGGCGGCGATGACGGTGCCCCGCTCCCGGCCCCACGCCACGACCTTGCGGAGGTGGTCGGCCGGCAGGACCCGGCCGGTCGGGTTGGACGGCGAGTTCAGCCAGGCGAGCCGGACAGCCGCCGGGCCTAGCGAGACGAGCCCGTCGGCCGGCACCGGTGTCGCGCCGGCCAGCCGGGCGCCAGCATCGTAGGTCGGATAAGCAAGCTCCGGATGGACGACCAGGTCACCCGCGCCGCAGCCGAGCAGCGTCGGCAGCCAAGCGATGAACTCCTTGGTGCCGATCACCGGGAGCACCGCGCTGTCGGCGACAGTGACGCCCAGGCTGCGCGCGAGCCACCCGGTCGCAGCCGCGCGGAGCGCGGCGGTACCCGCAGTGACCGGGTAGCCAGGCGAGTTCGCTGCGGCCGCGAGTGCCTCGCGAACGACCTGAGGGACCGGGTCGACCGGCGTACCTACGGACAGGTCGACGATCCCGCCGGGATGGGCCAGCGCCTTATCCCGGTATGGCGTCAGCAGATCCCAGGGGAACTGCGGCAGCCGGGCGGCCAGGGATGGTGCCCTCGGCTGCCCCGGGACGGGGACCTTCCCGGCTCCAGTAGCCAGCGTCAGTGCTCTTCAGCTGCTTGCGGCGGCAGCGCGGCCACGATCGGGTGATCCTTGTTGATCTTGCCGGTCTTGGACGCGCCGCCTGGCGAGCCCAGGTCTTCGAAGAACTCGACGTTCGCCTTGTAGTAGTCCTTCCACTGGTCGGGCACGTCGTCCTCGTAGAAGATCGCCTCAACCGGGCATACTGGCTCGCAGGCGCCACAGTCGACGCACTCGTCTGGGTGGATATAGAGCATTCGCTCGCCCTCGTAGATGCAGTCGACGGGGCATTCCTCGATGCATGCCCGGTCGAGCACATCGACGCAGGGCTGGGCGATGATGTAGGTCACGTCGGCACTCCTCTTCGGTCCATGCCTGGGGATGGCCTGCGCCGGCCCTGGCCCCCACGCCTGGGTCATAGCCCCAGTATGCGCGGCAGGCAAGCCAGACTTGCCCGGTGCCGCGGGATCGCAGGCTATCAGCTGAGCTCCAGCTCGCCCGGCGGGACAGGGGACCGATCGCGGGTCCAGCCCGCCGAGCCGCTGGCCGCGGTCCACCGGTAACCGGCATACCACACCATATCTATATCGTATTGCTGAGCGTGCGATACCAGCCAGGCGGCCACTGCCCAGCTGGAGCGGGTGTCCCGGGCCCGCACCATCATCCGCGGGTCGCTGGCCGTCCGGACCGGCAGTGGGCCGAACGTCTTGGCTAGCTCGAGGCCGATGGCCTGCTGGCTGGGTTTCGGGCCGATGGCCTGGCCGTACCAGCACCAGACCGAGTGCGGGTTGTGCCCGGTGAACGCCGTAGCCATGCCCGCGGCCACCGGAGCGTACTGGTCGTAGGCGTAGCCGTCGGCGCTGTGCTGGACCGCCTGTGCGGCCATGTAGACAGGCAGCTTGCGGTAACCGGGCACCTTGACGAGGGCGTCGAAGAATTTGGTGGTCGCGTAGACGGGGTCGATGAGCAACTGGCGCGGGCCCCAGCCTTCCGATGGCCGCTGCTGGAAAACCCCGACCGAGTCCCGGTCGCCGAACCCGAGATTGGTCAGCTTCGACTCTTGCAGTGCAGCCGCATAGGCGACGGTGACGGCGCGGGCCGGCAGCGCCTTGTGGTTCGCCACCCCGGCGATCGTCGCCGCGATGGCAGCCTGGCCGGTGTCCAGCGAGACCACCCCCTGGCCGGTTGTCCTGGCGTCGCAGCCGCTGCCGGCGAGCAGCGGCTGCACATGCCGGAAGGCCAGGTAAACGCCGACCCCGAGGACCAGGATGAGGAGGACGGTGACCCCGGAGAGCCCGCGGCGGATCCGGCGCGGGCTGCGCGCGACGCCAGGCGAATTCCTCACGACACCAGAAGCTACCCGGTGACGGCAGCCGCTAGGCTCGCTCGCCATGAACCGGTCACACCAGGCCCCCGCCGGCGAGCCGGCAGCGGCGCCGCCCGCAGGGCGCTACGTGCCGCCCTCCAGGCTGCCCGCCAGCATCGATGAGCTGTGGGAGGGGCGAGCCGCGCTAACCACGGACAACGAGCAGGCCCGCACGATTGTCGTTGGCGCAGTCGATGCCATCGACACCGGGCAGGCGAGGGTGGCCTGGCCGGATCAGGCGAGCGGCGAGATCATGGTCGATGAGCGGGCTAAGCGTGCGATCCTGCTGGCTTTCCGGCTGCTGCCGATGGTCCGCTCGCAGGTGGGGGACTTCCGCTACCACGACAGGGTGCCGCTCACGGCGCACCTGGACGGCGTGCGCGTGGTGCCTGGCGCCATTGTCCGGTGGGGTGCCTACGTTGCGCCCGGTGCCGTGCTGATGCCGTCGTTCGTCAACATCGGCGCCTATGTCGACACCGGGACGATGGTGGACACCTGGGCAACGGTCGGCTCGTGCGCCCAGATCGGCAAGAACGTGCACCTGTCCGGCGGGGTTGGCATCGGCGGGGTGCTCGAGCCGCCCAACGCGGTACCCGTGGTCGTCGAGGATGACGCGTTCATCAGTTCTCGGTGCATGGTCGTGGAAGGAGCCCGGGTCCGGCAGGGCGCGGTGCTCGGCGCGGGCACGATCCTGACCAGGACCACGCACGTGCTCGATGTGCAGACCGGCGAGGAACTGCCGCGCGGCGAGGTGCCCTCCTGGTCGGTCTGCGTGGGCGGCACCCGGCCGCGCAAGTTCCCCGGCGGCGAGTTCGGGATGCCGTGCGTGCTGGTGCTCAAGCGACTGCCAGCGGGCAGCGCGCACGACAAGGCGGAACTCAACGAGATCCTCCGTGACCACGGAGTGTCCGCCTGAGTCTCCGGCTGACCTTCCAGGGCTTGACACCAGGCGGTCCCGCGATTGACGCCAGGCCGCCCGATACATCGCCAGGCCAGCGCGTACTTTGGTGATCGTGAGCGCGCAAACCGAACCGCGCCGTCGGCTGCGCCGTCAGGGCCCGGCCACGCTGCGCGGCAAGCACATCCCGAAAACCACCACCGACCAGCGGCTGCTCGACCGGCGGGGCCCGAGTGACTGGGTACATACGGATCCGTGGCGGGTGCTGCGCATCCAGGCAGAATTCGTCGAGGGATTCGGATTGCTCGCCGAGCTGGGCCCGGCAGTCTCCATTTTCGGTTCGTCGCGGACTCCGCCTGGCACGCCACAGTACGACAGCGCCGAACGCATCGCCGCCGGGCTGGCCCAGGCTGGCTACTCGATCATCACGGGCGGCGGCCCGGGTGTCATGGAGGCAGCCAACAAGGGCGCGGCGGGGGCCAACGGCGTATCAGTGGGACTTGGCATCGAGTTGCCGCTCGAGCAGGGGCTTAACGACTATGTCGAGATTGGCCTGGAGTTCAGGTACTTCTTCGTTCGAAAAATGATGTTCGTCAAGTACTCGCAGGCCTTCGTGGTGCTGCCCGGCGGTTTTGGCACCATGGACGAGCTGTTCGAGGCGCTGACGCTGGTGCAGACTGGCAAGATCACGAAGTTCCCCATCGTCCTTGTAGGCCGGGAGTACTGGTCGGGTCTGTTGTCCTGGATCAGGAACGCTATGGTCGACGGGGGCAAGGCCACTTTCGGTGATCTGGAGCTATTGCACGTCGCCGACGAGCCCGTCGAGGTTGTTCAGATCATCCAGGCGGCGCACCAATCCGGGCTGGTCGGCCGCACCTGAGATCATCTCTGTCCAGCCCGAGCGCGGAAGCTGTCCAGCCCGGGCGCAGGAGCTGTCCAGCCCGAGCGCAGGAGCTGTCCAGCCCGGGCGCAGGAGCTGTCCGGCCAGCGCGCGGTCGGCGAGATCAAACCTTCGCAGCTTATACCGGATTTGGTGGTCTCCGCGGTATATAATAACCGTTTTGTCCCCACGAAATCCGGTATAAGCGCGCTATCACTGCTCGTGCTCGGTGCAACCTCGGCCCGAACGCCCTCATTAGGCCAGCCCGCGGATGGTTCGGGCTGGCGGTCGGTTGCCGCGGACGGACGCCGTCATGTCTAGCGCGCGCCGCACCTGCAACGGGTAGCGGGTGCGCACGGCCCGGGCTCCGAGCCATGAGCTGACGGCGGCTATTGCCACGATTCCAGCGACTGCGGTCAAGTCGTCATCGGCTGCGTCCCGGTCAGCCAGGTCCCGGTCAGCCAGGTCATGCCGTGCCGTCGGGTCTCGGTCGGCCGCGCCGCGCCGTGCCGTCAAGCCCGGGTTTGCCACGTCAATGCTGGCCAGACCGCCACCCGCGGCCAACCTGGCCGCATGATCGACGTCGACGAGTGCGGCAAGTCCAGTCTGGCTGACGCCAGGCACCATGGCGGGCAGGACGTCTACAAGGACCCGGTCAGCCGGAATCCCGCTGCCTGCGGCGGCATCCGCGTCGGCGCATACCAATAGTGCACCCGTGGCCGCTGCGGACGCTGGGTCACGCACGACATCGGCTGGGGCACCTGTTGCGCAGACCAGTATTCCGGGGTGCAGGGCGCGGAACGCGGCGATCATCTCGGCCGGTGCGGCCCCGAGATCTACTACGTCAGCGCCGGCAGCCACCGCCACGGATGCCTCCGTGAGGTGGTGGGCCACCGCGATCAGGGCCGTGCCAGGCGGCAGTTGCCCAGGTGCGGCACGCATCACCATGCGCCCGAGCATGGCACGATTCATACTGTGCCTGTAGTCCTGCTCGCCGTAGCCGCCGTCATCCTCGGCGGAGTGGTCGCCGTCGCACGGGGTCGCGGTGGCGAGCTAGCGGAATTTGCGTCCGACCAGCCGCCTTTCGACCCGGACCTCGCTACGGCGGCCGATGTCGCGATGCTGCGGCCGCCGTCGGCGCTGTGGGGATACAGCGTGCAGGCTACCGACGAGGCCCTTAACCGGATAGCGCAGGCAGTCACCGAGCGTGACGTCGAGATCGCCACCCTCCGGCGGCAGATCGAAGAGCTGACTTCGCCGTCGGCTGCGGACCAGGCCGTAACGACGATGCAAAGCCCGCCGCCCCCTGGTCAGCTCCCGGCCCCGGGCCAGTTCCCGATGCCAGGCCAGTTCCCGATGCCAGGCCAGTTCCCGATGCCAGACCAGTTCCAGGCGCCGGCCCAGGTCTCTTCGGGGCAAGTTCCGCCAAGCGAGTGGGCCGAAGAGCTCCGCCCGGCTGCCGGTTTGTATCCGGGAGCGGGACTGTGGCCGGTCAATTCCGCCCCGCAAGTTGCGCCATGGCCGGCCGAAGCGGCGCCTAACGAGGAACTGTGGCCGGTCGGCCCCCGGTCTGACCGCTCAGGGGCTGGTCCGGGGGTGGCTGGGGGCGGTCCGGTGGGGGCTGGTCCGGGGGTGGCTGCGGGCGGTCCGGTGGGGGCTGGTCCTGGCGTAGCTGGCGGCGAAGGCCCGGGGGATGCCCTCGCCCCGACTCGCGGGCCGCGGGCAGCCGGTGGCCCGCGCCCGCTAGAAACCGAGCCAGCTGCGGAGCAGAGTTCCCAGCCGTTGTCCGATTCCTTGCAGGCGGGTGACGACTAGTGACCACATCCACGCCGGGCGCTGTGGCCGGCCCCGACGGGCGCCCACGCTGTCCGTGGGCTCTCAGCACCGCGGAGTACCTCGCCTATCACGACGAGGAATGGGGATGCCCGATCCGCGACGACACTGGCATGTTCGAGAGACTCAGCCTAGAGGCGTTCCAATCCGGGCTGTCCTGGCTCACCATCTTGCGGAAGAGGGAGAACTTTCGTTCTGCCTTCGCGGGCTTCGACATCGGTGCCGTTGCCGGGTACGGGCCTGGCGACGTGACGAGGTTGCTCGCGAACCCGGGCATCGTGCGGAACCGGGCCAAGATCGAAGCCGTGATCCGCAACGCCCGCGCCGCCCTTGAGCTGCCCGGCGGCCTGGCCGCCTTGGTCTGGCGGCACGCAGCCGACCGGGATAAGGCCCCGGTTACGCTAGCCGATGTGCCTGCCTGGACGCAGGAATCGAAGGCACTCGCCGCCGAACTCAGGCGGCGCGGGTTCCGCTTCACCGGCCCGGTGACTGCGTACGCGACAATGCAGGCGTGCGGCGTAGTGGACGATCACCTGGTCGGCTGCTTCCGCCGTGACGCCTGCTCGGCGTGACCGCCAGCGGGAGGCGGTCGCGCCGAGCCACGATGCCTTAAGCGAATAATCTCGGGCAATTAGCGCACCATACGGCCAATAGCGGCGCCGTTTCTGAAGGATGCGACTCATGCCAGACTATTGCCAATGACGTGATGGAGGAAATAATGTCCGAGGCCGAGGAGGCCCCCGCCGGCGTCGACGCCACGACGCCGACCACTGCCCGGCCGTACGACTTCTGCCTGGACGGGTCCGCTAACTTCGCGGCAGACCGGGCTATGGCACAGCGGATGTACGAGCTAGTGCCTGAAGTCTCCGAGGGGGCGTGGGCAAATCGCGGTTTCCGCCAGCGGGCGGCGCTGTGGATGGCCGAGCGAGGGGTCAGGCAGTTCGTCGACATTGGCGCCGGCCTGCCTACCGAGGGCAACACGCATGAGGTGGTCCTCAAGGTCGCGCCGGATGCCAGGGTCGTCTACGTGGACCTCGACCCGATGGTCTCCGCACATGCTGCCGCGTTGCTCACCGTCGGCGCCAGCGCCGCGTTCATCCAGGCTGACTTGCGCGATCCTGAGGCCGTCCTGGGCAGTCCGGAGCTGCGCAAGCTGATCGACTTCGCCGGACCACCCGGCCGTGCCCGGCCGGCAGGCGGCATGCCATGACGGCGAAACCCACCGTGTCGGCGCTGGGCATAGATGCGGACGCGCAGGCGTGGGCGCGCTCTGGAGACGGTGCCGACGCCATTGAGGTGGCCTTTGTTCGCGAACCCACCCTGATCGGCGGCGAATGGGTGCTGATGCGGGTGACGGCCGACCCGGCTAGCCGGGTACTCGTCTTCGACCGGCACGAGTGGGAGTGCTTCCTGGACGGCGCCAGGAAAGGCGAGTTCGACATCACCACGGATTAGCCGGGCGGGGCGGAGCGTTTCAGGCCGGGGCCCCGTTGGGCAAGCTCGATCGTTGCGCTACGTATACACGATCGTTAAGAACGAGTTTGTGAATCACAACTTAGTCAGGTCTATGCTAAAGGCGACATCTCGTTCAGGAGGAGACAGCGCATGACCGATGACGCATACGGGGCCACCGTGGCCAAGCGTCGATTGTCACGCCGTCTCGCCGAGCTGCGGGTGGCCCGCGGTTACACCGCCAACCACGTATGCGACATGCTCAACTGGGGGCGCGGCAAGGTAGGCCGCTTCGAGGCCAACCAGTGGCGGCGCCCGGAGATGAGCGACATCAGGGACCTGCTGCGCATTTACGGCGTTGACAGCGTCGAGCAGGAGGAACTCGAGGAGCTCGCCATGCGGGCGCGGGCCCGGCCCTGGTGGCGCGACTGTCCCGAGATATTCAACAACGAGTTCCCCGGTTTTGAGGCGGACGCTGTCCGGATTCGGGTATTTATGCCCCTTGTGCTCCCAGGGCTGTTGCAGACCCCCGACTATGTCGACGCGCTCGTGCGGACCGGCGCGCGGTCGCCGGCGTGGCGGCGGCGTGCGGTGGAGACGCGGCTGCGCAGGCAGGAGATCCTGAACCGGACAGATGACACTCTGCCCGAACTCAAGGCGGTCATCACCGAAGCGTCGCTGATGTACCGCTGGGGCAGCCGGGCCGAGCGCCGCGATCAGGTGGCACACCTGGCAGAATTCGGCCTGCGGCCTGGTGTGCAGCTGTATTTGCAGCGCTTCGCCGACGGGCCGCCGCAGGGCGTCTTCTCGACCGTCAACATCTTCGATTTTCCCGACGGTGAGCCCAGCCTGGTCTTCACCGAGACCGATTACATGATCCAGGAGGTGGGCGATACCGAAGAGGTCAACAGCTATGTCGAAGCCTTCGACAGAACGGTCGACGCGGCGCTTGAGCCCGCTGATACGACGATCTACCTCAAGCAATTCGCAGAACGGCTGGAGTAACAATGACCGACCTGTCTCAAGCTGCCTGGCGGAAGGCCAGCCGCAGCAACGCCGCGAATGGTGGCTGCGTTGAAATCGCAGCCAATTTCGAAGATGTCATCGCCGTCCGCGACAGCAAGCGCCCTGAGGGCGGTGCTCACATCGTGGGCCGGGCTGCCTTTGCCGCCTTCCTGGCGGATGTCAAGGCGGGCCGCTACGATCTCGGCACCGTGCTCCCGGCCGGCTGAGCCTGGGCGCGGCGGAGCGCCGCTAGGGCCCGCCAGGTAGCGTGCGATGGAGGAAGCCGCTGGGCTGTCCCCCGGCAGGTTCCTCCATCGCGCCGCCTGTCTCAAGCCGCGACGACTAGCCGCGCGGTAGCACGTCGCGATTGTCACTCTACACGTGCATTCGTCGCTCTTGGGCAACAGTATGCTGGCTAAAGGGTTAGCGTCCCGCCAGGATCGGGCGCCCCACAGGCCAGCCAGATCCCATTATGGGGGCCATTTCAGGGGTTGCCATTGCGAAGAGGGGCAAACGACTCATAATCTGTGCTTCACGGATGCCTAACTCGGGAAGCGGAGGAGCATGCTACCGTCGCCGGCCGAGAGCGGTTCGGAGCGCGCTGGGACGCCCGGCCGGCCGATCGCCGACGGTGGGATGCTGGGCGCACCCGTTGCCGAGGTCGTTGACATTGCACCGCCCCGGCTTGTCGAGGCGAGTATCCGGGCAGGGGGGTGCTTCGCCAGGCCGCTTCCGCTCGACCGCACGTGCTCTGCCGCGGCACGGCGGTTCTTCCGCGAGGCGGTAGCTGGTCTTGACCTCCCCGCTGACCTGGTACATGACGGCATCACGATGGCCAGCGAACTGGCCGCCAATACCCTGCACTCCCAGGGGACCGTCGAGTTCAGTGGAGGCAGCCAGCGGCCGGTCAGCGGCTGTCCCGAGTTCTGGCTTTACGTGCGCGGTGAAGGTGCCCGCCGCGAGCTGATCTGCAAGGTCTTCGATTCCGATCCGGGATGGGAGACGGGCAATCTGCCCGATATCAACGCCCGGACCTCGGAGAAGGTCAGTGGTCGCGGCCTGCAGGTGGTCGCCGGCCTGTCAGCAGGCCAGTGGGGGGCTCATCTGAGCCGTGGCAGGCTCGGCTGCTGGAAGGTGCCTGGCAAGGCTGTCTGGTTCGCGGTTCGGGTGCCGCCCGGGTGCGCCCTGTCCCGCGTCCGCCGTCGTGTCGTCGGTCCTTCCGAGGCGGTCAGCGAACTTGAGGCCATGCTCGCCGAACGTGGCCTGGGCGGCCGCCTGGTCCGAGCCGACGAGCCTGCCGTCGCCATGTCCGTGCTGTCGGTCAGCTGTGATCTCACCGTGTGGTGCCACAGCGGGACAGCGTCGTGGCGGCGGCCAGACGGCGGCTACGACCGGTACCCGCTTGCCGACCTCGTCGACGTCGCCGAGCGAGTGGTGTGCGCGCACGAGGAGCTGGATACCGCGGCCGCTGCTGCCGTCGGCAGCTGATACTCGGCCCGATCCGCTACCTGCCCTGGTAGGAGGGCGGCTGCTTGCGTACGAACGCCAGCGTCGCGGCCGTGTGGTCGTCGGTCTCCGCCAACGCGGCCTGTAGCTGTGCCTCCTTCTCCAGCGACTCGGCGAGATCGTGGCTGGCCGCGAAGGCCAGGCCGGCCTTGATGGCCGCATAGGCGGCAGTCGGCCCGGCTGCGAGCGTACTGGCGAGCTGCGAGGCCGCGGTTGCCAGGTCTTGATTGTCGACGATCGAGTTGAGCAGGCCGACGCTGAGCGCCCGATCCGCGGTCAGCGGCTCGGCCAGTATCAGCAGCTCGGTGGCACGGGCCGTCCCGGTCAGCCGCTGCAGCGTCCAGGAGACGCCGGAGTCCGCGCCGAGCCCCACCTTCGCGAACGCCAGCAGCAGGCTGGCATCCCGCGCGGCGATGCGGAAGTCGCACGCGAACGCCAGCCCCGCCCCGGCGCCGGCTGCGACGCCGCTGATCGCCGCGATGACCGGCTTGGGCATGGTGGCGATCGCCGTGATGATCGGGTTGTAATGGGTCCGGACGGTCTCCATCGGAGCGGGGGCGCCCGATTCCAGCAGCCCGGCATGCTCCCGGAGATCCTGCCCGGCGCAGAAGGAATGCCCGGCCCCGGTCAGGATCACAGCGCGGACGGCGGTATCAGACGAGCACTGGCGCACTGCGGCCAGCAGTTCGGCCTTCATCTCGGCGGTGAGCGCGTTCCTGGCCGTCGGCCGGTTCAGCGTAATAGTGGCTACCGCGCCATTGAGGTCGCACAGCACGCTGTCTGCCACACACGTCTCCTTAGGTTGTCGGGGCGGGCCGGTGTGTCGGGGCCGACGGGCCCAGGCTGCCCGCTTGCAGACAAGAGTCCACGAAACGGGCGGCAGCCGGCAAGAGCCTGGAGGATTCCGCGTCGAACAGATCCGCCGCGGCGCGGCCCGGCCATCCGGCTGGCAGCAGCTCGGCCGGCAGCCAGGGATCCCGGAACAGGAACTTCCGCCATTCGTGCACCAGGGTACTGCGGGCCGCGAAGACCACCTCGTCCGGCGTCTTTGGGCCTACTGGCGCGACCAGCTCGGTGGCCACGGCCAGCCAGCGCTGATACGCATGGGCCAGGCCATCCAGGTCCCAGGTTCTGGCTGCAAGGCCGCGGGCGTCGCCGTCGTAGCTGGCTTGGAAGCGCTCGGCGCGGACTCGTTCGGTCTCGAGCAGAACCTCGATCTCGACGGACGGACGCGGGCTCAGCCAGCTGGTTTCCCCGATCGGGGCATACCCCAGGTACTCCAGGCCGGCCCGCAGCCGCTCCCTGCGGGCCCGCTCGCGAATCCGCTCGGCTACCAGCAGGTGCCAGCGACCGTCCCAGTCTGGCTGCTTCCCGTGCCGGTAGACCCGCTCCGCGGCCTGATCCAGCCTGCGCGCCGCCCGGGAGGTCAGCGCGTAACCGGCTCCCTCGGGCAGCCGCACCGCGTCAAGCCAGCCCTGTCTGGACATCCGGGAGACTGCGGTCCGCACCGCGGGCGCCGAGATGCTAAGCGCGCTCAGCATCCGGACCAGTGCAGCGACCGGTGCGCGGGACCCGCGGGACCGCAGATGATCGCCGTAAAGGTCAAAGAGCGCTGATCTCGCATCCACCTCTCCAGTCTGGCCGGAGCCCGGCAACGCCGTAAGGGAACGCTGATCGTTAGCACCGCAGGCCGGAACTCTGGATAATAGAGGTACTGATCGACATGGTTGTGGCTGGCTGGTCCCGCCAGGCACCGAGCCCCGGTGCCGTGGGCCTTAACGAGGTCACGTTCGGCCCTCAGGCAGGAAGGGGATGCAGGATGGCGGCGATGAAGCCGCGGACAGGTGACGGTCCGCTCGAGGTCACCAAGGAGGGTCGCGGCATCGTCATGCGCGTCCCGCTTGAGGGCGGTGGGCGGCTGGTAGTCGAGCTGTCGCCGGATGAAGCGGCGGCCCTCGGCGAAGCGCTCAAGTCGGTCGGTGGCTGACGCCACCGGCCCGGCGCGGCGCCAGTCCGCGGGCCCGCACCGCGAGCCGCACGGGCTCCACGCGAGGACTAGCTCCGCGAAGGGGGAATGCGCTGGCTAATCGGGGCGTTTGACGGCGGCGAGCAGCCCGTCCCCCACCGGCAGGAGCAGTGGTACCAGGCGCTCGTCGACCTTGACTTGCTCACAGAGTTCCCTGACGGCTGCCGCGTCCGGGTCGCTGTAGTCGGGGTCGGCGATCCGGTCGGCCTGCAGTGCATTGTCAAAGGTCACGATGCCGCCGGGCCGCAGCAGCCGTAGCGCGGCCGCCAGGTAGTCCGGGTACTCCTGCTGATCGGCATCGCAGAAGACCAGGTCATAAGCGCCGTCTGCAAGCCGGGGGAGCACCTCGAGCGCCCTGCCGCTGATCAGCCGGTATCGGCCGCCCGGAAAGCCCGCCGCCACGAATGCGGCCCGCGCCAGCCGCTGATGCTCCGGCTCGATGTCCACGCTCGTCAGTACGGATCCGGTTCGCATCCCCCTGAGCAGCCAGATCCCCGACGTCCCGCAGCCCGTGCCGATCTCGACGACCGCCCGGGCGCCGATGGCCGAGGCGACAAAGCGCAGCACTGCGCCGGTGACCGGCCCGACCGGGCTGGCGCCGCCCACCTCGGCGGCGTTGCTGCGAGCCGACAGCAGCGGTTCATCCTCGGGAAGGAATCCGTCCACGTAGGCCAGGGTGGCCGCGGCGCTGGTAATGGCTACCTCCTGCTCCACTGATGGCTGTTTGTGCGGCAGCCTAGCGGCCCGCGCGACCAAACGGGAACCAGCGCGGCTGTGCCGGCCGTTGAAGTTATGCACGTCGCAGGCGTGGGCGTCGCAAGCGGTGGCGGGCGGACCTTCAGGTCTCCGGGAGCCGGGGCTGTGACCCGGATCGGGCAAACTCGTGGAAGCACGCGCACAATGGTGGTGTTAAAGGCTGCGGGAGCTGCGGAAGGGGGAAGGCGTGGAGAAGACAACGCCGCTGCAGCAGGCCGCTGAGTGGACGCCGCCCAGCTGGGATGAGGTGGTACGCGATCATTCCGCCCGTGTCTACCGGCTTGCGTACAGGCTGACGGGTAACTCCCACGACGCGGAGGACCTCACCCAGGAGGTATTCGTCCGCGTCTTCAGGTCGCTGCCCAGCTATACGCCAGGCACTTTCGAGGGATGGCTGCACCGCATCACGACCAACCTATTCCTCGACATGGCGCGCCGACGGCAGCGGATCAGGTTCGAAGGCCTGGGCGACGAGACCGCCGCGCGACTGAGCAGTGCGGGTCCCACGCCCGCGCAGGCATTCGACGACCGGCACCTTGACGACGACATCCAGGCGGCGCTGAAGGCGCTCGCGCCCGAATACCGAGCGGCCGTCATTCTCTGCGACATCGAGGGGCTCTCCTATGAGGAGATAGCTGACGCGCTCGGGATCAAGCTCGGCACGGTCCGCAGCCGGATCCACCGAGGGCGGGCCCAGCTGCGCACCGCTCTGGAGCATCGCCGCCCGCGGCACGCGAGCGTGCGGAGCGTGCCGCTGCCGCGGGCGCACCCGGCTGCCCCGCTAGTGCCGGGAGGGCAGCCGTGAGCCACCTTGGGCAGCGCCTCTCCGCGCTGATTGACGGAGAACTCGACGGGGCCGAGCGCGACCGGGTGCTTGTCCATCTGGCGAGGTGCGAGCAGTGCCGTGATGAGGCCGCTGCGCTTCGGACGCTGAAGAGGCGGATGAGCGCCCTGGGCGAGGCAGCCGCTGACTCGGCGTTCACCCGTCGGCTCGTCGGGCTGGCGCACTCCGGCAGCCCGTTCGCGCCCGGTTCTGGCCGGCCTGCCGGAGGCGCGGCCACCGCAGCACGGCTGGCGGGACGCGGCGGCCGCGAGATCAAGCCGGCCTGGTATGTCGCGCTCGGCTGCAGCGCCATTTTCCTCACCAGTGTCGGGACCGCCGCCTTCATGGCCGGGGGCCCGGCGCAGCCCGGGCCTAAGGTGACACCGAATGTTGGCGTGTTCATGGCGCAATATGACGTCACCACGGGCCTTGTCCCGGTCATAAAGCCTCATCGCGCGCAGCGCGCTGAGGGGAACGCCACCTTGCCCGCGCCGTGACCCCCAGACTGACGTACCCGTGGCGGATCGCCAGCATGGCCATCGTGCTCGGCCTGCTGGGGTCGGCGATCGTCACGCTTGCGCTGATCGACTCGGCCGCCCGCCCGGCTGACGCCCGGCGCGGTAGCCCGGGCGGCGGGAAGCCGGCTGCCGTCCCGGCTGTAGTCCCGGCAGCTGGTGCCGCCCGCGAAGCTGGCGTGGGCCAGGCGGCGCCCGGTGTCGGCCAGACGGCCGATGTTGGCCAGACGCCCCAGGTCCGCGCTGGCCAGCGACTGCTGCGGCTGGCCGCAGCAGCATGTCGGGACATCTCCTACCAGGGCGTGCAGATAGTGGCGTGGTGGGGGGATGGCGGCGCGAGCACGTCCGTGGTCGACGTCTGGCACCTGCCGGGCCACGGGACGCTGGCGAAGGCTGCCGACACCGAGCCGGGACCGTTCGGCGCGCTGCAGGCCGGGCTGTCGGGGGAGCAGGATCCGGACGGGGTCCTGGGCATATCCGAGCAGCTGCTCGTCCTCATCCAGGCCAACTATGAGGTCGTCTATGCGGGCGCGGGGACGGCCGACAGCCGCCCGGCCCAGATTGTCGAGGTACGCCGTCCCGGCGGCGGGCTGGCTGCCCGATTCTGGCTGGATACCGCCACCAAGCTGCCGCTGCGGAGGGAGACTTTCGACACCAGCGCGCACGTGATCAGCGAGGACGCCTTCATAACCCTGACGGTGGGCAGCCACAGCCTGGCTGACATGCCAGCGGCGACCGTACGTCCCTGGACTGGTCGGCTTGACAAGTCAGCGCTTGCGGCGCTGCGGGCCAGCGGCTGGCCACTACCCGGCCGGCTGCCGGGCAACCTGCTGATGTTCGCCTCTGACGAGACATCCACCCCCTCGGGCGAGGTGGTGGACCTGTCATATTCCGATGGATTGTCGGTCATATCGCTGTTCGTGCAGCGGGGAATCCTGCCGCGGGCGATGGCTGGCTGGCGGCAGATCATGCTGAACGGGCGGACGGTCTACTCAGCCGACCCCGACGACCGGAGCCTGGCCTGGTCCGCCCGCGGTTTCGTGTTCACCGTGATCGCCGAGGCTCCGTCGGCCACGGTCGCAGAGGTCGTGACCGCCCTGCCGCAGGACGAGAGGCCCGGGTTCTGGCTGCGCCTGGGGCGCGGTTTCCGCCGACTTGTTTCGTGGGCCAACCCGTTCGGCTGATTATGCCTATCCCGCCCTTTCTAGGGGAGGTATGCAACGAACGGCGGCCACGGGTGGTTCCTCGCGTGCGGCCGCGTCGGGGAGGCAGATGATGTCCGAGAGGTTCGCGCCTGCGGGCGCGGACGGTCCGCGTTACCCGGGCGAATCGCCGGATCCACGTCATCCGCCCGCGCCCGCGTACCGGGCCGAGCCAGCGAACCCGCCCGCGCCCGCGCACCAGGCCGAGCCAGCGAACCCTGCCGAGCCAGCGAACCCTGCCAAGCCCGTGAACCCGCCTGAGCCCGTGACCTTGGCCGAGCCCG
>Ga0187879_10001654_pt1 | contig 15214 bp, 7 predicted proteins | sample June2016WEW_19_1_FD_132423 | JGI IMG/M metagenome (GOLD analysis project Ga0187879, IMG submission 132423) | Peatland microbial communities from SPRUCE experiment site at the Marcell Experimental Forest, Minnesota, USA - June2016WEW_19_10 | ecosystem: Environmental > Terrestrial > Soil >... | reverse complement strand
GCAGCCTCGCGTACTCCGCTTTGGCTTGCTTGAGGATAGGGATGTCGGGGTCGGCTTCTTTCCACAAGGTGAGGAAATCCTGGTACGCAGCCTTGGCCTTGGTTCTGTCATCCGATAAAGCGAACGCCCTGCCAAGTTGCAGACGCGCCATGGCTCCAACGGGGTCGGCCAGAACGATGCCGCGATGGTCCAGAATCTTCTGGAATTCGGCCGCGGCTTTCGCGGGCTCGCGTAGAGCTAGATAGGCCTCGCCACGCACATACGCTGGATAGAGGCCTCCGAAGAACGCGTTGAAGTCGATCGCCGGAACCGCGAAGTCGTAGGGAGCGGCAACTTGCAACAGATCGATGGCCTCCTGTGGCTTACGATCGTTCAACGCGAACAGTGCGCGAAGCGCCGGAAGGTAGTTGAATTGGACTGACGTATCCTCGGGAAAGCGTTTATCGAGATCGCGGGCGAGCGCTTGCGCCCTCGAGAAGTCGCCCGCCAGCGCCAGGGCAAAGGCTGCCCCGTACTCCACGTCGCGGCCCTTAGAAAGCTCAAGCGCCGCCACAGCGCTCTGCTTTGCGGCAGGGGCAATCCCGTAGAAGGCTTGCCACACCGCCTTCCCGGCTTCATAAGTCGCCGCTCTTTCCCGCTCGCCGGCTCGTTGCGCCAGGTCCATGGCTTGGCGTGACCTCTCAGCGGCCGCCCTCAGACGGCCCGAACGAGCCTCGACCAGGGCTTCTGAATGCGCCACCCAGTCTTCCGCTCCGGGCTTGCCTTTCGCCTGGGCTGCAGCCTGGTCCATGCCGGCGTGGTCGCCCTTTAGAAAGGCAAGGTAGAACTTGAGCAGCATCAACTCCGGCACCTCGAATTTGCGCTCGAAGGCGCGGCGGGCGACTTCCTCGGCTTTCGAGGGCCGGTCTAAGTAAAGATAGTCGAAAGCGATATTGATAAAGCCGGGACTGCAATCGGGGTCGATCCCCAGAGCGGTTGTGGCTTCTTTAAGAGACTTTTCATACTGGCCCATGCCTTGAGATGCGAATCCGGACATCAAACCATGGGCGTCCCGGTCGCGCGGATAGGTTTGCGCCCACAACTCCAAAGTCCGCTGCTCCTTTTCTAGATTGCCCGTCACGTCTCGTTCGTAGAGGGTACTGATACAGAACCTCTCGCGGTCAGTGGCGTGGTCCCGCAACTGGTAGGCCCGGCGCGTGCTCTCAACGGAGAGGACGGACTCTCCCAGACCGCTGTACATCAGCCCCAGGGACGCGTATGCCATCGCGAATTGCGGATCGATTTCGACGGCGCGCTTATCTAAAGGTACGGCGTCGGCAAAGCCGCTAGTGAACTCGGCCCTCATTCCAGCTGTGTAGGCTTTCAAGGCTTCGAGCGAAGGGGTAGTAGCCTCGTAGAGAGGGACATCGTGCTTTTCGATAGTGGCGAGTGATTCGCCGACGCGGGTTCTAAATCTGCTGGCGATCTGGCTTAGCGCATTCAGGACATCTTCTTTCCTGGGTGCTTGCACCTGCTCTTCATCCAGGACTTGTCCCGAGCCGCAGGTTTTCGCGCTTAAGCCCAGTACGTACTGGCTCCCCAGGCTTGCAATTGAGCCTTCCAGGACGGCGGCACTGGCGGTTCGCTCACAGATTTCCCGAGCCCGCTGCGGGATCAGCGGGGCATCCGGCGGCTGCCCCATCAGTCGCAGCGTCCGCCGGATTCGGTCGTCTGGGACAAGACTGAGAAACGGCGACTGCTCAAGCTGGATGGCCAACCCTTGGCGCAGCGTGCCGTCGAACACGGGATCGCCTGTGGTGTTCGTGAAGTCGGCGAGCACAAGAGTGTCCTTTTCGGTCAGGGCCAAGGCGCGATGACCGTGGGCACCGAATATCAGCAGCACCAAGGCCCCGACGACCGTTATCAGAAACAAGCTCGACGCAACTGCGATCCTGGCGCGTCGTGGCGTTGCCACCCAGCGCGAAACGCGCGAGGCCGAACCTTGGACAGGCTTGGCTTCTAAAGCCTTGGCCGGCGAGGCTGGGGTAACGTCTAGCTCCGCGTGCTTCGCGACCCTCCCGGAGTCCAGTTCGCCTTTCAATCGCCTCAGATCGACAATCAGGTCCGCGGCATTGCGGTAGCGCAGGTCACGGTTCTTTTCGAGCAGGCGGAGAATGATCTCTTCTAGCTGGGGCGATAGTTGAGGATTGAGTCTGAGGGGAGGGGCTGGGGCGCGGTTAAGAATCGCCTCGAAGGTGACGCCGGGCGAGTTGCCTGCGAAAGCGCGCTGGCCGGTGGCCATCTCATACGACACCGCGCCAAAGCTGAACAGGTCGGTGCGCTGGTCCAACACTTCGGCGCGCACCTGCTCCGGCGACATGTACTCGACCGTGCCCACCGTTATCCCCGTGTTCGTGAGAGATTCCTCTTCTATCGAAGCCGTCGGCGTATCGGTGCCGCCGCCCCACCCCTGATTCCCCTCCCCTGGTGGGGAGGGGAGCAAGGGGTGGGGGGAACGGGCGAGTTTCGCAAGTCCGAAGTCGAGAATTTTGGCATGTCCCTGATCGGTAACGAAAATGTTCGCAGGTTTGATATCGCGATGGATGATGCCTCGGGCGTGAGCGGCCTCCAGCCCCTCGGCAATTTCGATACCGAGCGCCAGGAGCCTTTCGGTAGTCATGGGCCGCCCTGCGATGCAGTGCCTCAGTGTCGCGCCTTCCAGGTACTCCATGACAAGAAAGGTGCGCCCCTGGTGCTCGCCGATGTCGTAAATCGCGCAAATATTGGGGTGATTCAGAGCAGAAGCGGCCCGCGCCTCGCGCTCGAAGCGGCTGAGCGCCTGGGGATCGCGAGCTACTTCATCAGGAAGGAATTTAAGAGCCACGGAGCGGTGCAGCCGAGTGTCGTCAGCTTTATAGACGACGCCCATCCCGCCGCCCCCCAACTTCCCGGCAATACGGTATCGGGAAACGCTCTGGCCGGCGAGGAGGGACTCGTAGCTGTGAGTGTCAGAAGCAGGATCGATCTCTGCCAAGTCCCGCGCTGCCATTTCGATCGCGGGATGTTCCAGGAAGCTGCCCGCTTGATCGTGCGAGCTCAGCAGGGAGCGGATTTCCCGCTCCAGCGCCTGGTCGCCCGCGCACGCCTGGCGCAGAAAGGTCTCGCGCTCTGCGATCGGACGCGCCAGCACAGAGTGCAGCAAGTCATCGATTTGTTTCCATCGCTCGGAATTCATCGGTGGTCCTGCTGGTGAGTTCGCGGTGCAGCCAGGCCTTGGCGGTATTCCAATCTCGCATCACGGTGACCGGTGATACTTTGAGGACTTCGGCTGTCTCTTCCACACTGAGCCCGCCAAAGAAGCGCATTTCGACGACTTGCACTTTGCGTGCATCGAAGCGCCCCAGGGCGTTCATCGCGTCGTCGAGCGCCACCAGGTCCGTGGGCCGGCGCTGGCCCACTTCGGCTGCGTCTTCCAGAGAAACATGCTGTACGGCGCCGCCGCGCTTCAGGTTACGGCGCCGCGCATGCTCCACCAGAATGCGACGCATCAACTGGGCGGAAACCGCAAAGAAGTGCGCGCGATTCTGCCATTGCATGCGCTTGTAATCCACCAGGCGCACGTAGGCTTCATTCACCAAAGCCGTGGCTTGCAGGCTGTGGCCGGCGCGCTCGCCCCTCAGGTAACGGCGCGCCAGGCGGCGCAGTTCCTCATAAACAATCGGAGTCAGCCGCTCGAGTGCGCCACGATCCCCGTTGCCCCAAGCCCGAAGCAGCCCAGTCACGTCGCGGGAAGACGGAGTGGTAACTTCATTCTGTGTTGCTGCCATTTAGGGTAGCCCAATAGCCTCAATTATACTGGCAGTTCTCAGCCCAAACAAATAAATCTTCCGGGCGTGATAGTTCCGTCCCGCCGTTTGCGCCTACCTCAAATGAGAGGTCAGGCGGAAAACAAAAAGGAGGACATATGACAAGGAAGACCGGAAATCACAGTGGGGTCTTAGGCAGGGGCGGGTGGGCGACTCGTGGTGCGCTGGCGTTTGGAGCGATGCTTCTGTGGGCCGCCGTTGGGGCGCGTGCGCAGGGCACGCCAAGTTATTCCGTGCTTCACACATTTACAGGCGCGGACGGGGAATACCCACAAGCGGGCTTGGTTCGAGACTGGGAGGGCAACCTCTACGGCAACGCGTTTCTCGGTGGCGACCTCAACCAGTGTGGCGGATCCGGCTGCGGAGTGGTTTTCAAGCTCGACAGGCGTAACAACGAGACCGTTTTGTATAGCTTCGAAGGAGGGACGGATGGGGCTGGTCCTGCCATGGACTTGCTGCGTGATCAAGCGGGCAACCTTTACAGCACTACCCACACGGGTGGGGATGTAGGCGGCTGCACTGGACCTGGATTTCCTTCTCTTGGCTGCGGGGTAGTGTTCAAGGTGGATCCACGAGGCAATGAAACCGTCCTCCATGCCTTTACAGGCGGCGCGGACGGTTTGGGCGGATCCTCTGGATTGGTGCAGGATTGGGCGGGGAACCTCTACGGCACCGCCATTGCCGGAGGCGACCTGAATGGAGCCTGTCCCGGCCAACCGCGCCCTGGCTGTGGAGTGCTTTTCAAGGTGGATCTAAGGACCGGCAAGGAGACCGTCCTCCACACATTCGAGGAGGCGGACGGCTACGGTGTGTACGGAGACCTGCTGCTCGATCGAGAGGGCAATATCTATGGCACGGCCTCGCTCGGCGGCGACACAAGCGGGTATTGCGGTAGCAGCTTGGTTATCGCCGATACGGGTGGGGGAATCGGATGCGGAACCGTGTATAGGTTGGACCGGAACGGAACATTCACCGTGCTGCACGCTTTCAATGGAACGGACGGGGGGCCGTACCCTGACGCGTGGCTGGTCCCTGATCGTCAGGGTAACCTTTACGGAATGACCGGCAATGGTGGTGACCTGAACGCTTGCGGCGGCTTCGGGTGCGGCGTGGTCTTCAAACTTGACAGGAGCGAAACGGAGAGCGTGCTTTACAACTTCACAGGGGGCCCGGATGGTTCTTCGACGTTTGCCGGTGTAATCCGAGACGCGGCGGGCAACCTTTACGGTACGACGGCCTTCGGAGGAAACCTAAGCGGCTGCAACGGATCCGGCTGCGGAGTGGTGTTCAAGGTGGATCCAGCCGGCAAAGAGACTGTCCTATACACCTTCACCGGCGGCACGGACGGAGCCAATCCTCAAGGAAATCTTCTGCTGGACGAGAAGGGCAATCTCTATGGCACGGCGTCCGGCGCCGGCGACCCGACATGCCAGTGCGGCGTCGTGTTCAAGGTCGCGCTTCACGGCGGTAATGAGAATGGTTTCTAGCGATACAGTTCGGGTAGGGGCACGCCATGGCGTGCCCCTACGATCGTCGGGGCAGGCTCAAGATTCTAGGGGTCTCATTTCTTCACGGGTTCATTGACGGGAGGGGGTCATGCTCATTGAAAAGACGCTACGCAACTCGGTTAGGGCGTTCGCGACAATCCTGGTTTTGACCGTATTGCTGAGCTGCATTCCGGCGCGGGCTCAGGACGGCGCCGCTTACGCCTTCCTGATAAGTGCGGGGTCTCTTTGCGACGCCGGCGACTCCGGCGCTTGCCCGGCCGTGGTCAAGTCCGAAAGCGGTGACACATTTGAAATGAGTGGCGCCGGTGTGTTCAACACGCGGCAGAAGACCGTGATGGCTACCGGGACATTCACTCATCGGTCGCATGACGGGAATGCGCTCGAGACGGGCATCTGGATCGCCGATGAACTCGTGAGTTTCGACCTCTACGGTGCGTCGCCGAGTGCGCTGATGCGAGGGGACGGGGCGCTGGGCCCTGCATCCTTCGGCTCGCCGCGCTCGCGTATGTTTGCGACCTCGATGCCGGCCGGCGGCTTGGCCGTCCTTCACATCCGCCTCTCGCCGATGCGGGGGGCAGCGAAAACCGCAACTCTGCAAGTGAACTGCGCTCTCGGGAGGGCCTCCGCAGATCAGACAACCGACGGAATCAGGTTGGCCGTGGACGGGGGGAGTGAAGAGTTCAACGAGGCAATCAGCGGTCGAACGCTATTCGTCTTGACAAGCGAACAGGCTGGCGCAACCCCGAGGAAGCCGACACCGCCCGTGGCCCAGTAGTGATGGTCCACGAAGGCGCGACCTTAGAAGGGGAAGACGGGGGGAGGTGGCAGGCATCGTAGCCGAAGCATAGTCTGCGGGGCAAGGGGACGTGCGGCGAGTCACGCAGGAGTTCTGCTGCAATCGCCAGGCGCGCCGCCATTGCCGCCCTGCTGCTTCCCAGCAGCAGAGCGGCACGGCCGTGTGCTCCTGGTTTTTCAACGAAGGCTCGAGCGCCCGGGATACCCCCGACCGACCGGGATCGCCAGATAGCCGCGAGACTCGCCGGTGCTTTTCTCCACCGCCAAGCCTGCAATCTCCCCGCGGGAATTGATAGCGCATGCCCCCTGCAGTTGCAGGGGAGAATCTGCAGGAATCAGAGTGTTGAGGTCGGTCTCGACCCCGTTCAGGACCACGAACGCGCGCAGAATTGTACCTGTCGAGTCGATTGAGAGGCCACCCACCTCGCCCGCGTCGCTGATGGAGAGAGCGACGCTGTAGGTGTCCCCCGGGAGCGGGGGGACGTCCTGCATTCCGGTGCGTTGGCTCCAGACGAAGCCGTGAAAAACGGCATCGCCGGCCAAGTCTGATACGCCCACCACCTGGCCCCGATTATTTATATTATGGGCCTGGTTTCCGAACGCGCCACCCAGGCTGCCGAGATCGGTTACGGCGCCCTTCTCATCCCAGAGCAGGGCGTGGACCGGTGAAAGATATAAACCGTTGATCAAGTTGAAGGTCGAGCAAACTCCCGACGCGCCGGCCACCTGGCCGGAGTCGTTGATCGCTATAGCGAATCCGTCCGGATCGCCGCCGTAGGTGGGGAGCTCATCGATGTGGCCGTTTTTCCAAACCACAGGCTTGTCCTGCAACACCTGATATTGGCCCTGGGCGGTATTATAAGCTGGGCAGGTCGAGTCGGGAGTTGTGTTCTCCGCGTTGCCGGCCACTTCGCCTCGATTGTTGATCGCACTGGCCGCCCCGTTGTAGCCTCCCAGGGTGGAGAGCGGATTCATAGAGCCGTGCTCCCACAAAAAGCCTAGACATGTACCCGACGACGGGGCCCCGGATGCTTTGAAGCCGCAGAAATCTTCGCCGTTCGGGTCCGAGTCCGAGGTTTCGGCCTCACCCACGGCTTGGCCGATGTCATTCGCTGAGTTAAAAACTGAGCTGGCCAACCCTCCCAGCGTGCCGAGATCTCTCTTGAATGGGCCTTGCCAGAGGATCGCGTGCCAGTTTCCGTCAGCCAGGCTCGCCTCCCCGCTGGCCACACCCTGGTTGTTCACATAGAACGCCTGGCTATACGTCCCGCCCAAGGTGCCGAGGTCGATAACCGTGTAGCGAGGACTGTGTGAGTCCTCCTGGGCCGCCAGTCCGGCTGGCGGCACCAGCAGACCGAGCATCCCCAGCGATATAACCAGTGACCTGAATCTCATGTTGCCTCCTTTTAGGGATGGTTCGGGCGACTACTCGGCCTGTGACGGATCCGAGTTTCGCAGCTCCAAAACTCCGCAGCCCTTCCTCAGAGAGAGTGAGCCGCGGGCTTCGAATAGCATGAAGTCTGCGTTGCCTAACCTTCACTGCCCGATTTTGTCCCTCTATTCCTAGTAACGGAAAATGGAGACAAAAACTGTAACCTGCGTGGAGGAATTCTTCGCATGGTCGTCCGGCGGCGCTGAACGGCTGGGCGGCTGGTAATGTCTCGGGTTGGCGTAGCGGCGGCTTTACGCCGCCATATGGCGAGGTAAACTCGCCGCTACAACTTCAAACTGAGAACGGCCGGCCGGCTTGGCGGGTAGATAACCCTAGCTGCGGTGTGCTATCCTCTATACCTATCAGGCTTCAGACTCCGGTACATCAAGGGCTGTATGAGCGGGCCGCCTACACACGGGATAACCCAGTTGCTTCAGGCTTGGGGCAAAGGTGACGAGCAGGCGCTAGAGAAGTTGACCCCTCTGGTGTACGAGGAGTTGCACAAGGCGGCTCACCGTTATATGGCGCGCCAGGCGCCGGACCACACCCTCCAGACTACGGCGCTGGTCAATGAGGTTTACCTGCGGCTGGTGGATGTCCGCGAGATGACTTGGCAAAACCGTGCCCATTTTCTTGCGGTCTGCGCCAAGCTGATGCGGCGCATTCTCATCGACCTGGCGCGTTCCCGGCGCGCCTCGAAGCGTGGCGGGGAAGCGCAAGCAGTCGCTTTCGATGAGGACCTGATCGTTTCTCAAGAACCGCGCGCCGATTTGCTGGCCCTTGACGATGCCCTGAACCATCTGGGCGCCCTTGATCTGCGCAAAAGCCAAGTGGTGGAGCTCCGCTTTTTCGGCGGTTTGACGGTGGACGAGACGTCCGAAGTGCTGAAAGTATCTCCGGACACCGTGTTGCGGGACTGGAGGCTGGCAAAAGACTGGCTGGTACGCGAACTGAGCAGGGAGCCCTAATGACGCCTGCTCGCTTTCAGGAAGTCGAGCGACTGTACCACCTGGCTCTTGAGCGCCCGGAGAGTGAGCGGAATGCCTTCCTGAGAGAAGCCTCGGCAGACGATCAGTCTCTGGTCCAAGAAGTTGAATCCCTGCTCGCCCATCACCGCAAAGGCGAGAACTTTCTGCCGGCACCGGCGGTGGAACTGGCGGCAAAGGCTTTTGCCGGGGCGCTAGGCCCACCACGCGAATCCCGGGAAGCCGACCCCCTCATGGTCGGCAAAACGGTTTCGCACTACCGCATCGTGGACAAGTTGGGGGGCGGCGGGATGGGCGTGGTCTACAAGGCCCAGGACGCGCGGCTGCGCCGTTTCGTAGCCCTCAAGTTCCTTCCCAACGAGGTCGCTCGGGACCCCCAGGCTCTCGGCCGCTTCCAGCGAGAGGCGAGGGCTGCTTCTGCTCTGAATCACCCGAACATCTGCACGATTTACGACATCGGTGAGCACGAAGGGCGCGCCTTCATGGTCATGGAGTATCTGGAGGGCACGACGCTGAAGCACTGCATCTCCGGAAAGCCCATGGCGACCGAGGAACTGCTGGAACTGACTGTCCAGATGACCCACGGGTTAGAATCTGCACACGCCAAAGGCGTCGTCCACCGCGACATCAAGCCCGCGAACATCTTCGTGACGACGCATAGGCAGGTGAAGATTCTGGATTTTGGCCTGGCCAAGCGAGTGGTGGCGGCGAATGGCGTTCGCCCCACCGGGTGGGCCGAAGGCCGGTCCGCCCCGGATAACGCGACGATGGTCTCAGTCGATGCGGATGAGTTCACCAGCCCCGGCGCGGCGATCGGAACCGTGGCCTACATGTCGCCCGAGCAGGCGCGGGGCGAAGCGGTGGACACCCGCACAGACTTGTTCAGCCTCGGAGCAGTGCTCTACGAGATGGCCACGGGGCGCCGGCCATTCGGCGGCCCCAGCGCGGCGGTGATTTTCGCAGCCATCCTCACCGAGGCTCCCCGCCCGCCCTCCGAGCTCAACCCCGATCTGCCAGCGAAACTAGTGGCGGCCATCAGCAAGGCGCTCGAAAAATCTCGCGAAGCCCGCTACCAGAGTGCCTCGGACCTGCGCACTGACCTCGAGCGATTGAAGCGCGACACCTCTTCCGTGCGAGAGGTTGTGGCGGTGTATGACCGGCAAAGGGGGACGGCGCGCGTAGGGCGGCGGCTAGTCAGTCGCCGGCTGGAGATTGCTCTCGCCGGCGTGGCCTTGCTGGCGGCCCTGCTTGTCGCGATCGTTATCTGGCATCGGCAGCGCAGTGCAACTCTTCCCGCGACGAAACCGCTCCAGCTTTCCATTGCCGTCCTTCCTCTCGAAAACCTCAGTGGGGATCCGGCAAACGAGTATTTCAGCGATGGGATGTCGGAAGAGATCAGCACCAAGCTTTCCCGTATTCAGAATCTCACCGTCGCCCCGTATTCCTTGACGGCTCACCTCGAGCCAACAGCGAAATCATTCCAGGGAATTGCGCGCGAACTTCAGGTTCGCTACTTACTGGAGGGCAGCGTACGCAAGGCGGGGAATCAGGTGAAAGTGAACGTTCGTTTGCTGGATGCCTCTGCGGGGTTTCAAGTCTGGGCTGACGACTTTGTGAGCGACATAAAGGATGTCTTCACCTTGCAGGAGCAGGCCGCCATCAGAATCGCCGACGCTCTCAATCTCCACCTTACCCAAGGAGAGCAACAACTTATTCACCGCCGGTACACCCAGAACCCAGAGGCGTATGAAGACTACCTCAAGGGGGCTGCTTTACTTGAGTACGTAAACGAGCCTGATAAAGTCGCGGCAGCGCAGACGTATTTCGAGCAGGCCTTGAAATTGGACCCAAACTACACCCTCGCTCTCGCCGGGTTGTCCGGGGTCGAGGGCGCAGTCTATCGCGACCACGACTCGGACGCAGCGCATCTTGAGCGGGAGGAACAGCTCGCGCGTCGGGCCGTGAGCATTGATTCCCAACTTCCTGAGGCCCACTCCGCCCTGGGCAACTTTTACGCATATAAATACGACTATACACGCGCCGCCCAAGAATTTCGCGAGGCCCTGCGCTTGCAACCCCAGGATGCTGATGCCTGGAGCGACTTGTCTTGGCTTCTGACCTACCAGGAGCCTCCAGACGCGTTGGAAGCGGAGAAAGCCGCTCGCGAAGCGATCCGCCTGGAGCCCTCACTTTGCATGGCCGATTACTTCCTAGGGCGTGCTCTTTGCCTCCAGAGACGTTATCAGGAAGCGCGTGTGGCTTTCGAGAAGGCAAAAGAATTGTGCCCCGCGTCCGTGGTGGGCAATCTCGGCCTCGGTCAGTTGTACCTGGCCCAGGGCAACCCGGAGCGTGCCGTGAGCCTGATGGAGGAGATATGCTCGAAACGCCCGAAAGCCGCCATCTACCGCTTCTGGCTCGCCTCGGCCTATTCGGCGCAGGGTGACCGCGACAATGCTCTGGCGACCATGAAAAAGGCCTTCGATGGCGGATTCCGCGATTTCGCCGCGATCGATGCCAGTCCGCATCTCGCCACGTTGCGCTCCGACTCACGTTTCCAGCAGCTCATGCATGAGTATAGAAAGTAGCTCGTTTAGTGTGATCGTGCGCCACTTCTCGTCCACAATCGCATGCTTAGCCAGCCTCCCGATCGTCAAGCAAGCCAAGGCGGAATACGCCAAGTTGAACTAGAATGAGCGGGGAGCCACAATGAGGCCGGAACGCTTTCGGGAAGTCGAGCGATTGTACCACCTGGCTCTGGAGCGCCCCGAGAATGAGCGGAATGCCTTTCTGACAGAAGCCTCGGCAGATGATCAGTCTCTGGTCCAAGAAGTTGAATCCCTGCTGGCCCATCACCCCGACGGCGAGAACTTTCTGGAAGTACCTGCGGTGGAGTTGGCGGCAAAGGTCCTTGCCAGGGCGCAAGGCCCGCCCCGCGAATCCAGGGAAGCCGACCCTCTGATGGTCGGCAAAACGGTTTCGCACTACCGCATTGTGGACAAGTTGGGGGGTGGCGGGATGGGCGTGGTGTACAAGGCCCGGGACGCCCGGCTGCGCCGTTTCGTAGCGCTCAAGTTTCTTCCTGATGAAGTCGCACGAGATCCCCAGGCACTCACTCGTTTCCAGCGAGAGGCGAGGGCCGCTTCCTCTCTGAACCACCCTGACATCTGCACGATTTACGACATCGGTGAGCACGAAGGGCGCGCCTTCATTGTCATGGAGCATCTGGAGGGCGTGACGCTGAAACACCGCATCGCCGCAGGAGCACGCCATGGCGCGCCCCTGCCAACGGACATGCTCCTGGAACTGGCAACCGAGATTGCCGACGGGCTCGACGCCGCACACGCCAAAGGTATCGTGCACCGGGATATCAAACCGGCAAACATCTTTGTCACCGAGCGGGGCCACGCCAAAATCCTCGACTTTGGACTGGCCAAGCGGGTGTTTCCCGCTATCCCCGGCCGCCAAGCCGGCGGGCGCGAGCGTCTCCCGAGCGCAGCGGAGGAGCCTAATAGGCCAAGCGATGTCGCAACCGCAAGCCTCCTCGAGGATTCGATCAGCACCGAAGGTGCGGCGATCGGGACCTTGGCGTACATGTCGCCGGAACAGGCGCGGGGCGAAGAGCTGGACACCCGCACTGACCTGTTTAGCTTCGGCGCCGTGCTCTACGAGATGGGCACGGGGCGGCAGGCGTTCCAAGGCAGCAGCACCGCCGCAATCTTCGCTGCCATTCTCACCCAGAGCCCGACACCGGCATCGCGCCTCAATCCCGCTCTGCCGGCGAAGCTCGGAGAAATCATCGGAAAGGCCCTGGAGAAGGACCGTGACCGGCGTTACCAGCACGCCTCGGAAATTCGCGCCGACCTCGAGGGGCTGAAGCGGGACACGGGCGCAGCGCAAGCCGCGGCCACAGTTCGCCCTGTGGCCGCCAGGATTTGGTGGTGGGCGGCCGGAGTGCTGCTGGCGGCGCTGGCGGCGGGCGGCTACTTTTTCGCTCACCGCGTGCCAAGACTCACGGACAAGGACACGATTGTCCTCGCCGATTTCTCCAATACGACCGGCGACCCCGTGTTTGACGATACGCTACGCCAGGGATTGTCCGTGGAGCTGCAACAGTCGCCGTTCCTGAGCCTGATTTCGGACCAGCAGGTCCAGCATACGCTGGCGCTGATGGGAAAGCCTAAGGATGCGCGACTGACTGCGGAGATCGCGCAGCAAATCTGCGAACGAACCGGAAGCGCCGCGGTTCTGGAAGGCTCCATGGCGCGGCTGGGGAGCCAGTATGTACTGGGTTTGCGCGCGAGAAACTGCAACACGGGCAATCTCGTGGATCAAGAGCAGGTCCAGGTGCAGCGCCGAGAGGATGTCCTCAGTTCCCTCAGCCAAATCGCTCGAAAATTTAGAACCCGGGTCGGCGAATCACTCGCGACCGTGGAAAAGCACTCGACGCCGCTGGCGCAGGCCACGACGTCGTCACTCGAAGCCCTCAAGGCGTACAGCACCGCACAGAAAGCGGACATGTCCGCCGGCAATGCCGCATGCATACCTTTCTACCGCCGTGCCGTCGAAATCGATCCCCAATTCGCCATGGCCTACGCCGCTTTGGGACTGTCGTATAGCGGTATTGGAGAGTCCGTGTTGTCGGCTGAGAGCACCACAAAAGCCTGGCAACTGCGGGATCGAGTCAGCGACCCGGAGAAGTTTTTTATCGACTTTACCTACTATCGGCAGGTGACGGGAAATCTGGAAAAGGCGTACCAAACCCTCGACTTGTGGTTCCAGACCTATCCTCGCGGGGAGGACCCGAGTGCCCTGGATCTGCTAGCGGGGGTTTCCACTCATGGGACAGGCCGATTTGAAAGAGCGATCGAGGCATCGCAACAAGAACTCGCGACCAATCCCAACTTCATGTACGGGTACCAGAATCTTGCGTCCAGCTATTTCTTCCTCGACCGCTTTCCGGAAGCTGAGAGTACTCTCGCGCGAGCGTCGGAACGTAAGCTGGAGACGCCCGACTTTCTGGTGCTCCGCTACAACATCGCAGGGTTAAAGGGTGACACGGACCAGATGGATCGGGTAGTAGCTATGGCCAAGGGCAAGCAACCAGCAGAACACTGGGTGGCTCACGAGCAGGCTCTGGCCCTGGCCCGATCCGGCCGATTGCTGGAGGCTCGGCGGTCCTCGAACCGGGCCGTGGACCTGGCTCTGCAACAAGGGTACCGCGAAAGGGCAGCGAGTTACCGGGCCGCACGAGCGGTGTGGGAGGCCGTTTATGGGAATGCCGCCGAAGCAAAAAGGAGCGCCTTGGCGGGGCTTGAGCTTTCCAGGGGCCGGGACGTCCAATACGCCGCCGGTCTTGCTCTGGCTTTTGCGGGCGACACTTCCCGATCCGAGGCGCTCGCCGGCGATTTGGAAAAGCGCTTCCCGGAAGACACTTTTGTGAAATTCACTTATTCACCGGTTCTTCGCGCTTTAGACGCACTGGACCAGGCCAAGCCCGCGGAAAGCGTGGAGCGGCTGCAAATCTCTCTGCAATATGAACTGGCGGTGAACGGCCTCAACTGGAGTTGTTTTTGTCTTGGCGGTTTGCACTCGGCGTATGTGCGCGGCGAGGCATTCCGTGCCGCGCACCGGTATGCCGAAGCCGCGGCCGAGTTTCAGAAGATTCTGGATCATCGCGGTCTCGTGGGGCTGGATCCGATCGGCGCGCTTGCGCACCTGCAACTCGGTAGAACGCTCGCTCTGTCGGGAGACAGGACCAAGGCCAAGGCGGCTTACCAGGATTTCCTCTCGCTCTGGAAGGATGCCGACCCGGACATCCGGCTCCTCAAGCAAGCCAAGGCGGAATACGCCAAGCTGAATTAGAATGAGCGGCGAGCTGTGCGGGAACTTTGCGAACGAACGCCTATCCGGAAGTTGCCGTTGACAAACCCTGCGGCTAGCGTTGACGTCGAGCCTAGAATCTGAGGCGCTACTCCACAACTCAGCAAGATTGTTCAGGACGTGCTCGGGCGTATACTGCTGCTCGGGCGAAAACTGAAAACGGAAATTCTGGCTAAGTTTATATGCCGCTAACCAAAACTCAGGTTAAGAGTCTATATGGAGGAGCTTCGGTTATCGGTTTGCCTCGTCCACGTCTCACGAGGGGTGTATGCAAACGCTCTGGCAGGATTTGCGTTACGCACTGCGCAGGTTGGCCAAGTCGCCCGGCTTCGCCGCGGTCGCCATCCTGACGCTGGCTCTCGGCATCGGCGCCAACGCCGCCATCTTCCAACTGATTGACGCCGTCCGCCTGCGCACCCTCCCCGTCCAGGATCCCAACACCCTCGCCATCGTCCATCTCAATACCAACCACTGGGGTAGCGGCAACTTCACCGGGTCGTACAGCGAATTTACGTTCCCGCTTTGGCAGCAAGTCCGGAAGCGGCAGGAAGCTTTTTCGTCGATCGCTGCCTGGGGTGGCACTCAACTGAACCTCGCTCGAGGCGGCGAGGTCGATAATGCTCAGGCCATTTGGATCAGCGGACAGTTCTTCCAAGTGCTGGGCGTGCAGCCGATCCTTGGCCGTCTGATTTCCCCGGCCGATGATCCGGAAGATGAGCAAGCCGGGTGTTCGGGATCCGTGGACCTCAGCTACGCTTTCTGGCAGCG